>Ga0207684_10002352_pt1 | contig 19133 bp, 21 predicted proteins | sample KBSK5501metaG_FD_184342 | JGI IMG/M metagenome (GOLD analysis project Ga0207684, IMG submission 184342) | Corn, switchgrass and miscanthus rhizosphere microbial communities from Kellogg Biological Station, Michigan, USA - KBS K5-50-1 metaG... | ecosystem: Host-associated > Plants > Roots >...
CCCCTTCTCTCAGGTGCACATGCGTCACTATAGTCATCATCGGTGGCTCTCCTACACCTCGCGTATTGCTCTTGGAGTCACTCTATTACCTGATCCGCCCGCAGCAGCAGCGACGGCGGGATCGTCAAACCAAGAGCTTTGGCGGTCATGAGGTTGACTGCCGACTTCAGACGGTGATAGTCCGATCTGAGTACCTCTCCCGAGATCTTCAGGATCGCTTTGGCCGGCAGAAGGAGGCGAGCGATGCGGACATCCTCGGTTCTGGGGCTACGGTGGCCTATCGTCGTGCTGTTAATTGTGCTTTTAATTGTTGTCCTCTACATCGTCATCAACGTCCCACTCCTTCGCGGGCCCGAACTCGTGCAAAATGGCAGTTTTGAAATGGGGAACGATCAAAATACGGACCTAGAGAACGCGATAGGAGGCCCGAATTGTAAAATCCTCTGCAATGCCTCTGACTCGGTTTTCAACTGGACTGTTTCCGGTCCAGGGCATGCGGGAGACCTGTGTCTCGACGGCCGAGCCAGAGACATTATGTGTTACGTATACGATGCTGCGGGGAGTACGAGCAAGGTTACCGCCGCCGACGGCAACCGCCTCGTTGGCTTGAGCGGGTTTTTTGGGAAACCCGCAAGCAGGTACGGGAGTGTCAGCCAGGACATCCCGACCAAGCCGGGACAGCTATACGAATTGTCGTTCGCCATCGGCAGCACGGTGAAGTTCATCGACCCAACTTCGACAACCCGCGATGTTGAAATCCGGGTCGACGTGGCGGGAATAACCAAGGCCTTTCCTGCACCTCCGACTCAAGAAGTTTCGCATTGGGAACCCATTACGATGCGGTTCACCGCACGCGATCAAATGACCACCTTGCGCTTGTCTGGCGAGCCGCAGCCACGCGTAGGCGGTAGCGGTTATCTCGGTCTCGATAACGTGTCGGTGAGAAGGCTCTGCACGCTTTTCACGGTGGTATGGTCCGACTGTTAGGTCAGCCTGCGCTGCAAGCCTGAGTCGGTCACAGGCGTGGCCGTGCGGCCGGACTGCCTACTCGATCACTTGATCCGCCCGCAGCAGCAGCGAGGAAGGGATGGTAAGCCCGAGCGCCTTGGCGGCGTCCGTAGGTCACCGTTATGAGCAGACCGCTGCCATTGTCGGTCAGGACCCTGCTGTCCGGTCAAGGCGCGGGAGGACGTAGGAACCTGCCCGCCGAGGGTGCCCGAAGCCGATGTCACGCGCGAGTTGCCGAGTTGCAATGTTGTGGCGGGGATTCTCCCACGCGGCCGACGACTCAGGGGCAGGAGGCAGTGTCCACCAGCCTCGCGACGGCAGCGCACGCATCGACAAGGCCCGCCACGATAGCAGACGCGCCAGCGTGCTCGGGCAATGGTTGAGCGGTGTCGACGAGGAGAGCGCGCACCTCGGCCGCGGTCAGGCGCGGGTTCCGCTCGAGGAGCAGCGCCACGACGCCGGAGACGTGGGCCGCGGCCAGCGAGCTGCCGGACCGGAAATCGTAGGCGCCGTGAGGGGCAGTGGTCAGCACGTCGATGCCGGGCGCGGCCACGAGGCCGGAGCGGGTGAGCCCGGCGGGCACTCGCACCGACCCGCGTGGGTCGCTCGAGAGCACGGCGATCACGACGTCGAGCGAGGCCGGGAAGCCGGGGGCCGGCGAGCCCCGCTCCATGACGGCGGCGACGACGACAGTACCCCGAGCAGTACCCCGAGCAACCGCTCGTTCGATCAGGCGGGTCAGGAGCGGATCGGGGGGGCCGCCCAGGCTCAAGTTCAGGATCCGCGCCTCACTGGTGATGGCAAAATCCACCGCCTTGGCGAGGGTCCAACTGCTGCACACCGCGTCCAGTGCGCCTCGTGAGCGGTGCCAGCACGCCTTGGCGACCATGATCTGCGCCTCGGGCGCTACCCCGAAGATGCCGATGCCATTGTCGTCATTAGCGGCAATCACGCCGGCCACCGCGGTGCCATGGCTATCCTCAGTGAACGTACGCTCACCACCCTGGACGAACGTGGCGGTCTTGAAGATGCGCTGGCGGAGATCGGGATGTGACGTGTCGACGCCCGTGTCCACGACGGCGACCCTGACTCCCTCTCCCGTGGCCCACCGATGCGCGCGTTCCGCACGAATCGCGTGCGCTCCGTACTGAAGCGGGCCGTACGGGTCGTCGTGAGCTTCCGCGAGCCCCTCGAAAACCTGATTAGGTTGGACCGATTCCACCAGTGGATCGCTGCGGAGCCGCGCGATGACATCGGGAATCGAACGGTCCGGCGGGATCTCGAAGACGATGCACTGGACCCCGAGCGAGTCGAGCGAAAACGCGCCGACCTCGCGCAGACCATGCACGCGGGCCAGCACGCCCCGCATGCGCTCCCATTGCGCGGGAGATGCGGGCGCCAGGGTGACGATGACCTGGCGGTCCTGAAGCTGACGAGGAACGGGCTCGGGGGTCTCCGGCGCAGCGACCGATTCGAGGGCCGCGCACCCGGTGAGCAACAGTGCCACGCACATGAGACGCCACCGGCGAGTCGACGGCTCGTCGAACGCCAACACGAGGGGCTCAGTGGCCGCGGATCTGTTCCGCGAAGCGCACCTTCGTATCGCCACGCAGAACCTCGACCGCCGCGGCCACACGCTCGGGCGGCCGGGCCGGGATCTCGACGGTGTAGACGCCCATGGCCGAGGGCCCTTCGACGATGCTTCCCTCGACGCGTCCGAGCAGCGCCCGTATCTCGCGCTCCGTGATGTCCTCGGAGAAGACCACGTGGATCAGCACCCGGCCGATCAGCGCGTTGCTGTACCGTGTCACTCCTGTGTCGGTCACTCCACTATCGGCAAGCGTTCGGTACGGCGCGCCGGGGGCGAACGCCGCCTGCCACGTCGCCAGGCTGAGCAAGAGGAAGACGAACGCGGTCTGGGCGGCGAAGGCCCAGCGCAGGGGCTTGGGCGTGCGCTGAAAGAGCTCGCGAAGAGCCAACGGGACGCGGAGCCACCGTCGCCATCCGCCTTCCGGCGTTCCCGCGGCCTCGATGGCGTCGATGCTCGCAAGCACTCGCTCGAGCCCCTGGACCGAGCGACCCCGCGCCGCTTCGGGCGCGGTCTGCATGGCCGTCGCCAGACTACGGCATCGTGCGATCTCGTCCCGACACACGGAGCATTCTGCGAGATGCGTCGTCACGACGTCGAGGTCACGGTCCTCAAGCGTTCCGTTGACGTACCAGGGTAGAAGTTCCCACGCGTCCCGATGGCGGTTGGATTCCCTCATCCCGGCGCCTCTTTGGAAGCCGACCGCTGTAGCGGGCCGAGCGCCGTCAGGAGCGGCGCCAGGCGCCGGCGGGCGTGGAACATCCGGGTCTTCACCGTGTTCACAGGAGCATGTGTGATCTCCGCGATTTCTTGATAGGACCGACCGTGATAGAGGGTCAGCTCGACGACGGCCCGTTGCTCCGGCGACAGCGCGTCCAGGCTCTGCGCAAGCAACCGGTTCAGCTCTCCCCGCACGGTCACGTCCTCCGGGCCTTCCTCTTCAGCAGCCTGCTCGTTGGAAACCGGTGTCTCCGGCGGCCGGCTCGCCACGCGGGCCCGGGCCTTGAGCGCCTTGTAATGCGCGATGCCGAGGATCCAGGTCGAGACGCGCGAGGTCCCGTTGTAGCGCGAGGCATTCTGCCAGACCACCAGCATCACGTCGTTGAGCACTTCGTCGGTCAACTCCGGGCTTGGGATCAGCTGCGACAGGTACCGGTGAACGCGCGAGGCATAACGCTGATAGAGCGTCTCGAAGGCGCGGCGATCCTTGGCGGCGACCCGGCGAAGCAGCTCCGGATCGTCGTCGTCGCGTATCGACGTCGCGTGAAGCGTCATGGCCGGCAGAACTCTGCTGGCGCTTGTCGATCATAGTCGGGCCTCTCTCGCCTGACAAGCACATCTCCCCTCACCCGGTGAATCCCCCAAAGCGTCCCGAGGGTTCTTGCCCGCACTCCTCCACCACTAAGATCTGGGCAGCCTGCGCCGGCGGCCGCTCCTTCCCCGACGATGACGAGATTGGCCGAGCAGAGAACCGTTCGACTAGGGCCGGTGATCCACGAAGTGAGCGACTCGCTGGGGAAGGACAAGACAGCGGAGGGACCCATACACGCCCTGGCGGCGAAGTGGAGGAGGTAGTCTCTATGCGTGCGAAGATTCGAGGTGTTGCTCCTCTCGCTGGATGGACAAGGAGCGGGGGACGCGCACTGATCGCGATGTTGGCGCTCCATCTCATCCTAACGATAACCGCGCCTGAGGCTCAAGCGGTTGGGCTGGAAGGAGCGCCGCTCACGGTGGGGCCTGCAGTCGAGACTGCTCGGCTCTCGCGGCTCGCGGTGAGCGGAAACATCGGCGACCGCTTCAACCGCACGCGGCGCAACGACGGCGACACGATGGCCGGGCACTTGAAAATGTACAAGGATGGCGCGGTCGTCTATGGGACCATCATTGAAGAAGCGCCCCACGTCAATTTTCCCGCCAGCGTGCCCCCGGACTACTACAACTTCATGTGCGCGCCCTGGTGGGACCCCAGGAATCCCCCATATCTCTGGGGACGGAATCTCACTAGGCCCGAGATCGATGCGATTCTATTGGCCCGCGGGGACCCGCCGGACGGCGACCTGACCTTCAAGATTCGGATCGACGAGCGCAAGCTAGCTCCGGACTTCTGGACAATGGGATTTGTGTTCGCTGGCGGCAACAACACGGCCGGGCAAATCCAGGCCAAGCTGGCCGACGGCGGCGACGAAATGGAAGTCGAGTTGATCATGTACGGGAAGCCTGCCGACTGTGATCACGCGGGGAACCCGGGCGAGTCACTGCTGCCCGGATGGGCAGACACCCAATGGAGTGTTCTCCTGGACGGTCGGCCGATTAACGGGCAGATCGCGCTCGGGTCGCCAGCGGGCCTTGGCACGACCCAGGTGCCCGCAATCCTCGGCCAACCGCTGTCCGTCGGGACGCTCGTGCGGATCACCGGGTTCCTGGCGCTCGACTGCCACGCCGAGTTCTGGGACCTGAACTGGACCGGGGATTGCGAGGAAGAGGAGGCGGATGTCCACAACGTGGAGATCCATCCCGCGTATGCCATCGACATCGGGGTGGATCCGTGCCGGTCGGAGGCGGACCGGCTGTCACAGCTAGAGTCCGCCCTTAATGCGTTGATCGCGCAGCTTCACATCCCGCGCGAGGCGGCAGAGAGAGTGAACCCGGACGTGCTCGAGCGGCGGCTGGAGCGGGCGCAGGCCCAGATCAACGCGTGGCATGCCCAACACGACGCGGAGCTGGGCCAGCTCCAGAGCCGATTGGCGAGCGCCGCGTGTCGGATTCAATGGCAGACGGAGCCGAGGTCGACTCCTCGCTGAGAGCCCGATGCAGTTGCGCCACCGAGTCTTCGGGGCTACACGCCTGGCAACAGCGTGAGGAAGGTGGCCAGCGCGTCGCGCGTGGCGAGCGGGCCTTGGTTCGGGAGATGGCGCGGTTTTGCGGCGTATCAGAAGCCATTCACCATGAGCGCGATGAAGATGAACAGCCGCGACGATCTCCAGCACGCCTGTGACAATGGCCCAGGCGCCGATCATCAGAGTCAGGACGACCGCCGTGGCAGCGGGGAGGATAAATGCGACGAGACCGGCCGCGACCCCGAGAATGCCCCGCAGGATCAGCGAGCCGAACCGCTCGTGATGCTCTGCCGCCTTCACCCCGGCTACGACCGCCAGAACTCCATCGATCAGCGCGTACGCGCCGAAGAGCGCGATGAGAAATGCCACGGTCAACCCCGGCACGACAAACGCGGCCACGCCGAAGAGCACTGGCAGTGCACCTCGCAACGCTGTGTCAGCCAGACGGGGAGCAGGCCACAACCGTATGGTGAACCTGGCGATTCGCGAGCTCCTCGTGGCGCTGGGGGAATCGCCCCGCCGGCGCCATCCCGGCAGCGTGAAGCGCCTCGTAGCCTCCGTGCCCCGACACACGCGAAAGCGTCTTGTTTGACCCCCGCCGCCGGACGGTGCTACCGTCACCGCCATTGTTCTTCGGCGGCTGAGCGGTCGGTGGCAGGAGGGTCAGCATGACTTCAGCGATGACCCTGGGCTTCTGGTATCCCATCGTCCTGACTCGCCACCTCCGTCGCGGTACCCTGACGCGCCAGCACGTAGCCGGCGTGCCGATCGTGATGGGGCGCGACCGCCGCGGCGCGCCGTTCGCCTTTCTTGACCACTGCCCGCATCGCGGAATGCCGTTGTCATTCGCACGCTTCGACGGAGGGACGCTCGAGTGCGCGTATCACGGATGGCGATTCGATGCCCAGACGGGAACCTGCCAAGCGATTCCGTCGCTACCGAGCGATACGACGGTCTCGATCAGCAAGATCACGGCCACCCGAGTGCCAGCCGTCGATCGAGATGGGCACGTGTGGGTGTACCTCGCTGACCCGTTGGCCCCCGGCGCGGCGCCGCCTCCTCCGCCGACGCTTCCCGTGTTCAGCGCGCGCCATCACCTGACGCATCTCGCCGTCGATGTCGGCTGTGGCTTCGATGAAGCGGTGATCAGCCTCCTAGATCCGGCCCACGGGCCCTTCGTCCACCGGGCATGGTGGTGGCGAAAACCACGCATGATGTACGACAAGTCGAAAGTCTTCGAGCCCATTCCGGACGGTTTCCGCATTCCGCCCCATGAGCCGTCCGGGAACAGCGCTCCCTATAAAGTGTTACGCCTCTACCGGTATCCGAAGCAAACGACGATCGAGTTTCACCTGCCGAGCACACGCCTCGAGGTCACCCGATGCGGCCCGTACTGGTTTTCCTCTCGAACGGTCGTCATCCCGATCGACGCGAACCGTTGTCGCCTGGACTTCTGCGCCGCGTGGAACATGTTCAGAATGGTTCCGCTCGTCAGTAAGGTGTTCCGCCTTTTCGGTGGCATGTTCCTGCGGCAGGACAAACGCAGTCTCGAACGTCTCGCGCTCGGGCTCGCGCACGGCCCGTCGACGATGCTGCTCGGCGACGCCGACACGCCGGCGCGGTGGTATCTGCAGCTCCGAACGGCCTATTTGAACGCGCGGCGCAGCGGGGAAGCACTGAAGCATCCGCTGGAGCAGCCGACGCGTCTTCGCTGGCGCAGCTAGGCTCGGACGTCGAGAGGTTGTCGCATCGCGGCGGCAAGCTGTTCGGCTCGCCCCACGTACGTTGGCACGTTCAGCTCGACGAAGCGCCGGTGGGCGGCCGTTAGGTGCTGGCCGGCGACATGGACGTTGTCGGCGGTCGCGGCCAGCTCGGCCAGAGCGAGCTCAGTGCGCGCGGCCTCGAATCCTGCGTCCACCGAGTCGAACGTACGGAGAGCTTCCATGAACCGCTTCCTCGCCGCCGAATGGTCACCGGTCGCACACGCGAGACGGCCGAGTCCGCGTTCGGCCCACCCGACGCCGAGCCAGTACTTCGCTTGCCGCGTCATATCGAGGCCCTGATTCATCAGGTCGCGCGCCTCGTCGAGCTTGCCAGCGACTAGCGTCGACTCGCCGAGGAGCGCCGTGAACCACCCCTGCAGCTGCCGATACCGGAACCGGCCCATCTGCTCGGCGGCATCGCGCAGGAGCGGAATCGCGCGTGCTGCATCACCCTGTTCCAGACATGCGTACCCATGGAATCCGAGGGCTTGCGCTCGTGACAGCGGATCCGGCGCGAGCTCGACACCACGTTGCCCGGCGACCATCGCCGCCTCGAAATTTCCTGCCGCCGCATGGATGCCACCGAGTGTTGAAGCCGCGTAGCTTCTGATACTCGCATCGCCGACGGCTTCGCCGACCGTGTCGGCTCGCCTCGCGGCCTCGAGTGCGCGATCGAGCGCGCCCATGAGGTAATAATTGATTGCCATGTAGAAATGCGTCTGGGCGAGCCAGTAGGGCTGCCGCGTTCGCTCGAGAAGGGCGAGCGCACGCCGACCCCGCTCCAGGCCTTCGTGCGGACGGCCGGACCAATAGCTTTCCAGCGTCAGGAGTGCGCACGCCCGCCCCGTCGTTCGATCATCTCCGGCCCGCTCCGCTTCCTCGAGGGCGCGCTGAACATTCTCCGCCGAGCCGTCCCTGTCCCCGACAAAGTTGTACGTCAGCCCCAGCGCAAAATGGTAACGGCCGCTCTGCGCGGCATCCGTGACTCGCGCGAGGCGTTCACGCTGTGCCAGTAACAGCGCCAGGCTTTCCTGATTACGACCCAGAAAGTTGAGCGACTGCACTTGACGCAGCACGAGCTCGAGCACGATCGGATCGCGCTCCCCCTCGGGTAGCCGACCAGCGTGGGTCAGCGCTTCGGCGAGAGTCGCCGCCGCCTCCGCGTGCGAATAGCCGCGCGCGGCACGGCGGGCGAAGCGCTTCAGGTATTCGACCGCCTTGCGCGCTTCCTCTGTCCGCGCATAGTGGTACGCCAGTCGATCGTACACGTCGTCAAGAGAACCGGCGTGCAACACTTCGAGCGCGCGACCGGCCGCCGCGTGCAGGGCCTGCCGCTGGACCGTCAAGAGCGCCTCGTAAGCTACTTCCTGAATGAGCGCATGCTTGAAAACGTATCTCGTCTCGTTCGCGACCCTCACATCGGACAGAAACTCCAGCTCCTGCAGCTCCGCGATCGCAACGTCGATCGGGCCCTGCCAGACCGCCTCCAAGAGCGGGCGCGACACCTCACGCCCCACGACGGCGGCGTACTGCAGTAGCTGCTTCGCGTCCTGCGACAGGCGGTCGATGCGCGCCATCAGCAACGCTTCGATCGTCTCGGGGATCACGAGGTCCCGGTGCTGACGCACCGCCCGCGCGAGCTCTTCCAGGAAAAACGGGTTCCCCTCGGCTCGCTCGAGAATGTGTTGCATGACGTCGGTGGAAACAGGTTCCGGGCCGAGGATCGAACGGACCACGGCGAGGCTGTCGACGTCCGACAACGGCCGCAGCAGCAACTGTGTCGCCGACGACTTCTCGACCCACCGCGCGCGGTTACCCGGCCGGTACGTCGTGATCAGCATGAGTCGAGCGTCCCCGACGACTCTGGCGAAGGCCGCGAGAAAGTCCTCGGACGTCTTGTCGATCCAGTGCAGATCCTCCACGACCAGGACGATCGGGCGCCGGGCGCTCGCGTGCAGCAACAGCTGGCGGATGATCTCGAATGTCCGCGCGCGGATGGCCTCGGCTGTGAGCGGACCGAGGATATCCGGATCGGACGGGACGCCGAACGCGTGAAGAACATACGGCGCCGCTTCCGACTCGATAGCCATGTCTTGAAGCGTCGAACGGATCTTGTCGGCGATGACTTCTCGAGGGTCGGACTCGCTGATCCCACAGATGTTCCGGATGTGATCGAGCAGCGGCAGATACGGCACCGCCGATCCGTAGGAAAGACAGCGTCCCTCGACATACGCCACGGGCTGACCGGTCACGGCACGCTGAAACTCGAGGAGCAGCCGCGATTTTCCCGTGCCCGGCTCGCCGACAACGGCCACGACCTTCCCATGGCCTTCAGTCGCGCTACCGAGCAACCTGTTCAACTCGACGAGCTCGCGATCACGTCCAACGAACGGACTCAACGGCGAGTCCGTGCCGAGCTCACGCTGTAAACGTCGCGGCGAGACACCCATCATTTCGTACGCCGACACCGGCTGAGCGCCCTTGACGGAGACCGTCTCGGTCCACTTGGCGTGTACGAGACCGCGCACGAGGCTGAAGGTCGTCTCGCTCATCACGATCGCGTCAGGGGGGGCCATCTGCTGCAGCCGGGCCGCCAGATGTGTCGTATCTCCGACTGCCGCATAGTCCATCCGCAAGTTGTCGCCGATCTTGCCCACGACGACGGCGCCCGTGTTGAGACCCATGCGAACGGAGAGCTTAGCGTCAGCCCATCGGCGGAGGCTTCGATGCTCCTCCTGCAACCGCTGGTGGATCGCCCAGGCGGCAAGCACCCCGCGTCGCGCGTGGTCCTCGTAGGCGATCGGGGCCCCGAACAACGCCATGAACCCGTCGCCGAGGAACTGGTTGATCGTGCCCTCGTAGCGATGCACCTCGCCGAGCACAAGCTCGAAGAAGTCGCTCAGCAGCGCGTGCATCCCCTCCGGTCCCAGGCGGTGAACGAGCGCTGTCGAGTCCACGATGTCGCAGAAGAGGACGGTGACCTGTTTGCGTTCGCCTTCGACGGCGCTCTTGAAGCGGAGGATCTTTTCCGCCAAGTGCTTGGGTGTATAGGCGAGGGGCGAGCCGAAGCGAGGCGGCGCAGGACCGAAAGCTTCCAAGGGCTGCCCGCACGCGTTACAAAAGAGACTCCCGACGGCATTGGCGTGCCGGCACGACGGACACCAGATTTCCAGGGCGCCGCCGAAGCAATCTGGATGATACTCGCTTTCGCCAATGCGGTATCGGCCAGCGCCGGCCCTGATGCCGGCGTGGCAGACCGCGCACGTACGCTCGACTCGGGAGTGCGCCGGCTTCACTGCGTTAGTTTTGTTCGCGTCCACTAGCCGTGTGGACACGTTACCGGGTCTCGACGTCCTGATGGTAGCCGGGGCCGAGGACTGGCGACGTACACGTTGCCGGGCTGCAACCGGCAGAATCACCGGCGGCGAAGGCCCGCCGCGCACCCAACATCACGGTCACGAGTGCGGCGCATAGCATCAACGTCTTCAGCGTCGCGTTAGGCTTCATCGCCTTACCTCCTGAGCACGTTGTCAGCCCCTACACGAGATGTGCCAAACCACAACGTAAGCGCACCCCAAAGTGTTGCGGTTTTGCCCGCGCCTCGCTGTGGTGTCGCGACGTAGGCGGGCAACTTGCCCGACGGGCTCAGGCAGCCAGCCACCTAGGAAGGCGATTCGTCGGTCTGGGTCCAGTCCCGTGGCGCGGTATCACCACGGGGCTCTAACTTTCGTGAGCGCGTCGCCCGCCGTATGTTGCAGGACCGCCCAAGAGGGTGAGCGCCCAGCCGGCGCCGGCGTGTGATGTGAGGCTATGCTCGAAGCCGCTCGGGAAGGAACCACGCGCGCCATGCCGGCGACCTCATCGTCGATGCCGCGCCGGTTGTCGAAGCAGCGGTGCAGGAGCTGAAACTCGGCTCCGACGAGCTTGGCTCGGGCGGCGAGGCCGCTCAGGACGCTTATCGAAGATCGCCCGGAGGACTCGGTACGCCTTCCCGATGTCCCCGGACCGCCGCCGGCTGGAGACGAGCGCGAAGATCTTTTCGGCGTCCTCACTCGGCACCGCGGACGGCTTGTCGGCGCGCACGTCGGTCAGTTCTCGCAGCGAGATTTCGAGCGCGACCGACATCCGGTACAGGCTGTCGATGGAGATCGATTTCTCCCCGCGCTCGACCTCGCCGATGAACTTGCCGGACAAACCGGCGCGATCACCTAGCCGCTCCTGGCTGAGTCTGCGCTGCTTGCGGAGCGCCCGCAAGCGCTGCCCCAGAAACTTCCGTACGTGTTTCGCCGCGCGTTCGCTCATGGTCCGGTTTGCCTCCGAAAGCCCCAAACCGGAACCCGGCGCGATGGGTAGGTCGGCGGCCGACTGTAACGCCACCTATGATGCGTGTCAATCCACAAGGGTCGGGTGAAGTATCTAGCTGAGATTGACCTCTTCCTACTTACTTACATGGCAGCGAGCTGCCAAACAGGGGAGGCGAATGATCCGACTGAGCGATGTGAAGGTCCGGCTGCAATACCGGTGGCGGGTGAGACAGCGGCTGGTGGTGCTTCATTTCGCGCGGCTTGATGGTCCGACTGCGGCGTGGGCGGCGATATGGCGTGAGCGTTCGAACAATTCGGCGCTGGCGTGTGCGTTGACGGCAGGGGGGTCTCGAGCGACGTCGTACGGCGCTCGCGGAAAGTTGATCGACTGCTCGACGGTCTCCAAAGTCCTGCGATTAGGCGTATGTATGAGTGAGCCGCGAGCAATTCTGAGCAGAGCGAGTCCCTCAGACGTCGCACCAAACCACTCAGAAGCGCAAGGGGCAAGAGCCGCGGAGAGTCCCCAGTCAGCCACGTAGTCCGATAAGCAGGCCCGCCCCTTTTCTTCCCTTCAGCGGCCCTGTGCGGGGGGTCGGCGACGCCACCCATCACCCTCCGGCCCCGCCCGGTCCGAACGGAAGGCCGGACAGCCAAATCGGACTCGCGAGCTCTACGGCTGCCGTCGCCGCCTGTAGAAGGCGAAAAGACCACCCAGACCGCCGCCGAGCATGAGCCATGTGGAGGGTTCGGGGACTCTGATCTCGGTGGCAGCCCCAAAGGTCAGATTATCGATCTCGAACCCGGCTGGCACGGCGGGGCCCACCGCTTCCGGGCGAGTGTTGGTTGCCGGGCTACATGGTCGGCGCACTGTGCGAACCGTTCTGCCCCCTAGCGGAGCTTGATCCACGACAGAATCAGCAGCATCACTAACGACAAGGCCCCCTCGCTAAGCAGCTTTGTTTCCTTGGCGAGGGCGTCGAGATGCGCGGCTACGGTCGGCATCTCGAGTCGTGTGAGGTGCTGGACTAACGTCGTTTCATTGGCGATAACCGCAATCCCGACTGCAGCCGCTACAAGCCCGGCGACCCAGGCGATCAGCCTGGAAGCATCCATCCGCTAGGTCTCCTTTCAATCCAGACGCCGCTTGCATCCTGTTTCTTCGACAGCACAGGCGTCGGCGGCTTGCCGCTGCTCAATAGAGAGTTGCGTACACAGTGCCAAGTGAGCCAGAGCTCGAATGTTGCGAGAATTGAGCCTTTCAGAGAAGAGTCGCAGTGACTTGTGCCCCGTCGGCGCGGCCATAGTGGCACGCATGTTCGCCCTCGCAACACATGGCGACCGCGTGTCAGTGTCGGCGTGCGAGCGATTTCCCGACTGCGCGTCGAACGGTTTAAGAAATCTTCATGTGTCTCGCACTCAAGCAATCGTGTAATTTCCCGGCGGCCATTAGGGTCGTAGTGCCTCGGCTCTAGCTTGACGCCGAGAGTTGACGAAGATGTCAGCCGCAACACATTGGCTCATCGCGAGCAGCAGCGGCGAACTCGCGCGGAGTCGTCGACATGGCCGGCCGCTAGACACGCGCCGCCGCCGCGAGCCTGACCGCCCGGGCGTGAATCGGTGCGTACCGGTCGCATCGGGGCTATGCGGTGCGGCGCAGCGAGTCCTCTCGAATTGACGCTCCACGCAGGGATGGGGATGCTAAACCCTGCCTCCGTAGCCATTACGGGATCACAGCCTCTTGGCGGATCGATCTCGCGGCACAAAGCCGCGGCGCTCGCGCGTTGGAGGAGGCTTCGATGTTCGAACGCAAGCAAGACCCTCGGAAGACCACGCCGCCCCAAGTACCGACCGCCCCGACAGTTCCGCTTCTCACGATCGTTGGCGACACCGCGAAGATGGAAGGCAAGTTCGAGATCGCCGATTCGATCCAGATCGAGTGCGAGATGCACGGTGACTTGCGGGTGGGCGGCAAACTGGTCATCGGAGAGAAGGGTGTCGTGAAGGCCACTGTCGAGACGGTGGACGCCGTTATTCAGGGGCACTATGACGGAACCATGACCGCCACTGGCAACGTGGAGATTGCGGCGACCGGCCGTGTCAACGGCAACATCAAGGCCGATTCGCTGGTAATCACCAAGGGCGGCAGCTTCAGGGGTAACGTGACCAAGCTCAGTGAGGAGCCCGTGACCAACCACCGGCCGCGATATCTCATCGAGGATCTGCTCCCGGCGGAGATGGCCCGAGATAACAGCCAGAGGTTGGAGCCCGCCGGCCCTACGCCGCCGCGCCACTGAGGACCGGGCTACGCGGAAGTGGCGAGGGACCCGGGACGCATGGGGGCCGCGCCAGCAGCCCGACCCACGCGTGCCTCATCTACATGCAGACGCCCATGGTGGTATTCCACGTGTGGCCCGCCTTATTGCACTCGGTCGGCGACTTGTACATCAGGTCTGGCCGCTCGGTCGGCGAGGCGCCCGGTGATGGTGACTGCTGGCGCGCACACCCGGCGACGAGCCCGAGAAAGATCAGAGCGAGGGGAACCGTTTTCATGGGCTCAAGCTGGAGCAGCAAGTGCCGCGCCCCCGACACCAGCCCCACGATTGCGGCAGGCGACCTGGCCCTCGTGCTCGAGTCGACCGGAGGCCCGCGCGGACCACGGGCGGCACCTCAGAACGCCGTCCTGCGCTCCTGGCAGGCGCCTGGATACATGCCCGAGCATCGGATCATCGCGCAACGCGCGGGCCGATGCTTAGGGCCGTCCGGAACCCCGTGATTCACGGCGCCGCGGAGCCGTACCGAGTCACCGACAGGCGGGACGGCGGGGTACGCGGCAAACAATGCCCCCGGCCGGGAGGCGTGACTACATGCAGACGCCCGAGATCCGATCCCAAGTCCGACCCGCGCTCTCGCACTCGCTCTTCGTAGTGTACGAGCGCGGCGAGGCGCCCGGATATGACGTGTCGTACGATTCGTGGCTCGCACAGCCAGCGATGAACCCCACGACGACCAGGGCGAAGGCAAGGGTTTTCATGGGTTCCCCTCCTGTGGGTGGATGGTCGTAGCAATCGCCGCGCCCCTAAGTGCACCGTCCCGACCGCCTCATACATAAGCGCCACCCTGCGCCGCCTGGGAGCAGCCAGGAGGTGGCGCCAAGCATCCGGGAGTCCCAGGGCTCGCAGGGGGGAGACTCAGCCGCCCCCCCGGCAGCTCCTGATCGGCTCAGGTATCATTAAAAGCGTTACCCGAAGCGGGGATGGGCACCGAGCGAACCCGAGCGAAGGAGGTCATCATGATTCTTCGCACGATGCTGTTGACCTCGCTAGCGTTGCTGCTGGCCGTGGCTCCCGCCTTGGCGAAGGGCGGTGGTGGTGGTGGTGGAGGCGGTGGCGGCGCAGGAGGCGGTGGCGGCGCCCCCGGCGGGGCTGGTGTCGGGAACTCCGCTGGTGGTCATGGCGGCGGTAACGCTGGCACCCAAGGTGCCGAGCCATCGGCTGATGTCTCGCCCGGGGGTGGTCGAGGGACGGCGTTATCTAACCCCGGCAGCGCCCACCGCTCGGACGCCGCGACAGACAACCTCTCGACTCCCACTCCCGGGAAGGCCCATCCACGGAGCGGTGTGAAGCCGGGACGTGGCAAGGTCGGGACGGTGCCTACAACGCCCGGGCACCAGTAGGTCGGTCGATCTAACGGCGGCACTGCCCATTCATCACGGGGCGCTGCCGTCGAGCGTGGATGTCGCAAACGGTCGGGGCAGGTGGCCTCACTGCCCCGGCCGTACAGCTGACCTGGCCCCTCTCGTTACCTTCAGCGGCTGTCTACGGGGTCGAGCTCCACGCCCCGCTTATGCGTGACGATCGCTTGCTCTCCTCGCCGCGCTCGGCATGAACGACGACAACGCCGTCCACTCGGTTGCCTATCGGGCTCAGGCACAAGGACGGAAACATCCCCGCGTGGATAGCGGGCCCGGCCCCTTCGTTACCTTCAGCGGCCCTGTGGCGGGGGGTCGACGTCGCGCGATCACCACGCCCTACCAGGTGCACCGATCGTCTTATCGCTGGCGTCACTCAACCCCTGCTCACGCGCCCGTCTGATCCCCGCGTCAATGCTGGCGTCTCTGCCGAGCTCGAGGCCGACACAGAACCACTTGGTTGTGCGACACGCCGAGGTAGAACTTGTCTAGGCGGGCTGCTCCATTCCCGTGACGCGGGGGATCGCCGCGAGATCCGGGAGCGGCTATCTGAACGACCGCACCGGAGGTCTTGCACCTCGGTCACTTCAGATTGACCGGTCGGTCATCATCGCCAGCCCATCCCTGCACTGTCGGCGACGCCAGCGCGGATCCCAGCCTTAGGGACGTAGAGGCGTCGGCTCGCCTGCGGCGAGCAAAGCGCGTTCAGCTGGCGCGGCGTACTGCGCGGCGCCGTGTCGCTTGCTCACAAGCCACGCTTTCCCGCTTGACATACACCAAACGCTTGGCGTATATATGAACGCGTGACAGCAACGTAGGTTCCCCAAACGCAGACGGGCCGCGCCGGTGCTGATAACACCGGACACGGCCCTAACCAGACCACCTTCTAGGGAGGCAGTCATGGCTAGAGCGAAGGTTAGCACTCCGAAGCGTCACCCCTTCTATGCCGCACTCGTCGCACTCGGTTGCACGTTCTGCGAGACGTGCCACGCGTACATGTATCCCGATCACGTCGCGCACGTGACCGCGTTTGATCTCCACACGCGCGAGACGTTCCCCCCTGCACCGGTCACGCTGACGGCCGAGTGGCCAGCCGCCGCGGCGGCGGCATAGGTGGCCACCATGGAAACCACCACCCGACCGGCAGCGAAAGACGTCTACGCGATCATCACGGAGCGAATCACGGCCGCCCTCGAGCGTGGGACGGCGCCGTGGCATCAGACGTGGACCGCGGGCATGGCGCCGCAATCGCTCGTCACGCGGCACGCCTATCGCGGCGTGAACGTGTTCGTACTCTCCATGACTGCGCGCGCGGCCGGCTACGGCTCGCCGTACTGGGTCACCTACAACCAGGCGCGCCGCATGGGCGGCAACGTCAAGCGCGGCGAGCACGGGACGCCGGTCGTCTTCTGGAAATTCTTCGACGCACCAGGCGCCGACGATGCCGGCGAGCTCGAGACGACTGAGACCACGCGGGCCCGGCGCCGGCCGCCACTCCTGCGCTACTACACCGTCTTCAACGTCGCGCAGACTGAAGGTATCGCCGTCCCGACGCCGCTCAATGGCACGCCCGTGGCCCCGATCGAGGCGGCCGAGCAGATCGTCGCCGGCATGCCGCGGGCCCCGCGCATCGTCGAATCGCTCGACGGGGACCGCGCCTACTACGCGCCGCGCCTGGATATGGTCCACATGCCGGCCCGGTGTCGGTTCGGTCGGTCAGAGGATTTCTACGCGGTCCTGTTCCACGAGCTCACACACTCCACGGGCCACGCGTCGCGCCTGAATCGCTCGACGCTGAACGAAGCCGGCCGGTTCGGCGATGCGAATTACTCGCGCGAGGAGCTCGTGGCGGAAATGGGCGCCGCGTTCCTGTGCGGCGTCGCCGGCATCGAAAACTCGACGATCGAGCAGAGTGCCGCGTATCTGAAGGGCTGGCTCCGGGCCCTGGCGTCGGAGCCGCGCATGCTCGTCATCGCCGCGGCGCAGGCGCAGAAAGCGGGCGATTTCATCCTCGGACGCGCCCAGGCCGACGCCACGATCAGCGAGCCGGCCGAAATGCCGGCCGCGGCGTAGGGGTGGACGATGGCCCACCCCAATCCCGCGCATCATCGGTTCCACGCGATCGAGACGTATCGGTCACGGCCGCGCGCTGTGCGACGCATCGCTCAACTCAACGCCGTCGGCTTCCGCGCGTACCTTATCGTCGTCGGCCGCCAGGCCATCGTCCATGTCAGCGAAGGGAAGCGACCGGATCTCTCCGGGATACCAAAGTCCGGAGGCGCGCGATGAAAACCTTGGCGGACTTGATCGACGCGGCCGAACGGCTCCAACGGCTCGCGGCTGATGCCCGGGTGCAGTGCATGGCCGCCCGGGTCCGGCTCGAGGAGCTCAGGCGCTTGGACGACGCAGAGCATTCGGAGTTGCTCGCTGGGCTCGTAGCCGCACGAGCCCAGTTCCGCACGACGGAGGGGCGACGATGAGCAAGACGACGCGCGCGGGCCTCTATGCTCGCGTCTCGACGACCGACCAGGCGCCCGAAAACCAACTCGCAGCCCTGCGAGCGTTCGCTGCGGCACGTGGTTGGCAGACCGTCGAGCATGTCGACCATGGAATCTCCGGCGCCAAGGAACGCCGGCCGGCCCTCGACGCGATGATCGCCGCGGCGCGGAAGCGAAAGATTGATGTCATCGCGTGCGTGCGCCTAGACCGGCTCGCCCGGTCCACGCACCATCTGCTGACGATGGCCCGCGAGCTGGAGGCGCTCGGCGTGGATCTCGTGGCCACCGATCAGGCAGTCGATACCACCACGCCAGCCGGACGTCTGCTATTCACGGTCTTGGGCGCGATTGCGGAATTCGAGAGGGATCTAATTCGCGATCGCGTCATGGCCGGGCTTGAGCGAGCCCGACGGCGCGGAACGAAGAGCGGGAGGCCAATTGGGCGCCCTCGCGTCAATCCGGTCGATGGTGACGACGCGCGGCGCCTGCTATCGGAGGGCCACTCACTTCGGGCGATCGCGCGTAAACTCGGCGTACATCCTCAGTATGTGCGGCGCGCACTGGCCACCGCGTGATTCCCGCGGAAGGAGACCACACTCGGCATGAGCAAACGCCAACAGAAATCCGAAGATCTCAGCGCCGCCGCCGCCGCGATGGGCCGGAGGGGTGGTCAGTCGCGCAGCGACGCGAAGCGGCGCGCGGCGAAAGAAAACCTCAAGAAGGCGGCCGGCCTGGGCGGCTGGCCCAAAGGTCGTCCGAGAAAGCCGAAGCCTGCTAGCGGCTAGGTGACCAGGGGAAGGAGGTAGTGTCCTATGGCACATTTCCGCGGCGTCGGGGGATTCGCGACTCTTACGGCGGGACAGACAGCGTACTGGGAAACCACCTACGGGGACCTGCTTGATGAAGGGATCGTCACGCAGGCGCCCAACTTGTTAGACGAGAGCGCCACGAACGTCGAGATGATCGTGCTCTATCAAAGCGTGCTGCTTCGCCCCAGCGGAGATCGGTCCGGTCCCGTGTACAAGGTCGCCATCAAGAACGCGGGTACGCTGGTCATGAGCTATAACCTCAACATCGAGGATTGGCAATGAAGGTGACGATCATCAGCCAGCGCGGGAGACTCGTTGCGACACATATCCCTCCGAGTGCGGCGGCAGAATCGGGGGCGCCCGAAGCCAGACTGGTTGCCGGGCCCGGTCAGCGAGCGCACGTGCTTGAGATTGAGGACGCCGAGGCTTACCACCGCCGAAAGGCTGTGGCCGAGCTGCACGCGATCGTGAAGAGGCAACTGAAACTGAAGTAGCGGCGCGCGCAGACGCCCGGGGTGCCGGGGACTAGGCCCTTGGTTTCGGGTCCCCCAGCACAAGCATGAGGCGCTTGCGCCGTCGCTTTAGGGGACACGCGCAGCAGTCGCACAGGACCGTGGCGTCAATACGGTCGTGCCGGA
>Ga0207684_10002353_pt1 | contig 19129 bp, 11 predicted proteins | sample KBSK5501metaG_FD_184342 | JGI IMG/M metagenome (GOLD analysis project Ga0207684, IMG submission 184342) | Corn, switchgrass and miscanthus rhizosphere microbial communities from Kellogg Biological Station, Michigan, USA - KBS K5-50-1 metaG... | ecosystem: Host-associated > Plants > Roots >...
GTTTGCTTTCTGTTAGTTTTCTTCATGGCGGTTCTCCTCTTCTAATTGAAGTTTCCAACCCGATTCTATCCGAATCGGGCAGGTGAACCGCCACCTCTCAACTTTCAACTATTCCAGGGACATCGCCCATCCGTCACGCTCAAAAGATTACCGTTCGGGTCATAGCCGAATGTAGTTGCTCCCGATAAAGGATCGGTTACGCGTGTAGTTTGATTAAACGAATTAAAGTCGTAGCGCGTAGCTGCCGCAAGGGGATTACTGACGCGGCTGATCCGCCCTGCCGCATCAACGTATCGGCTAACGGTGTTATTCAGAGGATTGGTTATGGCAACCAGATCACCTGAGTCGTAAGTAAATTGATAGGCTTGCTGCAACGGATTAGTTGCAGTCAGCACCTGTCCAGCAGAGTTGTAGGTAGCTGTGGACTGATGATTCAGCGGATCTGCAATCGTAGTGACGTTACCGGCGCTGTCATATGTAAATGTTGTAGCGTGATTCAGCGGATCCGTGACAGTTGCGAGTTGATTGAACGTGGGCTCATACGTCGCGCTCGACGTAATCGCGTCAACGGTGCCAGCGAGTTTTGTGATGCTGGTAACGTTTCCTTGCGCGTCATAAACAAATGAAGTATTTCGACCAAGAGTGTCAAGCACATTGGTGGTCAGATTCATCCCCGCTTGCCGCGTGTACGTGTAGACCTGCTGCTCTGGCCGGCCCAGCGCAAATGTATCTGTCAACGTGTAACCACTGGAGTTGAAAGTTGACCGCCGCACAAAGCCGCGCGGATCGGTAACGTCCGTTTGGGTTACTTTCCCGTTCCCATCAAGTGTGTAGGCGAATTGATAGAATCCACCGTCGGCCTGCGTCTGTTTTGAGATTCGGCCATTGGCGTCGTACTCGTTAGTCAGATAAACAATATTTCGCGGATCTTTAATCGTTAGCATACGGCCGTAGGAAGGGTCGTATGTAAATTGCGTGATTCCGCCATTAACATCGGTTACTTGAGTAAGACAGAAATTGCCGTCGTATGAGTAGCTAACGGTTCTGCCGACACTGTCCCGGGCTTGTGTAATGTGACCGCTGCCGTCGTAAGTGAATGACACCCAGCGTCCGTTGGGAGACACGATCTTTTGGATCTGATAGGCAGTGTCGCGGACGACCGTCAGCTTATTGCCGTAACGGTCCTGAATCCAATCCAGTCCTGTCTTGTACTGGTGCGTAAACTGGTTACAGCACACCAGTGCCGAGAAGAAGGGATAAGTAGTTCCATCGAGCAGCTTGAGACTGTAGTTGCCATCAGGGTCCTTCGTAAGCATTGATTTGTAAAACTTGGTAGGCGTGGCTGTGTGTTGGTAAACAAAGCTTCCCGGCGAGGTTTCTTGGTAATGGATCCTGCCACCATCTGGAAGAATCAAATCAACATAACTCCAAAAACCAAACCACAAATACATATCGTAAGGATGAGTAGCGCCGACGCCGAAGGCGTGTGATGTGCCGGCATTCTGCCGGTACATTCGTGTCAGGCTAATCGGAATCGTATCCGGCAAAGTAAGGTCGGTTTTCTTGTAAACAAAGATGCCGGTTCCCAAGTGAACGGGATCAGCCCCCCAGCCCCAATCGCCAAATGGTGGGCCGTCTGGCCAGAGCCAATCCGCCATCGAGTTATTGCAGTTCAGCTTCTGCAAACCAACCCCAGGATTCGGAACGACTTGCTTACCATCGGGCGTCACCGTGCCCTGGCCATAAACGTACCATCCGTTTTCGGAACTGTAGTCATAGAGATTGACCTCGCTCCCGGGTGGCAAATGCTTAACATTTGGGAATACTATTCGAATGCCCACGCTCGGACGGCCGTCGACTGTTTCAATCACGGAATCGTGCGTTTGAGGCGTGAAGTAGTACGCTGTTCCCGTTGGCAGTGGTAATGGTGTGCGATCAAGAGGCACAGGTGTTAATGCGAGCGACGTCAAATAAGTTCCGTTGTGCGTCTTAAGTCGGACACCGGCGGGAATGTGCATTTCCAATCCCGGCATTAGAGGATTCGTCGCGACGATCTCTTGAGTTGTCGGCACGGGCAGTGTCGTCGCGTGCTGTGTATCAACCACCGGCAACCAAATCGTGTAAGACAAAACATTCGTCTTGCCGGCCAAGATGTCAATGCCTTCTTCGCATGTCGCATAGAGCTTCCGCGGCTTACTCGCCGTTTCTCCATTGATCAGAAACTCCTGATGACCAGATGGAATGTTCGTAAGCAGAAATCTACCCGTGCTATCTGTGCGTACGGCGTTCTCGCCGATCTGGATCGTTACATTCGGCAGCGGCTGACCATTCACTCTCAGAACTTGTCCGGCAAATGCCGTCACGCCCGGCGGTGCCAACAACGGCGGCAGTGACTGCCAGCGATTGTCGGCATTCGCTGGTTGTGGCGTGTCGAACTCTGGCGCATCGGTCGTGGGTTGTGCTTGATGCTTCGCGTGCTCCTGGATTTCGCCGCCCACCGTCATGAACGTGATTGACGTCGGCGGAATCGGAAATCCGTCTTTATCGGCCGCGTTGCTGATCGACAACGTGTACATCGATCCTGCGGCCAGAGACTCGATGGGCGTAACGAACGCCAGCATTCCATTCTCGGCAGGAACAACTTTCACGGCGATCGAACTTCCCGATCCAATGAGTGTGACGTTCTGCGCATTAACTGTTTCGAGGCGCAAAGGCTTCGAAAAGCGAAGAGCAATGCGCGAGTCTTTCGGAACCGACGTTTCGCCGTCTTTGGGAGAAGAGCCGGTCAGGTAAGGGCTTCCGCCATCCACACGTCTTGCATATTCGCCAGCGACATTAAGAATCTGTTTTTCCACGTCGAATATCTCGCCACTCCTAATTTCATTTCCGCCCTGATCCAACCCACCCCAAAGCAAAACATTTCCGTCAGGCAGGAAATATGCGCTGTGCTTTTGGCGCGCCGCGATCAAACCGGCGGGTAAAGTGACGGCGCTGTGGGTTTTGAGATCGAGCAATTCAAGGTTGCGACTAGCTCTACCGTTTTCAGAGAGACCACCGGCAACCAGCACGTGTCCATCCATCAGCAGGGTGGCGGTGTGATAAGCCCGCGGCGTCAAGCCCGTGATAGATATCGGTTCGAAGCGCTGCGCATGTGTATTGAATAATTCTGGCGTGTTAACCAGGTGACCTTTTGCTTCAACGCCGCCCCAGATGAGCACGTTTCCATCCGGCAGCATTGTGGCCGTATGCCAGGCACGCGGCCGCTGAAGACTGCTGCCTATTGAACCGACTTGGCCAGTGTTGATGTCTTTGATTTCAGCGGTGGCGAGTGGGCCATCTTGCCCCTCGCCGCCAACAAGTAGAAGGCGGCCGTCCGGCAGGAAAGTAGCGCTCTGACCCGGGCGAATGGCTGTTGGTTGGTCGAGCGTTAGCGTTCTTTTTCCACCAAGCCGTTTCGTTACGTGATCGCCGCTCTTGCTCCGGCAAAAGACTTCCTCATTCGAAATTACGAGCGGTTCGAGCTTACGTGTTTCCAATTCAGGTCGGGAATTGCTCGCGCTGGAGACTCGCACAAGAAGCGTCGCAATAAATGCAATCAGAAATGCACTCGCTACGAAGATTAAGGTGAAGTGTTTTTTCATTGTTCCTCTCCGCGTCGCAAGATCAGGGATTGGTTACCGTGATCGTTACACTGCCCGCATTCAGATCCCATGGATCAACGCTTATCTTGTAGGTCCCGGCGGTCGGCAGCGTTACGGTTCCGATGATGAAGCTGCCGGCGCCGGAAAAAGCATCATTCAACAATGAACCATCGGGCTTTTGCAGCTGCGCATAGATTGAACCAACCGTGTTACCCGAGAAATGGACCGTTACCTGTTGACCGGCGGTACCGTCAAAGGTGAGCAGCGCATTTTGCCCTGGATTGTTCGTTATGGTGATTCCAGATCCGTTCACCGCAAGTGTTCCGGTGATAAGGGAATTATCGTAGACAGTGAGTGTTAGATTGCCGGTTGCAGTGCCTTGAGGATCTACGAGAAAAGTATAGGCGCCAGTGGCCGGCAAATTTGCCATTTGAATAAAGCCAGGCGCGGAAGTAGCGCCAATTAGTCCGCTGCCGTCAGGCTTCCAAACTGATACCTGAACCGACATCGTTGGATTAGTCATATTGAGACCAACTGTCTGCCCGGCAGTGCCGTTGAAAATAACGTTCGCTCTTTGACCCACTACCGGCACTGTTATGGTCTTCGTCTCTCCGATGGCGATCGCGTCGTTGACATCGGGTGCGTTGTATAGAGCTAAGTTGAGACTGCCAGTGCTTGCGCTCGCAGGGTCGACGAAGACTCGGTAAGTCCCCGAGACGGGAAGAGTTTGGGCATCAAACACGATCTGGTTCATCCAGGAATAGACCGTATCTGAAACAAACGTGGAGCCGTCAGGTTTGTAGATGATGACGCTTGTGTTGGTCGTGGGTGACATGGTTACACCGGTAACCGCCAAACTTACTTGTTGGCCGGTCGTCCCGTTAAATGTGAAGGACGCGTTCTGTCCCGGAACCGTGATGTTAACTGGCGTCGCGCCGGCATCCGGAGTAAGTGTCCCGGAAACATCGACCAGGTTGTAGAGCGTCACGTTAAAATTGCCGATGTTCGTACCCTGCGGGTCTATCACGATCGTGTAGGTTCCACTGGCGGGTAGGACCTGCCGGTCAATAAATCCCAGATTTGCACCGCCGATGTTTGTTTGCCCGATCAGGTTTGAACCGTCCGGTTTGTAGATGGTCAGCCAACTCGCCGGTACTGGCGAGCCGGTGACGTTGAGGCTTATTGCCTGACCTGCCGTGCCGCTAAAAGTCAATCGTGCGAGCTGTCCCGGAGTTGTAATTGAGACCGGAATAGACGGGCCACCCGGCGTAATTACCCCCGTAACGTCAGGTGGCGTATTGTAGAGCTGCATCGAGAGGCTGCCTGAATATGAGTACGTAATCGGATCGTAACCATCCAGCACGACGGTATAGGTACCGCTCGCCGGCAATGAGATCGGATCGATGACTGCCCAACCCGGGTAAGAGTATTCGTAGATGGGGCCCGTCAATACGGTTCCGTTTGGATTAATCAGTGAAACTCTCACTCGGCCCATTGTGATGTTAGTGAAACTAATCGTCACTCGTTGGCCCGCGAGAGCATCGAACACCACCAAACCAATCTTTCCAGGCGTGTTAATTGTCACATTCGTGAGCCCACCCAAGCTTGAGCGACTGGTAAATTCCACGTCGCTAGCAGGTCGCGGCGACGGAGCAACATAGAAATCGGCTGTGCTGGTCGCACTGCCCGCTGTAGTAGTAACGCTAATGTGACCAGACCCGGTTGGCGGAACTGCACCTACAATGCTCGTTGCAGTTGAAGATGAAACGGCTGCTGAACTTCCGCTGAATCTCAGTTTGTTGTCCGTAGGCGTCAATTCAAAGTTTGTCCCGCTGATCGTCACGCTATCTCCAGCGGCGCCAACATTCGGCGTGAAGCTCGAGATTGTTGGTGGACCACCAGTACCGTCGGTCACTGTAAAACTTGTATTACTGGTTGCTGAACCGTTGGGTGAAGTGACGCCGACTGGGCCCGTCGTCGCTCCAGAGGGTACGTTCGTAATAATCTGCGTAGGCGTCGCCGAAGTGATCGTCGCCGCGACACCATTGAAGGTAATGGTATTCTGACTTGCGTTAGCACTAAAGCCGGTACCGCTGATAGTAACGGCAATGCCGATCGGACCACTGTTCGGACTCATCTGAATGATCGAGACCTGACCGGAACTCTGGCGCGAGATCGAGAGGAGGTTGCCAACCGCGTCGTAGCTGTAGATAACAGTGTCGGTTGGACCAACTGTGGAAATCAGTCTTCCCGCTGCATCATAGATGTATGTGAGAGGACCGTTGACAATCGCATCCAGGCTGAGGTTATCAGTGGTAGTTTCCGCTGTGATTGTAACCAGATTCTGACGTTTCGTTCCATATCCAGTTCCGGAAGCCTCCACCGAGTAACTCCCCACCGTGAGCGGGGCCAGCGCATAGTCTCCGGTGCCGTTCGTGGTCGCGGTTGCTACTACGGTTGTGCCTTGAAGTGCTTTAACGGTTGCCCCGGGAATAGGTGTGGTTCCACCAGCGACCGTGACCTTGCCAGAGATTGTTCCCGTCGTGGTAACTGTGAAAGCTAAACCGCTGCTTGCTATTCCGCCAACTGTTACGACCACCGGACCAGAGGTCGCGCCCGAAGGTACGGGCACAGCGATGCTGGTTGTGCTCCAACTCGTCGGTACGGCAGTTGTTCCGTTGAATGTGACGGTACTCGTTCCCTGACTAGCCCCGAATGTCGTACCGCTGATGGTTATTGACTCGCTGGCGGCGCCGGAGCTCGGAGTAAGATTGTTTATCTTCGGTATGACCGTGAAGCTGACGCCATTGCTCGCCGATCCTCCAGCGGTTACAACCACAACTCCTGTTGTCGCGTCGGCAGGGACGGGCACCGTGATACTGGTCGCACTCCAGTTGCTTGGTGTTGCAGTGGTTCCGTTGAAAGTAACCGTGCTGGTTCCCTGCGTAGCCCCGAAATTCGTGCCGCTGATAGTTACCGAATCGCCAGCTGCACCCGATGTCGGTGAGAGACTGTTTATTTTGGGCGCTACCGTGAAAGTGACACCATTACTCGCTAGCCCTCCAACCGTCACAACGACTGGACCGGTGCTTGCACCGGCAGGCACGGCCACGGTGATGCTGTTAGCGCCCCAGCTCGTCGGTGTTGCAGTTGTGCCATTGAAAGTGACGGTGCTCGTTCCCTGAGTCGCACCGAAGGTACTGCCGCTGATGATGACAGAAGCACCAACGGCACCGGAGGTAGGAGAGAGATTGTTTATCTTCGGCCCAACGGTGAATGTGACCCCATTGCTCGCCAACCCTCCCACCGTCACAACAATAGATCCCGTGGTGGCGCCGGCAGGTACGGGCACAATAATGGTGTTGGCGCTCCAACTGCTCGGACTGGCACTAGTTCCACTGAAGGTAATCGTGCTCGTTCCCTGGGTGGAGCCAAAATTTGTGCCGCTAATAGTTATTGAATCGCCAACCGCACCGGACGTGGGCGCGAGACTATTTATTTTGGGCCCTACGGTGAAGGTCACGCCGTTGCTCACTGACCCGCCAACAGTCACAACGACAGCACCGGTTGTCGCTCCAGAAGGCACTGGGGCAACGACGCTCGTGTTACTCCAATTCGTAGGAGTGGCAACCGATCCGTTGAAAGTGACGGTGCTCGTTCCCTGAGTCGCGCCGAAAGTGGTGCCGCTAATCGTTACAGCATCGCCAACCGCACCGGTAGTAGGAGATAAACCAGTGATGCCAGGCACTACCGTGAAGCTTTGCGAATTGCTTGCTGCGCCGCGCACGGTGACTATGACGGGCCCGCTAGTGGCAGTCGCTGGAACTGGCGCGACAATGCTGGTGCTGCTCCAACTGGCGGGTGTCGCGGTAACACCATTAAAAGTAACGGTGCTGGTCCCCAGGGTTAGTCCGAAGTTCGAGCCGGTGATTGTGATTGCCGTGCCAACCGGGGCACTAACGGACGAGAGACTGCTAATTGCCGGCGGAACGTATGAGAGCGTCGTTCCCTCTAAAGTCACATTGGCGCCGCTTACGTAATCAGTAACATCGCTGTACTTGATCCGCAATGACTGGCCGTTGGACCCAGCCTTAAAGCTGATGCTATAGACTCCATTGCTCGTCCCTGAAGAGTTGCTTAAAGAAGAATCAGTGAAGGTTGCGGCACTTCCGTCGCTCAAAGTGGCTTCCAGCTTTCCCTGGGCCTTCCACACTCCAGAATAGATCTTTAAAGTCTTGAGTTCCGTATCTGCCGGAACTGAAAACTGAAATCCATTGCCGACCCCTTGAATGTAGACTCCGGTGTCCGTATTTGAAGCGCTAATCGTTGGAGTCCCATCGGTCCAACTGAACAACGTGGGGTTACCGTTCAGCCACAAGACTGAAGCAGTGCCAATCTTCGTGAAGTTACTAATCTGCGCTGCAACACCGGTCTTGTGGTCAAAGGCAGCGGCAGAACCCATCCCCCAATGAGTCCAGTCAGTCGTTCCTTCCGTCGTCAGATTGACGCTGCCGGTCGGAGTGGCTATGCTGCCGCTCAAGGATCCCGAGCCGCCAGTCGAGTTGGGGGCCAGGGCTGCGGATTCGAGCCTAATGTTCCCAAAGGGCGGGTTGTAATCGGTGAAAATTGTGCATTTCACCGTAAGGGTTTGGCCGGCAGAAGCTGCTTTGAAGTTTATCGTGAAGATTGCATCGCTGAAACCGGCCTGGCCAAAAGACGTATCGACCAATGCCAGTGCGCTGCCGTCGCTCAAGGTAGCCTCCACCTTAACCTGCGCATACCACGACCCTAAGTAGATTTTCAGCGTCTTCGGGGTAGTGTCCGCCGGGACCGTAATTTGAAAACCGTTGTTGGCGGCACTCGTAAATATGCCTGTGGTGTTATTGGCCGCGCTCGCCGTTGGCGTGCCGTCAGTCCAACTGTATGAGACTGTACTGTCGGTTAGTCGCTGAACTGCCTGTGTGCCAATCAGTGTGTAATTACTGATTTGAGAAGCCCCACTTTTCCGGTCAAAGCTAGCAGCGGTATTCGTCCCCCAATGAGCCCAATCCGCACTGCCTTCGGCCGTTAAGTTTGCTGACGTACCGGTCGTGGGCAAGACAGTACTGTCAAACAACGAACCCGCGCCGCTGACGATAATATTCACCGCGCTGGACGTAGTGGTTGCACCTGCGTTATCCGTGGCCTTGGCCGTCAACGAATATCCGTAACTCGCAGGTGATGCGTTGGTCCAGGTGAAGTCATAAGGACTGGTGGTCTTTTCGCCCAACTTCGTTGAGCCCTGGAAGAATTCCACCTTGCTGATCGTACTGTCGCTATCGGACGCGGCAGCGCTGATCGTGATGTTCGTAGGGCCGCTGAAACTTGCGCCGTTGGCCGGACTGGTTATGCTTACTGAAGGCGGATTCGTCGGCAAAGGGACAACAATCTGTGAGTCGTAATTTCCATTCAGCGTACCTTCGATATCCACCTCGCCATTTGTGTTGCTCGTGGGAGCTGTCGTGACGTTTACTCCAACCCATAAATAAAAACGATCCGCGGTAGTCATTGAAACAGCTGCGGAGCTGGTTGCTGAAAGAGTGTATTTGGTAAGAGTCGTAGTGAGCGCGGTTGAGCCCGTTGTTGTGCAGATCAGCGTACCCGATGCGCTGTTCAGGAGCAGTTTTGCTCTGGGATAGATGACGCCGCTGGCTGAGGTCTTTTTCATCCAAAGCGTAAATGTGACTGTCGAACCGGCTGGAATCACCCCTGATTTATTAGGTACGCCACTCTGAGTATCAAATGCTTTTATCAGATACTCGCCTACCTGTTGACTTTTGAGATTAGAAGACTGCACCGCTAAGGTAGTGGCATCAGGTCCGGCGGTCTTTAATTGGAAGAGTCCGGTGGTCGATGAGGCCTCTTTATGAAGGTGATACGTGGCGGATTGAGCGTTTGTGCTTCGCGCCAATGCGACGCCAAAAAGAATAGTTAGCAAGGCCAGGAGGGTTGTCCTACAGGGGCTTACGCATGGTGGGTGTGACACTTTGATTTCCTTCTTGATTGGAGAGTGAGCATGAGGAGAAGGAAAGCATTTCTCTTCATGGGGAACCGATTTTGCTTTGCTCAAATACCGGGTTTCGGACTACAATGCGCGCGCTCATTCAGTCTTCCCGACCTACCAGGACAATCTGAATCTCACTAGCTCTTTGGGGAACAATACTCGGAGGGGCCCATGGAAGTCCTTAAGAAATTCCAAAAGATTTCCAAAAGAATTCCAAGAATGGTAAGGGGACCAAGCGACATCGAAGTCAGGCAGGTTCGTCTACAAATTTGGTACTTTCTGTCTTGATCATGCTGAACGCATCCTACTAGATGGGGGAGAGAATGTGTCATTGACACCAAAGGTATTTGATACCTTGGTGGTGCTGGTCCAAAACGCCGGCCGGTTGGTTACGAAAGAAAGCTTACTGGGTCTGGCCTGACACGTTCGTGGAGGAGGCCAACCTGAGCGTAAATATCGCGACCCTAAGAAAAGCTTTAGGTGAAATCGCCGGCGAGCATCAATACATACAAGCCATTTCTAAACGCGGCTATCGCTTCGTGGCGAATGTCGTAGAAGTTGAGAGCGAAAGCCGGACAGTCGCCATGCGTGAACCCCGGCCGGCGCTCATTGCGAATAAAGAAGGCACAACCGATCTACATCAAGGCTTAAACTCGCTCGCCGTCTTACCCTTCGACAATGAAACCGCCGATCCAAATGCAGAGTATCTTTCAGATGGTCTCACTGAAAGTATCATTAATAATATCTCGCAGCTTCAGAACCTAAGAGTTGTAGCTCGGAACGATGATGAGTTGGCTTTAGTGCGCCATACGCTTGATCCAAAGAGAAGAGTCATCATCAAGCGTAATCCGTCAGATTTATCGCTGATCCATGTTTACGACGAAAAGCACAATCGCTATCTCGGTGCCGGCCGTGGATCAAAGCTACACCAGAGGACTCACGCTCTATCAACATACAGTCATTAGTCGATATGTGCGCGATCAACTCAAGCGGAACGTAAACGCGTTTTCCCTTGCTCGTGCTAAGCGGGAGATACAGGAGATCGTCGAACGAGAGTGGGCTGCAGGTAAAAGCAAGAGTCGAACGCGCAAACGCCTTGCCCGCTATCGCGGAGAAGGCATCCAGAAGCGCGACGGAATCGAACAACAGCTTCCGGCTGCCGAGGTTGCGGCGCCTCGAGTCATCGGACCATCGAAGCCACACTTAATGCTTCAGGCAGCCCCTGAGTCATTAGTCGATCGAACATCCGATTTCGCCGCCGAAAAGTCTTCGACGGTTGATCCTCCGAAGGATGGCCATATCACCGATCTGAGGCTGGTTGATCCTGAGGTTGCGAAGGCGCCAAGTAATGGAAATGGCGCCGGGACGAGTGATAAGAAATCAAAGAAGTCGGCGAAAAAGACGAAATCGAAAACCGATTCGCCCGCTCCATTGCCAGTAAGCGACAAGAATATCGCGCCGTCGCCGAGTTTGACCGAAGACCTCGACATGACTGGCTGGAGTGGCGACTACAATCTGCCGAAATAGGAGAAGACGAATGTCAAAGCCTAAATCTAAAAACGATCGTAAGAAGTATAAGACAATGCCCCTCGAAGATAGAGTGCAAATGGTGGAGCATCTTTACATACACTTTCCACGAAACGACAAAGCCATTAAGACCATTCGGGAACATCACACCCATGCGAATTTCGCGAACGAACCCGAGGGCCTGCTAATCCAGGGAGAGTGTGGAGCCGGCAAGACCACGATAGTGAAGCTCTACATGGAGGATTACCCACGCACTTACACTCAAGAAAATACTCGGGTGCCGGTTCTATACGCGAAGGTTCCGGTTCCAGCTACATGCAAGAACCTCGCTACGAAAATTCTTACTGCAATCGGAGATCCCGCGGCAGAAAAAGGGACCCAAGTTTCCCAGACACTCCGCATCAAGAGGTACATGGAAGCGTGCAATGTCGAATTGCTTATCCTCGACGAGTTTCAACACTTTCAGGATCGCGACTCTTCGAAAGTCCTCAAGACTGCGTCAGACTGGTTAAAGGTACTAATGGATGAAACCGGAGTGCCGATTGTGCTCGCGGGTTTGCTTTATTCACACACGATTCTTGATTACCACGGTAACGAGCAGTTGCAGCGTAGATTCGCAACTCGAATTGAACTGGAACCGTTTGCTTATGGAACATCTCAACAGCGACAAGACTTCCGTCGCTTTCTCAATGTAATAGATGACAAGTTGCCGCTCGCCGAAAAATCAAACTTGGCCGATCCAGCTATCGCACTATGCATTTATGAGGCGACTCAGGGCGTAGTCGCGCGTGTAATGAAGCTGGTTCGTCGAGCAACAGTAATCGCCCTTAAGTTAGATAGAGAAATGATAACTTCTGATATTCTCAGCGTCGCTTATGAAGAGCGGCTCGCCGCAAATGATCCAAATAAACCAAATCCTTTTGGTGACATAGCGCTTGTTGCGTAGCAATTTGGAAAGCGAATAGTTCAGTTCGTTCTTGATCGCGCTTTTGAGTTCATGGGTTCGATCACCGCGCCAAGTTGTGGTTGCTGACGAACAATCGGCGACGCAAAAACTCGTTTTTCGCGATAGGCCCAAGGCTGACGAAAACTATTTAGGCTTCTTGCTCCGGCTCGCCGAAATCAATTTCTACACCCCCTCATGGATCCTGCAACAGGCGAATTTGTCGCCGTACACGTTTACAGATACTTCTTCCTGTTCCTTTTCGGGAAATCCTGAAGTCGCTTTTGCGCGCTTAGCCAATCTAACCAATCTTACGATTAAGGAGTTAACTCCATTAGTTCACCTCCGCGTCGATGAAAACACTGTGACCACCTTTGGTCACAGAGTCTCGCGATACCTGCTCAGCCAACAGCGCTCCAAAGTGTGTCCCGCGTGCTTATATCAGTCAAATCACTGCCGGAAGCAATGGGATTTCGCCTTTGTGACATCCTGCCCCGTGCATCGCAACATGCTAATGGACGAGTGCCACGAATGTCGAAAACCAATCAGATGGAAGCGATCGGCAGTAAGTACTTGCGTATGTGGTGCAGACTGGAAGGATGCCAAACAACCTTCCTTGCCCGACGCCGAGGTCGTTTTATCGCGATTGGTTTTTCAACATTTTGGGATCTTGCCGCGTAGCGATTCGGCTTCTAAGAATAATCCGCTTTACTGTCTCCCGTTGGCCTCGTTACTCGAAGCGTTATTCCTGATAGCCGGTCAATACAACGAGCCTGTTACGTCTTCGGGAAAACTCGTTCTCAGTAAAAAGAGTATTCAACAAATTCACGATGAATTGTTGAGGGCTTTTCTCGTTTTCGACGCTTGGCCGAAAAACTTCCACGCCTTCCTCGACGAATTATGCCGCTACAACAAGTCATTAAAAGAAAAGTCCGGGCTCCGCAACAACTTCGGTGGAGTGTATGAAACGCTGTATGGTCCTCGATCGTCTCGGTTATCCGCACCCTCGTCAAAACTGTTGAAATCTGAATTTGAGAAGTACGTCTGGAATCATTGGGAAGATGGATACGCGAAGCGGGCGAAGGGCTTCATGTCCACTGGAAGAGATGGGAAATACGTTACCTTGTTGAAAGCTTCCCATATGCTTCACACACATCCTCACGTGATCCACCGTCTGGTATCAGAAGGAAAATTGAGAGCTGTCGTCAGAAAGACCGCCCAACTGTTTCTGGTTGAGGGGAGCGGCGTCAAAGAGCTAATGAAGGAGCGAGCGCGGTTCATCTCCCTTGAGGAAGCCTCGAAGCTTCTAGGTATAAGCCAACTAAATATTTTGAGCCTGGTTGACAAGTCCCTGTTAGAGGGTGCTCAAGCACCTTCAGCAGACAATCACTATACGTGGCGGTTCGAGAGAACTATTATAGTGAGCTTTCTAAGTCTGATTTTGTCGAAGACTGCGAGAGGTGGTCGCAGCGGTCGCAAGAAATTTCATAGTTTCAGGGTCGTGCTAAATCAACTCTCACGACGGCTTTCTGGAGCGGGCGAGGGAATACAGACACTGATTAAGGACATACTATGTCGCCGACTGATCCCGAGAGCTAAGGTGGCAGGCAAGGTCGGCGTATCCACACTTTTCTTCGATCGCAAGGAGGTCACAGCATACCTTGAAAAGAAGCTCGGCGATCGAGCCTATGTAGGTCTCCGCGTTGCAGGGCGAATAACCGAACTCGGCTTAAAGTCAGAGGTCGTTTATTTCTTAGCCCGGAAAGGTTTGATCAAAACAATCGTAAGGAACAACAGAAATGCGCAATACCGGGTTATTACTCACAAGGCCGTCTCAAAATTCAAGTCAGCGTTCATCTTCGCGAAAGATGCAGCAGGCGAAGCAGGCACTTCGACAAAATTCCTGGTAAGCGGACTCCAGAAGTTAGGCATAACGCCGGTATCCGGCAGGGCAATCGATTTAGGGCCGGCTTACATTTTTGAGAAGGCAGACCTTGAACACATCAATTTGAAGAAGCTTATTGAGAGTTTGCCGAAAAAGTTATTCCTCAAAAACCCGAGGATTATTACATCGGCGGAAGCCGCTAAAATCTTATCAGTGTCAGAAGTGAAAATATCTGAACTAGTAAGAAACGGCGTGGTGAAACCGCATCGAGGAACTTCAGACTCAGAGATAAACTTCTTCAATCGTGACACAATCGAACGGTGCAAGCGCCAGTTTGCGAGCCTCGACAGACTGATTTCAACGAAGGAAGCAGCAAGTCTGCTCGGGGTGACGCGGAACACGTTATTTCACATCTGGATTGGGCGAGGTTACCTCAAATTTGAATTGTCAAGAGATGGCCATCAGCGGTTATTAAGAAAGTCCGAGGTTGAGCATCTCGCGGCCTTTCTTAAGGACGTTGTGAATATGAAAGAAGCGGCGGCATTGCTCAATGTGCCGTACAAATACATCCGTACCTGGACAAAAAGAAAATGGCTGATGCCTCTTCCTAATCCATACCCACGCGCGTTTATGAGTCACATCTACTCAAAAACAGCATTGGCTAATCTCAGGGTGAACCACCAGCCGGTTGGTATCCATAAGAAAACGCTTCTCACCGTCGGCGCCAAGATCTGAATCAGATCCGTACCTCAGACCTCCAAAATCAAATCAACGAGCGGTAGGCAGTGCAACACAATTGACGCGTGCGAGATGGTGACTAACTGCGGTTGGCGTGTCACCGTCTGTACACCCGAACAAGACGTTTCCATCTTCTCTGGATTCGTTATCGCGCAACCTAATCCGAGCAAGACCATACTCTACAACAAGAATGAAACTGGTAGTTACGCCGAAGCCTGAAAAGGACGAGGGCTTCATAAGCTATCTTGTGCGTCTCACGGAAGCGAATGCGTATGACACACCATCTTGGATACTGTCATTGGCGAATATTGACCACATGGAACTTCAGTGGACTTTCTCATTCATATTCGACTCGTCGAAGAGACTTGAGAAGCTTGCCCAACTCACCGATAACGCATTGTCCAATCTGAGCGCGCTTTCATACCTTCCCCCGGATTCTTCTCAGGGGGATACAAATGAACACGACTACGATTTCTATGGAGCCTTTCTTAATCGCTCGATAATCCGACCACACTGGTCCAAGATCTGTCCGAAGTGCCTGAGTGAGTCCGGCTATTGTTTTCGTGTCTGGGACTGCTCTCTCGTGACAGCCTGCCCACTTCATGAGCGCCTGCTTCTTGATAATTGCCCTAAGTGCCGGCGACGTATCAAGTGCATCAGAAAGAGCTTGAGTATTTGCCCTTGTGGATGTGACTGGAGAGAAATAGATCCGCAAGTTCTAGCCGCGGATGAACTCGCGGTATCCCGACGTGTGTATCAACTCTGCGGCGTCCTTACCAAGGCACCGAAAGAAGAGAATGAGAATCCACTGCACAGTCTCGGCCTGCGAGATTTTGTTGCTGTCCTGACTTTCATCGCGGGCACCTTTCGAAGCATCGCGTGCGCGACGGGAAGGCCTGCAAAATCAATAAGGCTGTCGAACAAAAATCTCCACGAACTTTATGGACAAGCGTATTCAGTATTTTGAAAACTGGCCGCATAATTTTCACGAATTCTTGCGCAAACAATCCAGCGGATCAATTAGGCTGAATGCTGATGACGGAAAGCTCGACACCGCGCTCAAGCGAGAATTCGGCTCTTTCTATGAACATCTATATCTGGACCTGGAAGGAACGCAATTTGATTTCATGCGCGGGTCTTTCGCTGAATTCTTAACTTCTAGATTGAAGTCGCAGGCAGAGGGCCAATTCGTACATCCCCTGATGCCCCACAGCGCAACTGATAAATTTATCTCGATTGCCAAGGCAAGGCGCCTACTCAAAATCACTCATCGCGCGATGTCAGATCTGATCGCGTCTGGCGAAGTCGGATTCTTCATAAGGAACCAAGGAACCACCTTAGAGTGCGTTCTCTGGCTTTCCGATGTTGAAAACGTCAAATGCAAGTTTGACGAGGCCATGACCTGCCGCGATCTTGCGAAGGAATTCGGCACTGATTGCGAGACAATCCGCGAACTGGTCAGGAAAGGACTAATACAGCCGCGCGCCAGGCGCTCGACTGACGCTTTTAACACGCTTCGATTTGGACGTGACACAGCCGAGCAATTCCTACAAGTACCGCCGCGGCACTCTTACTTGAAAACATCGGCTCCCCCCAGCAGATCTTGCATAAAACCCGGAATCAGACTGAAGAGTTAACGAGACGTGCGCGTCGGTGTGGTTCGCTGTTGTCTCCTGCGCGCTGGTTTCACCGAGGCTGTCGGTTGGCTTGATAGCTGGACCTGCTGGCGCAATCTCGCAATTGATAGCTCAAGCGTCGCATATGTAAACAGCGATTCAAGATACGTTAGAGCCCTTACCGTTTGGATTAGGCGCATTGTATTTTTGAGGAACTGCGAAATCTTCCACACGATTGTTTCTGAGCGACCTACGAAGTTAATTCGCAGTTTAGAAAACACGGGATCTGCTCCATCGTGAGCCAGCGCATTCCGAACCGTGGGGTTAACGCTATTTCGCAGAAAGTGTAACAGTCGATTCTTTGGCGACTGGATATTGTCGCATAGATTCCGCAAACCGAACTTTCTCATCTCGGCATACGGCTTGGGTGAACCTATCGCGATAAGGTGGAGACCCACGATGAGTTGGAGGCGTTTCTCAAGGGCTGCGGCTCCATCTCGGTATTCGTCTGTTAACACAGTGATATTCCGATGTGTCATTCGTCTGAAGTCAACATTCCGATTACCCCGTTGGCGCGCCTTAAAAGCGTGATGGTACCTCATGTATTGTCGTCGGTGATGACGGCCAAACGCCTGAATCAACTCGGTCGCAGCCTTTTCTTTTTCTGGATCCACGATTAACGAGTCGATGAGTTGTTGAATCCCTTCATACACTCGTCGGACATGAGCGATGCGTCTTCCATCCGCTGGCAATCTGACTAGTTTCTTGAACTCTTTGAGATACGCATCAAGAGAGTCCTTTTCTCCACCCTTAATCTTCAAGCTATCCATCCACGTTCGAATCAACAATTCGAACTTCTCATAAGCCTCGGGAGTTTTTAGAGGATCACCCTCTAACCGCTCAAGCTCGTTAATCAATGGCACGGATTTTCTTATGTACTGATCGATCTGACATTGCATTTCGCGCTTGGCCCGATTCGTCATGCGCGGTGGCCGTTTCTCAAGCATGTCCGACATCTCTCGGACGAGTATCGGAAGCGCCTTTCGCAAGCCCACCCTCACTGTCTGCTCGACCGACTTCGATCTTCCCTTGCTCCTTTTGGTAGTCTCCGCAGTCGCTTTAGGCATTTGGGAACTCCTTGATCGGGCTCGTCTCTGTTCGTCCGCGAAAATATTTACGCGCCTCAGCCAACATATCAGGTGAAATCTCAGGCCATTTCGAAGCGTCGCTGACCATAAGTATGACTTCAGCCAGGCTGTCATTTATCGGTGATGATCTGAATGCAAAACAGAAAACCGAATGCTGGAAATTGTTTTCAACTCGTTCAACCCACAGTTTGCGATTAGCCATTCGTTGCGCCTCGTCTCGGAAACGTTCACTGTCGATCCCGTGATGAAAATAGAATACATCCCAGCAGCCGGTGCCCTGATGTTCTACAGCAAACTTCTGATCGCGGTGTGTGTCTAACAGAGCATTAATCTTTTTCTGAATCTTGGCTGAGATCCAGGCCCGCTCTCGCCGAGTGCGGAGTGCAAGCTCCCAGGCATGTTGAATTGTAAATCCGCCGCGACCGTGAGAATCCCGAATTCTGGCAGCCACGATATCAAGGAAATCAGACTCCGCATTATCAGCGTCGCGTCTTGCAATATCACTGGCGCGCTCGATTTGATACCGATGCCAAAAGCGCTTATCAGTCGACGCGTTCCACCGATCTATGCTGAAAGTATTGTCGCCCAACTTATAGAGCCCAATAAGCTCTTGCTCCATTTGATCGCCTAGCCTCAAGAAACGATCCGAGTCCCTCGTGTACACTTCTTTTAAGAATCTGTATCGATCACCGAGGTAAAAGCCAAGATCGGGCACCGTATCAACCTCGTCCAAAATCGCTGCGAAGTCGGAACGACTCATTACAGCAATAGGATGCGCCGATTCCAGGGTCAGCCGCAGCGTATCAAAATGAAGCTTACCTCGTAGTTCTTCTGCATCAATTAGAACAACGCCTCTCGTAGTATCTTCATTGAAATAGTCATGGTCATACCGTGACGTCTCTCCGTGCTCATTGCTCATGAAGATGTCATTTTCTGCCTTCGCGTAAACGTCAAAGTCGCCGAGTAACTGATCTCTTTTTTCTCCTATCCTCTTGATAAAGCTCTTTGTATCACCCTGTGCTTGTCTACTACGCCAAACAACCTCAAAGATCACTAGCCAGTCCCTAACCCACAGAATAACGTCACCGGCTTCTTGTTCAGTGGGATCGTAGAACTTCGGATTTCGATACACGAATCCACCGTAGAATGCATCGCTGCAGAGTCGTGCAAAGAGCGACTCTGACTCGTTGATTTCGTGCCTCATATTGGTAACGCGAATAACTCCTCAGAAAATCTTAGACATGTTAGCGTAATTGACTTGAATGTGGTGCGAGGACCTGAAGGCTGTGAAAGTAAATGTCAGAGAGAAACCCTTACAAAAAAGCTGAGCAAAAAATGAGGTTTGGGGTTTTTTCACGTTATGCCCGAAATCTGTAGGAAATTGTCACGTTATGACCGAATTTATTTTCACTTTATGACCGAATCGCGCCGGTAAGTTATTGATTCTAGGTCGAAGCGATTTCACTTAATCACCGAACCCACAAGGCTTGTGGGTTCGGTCATAAAATGAATTTCGTCGGTCATAAAGTGAAATCCATCGGTCATAAAATGATATTCCACTGGTCATAAGATGAATTCTCTACTTTTA
>Ga0207684_10002354_pt1 | contig 19127 bp, 21 predicted proteins | sample KBSK5501metaG_FD_184342 | JGI IMG/M metagenome (GOLD analysis project Ga0207684, IMG submission 184342) | Corn, switchgrass and miscanthus rhizosphere microbial communities from Kellogg Biological Station, Michigan, USA - KBS K5-50-1 metaG... | ecosystem: Host-associated > Plants > Roots >...
CACAGTGTCTGGAATTGTGGATCGGCTAGCGAAGCGCGGCCTAGTCGAGCGTCAGCCGAACCTCGACGACCGCCGTCACACCAGAATCACTGTTTCACATGAAGTACGAGACTTTTTAGCGAAGAAGTACCCAGTTATTGCCGCCCACCCGGTCTTCAACGTGCTGCGCAGAGCTGGGGCGACCGAACGTAACGCCATCGTGACGGGAATTAGGTCTCTGAGAAGACTCTTGGACAAACAGCACTGAGTCACTCACACCTTTTCCTTTTGGATATGAGGCTGCGATGGCCCGACCACATTTCCGCTCTGCCAGCTCCCGAGTGGTCGTCGGCAAACCTCACCTTGGGATTACTTCCGGGTTGCTCGTCAACCGCGATGAACGGCCAATCACATCGCCGACCGACTGTTGTGGCTTTGAGTGGTTGTAGAGGTCGCAGCGAAGTACTGGAGAAACGAGCAGATACTTCGCCGTAGTTTGGAGGGACTTTCTCGAATAGCCATCGCCACAGCACTCTACCGGGGTGAAGAACCAACAAAAACTTGGCATCCCACAGTCAACATTATATAAGTTAGTTGTATAAGTTACTTCGCTACGACGCCGTATGCCGGACCGCTCGAATAATCGAGGATTCCGATTGAAGACCATCTCACGCGCGGGGCCCAATACTTCCATGCATCGAGAGCCGGCGCCTTTCAGGCTACCCCTTTCTGCAACACGCTCAGCTCTACTATCGGGCCGGTCGGATCACTCTTTTCGAGAGCTTCTGTACAACTTCTTTACGGTTGCTAGCCGACTTGAAGAAATTCGGCGCCATTTAGGTTCTCGGATTGATCTTTCCGGTCCCCAATACACCCTCATGATGGCAGTCGCTGAACTCCAGGGAGCCGAGGGCGTAAGCGTGGGCCGAGTAGCTCGATACCTGCATGTGACCGGAACGTTTGTCACCGTGGAGACAGGCAAGTTATCGAAAAAAGGGATATCTAAAGAAGAATCCCGATCCCCAGGATCGGCGCGTCTCGCGTTTGTCGATCGCCGAGAAAGGCTGGGTCGCTATGCGGTCCCTGTTCCCGGAGTTGCAGCAAGTCAACGATTTGCTTTTCGCCCTTGAAACACGGCAGGAGCTCGCAACTTTACGAAGAACTATGCAGAAGTTGGTCGAAAGCAGCCAAGGAACGCTCGCGATGATCAACGCTACAACGGGAGGAAAAAATCAATGAGGTCGCTTTGCATAAGGTTCTTCTTCCTAGTTTCGACGGCCACGTTCGTTATGTCGTCGACCATATCTGCCACACCGTCTGCATGCGCGGCCTTTGTTGATACGACTGTCGTCCCCATGGATAGAGAGCAGCTCCTGCCGCACCAAACAGTGCTCATCGGCAGAGAGCGCATTGCCGATATTGAACCCGCAAGTCGTGTCAAGCTGCCCGGAGGATGTTTCGTCATTGACGGTCGCAAGCGGTATCTCATCCCCGGCCTGATGGATACCCACGTCCACTTCTTCGGTTATGCGAGGGCTGGCGCCGACGATATCGGCGTCGAAAAGTCGATTCTGGTCATGCTGCTCGCCAACGGCATCACCGCGGCCATCGTTATGGAGGGAACGCCTGCAATCCTGAGCCTCCGTGAGGACGTGTCTCATGATCGCGTGCTCGGGCCCAGGCTCTACACCGCCGGGAGCCTCATCCAGATGCATGACTCAGGAGAGCCGCCAGATCGAAAAACCTTCAACACGCCGGAGGAAGTTCGGCAAGAGGTCATTGCGGAAAAGCAGGCAGGATATGACTTTATCAAAGTGCATGGGGATCTGCCCGCGGATACGTACCGCGCCCTGCTTGAGACGGCGCGCCAGCAGAAGATTCAGGTCGTCGGGCATGTTCCGAACAACCTCGGTATCGATGCGGCTTTGAACGGTGGTCAAGTAATGATCACCCATGCCGAGTCCTATCTCGATTCCTATTTTCGGTTTCACCGGGCCTTGCCAACCGACCCCGGCGAGATCGATCAGATGGTGCGCGATGTGGCCGCGAGAACGGCCCGAGCGGGAATCTGGGTGCAGCCCACGCTCTCTGTCTTCCGCCAGATCAATTCTCAGATTGCCGACATCGATGCCCTACTTGAGCGGCCGGAGATGCGCTACATGCCCAATTCCGCCACATTCGATTGGCGGCCTCCGAATAACCCTTATTTAAAGCATAGGACGCTTGCAGATATCCCAAAGATGCGCGCCCAATACTCGCTGATGTTCCGGCCCTTCGTGAACGGATCACCGCTCTCAACTCAGGGTTTTCCCACCACCCAATCACGAAGACGCGATCATCTGCTCTCGTCCCCTGCGGATCGACGATCAGCGCCCCGTTGAGCTGGCTATCGACGCCGTAGCGATCTGGAAGGGCCTTTCCCGTCGTTGTCGCCCAGTAGTAATAAGTGCCCGCTTTGCCCGTTCGGAAGCGTACTTCACGTCGTTCTCCTGACGCCAGTTGAATGGTTTCATCGGGGTTGCCTGGTCGTGTGTGGAGGCCGTGGATAACGAGAGTGGCACCAGGGATCGCGTTGCGGACGGTAACCCGAATCTCCGTGCCTTCGGGCACTCGGATGAGCGGCCCAGGAATCTCTGGGGAACGGCCGGGCTCTGCAAATACCTGCACGCGCAGACCGGGCCCGTCACGTTGTTCTGGGTACCCGGTGCCTTCCCGCGCCTCCAATTTAATTGTCAATACGCCATCTTTTAAACTGCCGTGTGGTAAACGGTTGTCGTTCGCCTTGATTTCGGGGATGTCCTCCCCTGCTGTACGCCCGAAAAATGCGGTTGGCACCGCAGCAGCGACAAGGCAGAACAAAAAAAGACACTGAGTGGCACGCATGGCGAGGTAGCTTCGGCACTCTCTGGGTATCACATTGTGCTTGCAGCTATGACCGTTGTCAAAAGGAGAGCAAAACTGGCCGACTGGTTTTTTGCTTCGCGTTGTGCACCACACCTCGACGCACGATGCGAATTAGCCTGTTCCGAAATGGATGGTCGGCGATGCGAACTGGATGGCTGGATCAAGACTCTTCCCCAACCACGGATAGTGGCTATGGAGGCAACGATTTTCACGGGTTGGATCTACGATCATCTACTCCCGCACGCTCAGCAGGTGAAGGTGGCGCATCCGCTGATGCTGCGCGCCATCGTGGTGGCGAAGAAGAAGAACGATCGCATTGACGCCGGCAAGATTGCCGACTGCCTGCGCTGCGACTTCCTGCCGGAATGCCACATGATTGAGGAAGCACCCGCGTCGGCGCGTCGAAGTGACGGAAAGTAGAACGGGAGAAGGATCGCCTCCTCCCGTTTTGCGTGCTAGTCGGTCTCGGCATCGTCCTTGGCAGGGGGCGGTGGAGGCAGTGGTGCCGTCACGTTGAAAGCGTTTGCGGGAATGGCGCAGCTGGTGGAGTCGCAGCGAACCTCGGGATAAGCGAACAGCGATTCGTGTCCCTGTGCGTCCACCGAGGCGACGGAAATGAAGAAGCTGTCGCCAGGATTGAGTCCGAGCGTTTGTGCTGAGACCTGGTCGCCGCTGGAAACAGCGACCCGCTGGCGATAGAAGTTTTCGCTTACCGAGCGGGCGGCTACGATGAAATGGTCCACGTTGCCCCCGTCGGGTCCATTGAAGCTGACTTGCACGCCTTGCGCTGAATTGCCGCTTGCCGTGAAGTTCTTCGGGGATCCGGGAGCGCGCGCCAGGCTGGCTGCGACAGATGCCATCACTTGCGCAATGCGTGCGGCATAGCTGGGAGTGATGAACTGGACCAGATCGTTGGGCGAATGCTGGTGCGTCGTGGTGAACGTCGGGTCTTTGCAACTCGCCGGTATGTTCGCGGGCGGAGGACATGGCAGCGGTCCGCCGCAACTGTTGTCGACTGGGGAGGGCGAGCACTCGAAGGTCTCCATGAAGCGGACGGCGGGGAAGGCATTGTTGATGAACGATGCGTGGTCGCTGGCGCGGCCTGGGCGATCTTCACGCAACTTTGGCTGCATGGTGATGGTGGGGACATAGGCTCCACCCCAAGTCCCAATGTAGCGCATCACGCCGCGGGAGGGAGAGGTGTTGTCAGTGGTGCCGTCCGGATCGGTACTACGGCGTTCGCGGGGAATTCCAGGCGAATACAGTCGAAAATTCTGTAGGTCGGCAGCAGTGTTTGCAGTGTTGTCGCCGCCTGGAATGTCCGTGTTGAGCATCGCTATAACCTGCGGCTGGTCGAAGTAACGGGTGAGGTTAGCGGCGATTGAGGCAGAGCCGAAGAGTCCTTGCTCTTCGCCGGCGAAGGACATGAACACGATAGTGGAATTGAATTGATGGCCGGCAAGCACGCGCGCGAGCTCCAATACGACCCCAGTTTGTGCGCCTGCATCGTTACCGCCGGGCGCGTCAGAGGTCGCATCATTGACGTTAGAAGTGCGCGAGTCGTAGTGCCCACCGACGATCACCAGTTGATTGGGACGTTTGCCGGGCAGCCAGGCGATCACGTTGAAGGTGGGCGAGTTCGGACAGGTGGGATGAACAAACGGATCCAGCCGTACTTGAAGGCCCGGAATAGAGCTGTACTGATTGAAGAGAAAGTCCCGGGCGGCAGTCACGCCCTGGCCGGGCTGAGGTTGGTCCGAGCAAGACTGACGAGTTCTGAAATTCTGGAGTGTCTGGGCTGTGTTTAGAATGCGGCTTGAATCCACGTTGCTCAGAATCACGCTAATTTCCGGATCTGTTGTCACGCCATTGCTCGGAGCAAATCCGACGAGTGTGACGACCAGAACAACGGCAAGCATTAAGCCGCTGATGATCAGTGTTTGCTTCATAGATGGCATCTCCTTGGAGGGTGCATGTTTGTTCGAGTATAGGTAATGGTCCCTATAGCACGAGGCATGGTTAGAGATCGCGCCTAATCTCAGCGGATTTACCCGCAACCGATGCCACTGCCGTCGGGCTGCCAGAAAAGGTTTACCGGCTTCCTTGTTTGAGTAAAATGCTATCCGCTTGCCATTGGGTCCTGCCTCCGCTCTACTTTGCTTAAGAAGTGAAGGAAGCTACTAATCGATCGGTAGACTCCCGATAAATGTGCCCCAGTCCGCCAACGCAGTGCGTGTTCCCCCCGGTATGAACTCAGCCGCAAACCAGATGGTGTCACCGTCAGCTACCGCTGCCGAATAGTCACCCCAGCGAGCGACTCCCCTGAATCCAAAAGCCGGGTAACCTGAGAATCCATCCTCGGGCGCAACACCTGGGGCGGCAATCTGGACGTTCCCGGCGCCGTTTTCTGCATCAATCTGACTAAAACCGACACTGGGAAAGAAGTCTGGGCCGGATAGCGAGAAAGTCATTACTGCTTTCCCATCGTCACTTACTCCAATGGAGGGGAAGAACACGTTTTCGTTCTGCACCGACACATAGCCCTGGTTTGTAACCTTGGCCGACAATGTGCCACCGCCGGTGGACGGTTGCACAATGAAAAACGCAATCCCCGCAAGAACGTTTTGACCCTGCTGGATTCCAGTGGTAACTGCTGACCAAAGTTTACCGTGAGCGAACACAACCTGTTGCATCCGGTGTTCGTTGGTAGCGACGAACTCCTCAGGATTACCAACCATCGAGCCGAGAGGAATGGGACCGGGCTTTTGCGTGGCATCAGGCGGAACGGAATAAGTCTCGCTGTTAATGGCTAAATTGATCAGGTTCACGTTAGGAGCGGTCTGGTCCAGCGAGCTGGTGTTGGTCAGGGCCCAGACGGTGACCTGGTTGTTGAAGAATACCCGAGTATTGAACGAGCTCACAAAGAACTCGGTTCCCCCATTGTCACCGTCATATTCTTGAAGGTCAGGCGATGTCGCGGGTTGAACGCTGAACGCGCGTCCCCCATTGGGCACCGAAAGTCCGCTGAGATGTACGACGGTCGGTAGCACACCCTGTGAGAGCTGTGTCTTCGACATGGCATAGATCTGGGTGCGATTTATAACCAGCGGGCCAGCATGAATGGCAAACTCATTGGTGCTGACGAAAAACCCGTGGGCGTCCGCACCGATCAGCGGCTGGTCACCAAAACAAGGACAATTGGCGTGGCTCTGCGTGCCGTTAGTCCCGTCGTCCGTGGTATCGAGCTTGAACAGATTAAAGCCTTGGGTTGGGTCTGCGCTTTGGCTGACTGCGAGCAGGAGATGGCTGCGGTTTGCGAGCGCCCCCGTCGCCGGGACCACGTCGATCTGTAACGCAGTGACGAACCAGCGTTGCGTCTGCGGATCGAAGTAACACTTGGGATCGCTTACAAAATCACCAAACACCGGGCTGGATCCCCGAATGACCTCGGGCGCCAGGTTGAAAAACTGGTTCAGCGGTGTCGGCCCCACCAGCCGTTGTCCCGTGGCCTGTGAGAAAACCGCAAGGGCGTCATTGACAGCTTCCAGAATGAATCCGTTTCCGGCTGCCAGCCCTTGGTCAGGCGGCTCCACGCTGAACTGCGTGTTCGCGAAATTGCCCGTTCCCGCAGTTCTCTGGTCAAAATGTGAGAGGCCTGCGAACCCAAAAAATCCGCTTGTGAGCGACGAGATGGCCTGGGGACTGGGAGTCGGAAACGTCAACGGAGACGGCGCCGAGGGCGTTTCTTCCATCTCGTCCGCGTCATCCGACATTTTGGTCCGCAGGTCGTCGCTAAACTTCGCGCCTCCGGCGGGAGAAGTTAACACAGTAGTCCCGGCGGGAGACAACTGCTCATTGGATACTTTCGTGAAGGCTGACTGCGCCGGCAATGGGAAACTTGTAGCCAGCAGCAGAAATAGTACTAACGGAGCGGGCTTACTAAATCGGTTGTTCAAGGTATTCCTCCTTTTTATCGATTGGCATTTCAAGGACATAAGGGCCGAAAAGGAAAAGACAGAGTTAGAGAATAAAAGTAAAACCACAAACTTCGACATCGTAGAGCGGGCCGCAGATAAGTCAGGGGGCGACAGCGATCGTCAGGTGCAGTCGGAGAACCCGGAGATGGACTAACTGCGCTCGCTAATCACTCCGTAAAGGCAGTAACAAATTCGTTTTGCGCCTGGCCATTGACGTCGCGGGTGACCACAAAAACCCCGTCAAAGGTGCCCGCCTGGGGGAACGCCAGTTCTGCCGTGGCATTGCCCTGCATGTCGGTTGCGAATGACCCCAGGGAAAAGCATCCCCCAACAACTACGCCGAAGCGGCAGAACCCCAGCATGTAAGTCGCGTTGGCAGCGGCACCGTTAACCGTTACCTCGACTGATCCTTCACCTCCATTGTCACCTCCTTCGTCTTTACCCTTTGCCTCAACGCGCCCTGACATGAGAGGATCGTTGCCCATCGGACCAAAACCAGAACCGAGACCTCCGTTCACTGCGCCTACAGACTGGAGACTTTCCTCGAATTCTGCTTCCTGCTCCTGATCGTCTCCTTCCTGAGCACTGCTGCTCATGGGCGCGGCAAAACCGCTCACAAATTGGTTCAGGTTGTTGCGAGTCAAGGCGAAAACTCCTGCGAAAATACCGTGCTGCGGAAACTGGAGTTTGACCTCCATATTGCCACCGTTATCGGTCATAAGGGAGCCGACGATGAAACAGCCTGCAGTTCTTGTCGCAAAAGAACAGAACTGCACATCGTAGGCTGCCATAGGGACGGCGCCCGTCACCTCAACTTTCACCTCCCCTTGCTGTTCTTCGTTCTCGACTTCAACTTTTCCAGTGGATAGAGTATCCGCCCCGATGTTGGCAAAGGCTGCGCGTCCGGTGGCATCCAGATCGGCGACACGAACGATACCGGTCTCAAAGACATCGCCCCCGGAAGGATCACCGCTTTTCGGATCGGACATACCACTACAGGAGAGGCAGACGAGACTGAACAAATAACAGAAGATAAGCCCACTAATACGCTGGAATCGCAAGACCACCTCCAAACAGGCGAAGTGGGAGAGGCTCTTCGGTGCTGGCGCACGCCGAAGGGCAAGAGTGCAAAGCGCCGCATAGCATAATGCCAACCCAAAAGCGCGATTGTCACCAAGCTGTCAAAATCTTGTCACCAATTTGTTGATCGCATCCTTAACGACGGGATCAGTGTGCGAAGCGCCATGGTGGTGTCGAGCCAGCCCCGAGCATGACGCGGGTCCGTGCTGCCGATCCCGCGCCACCTACAGCATTAGCACACGCAACAGCACGTCAGGCGATGGAAACCCACGCAGTCGCTCGACCGCACCCGACTGCCATGCCATTTGCTGCCATCCTGCGGGAAACAACGAGCGAGCACTTTCCACGCGGCTCCCCAAGTGTTCGAGCGAGAGCTTTGCACAAAAGGTAGAGGAGGCAGTTCCCGCCGAGATACGCGAAGCCCTGCTGCCGCTGGTGCCTATGGCGGCGGCACTGAGTGATTGCATTCAGGGGTATGACGAGAAGATTGAAAAGTTGGGCCGCGAGAAGTATGGGCATACGGCGTTATTGCGGCAGGTGAAAGGGGTGGGGCCGATCACGGCGCTGGCCTACGTCTTGACCTTGGAGAATCCGGAACGATTCGCGACGAGTCGAGATGTGGGGCCCTATCTGGGATTAGTGCCGATGCAAGAGGACTCCGGGGACAGCCAGCCGCAATTAGGAATTAGCAAAACCGGAGACACGATGCTGCGCAAGCTGCTGGTGGGGAGCGCGCACTATATCTTGGGGCCGTTCGGACCGGACACGGACTTACGACGATATGGGCTGCGGCTCTGCGAGCGCGGGGGGAAGAATGCGAAGAAGAGAGCGGGGTAGCGGTGGCGGAAGCTGGCCGTCTTACTGCACTGCCTCTGGGTGAGTGGAGAAGTATATGAGCCGCTGCGCCAGGGCATGTCCGCGACGATAGCGCCGGCAGTGGCTGCCTGATGGCAGGCGAGCAGAACCAGGAAACACGGAATCCGAGAGGAGTGATTTTTGCAGAATGCGGTACCCAAAGCAGACATGCGTTGATGGCGCGAAAAACAAGAGCGATCTAGAAAGTTTGGCAGACAACGACATCCACCACCTTGTTCGGGTGACTGCGCGTAAGCGCTTGGTCCAAAAGACCGCTAGTTAGATAGCAGCACCCAACAATCCCAGGTTCGTCACGACCGTGATGGACCTGGGCTTATGATCGAACCCCAACTTGCACCGGGCCCCAGAAGCGGGCCATTCAGAGTGCGGATAGAAGCACGGCAACGGTGGATGGCGTCGGCTAGAGTTTCCAGGAGGACTCGGTTCGAAGCGGATCCAGTATGTTCTGGGACCGAAACGAAAAAGATGATGGTGGAGAATGCCAGAGGCGGTGAGGCGGACTATGGCTGCCGACCAGGGTGTCGAGAAAAAGCGGAACCCACTCCACTAAGGAACGAAGCTCAACTGAACTGCGTTTCGCTTCGTCCCGAGCTCGATGATGAAGTGACTTGGGGAGCTGTCCAAGGTCAAGGTGAACGCCCCCTTCCGGCGGCGCCCTTGACAGCTCCCCAAGTCACCCACCGGAGGTCCTATGCAGCTCGAAAAAAAATAATTAATAATTAAGGACGGCCGCCACGTCGGCCTTGACTCTTCTCATAGAAGCGCTTATGGGGCATTGCCCATGGAGTGCGCCCCCGCGCTTGAGCGATAAGCCTCGGTGCCGCCCTAGGCAAACTTTCGGGCAAATTCCACATCCGCTTTCATGTCGCGGTTCACGTCACCTTCTTTTTCGTATTCGATCGCGATCAGCTGAGAGAAATTCTGGCCATGCAGTTCCCGCATGACTTCAGGAATCTTCGAGATCCCTTTTCCCAGCAAAACATTGACGTCGCCGCCGGAAGCCTCAACGTCTTTAAGATGCACGAGTTTCAGGTGGGGACCTAGTTTGCGGATCGCGTCGACGGTGTCGTAGCCGCAGGATGCGAAATGCCCAACATCCGCGGTGGCGCCGACGGTGTTCGAGAGTCCTGCCAACGCTCTGAGAACATCCTCCGGGTTCTCGTAGGCGAATTTCTCTCCTTTGAAGAAATGATTATGGATACCGAAGGTCAAACCTTCTTGCGAGCAACACTGATCAATGCGGGTGAGGATGTTACCGGTGGCATCGCCGCTGATATTTTGCGATCCCAGAATCTTCGCGAAGCGCAGCGCATTCTCGAGATCCTGACTGTCTTTGATGGTCGCACTGTAATAGGAAACGCAGCGAATCCCGCCGCGATCCAGCTTGGTTCGGGCTGAGTGGAACAGATCATCGCCGGGATGGTTCATGACCATGAATTCGCCCCGGGACATCTCGATCTCGGTTATGTCCAGAGCGTTGAGTTGGGCGATCATGTCATCGAGAGTTAAGTTGTGATAGCTGTACGTGCCAATGCCTACGTCAAGTTTACTGGACGGATGAAGCGGCGCCGCCGCCGCGACCAATCCAAGGGCAAGCTTGCCGAAGGTTCTGCGAGTCATACCGTTATTCGCGGCGTTTTCTGAAGCAATCATTGACTGTCGTCCCCCCTGTAGGTGCTGCCCGGTTCCAAGTCTATTGACCTTGAGGCAATGGCCGCGGAGTTATGTCTGCAGTGGTGATACCAGTTGTCCATTTGATGGCCTCGATGAGCATCTTTTGGAATTCCCGGTTGTCCCAGTTGTTTTGCACGTGTCCCAGCGTTGTGTAATACACGCGTCCTTTGCCGTACATCTTGGCCCAGGTGACGGCGAAGTCGCGATCGGTACGATGGACGGTCTTATTCTTATTTCCCAGGTCGATCTTGGCGGCGTCAAGGCGCATGAGCACGCGGACTTTGTCCCGCGAATAGTTTTTCATCTCATAGATTTCGTCCCGCAGCACGAAGGATTTTGGCCATTGCTTCATTCCGGGGAATGCCGGGTCTTCCACGATGATGGGTGCGTCAAACGTCCCCCAGGGATGCTCATCGTAATAGCCGCCGATCATCTCCCCGTACTCTGGCCAGTCAACAAAAGTAATGGCGGCGCTATGAATACCGATGAAACCCTTTCCGTCGTCGTGGATGAAGGACAGGAAGTCAGACTTTTGCTGGGCGTCCATTTCAAGATCGCCGCCGGTAAAAAAAAGCACGACATCGAAGTTGGTCAGATTCTTGGCGTTGTACTCGAGTTTTTTCTTGGTCAACGCTTCGCTGTCGGTGCGGAGAGTGGAATCCCACAAACCAGTCTCGGTCCCCAGGCGTTCGATGGTAGCCATGGCGTGCGATATCGATTCGTGCCGGTATCCTTTTTCTTCCCCTATGACGAGGATGTGTTTCTTCGGCGGGGTGACAGATTGGGCTGTTGAAAATCCACTGAGCACAGCGAGGATGATAAGGGCGCGAGGAGCAATCTTCATATTGGAGTTGTCGGCGGTTCTAGCTTTCAGCCTGCGGCGTCAATTATCCCCGGTTGAGGTTTTGCTCTTGGCAACAACCTTCTTTTCCGGCAGCAAGTCTTTGGGAGATATCCGTGGGTCGTAAACCAGGTTGAAGAACCCGACCATCATCTCGTCCCAGTTCTGCTGACCCCAAATTACCGTCTTGGTGGGGTCTGGATTCTCGGGATTGTTCGGTGAGTTGTCGAAATGCGCAGTGCATTCAATTCGAGCCCCTGGGGGCAGGACAATAGGCTGCTCAAGGTTGTACCAAAGCTGCCAGTGCCAGTTGTACTGGGGCACGCGCAGGATCGTCCGCGTCTCACCACTTGGGAAAACCACGCGATATTCAAAATCCTTTCCCCTGGTGTGCATGTGTGGATGAATCGAGGCCAGTATCACCTCCTTGCGAATTTCAAAGGACGCATCCACACGGTAGTTGGGATCGCCGGGAGGAATTTTGAAAGTGCCATTGCTCGCCGACAACGTCTGGACCCTTTTTGTCGGCGGCTCTTTTGCGAAAACCAAGCCGAGTTTGGTGCGGTCCATCACCGCTTTTCCATTGGGCGTGTAGTGAACCTCGAATACGATGTCGGAACCGGCTTTTACCAGTTTCGCCTCTCCGGCCGGCAAGATTTCCGCGGGTTGACCCGGAGCATAGCCAACCAGAAAATCGCTGGGCAGCGCGCTCGTGTCAACGTTCTCATCCGGTTTGGCGGGGACAGCTTCGAAGAAGACTCCCGGCTTTTGGTCTTTGAAGTAATTGGATCCGGGTTCACGAACGTAAGCGATGATGTGGTGAACGACGGAGCGCTCCGTGGGACGGACTTCGACGGCCTGAACCCACTTATCTTCCGTGAAGCCGGTTGGCACAATGGCATATTGGTACTCGACCATGCCCGATTCTGGGACGGAGAATTCTTTGGGCAACTGAAAAATCACGTCCGGTTTTGGAATGCCCCATCCTTCCACAAAGTTCACAGGTGCGGGCATGTCCCTGGGGTCGCCTTTGGGCGCGCCGGCGGTCACCCAAGCCACAATGGTATCGATCTCTTTTTGAGAGAGCGCCCTATCATTGGAGAAATGTCCAACCTGAGGATCGGCAAACCACGGTGGCATCAGTTTTTGCCGCACGGCCAGCTTCATGGCTCCCGCCCAGGGGCGCGTCTCTTCATAAGTGAGCAGCGAGAAGGGAGCAGCCTCGCCCGGTCGATGGCAGCTTTGGCAGTTTTTCTGTAGGATCGGCGCGACATCTTTCGTGAACGTCGGCGTATTCATATTCCCCATCTGCGCAAAGAGACACGCTGCCGAACAAACTGCGAACAGAAAAGTAAGAACTGTGCGATTCATGGCGTCTATGCCTCTCTCTGGCTTGTGCTTCCGTTCCAATCCCTGGAGCCGGCTCAGCGATCATATCAAGAGTGTCCAACACCCCGTTTGGAATGCCAGGAGACATCGCGCGATCCTGAGCCTTCCCCCCCAAAACTTTGGTGACGGCAGTTGAGAGTTCCACGGGTTCCGTTGCAGACCGGGCAGATGGGATAAGTCATAGGAAAGTTTGCAGGCTAGCGTACTTACAATCACACCTTGTCGTCCTACGACTGCAGCCCCCCAAGTGCCTATGTCCCTCCGCGAGTGTACAATTTCACCCACCTCGCGGTTCATCGGAACTGCATCTGTAACTTCCCGGAACCGAGGCTGGGACTTCATCCAACGCCATGCATCCTGTGTTTCTGTAAATTCCGCATTCCAGAAAGTCAGGTGACTTCTGTGAAAAAACTCGGCCGATCTATTCCAGTAGTAATCTGCGTCGCCGTGATGGCGACGTTTGCACTTGCGCAGGTGCAGGGTGCGTGGGTCACTACGAATGACATGACAGTCGCTCGTCCGGCCACGCGCAAGTGACCCTCGCCACCGGCGCGCTGGCCGCCGGAGGCACGGATGGCGTTAACGTGTTCGCGTCAGCGGAGATCTACAACGCGGCCACCGGCAAATGGGCTGCAACCGCCAGCATGACACAGGCACGCGAAAGCTTTCCCGCCGTAGTGCTGAACAATGGAAAGGTCCTGGTCTCCAGCGGACTGGGTGCCAGCACATCGTGTTGGCTGGCGCCGAGTTGTATGATCCCACGACGGGAGCATGGTCTCCTGCAGGTTCCCTCTCCGTGGCTCGCTTTGCTCATACCGCCACCCTGCTCCAGAGCGGGAAGGTATTAGTGACCGGCGGCTGTACGGCGAGCAACTCCAGCACGGCCACGGCGGTCAGCGAACTCTACGATCCGGCGTCGAACAGCTGGTCGACGACGGGCATCCTCAACACGGCTCGCTATTACCACACCGCTGTGCGGCCGAAAACCGGGAAGGTGTTGGCCATCGGAGGTTCCACCGGCACCACCACCATTTCCTGCGAGCTCTACGATCCTTCCACGGGCACGTGGAGTAATGCGGCCAGCACCAATACCGCTCGCTATTTGAACACCACGACCCTCCTTCCGGATGGCAAGGTACTGGTCACTGGTGGCACCCCTTCTATAAGTTCAGCGGAACTCTACGATCCCTCTGCCAACGCATGGACCCTAACTGGGAACATGAAGACAGGGCGTTACGCTCACACGGCCACGCTTCTCACGGACGGCACCGTTCTGGTGGCGGGGGGAGAGGGGCAGGCAATTAGTTGTGGAAAGGCTTGCACTAGTTACATCCCTACCGCTAAGGCAGAGATCTACAACTTTGCCACAGGCAAAATTCACCGCGACGGCAAACCTGAGCCGGGCGCAGGCGTATCACACCATGACCCTACTGCGGACGGGACGGGCATTGGCTGACGGTGGCATTGGTACTACCAGTGTCTGTTGTGTAGTCTTGAGCACCGCCGAGGTCTATACTCCGCTGACCCTCACGTTTTCTGCTTCCAGCCTAAACTTCGGTCTCCTGCAGATCGGACTCACCTGCGCTTCCCAGACGGTAACGGTAACCAACGTCAGCAGTCACTTGGCGACCTTCACCAGCACAGCCAGCAGCGGTGACTTTTCCCAGAGCAACACCTGCCCCACCACCACCACGCTCGATCCCGGACAGAATTGCACGATCACGATCACCTTCTCGCCGACCGCGGCCGGAACCCGCACCGGAGCGGTGACCCTCAAGGACAACTGCCCAGGCAGCCCCACAGAAACCATCACGCTGAGCGGAACCGGGGAAAGCGGGGCCCTGGGATTCACGCCCGCGAGCCTCAACCTTGGGAATGTGCCAGTCGGCTCGAGCAGCACGCGGAGCGCGACCGTGACCAACGATGGCGCATCGTCGGTAAACACCACTGCACTCGCCATATTCCCCTCGGGCGGAACGTTCACGCAAACCAACAACTGCCCGGCCACGCTGAATGTGCAGCAGACCTGCACATTCCAGATCGTGTTCACGCCGCCTGATGTCTTCACTTATAACGCGACGCTATCAATCACCAACAGCGCGAACGGCCCGGCGAATCTACCGCTATCGGGGATGGACCTGGATGGACCGTAATCGAAACGGTAGGTTGAAAGCAGCCGGCTACCTGACTTTCCCTTCACCCGCGATGGCCGCGGACGTGCAGTGCCTGCCACCGCAGAACGATCCGTCCCCACGGGGGTATTAAGCCACGGCCAACGATTCGCAGTCAAACATGTCTTTGAGATCATTGGCATGCTGGTCGCACCTAGTCAGGTGCACGGTCGTTGTGCCCGACGACATGAAGCGTTTCTCAATCATCACTTGCAGTGATGCGTGATCTCCAATGGTGTACGAAACATACGATGGCTTTGAGAATGGCGACACAGCAGTGAGCGGCACGCGCACTCCTTATTGATCGAAGGCCGCGCAACTGCTGCGAAACGGTAGCGTCGGATTGTTGGCCAGCGCCGGACACATACAAACTTTCCTCGACATTTTCTCTAGGTGCTTTGTGGAGGCTAGGGCGGCATGCAAATTCAAAACAGCCCACTACCCCAAGATCGTTCAAATTGACAGATGAGGTCGCGTGGCGCATCCTTGCTGCTCGGATGTGGGGAGTCTCTTTCTGGCCCATCGTCCCTATCCTTCTCCCTTTGAAGACCGGCGCAAAGCCGACTTAGCAGCACCTATCGTCGAAATCTGGTTTTCGAATAAATCGGCTATTTGCTGTCTTTTTTGGCTTGGATCTTCTCCATCGCCAGCTTCTCAGCAGTTGCCAGAGCATCGGCCGCCGGCACTTTCACGTCCGGTTCCACCCCGGTTCCTTCCCAGTTCGTCTTCGTCGCCGGATCGAGCGATTTCGCAAACGGCACCCCGACCATGAAATAGCCGGCAACCGTGTGCCCCGACACCGGGTGCGCGCCGCCGCCGGTCGTTTCACCAACGATCGTGGCGCGCTTCTGATTTTTCAGATCAAACGCGAACTCCTCGGCGCCTGAGAACGTCCGCTTCGAGGTCAGCACAAACACCGGCTGCTTCGTCAGCCTCGCTCCCGGCAGGTACGACAGCGTCCAGTTCTGCGTGGTTGAGTCCTCCTTGCGGTTGTATATGTCGATCAGGTGCATCGGTTGATCGAACAGGTAGCTCGCAATCAGGGTGACCATTGCCGGTTGCCCGCCGCCGTTCTCCCGCAGATCGAAGATGATCGCATCGGCGTGCACCACAAACCCCATCGCTGCAACCACCGTCGGACCGCAGAACGAAGCATCCATGAACCCATCGAACTTTACGTAGCCAATGTTATTCGGCAGGATCTCGACCTTGTCGAACGCGCAATTGTCGTGTTCCATCTGATGGTGAAACCGCGCCTCGTCTTCTGGGGTGGGCTCGGTCAGAGGCGGCATCTTGAAGGGGCTGAAGTCCACGCGCAGATGCCGGTCGTGGCTCACCTCCTGCATGTCATTGGTCAGTCGCGCTGCAAACGCATCGCCATCTGAGATCGCATCATAGTCGCCCTTGCTCTCGTGCGCCTTCAGCGCATCGGCCATCTGTTGCGCCGCTGCGGGTTCCACGTAGTACTCCTTCAGATCGATATTTACGCCGTCGATCACCTTCTTCCGCTCGGTGGCATGCATCGTCACATTTTCCAGCACCGCTCCTGGGGGCAGCGCGCGCAGCCCAAAGGTTTTTACCGTCGGTGGCCGGCCATCCTTCACCAGAAGGTTTCCGAGCGCGGTGGTCGGCCCACCTTTCTCTTTCACCCGAAAGCGAATATGCAGCGGCTCGCTGCTCTCGATCGACAGCAGCTCGAATCCGCCCGTTTGGTTGCGGAATGAGATCATTCCATCGACGGACTGTGACTGGTCCACGGTTTTGACATACGTTTCGATCTGGGCGCGGTCGCCGCTATTGAAGGAAGCCAGCCATGCCTGGAGCGTATGGCCGGCAGGAGTATCGGGAACGTTCACCTGAGCCAGTCCACACCCCACTCCCACGAGCAGCCACGCGAACGATTTGCAAAGCATCTTGGGGATCATGTGAGCTTAGACCTCCTCACTCATCTAAATACTGGACAAAACAATTCCTCAGACCGCGTGGGATAAAGATAAGAGATATCTGAGAAGCAATTTGCCCGCCAGATAAAATCGGTACCGGGAAACGCGTTTGACGAATGGGTAGTTCCCGGTTGGTCGGCAAACGAGAAGTAATCCGTACTCATGCCTGTGGAGTGTCAACTTCCTGTTTGCGGTCACTCAGGCCCGGATTTCAGCGCTCGACAATCTTGTTCACCTCATCATGGCTCGTTCGAAATCGAAACGTCAGAGCGCATCTCTATCGATCAGCTGTTCCGTCCGACCACTGTCGCACCGGAATCAGGAACGTAGTCAGGTGCTCCCAGGTGTCGTTGAAAGCAATGATGGGAGAATCCGGCAGATCCGCTCCCCATGCGGCAGGGTCCGTTGACGAAAAGAAGAACATGAGGTGGGGATGCCAATGTCCGTCGCGATCGCTCAAGTATCCCTGCTTCGACAGCATGTAGCACATGGCCCCAGGTCCATCGCCGGCAATTCTTTCTTGTCGATGCCGGCGACGATGCCTTCCATCATCTACGCTTTCGTGCGTCCAGCCAGTATCAAGTCCGTCTTCTTGATTGTGCGAGGAAGGTAGGAACGTGCGGCCGCCGCATTAAAGCAGATCGGAGCCCGCAGTTTCGGATTCCAGAAGTCCGGGTCATCGATTGGGGCAGTCCAGGAGGGTTGCACGATGCAAACGAAACCATTCTTCCCTTGGATGGCAGTTTCGTAACCATGACGTCCAAGAACCAAGACCTCAGCATCGCGCGAGATGGACTCCGGCGCCGCACTCCGCGCCAGGGCGATTTCAGAACCCCCAATCCTCCATCAGGTATTGATCAAGAGGAGCCATGCTCGGATAAAGTGCCTTAGCATTCTGTGCCGTCGCGTGCCACGCTGCGCCAAGCATCACCGCCAGGGCAATACTGCTTACCGCAATTGCGCCGACCCTCTTTCCCTGCATGTTTTTCCTCCAGACATCGTCCGCCCAGATAACTTGATATCAACATACATGTCCCATACTGCTTCTTGGCAAGATACGTTGATATCAATATTATCTTGACATGCCGGTTACGAACCCAACAATTGAGACAACGCTTCTGGTGCGGGATGCCTGTCTGTGTCTTCATGTGCAACGTGCGGCGAGGGCGCTGGCACGGCGCTTTGATGATGCGCTGCGCCCGATTGGACTGACAAATGGGCAATTCTCGCTGATGATGTCCCTGAACCGTCCCGAACCACCAAACATCGGGGCGGTAGCGGCGCTACTCGGAATGGACCGAACGACGTTGACTGCCGCTCTCAAGCCATTACAGCGCAGGCGTTTGCTTAAGATCACGGTGGACCCGGCGGACCGTCGTGGCCGTATCATGACGCTGACACTCAAGGGGCGCAGGTTGCTGGCGAGTGCCCTTCCCGTCTGGAGGAGAACCCACGTTGCCGTTGAGTCTCTTCTCACCGATGGAGACCCCGATCGCTTCCGGAAGAATCTACGCGCAGTCTCACTGATTATCTAGTTAAGTTAGGAGTTGGGAATAATCTCGTCGTGCTCCACGTTCGATTTGCTCCAGAGTGGTCGGCAACTCTTCCTTTACCGGATTAGGTGAGAGTTGCCCGTCATCCGACCGCGACCTGGTCGCGAACTTTTCCGACCCACTTATGGACACTCATTTGGTCGTGCACAGTCCAGAGTCGTCTTTGTGGCGGGACAACGGAAACTAGACTACAAGTTCGCGCCGAAGGCTAACAGACGGCCATCGCAATCGCGTGCATCGCTGAAAAACCCAAGAAAAACACAAGTTTACGAAGCGGGAAAAAATCGACTATGGGGAAAAATTCGGGGACTCCGCGCATCGGTAGAATTCTTAGCAGCTAGGTAACTCACATTCAAACCCACGCCTTTTGGATTGGTCCACCATCCACCAGCGCCCAAAATTGGCGTGTCGCGGGGGTTGACAACACGAGCGCATCGGGTTTATGGTCTGAGTTAGTTAAATAACTAACTGCTCCGAGTCGGAGAATATGCGAAGGGCACAACCGGACAAGCGAACGCGGCTGATTGAGACTGCGACGAAGCTGGCGTATGGACGCGGTTTCCGAGAGACGAGTCTGGCGGACATCGCGGAGGCGGCTCGCGTGCCAGTAGGCAATGTCTACTACTACTTCAAAACCAAGGAAGAACTCGCCGAAGCCGTGGTGGAGCGGCGCCTCGAGGAGTTTCGCGCAGACCAGGCGGAGTGGGACCGCTTGAGCTCTCCGAAGGAGCGGCTGTTAG
>Ga0207684_10002355_pt1 | contig 19127 bp, 14 predicted proteins | sample KBSK5501metaG_FD_184342 | JGI IMG/M metagenome (GOLD analysis project Ga0207684, IMG submission 184342) | Corn, switchgrass and miscanthus rhizosphere microbial communities from Kellogg Biological Station, Michigan, USA - KBS K5-50-1 metaG... | ecosystem: Host-associated > Plants > Roots >...
CGCGAGCGCCACCGCCTTGAATTCGTCGACATCCGTGCTGACGAAGTCCTGGCGGACTAGGACGCCGGGCGAGACCCTCGCGTTGTCGACCAGTTCCAGCGCGCCGACGCCTGCGCGTACCAGGTGCGCGGCGGCCTGGCTGCCCAGCGCGCCGGCCCCCAGCAGAATGACCCGCTTGCCCGCGAGGGCGGCCAGCGGGCTGCCCGCGTCACGCCGAACGGTTACCTGGGGCCGGGCGTCGTACACGCGGGCCCAGCGCAGCCTGGCCAGACCGAGCCACTTCTCCACTAGGGCACGGACATCGGGAGCGAGATCACGGACCGTTTCGTACGGGGATAGTGCGACGTCGAGCAGGCCGGATGCCTTCGTCCCGAGGTCGTCGAACCGCCAGGCGGCTATGTGCTGGTGCCGGGGACCTCCCGCGCGCCCGCGCATGGGTGTTCCGATCACTACGTAAACGGATCCGGCTTCATCATCCCGGCCCGCTGCTTCGCTGATCTTGCGCCTGAACAGCGCGAGCAGCGCCAAGCCCGCCAGCAGGAGGTCGTCGTCAACGGCGTGGCTGGCGAGCATGGCCCGCAACGCTTCGACCGTGGCCGGGAACTCGAAGTCGCTGGGCCTGGCCAGCATGATCGCCAGGCCCAGATCCAGCTCCTCGGCCGAGCCGTGGCGGCGCAACGGCAGCAACGGGTTCTCGATGTTTGCGAGGGCCTCGGCCAGCCGTATCCACCCGACGATCTCCACCCGGCCTGGGGCGCGTAGCCGCAGCACCGCCAGCAGCAGTTCGCTCGTGTCCGGGACCGCGGGCGTGTCGGCGCGCACGATCACGGATCCGGTCTCCGCGGTCGGGTAGGCCGGTGGCGGATGCAACGGCTCGCCAGCCGCCTCCAGCGAGCCGGCTGCCGCCCGGTCCAGCCAGAAGAGCAGCCGATCCAGCAGGCCGAACATGCCATCCGACGGTTGCCATTCCGTGCTCGGGGATACATACAGGCACAGGTGCCGACTCCACTGGACGTGGGGCAGGCCAGCGAAGCGGTCATGGGTCACCCAGACCGACGGGTACCGGAACGGGTAGTCACGGGGAATGCGAAGCACGAACCGTTCCCTGTCGCGGAGCCGGGCCGCGGGCTGTTCGCCCCGCGGTCCGCTGCCGGCGCCCGCCGTCGCCAGCGACAGCTCGACCTCCGCACTCCCGTAAGGCCCCGGGCCGGTGCTGAGCACCTCGATGTTCGGCCCCCCGGCGGCTATGATCCGCAGCTCGTTGACCGCGCGCTGCTGATCCGCGGTAGCAGGCATCGGCGCGGGCGCGCCGCCGGTCATCGGTGCCCGAACCCCACTGCCTTCGCGGGAGCTGCGTCCGTTCCGCGTGCGCGCTTCACCTGCCGCTGTGCCGCAGCGAGGCTGATCGCGCCAGCTGCGACCTTCGCCAGCCGGCTCACGCCACCGCTCTCGTCAACCTCTTCTTCAGTCACCAGGGCCAAGCCGTCGCTCCCGAGCGCGAACACGATCGGGCGGGGATCCTCCTCGCCGCCATGTTCCTGCGTGCACAGGAAGTGATCTGCGTCAATGATCTCCTGGTATCGCTGCTTAGCAGCAATGTGCGGAGGGTTCGCAGCTGGCTTGTCAGCCGGCGGGAACGGCTGCGAGCTGGCGACGATGTACGCCCCGGGACCGGCCGCGCTCTCCAGCGCGTCCATTATGTCGCGCTTGAACTCCTCTTCGCCGTCTTCGTCCGGGGCGTACATGACCTTCTTGCTGCAATGGTGGGGCGCCAGCAGCACGTCCCAGGCAACGGCCTCGGGATCGCTGATGTCGAAGATACGGCGGATCGTGGCATAGGCGAGGTCGCCCATGAGCAGCATCCGGCCGCTGGCGGGTCCCTCGGTCAGGGTGATCCGCAGCGCGAACGAGGTGTCATTCCGTGCGGCGGCGCAGTCGCCCTTGAACGGGGCGTGGACGAAGGCCTCGAACCGGTCGCTGACGTCGTCACCGTCCATCGTGGTGATCACCTGGCCGGGGAACGAGAAGTACTCCTCCGGCAGGCCGGCGTAGGAATAGTCAGGCGCGGTCAGGTCGTTGGACAGGTCCTCGTCGTACCCGATGATCCGGATCATGTCGCCGCTCGGCACCGGCCGGCCCGCGGACATGTGAGCGAGGACCGCATCGACCCGCCGGTTCGCCTCCTCATGGAACAGTTTGGCGTCCTCGCACATCGCCGGAGCGTCCTCGGTGAACTCGCGCCACAGCCGCGGTGTCGCCCACAACTCGCCGATGACGATCTCTGAGTCGAGCAGGTCACCGAAGCCCGTGCAATGATCCTGGTCTGCATGGGTCAGCGCGAACACGCTCAGATACGGGGCGCCGTCACGCTCAGGCAGTACCTCGGCCAGCTGGTCGATCACCTGAGCGTGGACAGAGTCCGGCTCATCGGCGAGCGCCATGTCGCGCAGATCAACCTGGAGCACGTGCTCATCATCAACCACCACGGTGGTGGAGTCGCCCGTGCCGACTGGCCAGAACACCACCCCCTTGGGCGGCAGGTTCGTCTCGGTCATCTCCCTCTCCACAAGCCAGAACAGATGCAACAACCCGTCCGGGGGGAAGGCGGCAAGATCATGCCCGGGACGCGTACTCAAGATTACTGGGCAGCAGGCCCTCTTCCGGCCCGCCGTAACCGGGCTGCAGCGCTGATCGAATGGCCTACAGTCTCCGACGCCACCCGGACGACTATTCGACCCTTCCCCCGGAAGACGTACCTAGGGCATGGTCCGCACGGCCATCGGCCGCTGGTCCTACACTCCTAAAGCCCGCGAGCGCGGCCCCTCGGCCGAGGGACCGCAGCACTCAGGGCAGCTCCGGCCGATGGCCGCGCACCGTCTGCCGAATCAGCGACCGAGCCGCAGGACCGCGCGAAGCTGATCTGTGCGCTACTGGGGCCGGTAACCCGATGTACCTCGCGTATACCTCCCATGGACCTCGCGTGTACCTGGGGGCGTGGGCCCGAGCCCTCTAGCTGCGCAATCCGGCAGATATCACGCTGTGTAATGCCATCGGTAGGGCCGCTCTGGAGCGGACGCTGCGGCCGGGACGGCACACTAGGCCGGGCGGAACGGGCGGGTGCGAGGCCGACTAGGACGGCCCGTGGGACTAGGTCCGGACTGACGAGCAAACGTGGAGCAAACATGGCCCCGAAACGGCCTCCACGAGGCCGACCGAAACGGGTATAACACCAGGTCAGAGCGGGTGCGCCGCCAGGGACTCGAACCCCGAACCCGCGGATTAAGAGTCTGCTGCTCTAACCAGTTGAGCTAGCGGCGCTTGGAACCCCGTGATGGTAACAGTTCTCGCATGTGCGGTGCGAACCGCACGGGCGTATGCGGATTCCTGGCCGTGACCGGCTGGGCCTGCTGCATCCGAAACACGGCTCAGGTACGAGCGGCTCCACGGCCCGGGGGTCAGTCGCCCAGAAAACGCCCGGCGAACTGGGCCACCCGCGACTGGCGGCCGGTCCTCGCCTCGTGCTGGTCGGCCCAGCTCATCGCGCGTAGCCCGGCGTTCATCCCGAGCCAGCGCAGCGGCTCACCCTCCCAGGCCGGCGAGCGGTGGCCCACCCACGGCAGGTGGGTGAGGTCAGTGTCCCGGCCGAGGACGAGGTCGGCGAGGGTCCGCCCGGCCAGGTTGGCGGTGGCCACCCCATCGCCTACATAGCCGCCCGCCCAGCCAAGCCCGGTGGCCCGGTCAAGCCCGGCCGACGCGCACCAGTCACGGGGGACTCCCAGCGGCCCGCCCCAGGCCTGCGCGACCGCCACGTCACTCAGCACCGGGAACAGTTCCGCCAGGGAACGCCGCAGCGCTTCGAACACGGCTGGGGACTGGTCGAACTCGGGCCGGATCACCGAGCCCAGATGGTAAGGCGCGCCGCGGCCGCCGAACGCGAGCCGCCCGTCCGCGGTGCGCTGCCCATAAATGATCAAATGCCGGTAATCGCCGAACGTCGGCCGGCCGGCGAGGCCGATCCGCTCACAGGTGGCCTCGGGCAGCGGCTCGGTCGCGATCATCAGCGAATACACGGGTGCGATGGCCCGGTGGTAGCCCGGCAGCTGCGGCGTGTAGCCCTCCGTCGCCCTGATCACGTACTCGGCCCGGACGGTGCCTGCCCTGGTGCGGAGCCTGCGCGGGGCGATCTCGGTGACCGGAGTGCGCTCGAACACGGCGACGCCAAGGCGCCGTACGGCCCCGGCCAGGCCGCGGGCCAGCCGGGCCGGGTGGATCGCGGCGCAGTGCGGGGTGAACGTGCCCCCGAGCACGTCCGTGGCCGCGACCCGTTCGCTGGCCTCCCCGGCCGACAGGAGCCGCAGGTCCTGCTCGCCGAAGCCGAACGAACGCGCCCGCGCCACCTCGTCGGCGGCCCGCTCCAGTTGCGCCGGCGAACGGGCGAGCTGCACCGTCCCGCCCTTGGCCCAGTGGCAGTCGATTCCCTCCGCCGCCGCGACCCGGCCGACCTCGTCCACGGTGTCTTGCATGGCGCGGTACATGGCCACGGCCGGGCCGCGCCCGGCCATCCGTTCCAGCTTGGCCAGGGACGCCGGGAACAGGGCTGAGCACCAGCCGCCGTTCCGCCCGGACGCGCCGAACCCGGCGATCTCGCGCTCGCAGACAGCGATCCGCAGGCCGGGCTGCGCGGCCGCCAGGTAGTAGGCGGTCCACAGGCCGCTGAAACCGGCGCCGACGATCGCCACGTCCACGTCGAGGTCGCCGGGGAGCTGGCTGGCGGGGGCGAGTTCACCAGGCACCGAACTGAGCCAGTAGGACAGCGACCGGTAGTTCTGCTTGGCGGGCATGCCGACCATCGTGGCATGCCTGCTTCCCTGGTCACGGCGGGACCTGTGCTGGCCAGCGAGGATCAGTGCTGGGCAGCGGGCGGTTTCCGGCCGCTCCGGTGATCGGGCATCCTTGTGCCATGTCCGTTGACACATCCGCGTTGCCCCGGCTGCCACCGCCGCGCGATCCGTTTGGAATCTATCGGGTTTGCCTGGTGTGCCTGGGAAATATCTGCCGCTCACCGATGGCGGAAGTAGTGCTCAGCGATGAGCTGGCGCGGGCCGGGCTGGCCGGGCTGGTCCAGGTGGACAGCGCGGGCACGGGGGACTGGCACCTGGGAGGGCCGATGGACGCGGGGGCGCGGGCAGAACTGGCCAGCCGCGGGTACGACGGCTCAGCGCACCGGGCCAGGCAGTTCGAGCCCGCCTGGTTCCGCGGGCACGACCTGGTGCTCGCCATGGACCGCCGGAACCTTTCGCAACTGCGCCGGATGGCCCCGGACAGCGAGTCAGCGGGCCCGCGGCTGCTGCTCTTCCGGTCGTTCGATCCGGCCTTCGCGGGCGGTGGCGATGCGGCGGATCCCTACGACAGTGAGGTTCCCGACCCGTACGGCGGCCGCGGCGAGGACTACGCCCTGGCGCTCGACCTTGTGGCGGCGGCCGCGCGCGGCCTGACCGCCGCGCTGGCAGAGTTCCTCGAGGTCCCGGCGGCGGGGCCGGGCGGCTCGTGACCGCCCCGGCGGATCCGGCGAGCGGGCGGGCGGCGGACATCGCTCAACGGCTGGAGCGGCTGGCCGGCGCGGGGGTGCGCGAAGCCCGCCTGCTGGGCGCCCAGCACCGGTGGAGTCACTGCCGGGCCACGCTCACCGACGGCCGGGTGGTGTTCGTCAAGGCCGCGGCCGACAACCTGGGCGGCATCTTCGAGGCCGAGGCGCGCGGGCTGCGCTGGCTCGCCGACGCGGGCGGAGTCGCGGTTCCGCAGGTGCTCGGCTGGGACTCGGCCACGCTGGTGGTGGAGTGGCTTCCTGAGACGGCGCCGGACCAGTTCGCGGCCGAGCAGTTCGGGCGGGATCTCGCGTTGCTGCACGCGGCGGGGGCGGAACGGTTCGGCTCGCCGTGGAAAGGGTTCATCGCCAGCCTGCCGCTGGGCGACCGGACCGGGGATGCCGGCGCGGGCGGGGTCTCTGGCGCCTGGTCCGACTGGTACGCGAGCAAGCGGCTGCTGCCCTACCTGCGCCTGGCGGCGGATACCGGGGTGCTGACGGCGGCGGACACGCGGCTTGTCGAGGCCGTCATCGGCCGGCTGGGCGAGCTGGCCGGCCCGGCCGAGCCACCAAGCCGCATCCACGGCGACTGCTGGTCTGGCAATGTGCTGTGGTCGGGAGGCCGAGCCTGGCTGATCGACCCCGCCGCGCAGGGCGGGCACCGGGAGACCGACCTGGCCATGCTCGCCCTGTTCGGCGCGCCGTACCTGGACCGGATCGTGGCGTGCTACCAGGAGGTCGCCCCGCTGGCGGACGGCTGGCGGACCCGGATCCCACTGCATCAGCTGCATCCGCTGCTCGTGCATGTCTGCCTGTTCGGCGCCGCCTACCGGTCGTCGGTGCTGGACGCCGCCCGCGCGGCCCTCGCCGCCTGACCCGGGCCAGGCCGTCACGGTCCGGGTACATCAATCATCCTGGTCGGGTTGGCGGTCCTGCGCTTCGGGGGCCAGCGGGAGGGTGATGCGGAACGTGGCGCCGTGGCCCGGCGTGGAGTCCACGGAGACCGTGCCGCCGTGCGCGGCGACCAGGGCGGCTACGATCGCCAGGCCGAGCCCCGCGCCGCCGGTCTTCCTGGTCCGGGCCTGATCAGCCCGGTAGAACCGCTCGAAGACGCGTTCCGCCTGGCTCGCGCGAAGACCCGGCCCCTGGTCGGCCACCTCAAGGACCACACCAGGGGTGGAGTGCAGCATTCCGGAGAGGATCCGCACCTCGACCGGGGTCCCCTCCGGCGTATGCGTGAGAGCGTTGCTCATCAGGTTGCCGATGACCTGGCGCAGCCGTACTTCGTCGCCGAGCACGAGGAAAGCCGCCCCGGAGCTGACGGTGAGTTCAATCGTGCGCTCGGGTGCGATCATCCGCGCGTCCTGCACGGCGTCGGCGGCCAGGGTCAGCAGGTCTACCGGGCGGCGCTCGATGGGCCGCTGCTGGTCGAGCCGGGCCAGCAGCAGCATGTCCTCGACCAGGACCCCCATCCGGGTGGACTCCTGCTCGACGCGCAGCATGATCCGGTCCAGGTCGTCGCTGGTCAGCGGGCCGTTCCCGTTGACCGCGAAGGCCGTGGATGTCTCCCGCGTGGCGGTCTTGTCCACCGCTGCGTTCTCGGCGGCGGTGTCTTGCCCATGGGCCGATCCGGCCTGGGCTGCCTGGCCGGCGGGAATCGCGGCGCCCGCGGGCGCCCTGCTGCCCGCCTGGCCCGTCGTGGTCTCCTGGCCGGTCATCGTCTGCTGGCCGGTCATGGCCTCCTGGCCCAGGCCGCCGCGCTGCCGGTAGTACTCGGCGTATCCGCGCATCGCGGTGAGCGGGGTGCGCAGCTCATGGCTGGCGTCGGCGACGAACTGGCGCATCCGCTCCTCGGATCGGCGGGCGGCGGCCTCGGATTCCTCCCGGGCGTGGAAGGACGTCTCGATCTGGGTGAGCATGCTGTTGAGCGATTCGCCGAGCCTGCCGACCTCCGTCCCCGGATCCGCGTCCGGCACCCGGCGGGACAAGTCGCCAGCGGCGATGGCTTCGGCGGTCTGCTCGATGTCGGTGAGCGGCCGCAGGCTGGCCCGGACGATCGCGACGCCGACGATGGCCAGCCCGACCATGATGATCACGCTTACGATCAGCTCGATGCCAGCCAGGTGGCTGATCGCGGCGTTGATGTCGCCCAGATCGACGCCCACGATGAGCGTGCCAGTCGCGGTGGGCCCCAGCACCCCCCCGAGGAAATGCGGGGTGTAGCTGTAGTGACCGGTGATCACTCGCCAGTTGTCACCACCCGAAACGGCTTGGACGGCGACCAGTTGCCCGGCATTGGCCTTGAGCCAGGAACTGTTTCGCGTGGGCACGTTGGGGATGGACCGCGGAGGATCTAGATACTGGGCGGCAACGGCAGGCAGCGAGCTGCCGGTCGGGACCAGGGCCCATATGTACGGTCCGGCGGAGCTTATGCTGCCGGTGCTAGGCGGCGGTCCGTCCCTTGACGATGTCTGCTGGAGCAGCGCCATCTCCTGGTTGAACAGGTCGGTCGCCTGCTGGCTGGCCTGCTGCACCTGGTAATTGCTGAACACCGTGACGCTGGCCACGCTGATGACGGCGAGCGCGATGGCGACCAGCGCGAGCAGGGCGGTGATCAGCTTGACGCGCAGCGAGGTGCGGCCCGGCAGCCCCCGGACTCCGTCCCAGAAGCGGCCCCGCTCTGACTCCAGCGACATGATCAGGCTGCCCCTAGGACGATGACGGGAGCCTGAGCACGTAGCCGACGCCGCGCAGGGTGTGGATCAGCCGTGGCTCGGCGCTGTCCACCTTGCGGCGTAGCACCGACACGTACGATTCCACGATGCCGGTGTCGCCGCGGAAGTCGTAATCCCAGACATGGTCGAGGATCTGCATCTTGGACAGGACCCGGTTCGCGTTGCCCATGAAGTACCTGAGCAGCTTGAATTCCGTCGGCGAGAGCTGGATGTGCTGGCCTGCCCGCCACACCTCGTGGCTCTCCTCATCCAGTTCGAGGTCAGCGAACTTCAGCCGTGGTGTCGGCTCGGCGCCGTCGCCCCGGGTGCGCCGCAGCACCGCGCGGATCCGCGCGATGACCTCCTCCAGGCTGAATGGCTTGGTCACATAGTCGTCCCCGCCGAGGGTCAGGCCGCGGACCTTGTCTTCCATGGCGTCCCGCGCCGTGAGGAAAACCACGGGAATCCGGGCCCCGCCGCCCCGCAGCCGCCGGATGACATCGAAGCCATCCATGTCAGGGAGCATCACGTCGAGCACGATCAGGTCGGGCCGGTGCCGCTGTGCCGCCTGCACGGCTTCTGTTCCCGCCGCGGCGGTGACTACGTCGAATCCGGCATAACGCAAGCTGGCCGAGAGCAGTTCGAGGATGTTTGGCTCGTCCTCGACCACAAGCAGCCGGGCACCCGGCTGCTTGTGCCCATCGTCCGACGAGGAGGTCATGGCCTGAATCTTCGCTTACTTTCCTGAGGATTCCCTGAAAGCATGCTGAGGCTGATCTCATGATCACATCCCAGCCGGGCCCAGGCTGTGTCGGCCCAGGCCATAGTGACTGATGAGGTTACAGCGGTTCGTTCCGTATATCGTCCCACCGGGAGATGGCCGCGGCACGGGAGGCGGCGCCGAGCTTGGCGTAGATCCGGTTGACATGATTCTTGACGGTCTTCTCGGCGAGGACCAACCTGCTGGCGATCTCGCCGTTGGAGTGCCCGTCCGCGATGAGCGTCATGATCTCGGCCTCGCGCGTGGAAAGGCCGAGCGGGCGGATCATTCTAGGGATGCTGCCGGTCCTCATCTGTCCTCCGGGCCGCTGCTACCAGCGAGATGCGATGCGACGCATGGTACGAACATGACCCTGATGAGCGCAAGGGGCACAAATAGGCTGAACGAGCACTAGGACCGCCAAGGCGGTCAAAGCGTCCGGTGAATCTGGCCCACACCCTAGGGCATGTCCCGCGGGACATGCCCTAGTTTTCCCGCGGTAGATCCTGGTGGGCTTGCTCCCAGCCGGCGGTGCTATCGGTCGCAGAGAAGGGCAGCGCTGAGGGTGATGCGGACCCAGTCCTCCAGCTGGTCGTAGGTGTAGCCCGCTTGGCGTACAAGCTGGTCGTGGGTAGCGGGGCTGGCGATGACCCAGGCGGTATCGGCGGCGTCGGCGCTGGTGAGCCCCGGGCGCAGCGCCTGGGCGGGCACCCGGGCGATCATGGCCTGGAAAGCCTGTCGGCGCATGGCGCTGAGCTGCTGCCAGTCCGCGGCAATGCCGGGGTCGACAGCGGCACCGTCGGAGTAGGTTTGCCAGCCGATCGCCGCCCGCTCGGCGAGGAGTCGGTACTGGTGGCTGAGATGGGCCAGAAGCCGATGGGGATCTTGGGCGTCGTCGGGATCGAGTGTGGCGACCAAGATAGTTGGGGGCTGCCCAGCAACCAGCGGAGTGTCGTCATCACCGGTTACGGAGCTCTCCATGACGGCGCGCAGAAGGTTCCGTTTGTTGCCCCAGTTGGAGTACAGGGTCTGCACGGAGACGCCGGCCCGCTCAGCGATACGGATCACGGTGGCCGCCGTGTATCCGCGCTCCGCGAACTCGGTCCTGGCCGCGGCGAGCAGCCGCCTGCGGGTCTCGCGCCGGGTGGCCTCGCCCGCCTCGCGCTGCCGGCTTACCCGCCGGGGCCGGGGCGGCTCCACCGTGGCTCCCGGTGGTGGCCGCCCCTTCATCACGGTCTTGTCCTGGCTGCCCACGAGGACATCATACAAGGTATTGACTATCATTCAATAGATATGTAATGTCACTCTAGACCATAAATTCCGCAGCCAGGAGCAGGAGATGACCGCAGCGATACTCCCCCCCGTGAAGTCCTCGCCCGCAGGCACCCTCCGTATCGGCGCAGTGACCGCGGTCGTGTGCGTGGCGCTCGCCGCGGTGGTGGCGGCGATGTCGTCACTGAATGTGGCCCTGCCTGACATTGCCCGGGCCACGCACGCCACCCAGACCCAGCTGGCGTGGATCATCGACGCCTATTCCTTGGTGTTCGCCTCGCTGCTGCTGCCCGCCGGGGCCATCGGCGACCGCTATGGCCGTCGGCGGGCGCTGATCGTTGGCCTGTCGATCTTCGGGGCCGGCTCGGCGGTGGCCATGACCGCTCACTCCGCGAACGAACTGATAGGCCTGCGGGCCGTCTTGGGCCTGGGGGCGGCGCTGGTCATGCCGGCCACCCTGTCCACCATCACCGGGACCTTCGCCAACGAGGAGCGCACCCGGGCCGTCAGCATCTGGGCCGCGGTGGCCGGCGGGGCTGCCGTCTTGGGCCTGCTCAGCTCCGGGATAGTCCTGGAGGTGTGGTCCTGGCCGTCGGTATTCGGGCTGAATGTGATCCTGGCCGCCGCCGCCATAGCCGGCACCATCCGCTTCGTGCCCGAGTCAGCCGACCCCCAAGCCCCCCGCCTCGACATCGGCGGTGCCGTCCTGGCCGTGATCGGCATGGTCGCGCTGGTGTACTCCATCATCGAGGCTCCCGGCCAGGGCTGGCTGTCCGCTCGCACCCTGATCGGCCTGGGCGCCGGCTTCGTGGTCCTCGCCGGCTTCGTGCTCTGGGAACGCGGCCGCCGCGCGCCAATGCTCGATCCCCGGGTTTTCGCCCACCGGGGCCTGGCGGCGGGAAGCCTGACGATCTTCGTGCAGTTCTTCGCGCTGTTCGGCTTCATCTTCATCGTGCTGCAGTATCTGCAGCTCATCCGGGGTGAGTCCGGGCTGGTCTCGGCGGTCAGCATGCTGCCCATGGCCGCCGCCATGATGCCCATCGCCCGGCTAGCCCCCACACTGGTGGCCCGGCTCGGGGCCCGCACGGCGTGCGTCGCCGGGCTCGCGCTCATCGCCGCGGCCCTGATCGTCCTGGCCCAGCTGACCGCCACCAGTGGCTACTGGCTCGTCGCCGCCGGGCTGATTCCGCTAGGCGTCGGCATGGGCCTGGCCATGACCCCCGCCACCAGCGGCATCACCTCGGCCCTGCCCGCCTCGCAGCAGGGCATCGGATCTGCGCTCAACGACCTGTCCAGGGAAGTCGGCGGAGCGGTCGGCATCGCGGTGCTGGCCAGCGTTCTCACCAGCACCTACCAGAGCCACCTGCACCTCACCCGGCTGCCCGACGCTACGGCCGGCCAGGCCCGGTCATCGGTCGCCGTCGCCGTGCACCTGAACGAGGCCGTCGCCGCCCAGGCCCGCACCGCCTTCACCGGCGGGCTGCACCTCGCCCTGCTCATCGCCGCCGGAATCGTCATCGCCGCCGCCATCGCCGTCGCCACACTCCTGCGCGGCCACGGGATCGCTAGGCGGCCGGCGCGGCCGACGAACCAGTGAGCAGGCTCTTGGGCACGGGCTGACCGCTCCTCATGTCGTTGAAGAGCTGCAGCGCCGCCGCCCGGTTCGAGAACAGCACGGAGCCCGCGTTGGGCTCGAAGCCCGAAGAGCCGATGGGCAGGGTGCCTGTCTCGGGGTTCCGGAGAGCGAACGCGACCTGGATGAGCTGATACAGGTGTGTGCCCTGGTCCACGGTGAGCGCGCCCGCCGCCCCGAATGCGGCCGGCACCGCCGAGAAGGGATTGACCAGGGTGCCGGGGCTGGTCATCTTGCTGAGCAGCGCGCGCAGGAACAGCCGCTGGTCCTGGACCCGCTGCAGGTCCTGGTTGGCGAAGAGGTGCCGGCTCCGCACGAAGCCCAGGGCCTGCTCGCCGTTGAGCGTCTGGCAGCCCGCCTTGAGGTGCAGGCCGGCGGCCGGGTCGTTCATCGCCGACGGCAGGCACATCCGCACACCGCCGACGGCGTTGACCACGTTGACCAGCCCGCCGAAGCCGATGCTCATGTAATGGTCGATGTGCAGGCCGGTGACGTTCTGCACGGTCTCGGCGAGCAGCTTGCCGCCACCGAAGGCGAACGCGGCGTTGAGCTTGTTGCTCCCGTTCCCTGGAATCGGCACGTACCAGTCGCGCGGCAGGCTGAGCAGCACGGGCGGTCCGCTCCCCGACGGGATGTGCAGCAGCATGACCGTGTCGGACCGCTGGCCGCTGACGTCATGCCCAGTGGCGAGTTGTGCCTCCTGCTGCGCGGTTAGCCCCTGGCGGCTGTCCGAGCCGGTGATGAGCCAATTCTGCCCGCCGGCGGCGACCGGGCGGCCAGAGTAGTCCACTAGCACGTTGGCCCTGGTCAGCTTCGAGTCGAGATAGAAGTACAGCCCGATGCCCAGCACCAGGAGGCCTACTACCACCAGGGCGATGATCGCCACTATCCGGCGCGGGCGCTGCCGGCGCCGCCCGCCGCCACCGAAGCCGGACACCGGCCCCTGAGCCCGGCGGGACCAGGTGGGCGCCCCGGCGCTCGGCGGGGGCTGCGCGGGCCAGTTGCTCGTCGCCGCGCCGGACGTTCCCGGCGCCGCGCCGGCTCCCCGGGCGGGCAGGCTGACCGTCGGCTCGCTGCCGATGCCCGCAGGTCCGTCCCCGGGCGGCTGCGGTTGCTGATCGCGGAACCACTTACCTGACCAGTCGCTCACGCGGAGCCCTCCCACCACATCGTGACCACTTCACGCCCGGACGTTCCGAGATCACCGGGGCACCCGGGCTGGGTGCCCAGGTCGACGAGCGCCACTTCCACGTCGCTGGCGCGCTCGGGAGGCACACACAGCCTGCGCCTCGTGACCTCCACAAGCTCGCCCATGCTGGCGTAGTCGCGCTCGGCCGGGCGGTTCCACCCAGTGTGCCTTGCCCGCAGACCCATCGCGGACAGGATCGCCAGCAGGTCCGCCGCGGTCGGCGACTCGGGCCGCGTGATCCCGTGAAATCTCTGCCACAGCGGGTTGAGCGCGGCCAGCGGATGCACGGCGGTGACCTCGAGGACGACCCGGCGGCGAGCATGGCTGGTCAGCGCCTCGATGAACGGACCGATGTCGGGCACGTTGTAACCGGTGTGGTGGCAGGTGACTACGTCCGCGGGGGCGGTGTGCCCGGCCACGTCGGGCCACCGGCCGAGGACCATCCGGGTGGCCACGCCCAGCGGCTCCGCGCGCTCGGCGAGCAGCCTGAGCATCTCGTCATCCGTGTCCACCGCCGTCAGCGAGGTGATGTGGGAGGCCAGTGGCAGGCACGCGGCCCCGGCGCCCGCGCCGACGTCGAGGAGACTGCCAGGCGGATCCAGGGCCTCCCACGCCCGGTCGTAGGAGGGCCCAGCCGGATGATCGCGTAGCCGGTCCGCCCGGCGGGCGAACACCTGCCGGGGCAGGACCCAGGGGGATTCGGTCACGGCCGCCGAGATGTGCTCGGGAATGGCCCAGGCGGCGAGGTCGTCACGCCACCGTCCGAGCAACTCGGTCAGCGGGAGCGCGACTGCATCACCCACGGCGGGCCCCTCCGCGAGTGGGATGAGCGATGGGATTCGAACCCACGACAGCCAGCACGCAACAGAGCACGCACCACTATAGGCCGGCTGTTGGGGAACGTTCGAGCAGGTCGGGCAGGTCGGGCAGGTCGAGGCTTCCGAGCCGGCAGGCCAGGAGGCCCGGCCGTCATTCCGGCTGGGCTTCCTGGCCTGCTACTTCGATGGGGGTGAGCGATGGGATTCGAACCCACGACATCCAGGACCACAACCTGGCGCTCTAACCAACTGAGCTACGCCCACCATCGCCTGCGGCTGCATGAAGCATAGCGGCGCCCGGTCACCGGGCCGAACCGGAATCCCCGCCGGCCCCGACGGCACGCGCCGCTCCGGCAGCTTCCGGGCCGCTGCCGCCGCTCGCCTGCACGGCGTACTGGCTGGCGATCTGGCGTGCTGTCGCCGAATCCGGGCCGGGGGGCGGCACGAAAATTGCCTGACGGTAGTAGCGGAGTTCCTGGATGCTCTCCCTGATGTCGGCCAGCGCACGGTGGCCGCCGTGCTTCTGCGGGCTGGCGAAGTAGGCGCGCGGGTACCAGCGCCGGGCGAGCTCCTTGATACTCGACACGTCGACCATCCGGTAGTGCAGGAAGGTGTCCAGCTCAGGCATGTCGCGGGCGATGAATGTCCGGTCCGTGGCAATGGAATTGCCGCACAGCGGCACCTTCCGGGGCTCGCGTACGTGCCCGCGGACATAGCGAAGCACCTGCTCCTGCGCCTCCGCCAGGGTGACCCCGGACGCCAGCTCGGCCAGCAGCCCAGAGGCCGTGTGCATCTCGCGGACCACGTCGACCATCTGGTCTATGGCCTCGGCGGGGGGCTTGATCACCAGGTCCACGCCGTCGTCCAGCAGGGCCAGCTCGCCGTCGGTCACCAGGCAGGCGATCTCGACCAGGGCGTCACGCTCGATGTCAAGCCCGGTCATCTCGCAGTCGATCCAGACGAGCCGGTCGTTCATCCCACCAGACTAGAGCCTTGGCCAGCCTCTCTGGCCCGATGTCAGTCACCAGTGCCAGCTGGGAGTGTCAGTCACCAGTGCCAGCCGCCAGTGCCAGCCGCCAGCGTCAGGGTGCCAGCGTCAGGGTGCCAGCGTCAGGGCGCCAGCGTCAGGGCGCCAGTGCCAGGGCGCCAGCGTCAGGGTGCCAGTGCCAGGGCGCCAGCGTCAGGGTGCCAGGCGCGCCACCGCGCCGGCGGTGGCCGGGGCCGGGGCCGGGGCCGGGCCGCGCGCCCGGCCCGCCAGGGCCCGGATGTGCTCCGGGGTCGCGACATCCGGGGCCAGGCGGGGGTCGGGCCGAGCCGGCCCGAACATCAGGGTCGCCGGCAGCACCCCGGCCCATACATCCAGGGCGTAGTCTTCCTCCTCGTCCCCCGGGGGACCAGTCCGGACCTTGACCGACGATTCCGCGAGCGGCAGGGCGAGCACGGCCGTGGCCGCGAGTTCCTTGCGGCTAGGGCCCCGCGTTGCTGCCCACCGGCCTGGAACCAGTTGCTCGGTGATGACCCGGAGCGCCGCCAGCCGGTCTTCATCGCCGGTGACCAGCCGCGCGGTGCCGAACACCATCGCACTCCGGTAGTTCATCGAGTGGTGGAAGACCGAGCGGGCGCAGACCAGGCCGTCCAGGTGAGTCACCGTGACGCAGACCTCTTGCCCGTCCGCGCTGATCAGGCTGCGGTTCGCCGAAGATCCATGCAGGAAGAGAGTGTCGCCGCTGCGGCCGTAGCCGGTCGGCAGCACCACCGGCGCGCCATCGATGACCACCCCGAGATGGCAGATGAGCCCGGCGTCCAGCACCGCGTACAACTCGGCGCGGTTGCTGCGTCCGCGCTCGCGCAGTCGGTGCAGCCGGCTGCGCTCGGTCGAGGAGAGGGGGAGTTCGCTGTCCATGATGGTCTACGGTAGCGAGTAAGTGGACTGTAAGCTGTAGCCACTTTGGCGGAATTATAGATGACCACTTTCTCGCATGCGCCCGTCGAGGTGCCGCTGATCGCCGACCGCGACGGGCCGGTTTCCCTTACCGCGCAGATCACTGCGCAGCTGCGCGCGGCCCTGGCGGGCGGGCACTTCACGGCCGGTGAGCGGCTTCCGTCGACCCGTGCCCTGGCTGTATCGCTGGGCGTGAGCAGGACCGTCGTGACAACGGTCTACGCCCAGTTGTTCGCCGAAGGCTGGCTCGAGGGTCGGCACGGCTCGGGCACATACGTCGCCACCGGCGCACCAGGCACCCCAGAGACACCGCACGCACCAGCGGCGGCGGGTGCCCGCGAGGCCGATTTCATGATCACGGAACATTCGCGTCACCTGGATGCGTCCCGAAATAACGTGGGTTTACAGTGTGTCGCGGGTCTGTAACGTGCTTTCTGGGGTGGTGTGCGGTTGTGGCGGTCCGGGGAGGGTGATCCCGGCGGCTGCGGTGTGACGGCCCAGGTCGTCGTAGCTGGTGATGCGGGTACTGGCCGGGGTGATGGTGATGCCCTGCTGGACGAGCAGCGGGGTGATGCGGCCGGTGGCGAGGCTGATGGTGGATTCGTCGACTCCGAGCAGCTGGCCGAGGAGGCGGCAGGGCATGCCATGGCGCTGCCGGGCGATGGCGGCGGCGACGGTGGCGGTGAGGGTGAGCTTGCCGGCCCTGGGTCCGGAGGTCCTGGCGCGGGGGTTGCCGCGGGCCAGGTGGAGCCGCTGCTCGCGGGCGGCGGCGGACGGCAGTTCCAGCGCGGCGGCCAGGGCGTTCAGGGCGCTGCGGGTCATGCCGGTCAGCGCCGGGTCCGCCAGGATCTCCAGCCCTGGGCCGGCTGCGGGCGGGGCAGGCGCGGGGGCAGCCGGGGCAGGCGCGGGGGCAGCCGGGCGCGGCACGGGCGCGAAGGTGTAGTTCCAGGCGCCGTGGAAGCCGTGGCGGGTGATGACCCGTTCTTCGAGTTCTTTCATCTGCTCGTCGCTGACTACGGCCCCGAGGGGGTAGCTGCCGATGTCCAGGGCGGCGGTGACGGTGAGCCCGGCGGCGGTGGCGGTCGCGGCGATGGTGTCGATGATGACCTGGTGGCTGGCCAGCGGCCGGGCCCGCCAGGTGCGGGAAATGTGGCAGAACAGCCGGTGCTCGATTTTGTTCCACTTGGAGGTTCCGGGCGGGAAGTGGCAGCAGGTGATCTCCAGCCCGGTCTCGGCGGCCAGCTTTGCCAGCTCCGCCTTCCACGCCCGCCTGCGGTAGTCGTTGGAGCCGCCGGCGTCGCAGGTGATCAGCAGCCGCCTGGTGCCCGGGTAACGGTCCCTGCCGGTCATGGCCCACCAGCGGCGGACCGATTCCACCGCGAACGCGCAGGTGTCGTGATCGGTGCCCACGTTGACGAACCCGGCGTTCGCGCTCACGTCATAGACCCCGTACGGGATCGCGACGCCCTGCTCCGGGTCAGGGAAATCGTGGTCGCGGACCCGCACCGGCTCCCCCCGGGGCCGCCAGGACCGGCCGCGGTTGCCGTACTGCCCGACCGGTTCCTTCTTCTTGGTGTCCACGCTGATCACCGGGTCCCCGGCCGCCAGGAACTCCTTCGCCCGCTCATTGATGTAACGGAACTGGCCGTCCCGGTCCGGATGCCGCTTCCCCTCGATGACCCGGGAGTTGCCCCGCAGGCTGAACCCCTCTGCGAGCAGCACCCCGCGGACCGTGTTCTTGCTGCACGGATGCCCCCGCGCGGTCAGCCCGGCCGCGATGTCCCGCACCGACAGCGTCGTCCACAGCAGCGGCGAGCACGGGTCACCGCGGACAGATTCCTCCAGCAGCGCCCGCAGCGCCGCGGCTAACCCCGGGTCCTGATCCGCCAGCTTCTTCCGCCCAGCGCCCGGCCGGCGGACCCGCCCCGGCGGCGCGCTGTCCCCCGACACCAGCTCAGCGGCGCCATTCGCGACCGTCTGCCACGACGCCCCCGTCGCGGCCGCCACCGCCGCCGGCCCCCCGTCGCCAGCAGCGCGGGCGACAGCGCCCAGCACCAGCCGCCGTGCCCGCTCATCCAGCAGCGGCAGCAGCAACTCCAGCTCCGGGCTCATCCGCCCCACGAAATCCGCATCCGCCACTGCCGCATAATGTCATGCGACACGCCGGAGACTCACCTAATTTTGGGACCCGTACTGTGACCGCGAATCCTTTGTGATCATGGAATCGGAGGCGTGCGCCCAGGGTGGGGCCGGGTCGGCTGGCGTCCTGCCTGGCGGCTGGCATCCTGCCTGGCGTGCGTCCTGCCTGGCGGCCGGCGCCTTACCTGGCCGGTGGGGGGAGAAGGCCCGGCGGCAGGCCTTCGTGCTGGTCCTGGATCACGTCAACGATCGCGGGCCGTCCGCTGGCGAGGGCCCGGTCAAGCGCGGGCAGCAGGCCGTCTGCTGACTCCACCCGCTCACCATGCGCCCCGAGCAGGCGGGCGAAGGCGGCGAAATCCGGGTTGCCGTAGAAGACACCGAGGTAGCGCCCGCCATGTGCGCTTCGCTGCCGGTCCCGGGTGTTGCCGAAGGAACAGTTGTTATTGATGACGTTCACCACCGGCAGATTCTCCCGGACCGCCGTCTCCAGGTCCTGGGCGACCATCCAGAAGCTGCCGTCGCCGCTCACCGTGATGATCCGCTCATGCGGCCGGGCCAGCTGCATGCCCATCGCCGCTGGGAATCCCCAGCCCATGCTGCCGCCTGCGGCGGCGTAATAGGTGTCGGGGGACGTGAAGTCGATGTGCCGCTGTATCCACACCCCCATGCTCGGGGCGTCCTGCACCAGCGTGGCTCCAGTACGGCCGAGCACCGTGCGCAGGGCGGCGACGAGCGCCGCGGAAGGCACCGGCGCCGTGCCGGGCGGCGGCACAGGCAAGTTGGCCTGCTGCTGGTAGGCGGCGCGTGCGGCCTTCACCCGCGAGCCGCGCAGGTCGCGTGCTGACTGCTGCGGCCCGGCGGCCGTGTGGCCCGCACCGGCCCATCCCGCCTCGGCGTGGCCCGCGGTTTCGTGGCCCGTAGCTTCGAGATCTGCGCCCAGCGCGTCGATTGCGGCGGCCAGGGCGGCCGTGGCCTCGGCCGCGTCGGCACAGATGCCGATCGCCGGCACGTAGTACCGGCCGAGGCTGTCGGCGTCGATGTCGACCTGGATGAGCGTGGCAGCGGGGGAGAGCAAG
>Ga0207684_10002356_pt1 | contig 19126 bp, 20 predicted proteins | sample KBSK5501metaG_FD_184342 | JGI IMG/M metagenome (GOLD analysis project Ga0207684, IMG submission 184342) | Corn, switchgrass and miscanthus rhizosphere microbial communities from Kellogg Biological Station, Michigan, USA - KBS K5-50-1 metaG... | ecosystem: Host-associated > Plants > Roots >...
GGGGTGATGCCGCCGTAGGGGGGAATCCCTGGCTGGGCGGCATCCTCGTCGTGTTGGGACTGGTGAGCTGGGCCCTCTACACCATCGGCGGGCGGCGCACGATGGAACGGTTTTCTCCGCTTACGGTGAATTGGACGACGCTGGGGCTCTCGATCCTGTTACAGATTCCCTTGCTCTGGACGGATCAGAAGATGGTTGTGGCAGGGGCAGCATCCGTGCCGGTGTCCGGCTGGGTGGCGCTGCTCTATCTGATCGTGTTCGCCACTGCGCTCGGCCAGCAGGCCTGGCTCTACGGCGTGCAGGGGGTCGGCCCCTCGCGCGCCGGCGTCTTCGTCAACTTGATTCCCGTCTCGGCGCTGGTGTTTTCGGCGCTCATCCTCGGCGAGCACATTGGGCTCAAGGAAGTGGCCGGCATCGTCCTGATCTTCGCCGGCGTGTGGCTCGTCAACTGGCAGTCCGCGCGCGTGACCCGCTGAGAGGGCAGGTGGAATCGAATTACAAGTTGCGGACCTTGCTCGCAGCCGCGGATATCACAAAGACTCTCAGATTGTTGGTTTCGGGGTCTGCTGGGAACAGGAAAAAGCCAGGGCGCTGCGGGTCGTACCCCATGGTTGATCCGACCAGCACCTCACCGTCCGCAAATGTCACCTCCACCTTCCGACCAGCAGGACGCCCCCCTTCGGCAAACTGTTTCTGCTCATGGTACTGGGGGTTCCCTTCGAAATCCTTCACGAAGAACACCGCTTTCAGCTCTTTCACGAATACCGTCGCCGCCTCACCCAAGGGTCCGGCCGTAGCCGGAAAGAGATGGAATTGGGGTTTATTCGGAGCGAAATCCTGAGTATGCCCTTTCACGGTCCTGCCGTCGGCGTATCTTACGACGATCTTGAGGCGTTCCATCCAGCCCACCTCCATATCAGAGCAGCCGCCCAGATCTAATAAGCCCAGTAAGTGGCCTGAGTCTAACATTAGGGGGGGCCTAGCCTAGGCCCCCCCTTGAACACCTGTCAAGCAGTGGCGTGGATTAGTTGAAGACAGTGCTTGACTGGCCCCTCCATCTTGTAGTATTTCTCATCTATCCACTTAGGGCAGGGCGATGGCCGAACAACCCTTAAAGGCAAACGTCACTTCCCAAAAGACATTCTATGTCGTATGCCCCCACTGCCAGGACTTAAAAGTCTGTCAGTTAAGTGAACTTCCGCCGAATCCGCCGAACCCCTTCCAATACAAATGCACCTGCGGCGTGTCCTCCCTGGTCCTGCTGAACTATCGAAAGAGCCTTCGCAAGCGAGTCAAGCTCATGGGTAGTTTCACAGTGCCGTCGGAGCCCAAAAGTACCGAACGAGTCTGTGAGGTGCTTGATATTTCGGACCAGGGGATACTCATCCAAGGGATGCGCATTCTGACCGACTACTTGAAAGCCATCTCCCCAGGCCAACTTTTTACCGCCAAGATCGTCTTGGATGATCCCCGGCGCTCCAAGTTGGAGTTGCCCTGTGTCGTTCGTAACACGCGGGAGGATAATCGTCGTATCCTGATTGGCGCTGAATTCAGGGCACTGGATGAATCCCAGCGACAGGTCATGCAGTTCTACATGATGAGCGGGGCCTTGCAACTACAGACGTGATCCCGATTTCGTGTTACAGCTGACCCGCCCCTAACGTGGCTCCCCGGTCTGGACTCGAACCTGCGGTCTATTTCCTTCTTTGTTAAGCGGATTCTCCCTTAATGGAGCCGGTCCACCGCTCAATGCTTCTTGAGGAGGCGGTCGATCTCGATGCTGAACCTGGCGAGGGGAAGAGCGCCGGAGACCCTGGAGACTTCGGAGAAGCGTTTGCCGTCGGTCCGGACGAGTAGGAAACCTGGCGTCCCGGGGAAGCCAAGCCGCTTGGCCTTGTCGCGGTCGGCCAGGATCGCCTCGGTGTGCTTCTGCGAATCCATGCAGGCTTCAAAAGCGGGTATGTTCAGCTGCACGGATTTGGCGAGCTTCATGATCACCCCTGTGCCAAGGTTCGCGTGCTGGTCGAAGAGCTTGTCGTGCATCTCCCAAAATTTCCCCTGTTCGCCGGCGCAGCGCGCCGCATGGGCCGCAACTAAGCCCCACCCTTTCTCATCCCGCGGGTAGTCCCGGTAGGCGAAGCGGACCTTACCGGGCTTGAGGTAGGTGGACTTGAGCGGGGGAAGAGTTTCCCTATAGAACCGCCCACAGTACCCGCAGGTGAAATCGGAAAACTCCACCAGGAGCACCGGGGCTTTGGGATCACCCAGGAGGGGAGTCGAAGGCGTCAGAATGTCCGTAAGTAATCCGGAGGTCATAGCGTAGCCCTATTATACCGGAATTGCGCGTTGCCGCCAGCCTGATCCCGTTGATTTGATAGGGGGCGGGTGCTACGATGCCGACGACCGATGGACTACAAGGCCACGCTCAATCTTCCGCAGACCGCCTTTCCCATGAAGGCCAATCTCCCGCAGCGCGAGCCGGAGATCCTGGCCCGCTGGGAGCGCGAGCGCCTCTATGACCGGATCCAGGAAGCCGGCAAGGGCAAGCCGCTCTACGTGCTGCACGACGGCCCGCCGTACGCCAACGGCCGCATTCACATCGGCCATGCCCTCAACAAAGTCCTCAAGGACATCATCGTCAAGTCAAAGACGATGGCAGGGTACCAGGCGCCGTACGTGCCTGGCTGGGATTGCCACGGCCTGCCGATCGAGCATCAGGTCCTGAAAGAGCTGGGCGACAAGAAGAAGGCGCTCGGCAAAGTCGAGATCCGCAAGCTCTGCCGCGAGTACGCCGAGAAGTACTTCAAGATCCAGCGGGAGGAGTTCCAGCGTCTGGGCGTGCTGGGCGATTGGAACAATCCGTACCTGACGATGACCCACGACTACGAGGCCGCCATCCTCAGGGAGTTCGGCAAGTTCGTGAAGGCGGGTGGCGTCTACAAGGGCAAGAAGCCGGTCCTCTGGTGCCCCGTGGACGAGACGGCCCTGGCCGAGGCCGAGGTCGAGTACGAGGACCACACCTCGCCCTCTATTTACGTCAAGTTTCCAATTCAAGCGACACTGAAGGAATTAGCTAACTATCATATTACTTTGCCAGCTGGCGCAGGTATCTCTCAAGTTTCGATCGTAATTTGGACAACCACACCTTGGACGCTTCCAGCGAACCAAGCGATCGCTGTTCATCCTAAATACGACTACGTCTTTGCAAAAGTTGGCAATGAAGTACTGATAATTGCAGAGAAACGACTAGAACAAGTGTCGAAAGAGTGTGGGTTCGCTTATCAGATCGTTGGTTCCGCAAAAACAAAGGGAGTTCATTTATCGCCCGGACTGCAAAAGAAGTTGCTTTGTCGGCGTCCCTTTTCAGAAGAATTGTCGCCAATTCTTTTGGGAGACTTTGTAACTCTGGAACAAGGGACAGGTTGTGTCCATATTGCACCTGGTCATGGTCAAGAAGACTATGTTCTTTCGGTTGTATACAACTCAATGCCCAAGAAAGAAAATGAGAAACAGCTTGAAGTGCTTGCTCCAGTCGATGACCGGGGACGCTTCACGGAAGAGGTCCCCGAATTTCAAGGCCTCAAAGTCTTTGAAGCGAATCCGCTCATCATCCAGAAGCTGAAAGAAAAAGGGCTGCTTCTGAATAAAGTTGACGATAAGGAGACACACTCCTATCCGCATTGCTGGCGGTGCAAGAACCCGGTGATCTTCCGCGCGACCGATCAGTGGTTTGTCTCGATGGAGATCGGCAATCTCAGGGCTCGCGCGCTGGAAGAGATCGACCACAACGTTCAGTGGATTCCGAAGTGGGGCCGTGATCGCATCTACGGCATGATCGAGAACCGCCCGGACTGGTGCCTCTCCCGCCAGCGCGTGTGGGGCGTGCCGATTCCCGGGTTCTCCTGTCAGAAGTGCGGCCATGTCCTCACCTCGCCGGAGATCGTCGAGAACGTCGCCAAGCTCGTGGAAAAGAACGGGACCGACGTGTGGTTTGAAAAAGACTCCGCTGCGTTGCTGCCTGCCGGCACTGCCTGCCCGAAATGCAAGAGCACGGCCTTCGACAAGGAACGGGACATTCTGGACGTCTGGTTCGAGTCAGGCGTGAGCCACGCGGCGGTGCTCAAGCCGAGAGGCAAAGCGCATGGTCAGGAATGGTGGCCGGCCGATCTCTATCTGGAAGGGTCCGATCAGCACCGAGGGTGGTTCCACAGCGCGTTGCTGGCCGGCGTGACCACCGACGGGCGCGCGCCCTACAAGGCCGTGCTCACGCATGGCTTCGTCGTGGACGGCGAGGGTAAGAAGATGTCGAAGTCGGCCGGCAACGTCGTGGCGCCGCAGGAAGTCATCAAGCAGTATGGTGCCGAGATCCTGCGTCTCTGGGTGGCGGCCCAGGACTATAGGGAAGATATCCGCATCTCGCCGGCGATCCTCTCGCATCTCGTCGATGCCTACCGGAAAATCCGCAATACGGTCCGTTTCCTCCTGAGCAATCTTGCCGATTACGATCCGAAGCGCGACGCGTTGCCCGACGACAAGCTGTCCGAGCTCGACCGCTGGGCCCTCATGCGGCTGCATGACCTGATCGCCCGCGTCCGCCAGGGCTACGAGGATTGCGAGTTTCATCTGATCGTCCACGCGTTGAACAACTTCTGCTCCGTGGATCTGAGCGCCATCTACCTCGACGTACTGAAGGATCGGCTCTATACCTTCCGCAAGGATTCCATGGCGCGGCGGGCATCTCAGCGGGTACTCCACGAAACCGCGCTGTCGCTGACGAAGTTGATGGCGCCGCTGCTGACCTTCACCGCCGAGGAAATTTGGGACAGCCTGCCTGAGTCGCAGCGGGAGGCGCCCAGCGTCCATCTGACCTCGTTCCCGCAGGAGAACCCACGGTATCGTGATGTGGAGCTGGAAAAGCGGTGGGATCAGCTGCTCCTTGTCCGTACCGTTGTTCAAGCTGCGTTGGAGATGCAACGACGCGAGAAACTGATTGGGGCACCGTTGGAAGCAAAGGTGGTACTTGCCGCCATTCCTGAACGATACTATTTCTTGAAACGGTACGAGCAGGATCTGCCGGGCTTATTTATCGTATCGCAGGTTGAGTTGCGTCAGATTACGGAAATTCCCAAGGATGGCTTCCTTCTAATCGATACGTCGGGGTTTGCAGTCAACGTCCTCAAAGCCGACGACAAGAAATGCGTGCGTTGCTGGAATTACCGGCCTTACGTCGGCACCAATCCGACCCATCCTGAGCTCTGCGACCGCTGCCTCGAGGCGATTTCGTGACAGCGGGCTCGAAGTCCAAACGAGCCAGCCTCATGGCTCTGATCGTCTTCGCCATCGTGATCCTCGACCAGCTCACTAAGTGGCAGGTGACGCGGACGCTGCGGCTGCACGAATCCATTTCCATCATCCCCGACCTGTTCAGCATCACCTACATCCGGAATTCCGGCGCTGCGTTCGGCATTCTTGCCGGAAGCCACTCCGGCTTTCGACTAGTGTTCTTCGGGATCACGTCGGCGGTGGCGCTCGCCCTGCTAGGCACGATCTATGTGCGGCTCTCGCCCGCCGATTGGCTTGGCCAGGTGAGCGTGGCCGCGATCTTCGGCGGCGCCGTCGGGAACCTAATCGACCGCGTCCGGTTCGGCGAAGTCATCGACTTCCTGGATTTCTCGCTCCTGGGCTATCATTGGCCCGCCTTCAATGTGGCGGATGCGGCGATTACCGTCGGGGTGTGCTTCCTGATCGGACATTTCTTCCTGCACAAGGCGAAGGTTCCCACGTAGGTGAACCGGCACGTCACTGTGTCCGCGGGCGAGACCCCGAAACGCCTCGACATTTTCCTCAGCACCCACACCGCCGACCTTTCCCGCGCCGCCATCCAGCGGCTGATCGAGAAAGGTGCCGTGACGGTGAACGGAAAACACCCCAAACCCTCGCAGAAGATCAAGCCTGGCGACGAGATTGCGTGGGATGTGCCGAAGCCGGCTCCGCTCGAAATCGGTGGCGAGCCGATCCCCCTGGACGTTCTCTACGAAGACGAGGCCTTGCTGGTCCTCAACAAACCGGCCGGCATCGTGGTGCATCCGGCACCCGGCCACTGGAGCGGAACGCTGGTGAATGCCTTGCTGTATCACATGCAGTCGGGATCAGTTGCCGAAGGGGAGAGTTTCGCGAGCATCGGCGGGCGCGAACGTCCGGGTCTGGTCCATCGCCTGGACAAGGGCACGAGCGGGGTAATGGTGATCGCCAAGACCGACGCGGCGCATCAGGGGCTGTCGAAGCAGTTCAAGGCCCATACCATCAATCGGGTTTATCTGGCGCTGGTGAGCGGATCGGTGAAGGGCAAGACGGGCCGCGTGGAGCTGGCCATCGGCCGTGACACCAAAAACCGGAAGAAGATCTCAGCCAGGACGACCTCGCCGCGGGAGGCCGTGACGGAGTTCCAGGTCGTGGAGCGGTTCGGCAAAGCGGCGACGCTTGTGGAAGTGCATCCACAGACGGGGCGCACGCATCAGATCCGGGTGCATCTCGCCTCGCTTGGCCATCCGTTGCTGGGAGACGACACCTACGGCGGCCGCAAGGTCAGCGCGCTGGGCGACGCGCCCATCGCGCGGCCGATGCTGCATGCCAGGATGCTGGGATTTACCCATCCCGTGATCGGCAAGCACCTCGAGTACACCGTGCCCCCGCCGACCGACATGGAAGAACTGTTGCAGGTGCTCAGGGCGCAACCGTGAGAGGAGAGAAAACATGAGACACTGGCGATGGGATTTGGCGGTCATGGTATCAGGTGTCGCGGGGCTTGCGGCAGTTGGAACAGTGCAGGCAGACCCGAGCGTCCCACCTTCGACGCCGGAAGCGGTGGTGCGGCAGGCAGTGCTCGCCAATGAACGCCGCGATCTGGAAGGCATGTCCCAACTCTTTCTCAAGGATCCCGATATCGTCTCCTACGGGACCATGGGTCTGAAGTTCGTCGGGTGGACCGATCTGGAACAGGCGCTCCGGGCCGAATTTCAGGCAGTGAAGCGGCTGGAAATTGCGATCAAGGAGCTCAAGGTGTGGACGCGGGAAGATGTCGCCTGGTTCTCGATGGAATTGGATTACATGCGCGTTCTGCCTGGGCCACAAGGCGAGACCCGCATGCTCATGGAACTATGTGAAACCGGGGTTCTCGAGAGACGAGGCGGACGCTGGCCTTTCCATGGCTGGCACGAATCCTTCCGCCGTCCCAGGCTGTAGGCAGCCGAATCGGCTGAACTCATTAACGTCGGCCCTCGCCTGAGCAATCTTGACAGAGGCAATCTGCCGAGAGAAAATCAATATTTCATGGGCGCAACTTAGACACAGGGGAACTCTGAAATGGTGTCGATACGATGGGTCGTGGTGGTGATGCTTGCGGCCTTGAGCCTGGATCTCGGAATCGCATGGGCTGAGGAATCGAGCAGGCAGTTGAGCGCAAAGGCGCAGGAGGAATGCGATCTTGGCCGGCGTGCCCAGGAACGCTCTACCCGGCTGGTTCATTTCGAGAAGAGTGAGAAGCTCGCCGAACGAGCGGTGGCGCTCGACGGCCAACTCGCCGATGCCCATTTTGCGCTTTTCTGCAGCCTTGGGGAGCGATCTCGCATCGATGGGGAAAAAACCCCAGCGGCGGTGTTCGGATTTGCGAAGGTGATGCGTGAACTGGACCGGACCCTGGAGTTGAATCCGGATCATCTAGATGCTCTTTCCTCTAAGGGCGCTTTTCTGATCAAGCTCCCGGCGCTACTCGGCGGAGACACGAAAAAAGGAGAGGAGATGCTCCGGCGCGTCATTCAACGAGACCCGCGAGCAATCAGTGCCCGCTTGACTTTGGCAAAAACCTACGCGGCCCGAGGCAAGAATGCGGAAGCCCTCACCCTCGCCACTGAGGCCCTGAAGCTTGCGCAGGCGGATGGGCGTGCCGATCTGATTCCCGAAGCCGAAGCCACCGTGTCAGAACTGCGGTCCCGTCGCCCGGCCTCTTAGGACGTCACCGTTCATGCCTGGCCTGTCGGAGGTGCGTTCACCAGACGCACCTCGCGCTGCGGGAACGGAATGTCGATGTTGCGGGCCCGCAGTCGCTCCACGAATGCCTGATAGAGCTCGGCCTGGGCAAGGCCGTAGTCGGGCACCTTGGTCCAAGGCAGGATTGCAATTGTGATGGCGGAATCCCCGAGCTGGGAGATGCCCACGGCGGGCGCCGGATCTTTGAGGACGCGTGGGTTCTTGTCGAGGACATCGCGCACGATCGTGAGGGCCTCGGTCAGGTTGGTGCCGTACCCGACGCCGACGGACAGGTTGAGCTGGCGTATCGTGCCGTAGTTGTGCAGGATCTCGCCGACGATCTTGCGGTTGGGAATCACGACTCGCGACCGGTCCGCGTGGACCAGTTTCGTCGAGAAGATGTCGATCGTTTCCACCTGCCCATAGGATCCCGCAATCTCGATGTACTCGCCGACCCGAAAGGGCTTCGTGAAGATGATGGACAACCCGGCCATGACGTTGCCGAGCACGCCCTGAAGCGCGAGCCCGATGCCCACGCCGGCGACGCCGATGCCGGCGATGAGGGGCGCGACCTGCACTCCGAACGTGTCGAGCGCCACTACCAGCGTCATCGCGATCACGAGGATCTTGACGACCCGAACCAGCAGCAAACGGACCGGGGGCTCCAGGTCCTTGCGCTCGAGCCATTTCTGAGTCAGGTTCCCGACCCATCGCGCCAGGAGGAAACCGGCCCCAAGAATGACGAGCGCGCCCAACACCTGCAATCCGTACTTGATGAGAAGATCGACTGGGATATTTTTCATCGACATAGCGTCACCCCTTATTGTCCGAATAATCCCTTGAGCAAATCCTTCCCCTTGTCTGCGTCGCCTGAAGGAGCGCCTTTGCCTTTCAGGATCTCGCCCAATCTCTCCTTCGCTTGCTCCTTCACGATGTCTTGCGCCTTCGCTCCCAGCGCCTTAGTATCGAGGCCGTAAGCCAGCGACTGGGTCGGACCGGTGATGACCATCGGAACCGTGATCCGACCTCCCGTCATCGCCATCTTGGCGTAGGGCGACGAGCCGGCGATCTTGGCGCTGAGCGCTTCCGAGAGGTTGAGATTGACCTTCAGGTTGAGGATTTTATCAAATCCGATCGTGCCGGTGGCGATGGCCTGGTAATCGTGGCTGTCCATCAGCAAGCGCTCGACTTTGATTATCCCGCTCTTGATCCCATAATTCGTCTCGATGGTCGAAAAGACCGTCGCGTTACCGATGTCCTGCGTGACACCGACCGCCTTCAGCAGTGCAAACGCTTCTTTCAACAGATTGATGCCCTCGATTTTTCCATCCTTGATGACGGCGTGGCCGGTCCCTTCCAGCGTTTTGGTCAGGTCAGGCATGGAAAAGCCGGCCCCATGCAGGGCGAGCTCGGAGGCTGTGGTCCCGCTGATTAAGACCCTATCGTTTCCCATCGCCTCCATGATCGGCCCGAGCTGGACCCCTTGGAGGACGACCTTCCCACCAAACGGCGGCGCCTGGCTCCCGGTCGTCAGTCCTCCCTGGGTCGTCAGTTGCCCGCCCAAGAGGTTGACCGACATGTTGTGAAGCGTGGCTTGTTGGCCTTTTATCTCCGCAGCGATCTTTAGGTCCTTGGCCTCGATGGGTTTCTTCAGCGAAAGGGCCATCGGCAGATCGGCCGTATTGATAGCCGGGGCAGTCACGTTCAGCTTGAGGTCTCCGTCGATATTGCTGCCCTTGACGGCCAAGGCGGTCTTCCCCAGCTCGATGGCCAAATCAATTCTTGCGATATCCATCGTTTCTCTGAGGGGTCCGAATGTGCCGTCCATCTTGACCGGGAGGTTCAGCGGCTGGACGGTCGTGGCCGCGTGGAGGCGGGGGGTCTGTCCGAGGCCGACGGCGGTGAGCAGGAATTCCAGTTTCTGCAGCACGTATTCCGAAGGCTTGGCGGCTGACTGATCACGGTAGGTGAGCGTTCCCCCTGTGAGATCGACGCGATCCACTGCCAACAGGGTGAGGATATGTAACGGCCCTTCAGCTTTTGACGACGGGACCGATTGCTTGGGGGTGGCCTGGTTTTGCGGACCCTTCTTGCCTAACGTCGAGGTATTCAAGATCCCCTGCTTGTCCTTCAGGACTGTAATGACCGGGTTTCGGAGCGTGATCTCCTCCACCACAACTTGCTTGTGCAGGAGAGGGCCGAGCTTCACCCCGATATCCAAGGAAGCGAGAGAGGCGAAGGGGGCGGTGCTGAAGGCCGGATCATCCATCACGGTGAATCCGGTAAGCCGGACCCCGATCCGGGGGAAAAGCATCAATTGAATGTCCTTCAGCTCGATTTTCCGGTTCAGGGTTTCTTCGATGACGGGGCGATACTGGGCCTGGTAGTGGTTCAGATCAACCAGGAAGGGTAAGAGCAGGACCAAAGCGATCAGGAGAACGACCACGAGGCCGATCGCGAGAAGAATTTTTTTCATAGCCGACCCTCCGCCCGCTAGTTTGAGCCTATGCGACTGTCACTTCAGACGTGCAGTGTGCACATCGTGTCGCCTTGATCGGAATGCTCGACAGGCAATGGGGGCAGTCTTTGGTGGTGGGGACCGCCGCAGGTGCGTCCGGTTGGCGGTTCAACCGGTTGATCTGCTTTACCAGCAGGAAAACGACGAACGCCACCACGACGAAGTCCAGGATCGTCTGGAAAAAGACGCCGTAGTTAATGGTGGGCGCCCCGGCGGCTTTGGCGGCCGTCAAGGAAGGATAGGACCCTCCCGAGAGATTGATGAACAGGCTGGCGAAGTCCACCTTGCCCATCAGCAATCCGATCGGCGGCATCAGGATATCGCTGACCATAGACGTGACGATTTTGCCGAAAGCCACGCCGATGATGACCCCGATGGCCATGTCGATCACATTCCCCTTTAGGGCGAACTCTTTGAACTCTTTCAACATGACTGTTCCTCCTTTGCTAGCTCCATCTTTGATCTGTAGCGTATCCAATTGAGCCACGCTCAGGCGGGCAAGTGCGCGGCCTTGCAGAAGGCGGCTCGCAGTTCCACATAGGTCTGCGTAACCAGAAACTGGGGAAACTCCTTGGCGATGTTGCTTGGAGGACGGAAAAAGATGCCGGCGTCGGCGGCCAGGAGCATGGAGGTGTCGTTATAAGAGTCGCCGGCGGCGACCACATGGAAGTTGAGGTTTTTCAGTGCAAGCACCGACGCCCGCTTCTGTTCGGGGAGCCGCAAGTGGTAATTGACGATCCAGCCGTCCGGCGTCACCTCCAGAGTGTTGCAGAAGAGGGTCGGGTAGTCGAGCTGCCGCATCAAGGGAGCGGCGAATTGTTCGAACGTGTCCGACAGGATGATCACCTGGCACCGCGCCCGGAGCCACGACAGGAAGTCCTTCGCGCCGTCGAGCGGCGCCATCGCGGCGATCACGTCCTGGATGTTCTTCAGGGTGAGCTTGCGTTCCTCCAGGATCTTGAGACGTCGCTTCATGAGCACGTCGTAGTTCGGCTCGTCCCGCGTCGTCAGGCGCAACTCGGGGATCTTTGTCGTCTCGGCCACGCTGATCCAAATTTCGGGGACGAGGACGCCCTCCAGGTCAAGACACACCACCACAGGTTTGATCGGCACGGCGTAGTTATTCTTTCGTGGTCCGGGCCATGCAGGCGCGGACGCGCGTGGTGAGCTGAGGGATCGAGAACGGTTTCCCCAGGTAGTCGGTCGCGCCCGCCTCGAAGCCTGCGCGGGTGCTGGCTTCATCGGTCATGCCGGTCAACATCAGGACCGGCAGGTGCGCCGTCTCCGATTTCGCACGGAGGGTCTTGAGTACTTCGATGCCGTCCATGTCCGGCATTTTGAAGTCCAGCACGATGAGGTCCGGCTTCTGCTCGTTGATCATCCGGAGCGCTTCCGGCCCGCTGTTCGCCTCCCTCACCATGTGCTCATCCTGTGTGAGGGCCAGCACGGCCATCAGCCGGGTGTCCGGATCATCGTCCACGACCAGGATGCGGAAGCTGCGCTGCGCGACAGGCGCTGACAGGGGAGTCGCTAACGAAACCGGCTGCAAGACGCAACGTGGTGCCAGGTCGACCACGCAGCCTTCGTACGCGCAGAAGACCTCGATCTCGGACCTGCGCCGTTCGGCCACGGCGCGGGCTTTGCGCTCGATCTCGGCCACGAAGTGATCGTCGTGGTCCGGATCGTGGTGAGTCAGCGCGACCCGCCGCGCGCCGGCCGCCGCGGCCACTTCCACGACGTACTCATAGGGGCTGTGCCCCCACGTCTTCTTGGACGCATACTCCTCCGGCGTGTACTGGGAGTCGTGGATCACAAGGTCGGCGCCGGCCATGAACTTCGCGTGGCGGCGGTCTCCTTCATGCAGAATGGATTCGATGTGGCCCGGTTCGGCGTCGACCCGCCAGAGCTGATCAGAAAATGGCTCGTGATCACTCAGGTAGACGACCACCACGCCGTCGGCTTCGATCCGATAGCCGAGGGTCATCGTCGGGTGGTGGAGAAACTGCGTCATGATCCGCATGCCGGCGATCTTGTGGATGCCTTCGGTGAGATCGTGGTACGTGATCGCGGCGGGCAGTTGGTTCAGCCCGACGGGGAAATAGGTAAACTCCATCTGGCCGGCGAGGACGTCGTGCAAAGAGCGGCGGCTACCCTCCGGCCCATAGATCGCGATCTCGTTGTCCGATGTAAACGCCGGCGTAAAGAATGGGAAGCCTTGGATGTGATCCCAGTGCGTATGACCGAGGAGGATGTTCATGTTCGCCGGCGCCGACGACCTTGCCTTCATCTCGACGGCGAGCGGGTGCGCGCCGGTCCCGCAGTCGAGGATCAGCTGGTTGCCTCCGGATGCGGTCACTTCCACGCACGATGTGTTGCCGCCGAAGTGGTTCGTGCTCGGACCGGGTGTGGCGATTGAACCCCTCGTTCCCCAGAACTGGACTCGCATGTCCGCGGTCTCCAATCGCGGCTCGATTATAGGAGCTTCGCGCATCACGATCAACCGCGACGTTGCCGGCACTGGTAATGGGACGTGCGGCTAGGTAGAATCGCTCTCGGTTCGGAGGGAGAAGCGCGCATGCAGCAGTGGGTCGGTATCTGGTTCCAGTGGGTGCACGATTGGGGCTATCCCGGCATTGTCCTCCTGATGGCGATGGAGAGTTCCATAATCCCAATTCCTAGCGAGATCGTCATTCCGCCCGCGGCCTATTGGGCGGCCCAGGGCCGGTATAGTTTCGGCGGGGTCGTGCTGGCGGGGACGGTCGGCAGCTACCTGGGTGCCGCCGCCACCTACTGGATGGCGCGGTGGCTAGGACGGCCCCTGCTGGTGCGATACGGGCCGTACGTCTTCTGCCCCGAGAACAAACTACTTCTGGCCGAGCGCTGGCTGGCTCGGTACGAAGCGGGCGGCGTGTTTTTTGCCAGGATGGTGCCGGTGGTCCGCCATCTTATCGGCATCCCGGCTGGCTTCGTGCGCATGCCGTTCGGCCTCTACAGCGTGATGACGATCGTCGGATCGGGGCTCTGGTGCGGGATTCTGGGCTGGTTCGGCGGCAAAATGCTGGGCGATCAGCCGGATCTTCTCAACGATCCCGCCGTGCTCGTGCAGGTCCTGCGCGAGCGCTCCTGGTGGTTCGCCGGCTTCGCCCTCGTGCTATGCGCGCTGTATATTCTCGTGATGCGAATGACGGCTCCGTCGAAACCCTTGGTCCCGTGACCGCCGCCCGCACGCTGGTATTTTTCAAACCTTACGGCGTGTTGTCGTGCTTTACGGATCCTGGGGGACGGCCTACGCTGGCGGGCTTCATTGCGGTTCCAGATGTCTATCCTGCAGGGAGGCTGGACCATGATACAGAGGGTCTCCTGCTTTTGACCTCCGACGGCGCGCTGGCGCATCGCATCACGGACCCTCGGCACAAGCTTCCGAAAATCTATCTGGTCCAGGTCGAGCGGGCGCCGGATGAAGCAGCTCTGGCGCGCCTTCGCCGCGGCGTTCTCCTCGGCGGCCGACGCACGCGTCCGGCAGAGGTCGAACGGCTGCCGGAGCCGCCCGCTCTCCCGCCGCGGCCGGTCCCCATCCGGTTGCGCAAGTCCGTCCCGACGGCCTGGCTCAAGGTCACCTTGCGCGAGGGTCAGAACCGTCAGATCCGCCGCATGACCGCGGCGGTGGGCCATCCGACGTTGCGTTTGGTCCGCGTCGCGATCGGGCCTGTCGTCCTGGGTGAGCTTCAGCCAGGCCAGTGGCGCGAGCTCGATGGGGCTGAGGCGCAGGGACTCCGCACATTGCATTGATCCGGGGGCATTGATAGAATTTACTTAAACGCGAAAACGCAGTAAGTCGGTTGCGATGGGAGATGCATGGAACGCGTAAAGGGATCGTGGCTCGTGCCGAAGAAGGTAGTCCTCGGGCTGAGCGGCCTGATCCTGGCGGCTAGACTGGCAGTGGCTCCCGCGTCGGCTGCGCCTGCCGACGTGAAGTCTCTGGACCAACCCCCCACCGGATTTTTTACGAGTCTCGCCATGGCCCACGGCTATAAAGAATCCAAGGATGCCTTCCAGACGGACCGCTACAAGCCGGACAAGCCTGCGACCGCGTTTCAGGCCGACGTGGAATCGATCTTCATGGTCTTTGACGTGCTGCCCAGGGAAAACCCGGTGCATATCCAGGGCCAGTTGTTCCTGGCCAAGGGGGAAGGCCGGCCCAGCGACAAATTGCTGGAGGAGGAGGGGGTTTACCTGCAGACCTCTCAGGACAGCGGCTTCATCGAATTCTATCGGCCCAAGGAGGGTTGGGTCCCCGGCGAGTATAAGGTTAAGATCCATCTCGGCGAGAAGGTGACCGGCGCCAGTCAGCTCGGGACTCTCCGCTTTCAGATCGTCCCGGCGAAATAACCGGCTACATCTTGCTTTGGATTTCGTCGGCGATCTCTTCGAGGGTACGCTCATCGGTGGGGATGATCTGGTCGCAAGCGGCTTTGTACAGCGGAAGGCGTTCCTTGAGAACTTCTTCCACCTCATCAACATAGCTCTTCTTCTGGGTGAGCGAAGGCCGATCCTTGCTGTGCTTGATCCGTTCCATGATCGTGGGCACCTCCGCGGTCAGCCAGAACACGCGGCCACGTTGCCGCAGCGCATCCACGTTCTCTTTGCGAAGCACAGCCCCCCCGCCGGTGTCGATGATGGTCCGATCCTTGGCTCCCACGCGCTGGCAGATCTTGGATTCCACGTCGCGGAAGTAGTCCCACCCTCTTTTTTGGATGATTTCAGGAACGGGTAGACCGGCTTTCTTGACGATCTCGTCGTCCATGGAGACGAGCGGCCATTTGAGACGTTCCGCCAGAATCTTGGCGATGCTACTCTTACCCGTTCCGCGATAGCCGATCACAACAATGTTCATGTGGTGAAGTATCCTTCCAGGACAGACCGCATGACCCCGACCGGCGCCGGCTGCTGAATCCAGAGCTCGAATTGTCCGACGGCCTGATGCAGAAACATCTCGACGCCGCGGACGGTGCGGCAGCCGGTCTGGCGCGCCTCTTTCAACAGGCGTGTCTCCAGAGGATTGTAGACGATGTCCATGACAGTCAGGTGGGAGTCCAGGAGCTTGGCGGGGACGCACGTCTCGTCGACCTTCGGGCTCATGCCGACGGGCGTGCAATGAATCATCACCTGGGCGTTGGGAATGGACCGGCCGAGCGTATCGGGCGTGAGCTGATGCCCTGTGACCGAGGCGCCGGTATTGTCACGGAGGTCCCGCACCAGCGTCTCCCGTTCCTGATCGAGGATGGCCAGGATCGTCAAGGCCGACACTTTGGCGTCCATGCAGAGGGCGAAGGCGATGGCGCGAGCGGCGCCGCCTGATCCCAGGATCAGCACGCGGCCCCCGTCCACCGACGCGCCGCCCGCGCGGAGTGCCGCCAGCGCTCCCGAGGCGTCGGTGTTGTAACCCGTGAGCCTGCCTCCATCCGACACGATCGTATTGACGGCGCCGATGTTCCGGGCAGTGGGCGCGATCTCGTCAAGGTAAGGCAGCACGGCGACCTTGTGCGGGATGGTGACGCTGACGCCCCGGATGCCGATGAGCGCGCGGAGGCCGCGCAGGGCTCCTTCCACGTCTTCGACTTTGAACGCCACGTACACGTAGTTGAGCCCCAGGTGCTGGAAGGCGGCGTTGTGAATGGCGGGCGAGAGGGAGTGCTCCACCGGATTCCCGATGAGGGCGCAGAGGCGTGTCTTGGCGTCGATCGTCGGCATGGGTGCTACAGGATAACGGTGCGGGAGTTAAGGGTCAAGGAAAGTGCGGGTCCTGACGCTTCGATCAGCTGCGCGCGACGTATCGGACGCGGCTGGAATTTGGCCACACGAGAATCGTGGTTCCGGCAGGCTGTGGGACTCTACGGGACACTCTTCGGAGAGTGGTTTTCACCGTATAAACAACTGCGTGGAGTACCCTTCAAGTCGTGTCTCCTCATCGTACGGGATGACCGATCAGACGGTGCTTTCCTTGTCCAAATATAGACAAGTCCTGACATGGCATCTCCGTTGCTCAGTATCTGAAGTATGGACACTCTTCCCTCTGGTCGCTTCGCCGAGCGCCGCCAAGCTCTTCGCAGGCGAGATGACCGATTCCTGTCTCGTCCGGAACGACAATTGGGTGCGGCGCGACGCATTAGCGAAGCTCTTTTCCAACGTACCGCCATTGATGAGTTAATACGAAATACTCTCCATACGGCCCTGGATGTGATCGGAGCAAGCAGCGGATCAGTCCTTCTCGCCGATTTCGAAACTGAACAATTGGTTTTCAGTTATCTCATCGGAGAGAAGGCGGATCTCCTACAGGGGATAGCCTTTCCCTGGGACAAGGGCATTGCAGGGGCTGTGTTCACCTCCGGCAGGCCGGAAGTGATTTCCGACGTCAAACAAGACCTGCGCCATTTTCCCGGTATCGATACCATGACAGGGTACGTTACCCGCGACATGATCGTGATCCCCCTGAAGCGGTGGGCGGGGGAACCCGTCGGCGTCCTGACGATTCTGAACAAGCACACGGGGCGACTCGATGAGGATGACATGGACGTCCTGGTCGTCATTGCAGCACTGTCGGCTGCGGCCATTGAACAGACACGAGCAACGAAGTCCTTACGGGAAAGCGAAGAGCAGCTTTTCCATGCACAGAAAATGGAGGCAATCGGGCGACTTGCCGGCGGCATCGTCCATGACTTCAACAACCTGGTGACGGTCATCTCTGGTTTCAGCCAACTGTTGTTGGAGTCGCTCGACCCTCATGACCCACAAGCCGAAAAAGTGGAACAAATCAAGATCGCGGGGGAGCGCGCAGCCGAGCTGACGCAGAAATTGCTCACCTTCAGTCGCAGACAAATCCTTGAACCGAAGATCTTGAATTTGAACGATATCGTTCCCGAGACGGAGCAGATGCTTCTGCATTTGATCGGAGAAGACATCACACTGCAGGCCGACCTTGCGCCGGATCTGGCGCTGGTCAAGGCTGATCCTGCGCAGATCGAACAGGTGCTGATGAACTTGGCGGTCAATGCCCGCGATGCCATGCCGACTGGCGGAAGGCTCACCATTATGACCGCCAACGTCAATTTGGATCAAACCTACGCAACCCGGCACGTGCGTCTTCAGGCTGGTCCGTACGTCATGCTCGCAATCAGTGACACCGGGTGCGGCATGGACACCGAGACGCAGCGTCATATTTTTGAGCCCTTCTTCACCACAAAAGCGGAGGACAAAGGCACCGGGTTAGGCCTCTCAATTGTATACGGAATTGTCAAACAAAGCGGAGGGCATGTTGAAGTGGAAAGCAAGCCGAAGCAAGGCGCGACGTTCCGGCTTTACTTTCCCAAAGTTGAAGACGTGGTCGAGTCTGTGGCGCCACAACCTGTCATGGCGCAACCGCTCGTCGGCAATGAGACCATTCTGCTTGTCGAAGATGAAGAGCCGTTAAGGCGTCTCATCAGTTACCTTCTCCAGAGATGGGGCTATATGGTCCTGGAGGCGCAGCACAGCGAGGAAGCCTTGCACACCTTAGAACAACACGCAGGCCCCATCCACTTATTGCTGACTGATGTCGTGCTGCCGGGGATAAGCGGGTGCAAGTTGTGGGAGAAGGTCAAAGCCCTGCAGCCAACGATCCGGGTCCTGTTCATGTCGGGACACGCGGAGGAAACGATTACGCAGTACGGGGTCGTCGGCCGAGACCAGCCCTTCCTCAAAAAACCATTTGCACCGGCGGTGTTGGGTCAAAAGGTGCGCGAGGTGCTGGAGGTTGGATAAGCTAAAAACTTTGGCCGGTCATCCATGCATAGGCCTCCTTGATCGTGGAGACCTCCAGCACTGTCAGGTTGAGGCTTTTCGCCAGAAGACCTAGATCCCAGTCAGGGGTGCGAGTTTGCCCGGAAGGGATCAAGATGGTGGAGAAGCCTGCCGCAGCCGCCAGAAGAATTTTTTCGGGGAGCCTTCCCACGGCTGATATTCGGCCCTCAGGATCGACCGTCCCGGTTATTGCAACGCCGGGCAAGAGAGTATCGCCCCGTCTGGCCACCACCATTGCGATAGCTAACGCGGCGCTGGCGCTCGGCCCATGCATGGGGTAGCCGTAACTGGCCCCTTTGAACGTCACCTGCCACGTCCGTGGATCCTCTCCCACGGCTCTCGAAGCAGCCAGGGTCGCCTTTAGCGCAGCCTCTTTCCAATCCGCGCCGAGCACGCTCCCCTTGAATGCGCCCACCCCTCTGGGCCCCTCATTAAAGAGGACCTCTGGCCCTGTTGGTTGGCTCAGGTGAGCGATTTGGATGATCGTGTACGAAGGGACTCCGGTCGGCTTGCCCCCGGAGCTCGAGACCGAACCCTCGGGGCTCGAGGCTGCACCCTCGGGGCTCGAGACTGCCAGTGTTGGAATCGTTATGAGGTAGGACCGGTCGGCTGCCCCCACAACGGTTCCGCTGCTGAGCAAAGTGATGACCAACAACGGGAAGAGACGCATCATGAACGGGCCGAGTCTCATCGTAACTTGCTCCTTCAGAGTATGAGGTGCTTATAGTTCCCGCCACGAAATCAGCC
>Ga0207684_10002358_pt1 | contig 19121 bp, 11 predicted proteins | sample KBSK5501metaG_FD_184342 | JGI IMG/M metagenome (GOLD analysis project Ga0207684, IMG submission 184342) | Corn, switchgrass and miscanthus rhizosphere microbial communities from Kellogg Biological Station, Michigan, USA - KBS K5-50-1 metaG... | ecosystem: Host-associated > Plants > Roots >...
CTCCCGATGGGGATGACGCACTCCAAAGAGCTATACGCGCTACTTCAGCTCTTCTTCTCGTTGCATCCCCTCATGCCAGAGGTGCTCGCTCTGTCAAAGCTGCGTTGAGCATTGCCCAGATGTATCAGCGACCTGTGTATCCTGTGTGGATGCACGGTGATACGTGGATGGAGGCTCTCCCTCCTGGCTGGGGCGGAACACCAGGGATCGATGCGCGCGGGGAGCAGTATCCACACGCGTTCGAAACGCTCGTGAAGGAACTGCGTTCCCTGCCGACCTTTTCCTCCGCACACCCTGAAACAGCCCCCCCTCCCATGGCTCCCTCACCGCACCCGCGCAATCCCTATAAAGGGCTTCGCTCCTTTCAGAGAGAAGACGCGGGAGATTACTTTGGACGAGAACAGTGTATCGACACACTGGCGCATGCACTGGGAGAGGTGCTGTTTGCAGCGCAGCCAGGGCAGCCTGCTCCTCGTTTCTTAGCGGTCATTGGACCACGTGGATCAGGCAAGTCGAGCGCCATCATGGCGGGACTGCTTCCACAACTACAACAAGGGCGGCTTCCGCAGAGCCACGAGTGGATCTATCTCAAGCCGATAGTTCCAGGACAGCATCCCCTGGAAGCCTTAGCTTTTGCGCTCTCCGAGCACTTTCCCGGGAGAAGTCTCACCAGCATACGAGAGGAGCTGGAAGACATTCGTGGGTTGCACAGGCTTGCCGCTACGTTGCGAGAGCGCGAGCAGAAAGAGGAGCTGGAAGACATTCCTGGGCTGCACAGGCTTGCCGCACTGTCGACGGAGCGCAAGGACACAGATGAGCTTGAAAGCATTCCTGGCTTATCTAGGCTTGCCCCTGCTTTGCTAGCACGCCAGGACACAAAAGTGCTCCTCTTTGTTGATCAGTTTGAGGAGCTGTTCACGCAAACAGCTACCGAAGAGGAACGCCAGCACTTTCTCGATCTGCTCATCACCGCCATGACAGAACCGCAGGGTCCAGTCATGGTGCTGCTGGCGTTACGCGCCGATTTCTATGATCGCCCCTTGCGCTACCTGGCGCTGGGACAGGTGATTGAAGCGCTTCACCAGGCGATCCTCCCGATGACGCTGCAAGAACTGCGAGCGGTGATTGAAAAGCCGGCTCACCTACCGGATGTGCAACTGCACTTTGAAGACAACCTTGTGGGAGACCTGCTCTTTGACGTGCAGGGACAGGGAGAAGTTTTGCCCCTGTTACAGTTCACGCTGGCACAGCTCTTTGAACGGCGAAACGGTGTACACCTCACCCAGCAGGCCTATCAGGAGATAGGTGGAGTAAGGGGCGCCCTGGCTACACAGGCAGAGTTCACCTATCTGTCTTTGCCCTCTCAAGAGCATCAGCGATGGGCGCAGGCCCTCTTCTTGCGTCTGATTGATGCGGGAACAATCGATCGGGATGCGACCGCACGTCGCATCCCCCTCTCAGAACTCATCCTGATCGATCCCAGGGAGACGATTGTCCTGGAAATGGTGTGGAAAACGTTCTCTCAGAAAGGCTTGTTGACTACGAGTACGATGATGGGTATTCCCACGATAGAAGTGAGCCATGAAGCGTTGATTGGAGCCTGGGAGCGGTTGACGAAGTGGTTGCAAGCAGCGCAGGAAGATACCTCTCTGCATGGACGCATTGGCAAAGACGCCACCGAGTGGATACGGCAGGGGAAACCTGCCGAACGATTGTACACAGGCGAGCAACTGGCTGGGGCGCAACGCTGGCGAACGCGCACTATTCCCAGCCGCGATGAAGACACGTTTCTTCAAGCAAGTATCCAGCAGCAACACAGAGAGCAGCACAGAACGATGCGCAGAACAGTGGTCGTGAGCATGGCTGCGCTAGGGCTCACAGGAGGAGCCATTGCTCTCAGTCGTCTGCTCCTTCCAAGAGAAGCCACGCCAGTCCACACACGTCCTGCGCTACAAACACTTCCTTACACCTACACCGGGCATAGAGGCGCTGTCTTAAGTGCCGCGTGGTCTCCCGATGGCACGCGCATCGCTTCTGCAAGCGCTGATCGGACCGTGCAGGTGTGGGAAGTGAAGAGCGGGAGACTGCTGCTGACCTACACCGGGCATAGCAGCTTTGTCTTAAGTGCCGCGTGGTCTCCCGATGGCACGCGCATCGCTTCTGCAAGCGATGATCAGAGGGTGCAGGTGTGGGCGGCAGAGAGCGGGAGGCTGCTGCTGACCTACACCGGGCATAATGCCACTGTCTGGAACGTAGCGTGGTCACCCGATGGCACGCGCATCGCTTCCGCAAGCTTTGATCAGACGGTACAGGTGTGGGCGGCGGAGGGCGGGAGGCCCTTTCTGACCTACACCGGGCATAGCGGCACTGTCAATAGTGCCGCGTGGTCCCCCGATGGCACACGCATCGCTTCCGCAAGCGATGATCGGACCGTGCAGGTGTGGGCGGCAGAGAGCGGGAAGCTGCTGCTGACCTACACCGGGCATAAATGGACTGTCGAGGATGTGGTGTGGTCACCCGATGGCACGCGCATTGCTTCCGCAAGCGTTGATCGGACCGTGCAGGTGTGGGAGGTGAAGAGGGGAAAGCCCCTGCTGACCTACACCGGGCATAGAGGCACTGTCAATAGTGTGGCGTGGTCTCCCGATGGCACGCGCATCGCTTCCGCAAGCACCCGGACCGCACAGGTGTGGGAAGCGAAGAGCGGGAAGCCGCTGCTGATTTACAATGGGCATAGGGGGTTTGTCGTGTATAGTGTCGCATGGTCTCCCGATGGCACGCGCATCGCTTCCGCAAGCTTTGATCAGACGGTACAGGTCTGGAAGGCTGCTGTTCAATGACTTCTTGTAGCAGAGCAAGACTCGAAGTGTATTGGCTCAGCTTGCGTTTTCACCGTGAGAAGGCAAGTGAACGCCGATTGTCGTGATCGCGTAGACAGAAACTGCATGTGCTTGACTTCCTCTCTGTTTTCAACAGCCTGACGCCCGTGTTCTGAGCTTGCCATTTTACAGCATCAGGTGTGGGTAATCCCCAGATTCTCTCTTCTCGACCTTTGCAGAGTGTAGCTTCTTCTGGGACGCGTGTGCTCGCGAAGAAAAAGCACGAAGCAGTACGCCGAGCGAGAGGAGAAGCAGCCCCAGGCAGCAGAAAAAGAGAACAGGAGAACCCTTCAGATACGAGAAGAAAGCCAATCCAAGCGAGAAGAGAACAAGGAAGCAGGCGAAGAGACCTGATGCTCTCCGTTTTTGAGCACGCGGAGCACCTTGCTCTTGCTGCAAAGCGTTCGTGTCATTGTCCTCATGAGGGGAAGACCGAGAGAGATCTATCGAGGGAACGCGGGGTATCTTCTGCGTGCTCTGATCCGTGAACGCCTGCCAGAATTCCTCGACTGTCTCAAACCGGTCGGCACTGCTGATCGCCATCGCCTGCCCAAGAGCCTCGGCCACAGCCAGAGGAACAGCTGGATTGAGCAGGTTCGCCTGCTTCAGAGGATCAACTCCATCAGTCAAACTCCCTAAGACCCTGGAGAGCGCATCGATCGGAGTCAACCCGGTCAAGAGCGCGTAGAGCGTTGCCCCCAGGCCATACAGATCAGTCGTGGGTGTGGTACCCGTCCTGTATTGTTCAAGCGCGGCATAGCCGGGCGAACGATGCCCCACCAGGGTTGTTGCCGCACCCGGTACATATTCTTTCGCCGAACCAAAATCGGCCAGCACCGCTACGCCCCCTGCTGTGGGTACGATAATATTCGCCGGCTTGACGTCTCGATGCACGATAGGCGGGTCTTGCGCGTGCAAGTACTGCAGCGCATCCGCAACGGGCGCCATCAAGGCCAGGACCAGGGGCAGGGGAAAACGCTGTCCCGGTTGCTTTGCCCGCAAGTCCTCAAGGTTCTGCCCGTGGATATAGTCCATGAGCAAATACACCCTCAGGAGTCTGTCATTTTCGAACACGCGATGCACGCGGGGCAGCGCCGGATGGTGCAGCCGCTTGAGGACCTCGCCTTCGAATGCAAAGCGCTCGCGCGCGTTTTTATCGGGGTCAATCACTTCTTTCAGAGCAAACACGTCGTGCGTCTTGCCCCGTTCCCTCACCAGGTAGACTGCCCCGTACTCCCCTTTCCCGAGGACACCCTCGATGACATACCCGTTTCCCTGGGGGTCCCGCACGATAACTTGCTTGGGTAAAATGAATGGCTCTTGCTGCACAGTGTACCTCTCGACCGGAATCCACACTCCTGAGAAAATGCTCCACGTTTGAAGTGCCAGGACGCCGCTTCATCGGCGTTTCCCTGGCCGTATCCCTCCATTCCATTATAGCCGTAGTGCAGCCATTACACAAGCTCAAGTGGAGCGCAGCGCTTTGGCCGAGGAGCGCTCATCATTGTTCCTACGCAAGCTCGGCGTCCGAGAATATCAGTACTTTAGTACTGAAAATGCTGCATCTATAATAGACAATCCCTTTAGATCGTTTCATCCATAGTGCCAGTTATTTGGTGTATCACGAAATACGTTCTAACTATACATAGAGAGTCTTACATTCATATAGTAACCAAAATGCAGTACTTTTCTCCTAATAATTTGCTTGAGTCACCTTGAGGAAGGCGATGGATAGAGTAATCTTGGTTTGCGGGTCATCCGGTTCAATTTCGTGAGCATGAGTGGCGCTACAAGAATAGACAAACTTTCTGGAAAGGCCTGGCCACGGTGCTCGTCACCGAAGCGGAAAGCCGAATGAAGGCACAGTTCGAGAAACGTAAAAAAATTCGTATTACTGCTCAAAAATACTGTAGAAATATAGCGAAAATTCAATCAACTCGTAGTTTTGCATGGAACGAAATTTCGAGTATGGGATTTGAATTTGTAACCGTGCACAAAGATTCTTAACCAAATCTCAACCCGTCCTCCATATTCACTTTACGATGCGATGGTACGCTTTAGCGGGTACATATGGGGAGTGAGTTGAAACAGCTTGAAATACGCTGAATGACGGTGATCGAAAAACCTGTCCACGTGGGATGGAGCAGCGTTGGACTCAAGTAAGCCACACACACGAGTGAAACGAACGGAAATTTGATCCTGGTCGATGCGCTATCGACAGAAGCAAAGCTCACATTTTCAATGAAACAGATAGTCTTAGCTGGAAATAATGACATCATGCATATACCCCTCGTAGATCTACGAGCACAATATCAGACAATCAAACACGAAGTAATGGCATCCTTTGAGGCTGTACTTGAGAATATGCAGCTATTTCTTGGTCCCCAATGTGAGGCATTCGAAGAGGAATTTGCGGCTTATTGTGGTTGTCAGTATGGTATCGGTCTTTCAAATGGGACAGATGCTCTTGCTTTAGCACTGTGCGCTTGTGGAATTGGTGATGGCGACGAGGTAATCACTGTTGCCAACACCTTTATTGCAACTGTGGAGGCGATAGTGCTCGTTGGAGCAACACCTGTCTTCGTCGATATCGATCCCGACACCTATACCATGGACTGGAGGCAACTCGATTCTGTCCTCACATCCAGAACGCGTGCTATCCTGCCAGTGCATTTATATGGTCATCCAGCAGAAATGCAACCGGTATTGGAATTTGCTCATAAGCATGACCTGAGGGTAATAGAAGATGCTTCTCAAGCACATGGAGCGACCTATCAAGGGCAGCGTGTTGGAAGCTTTGGAGATATCGGGTGTTTCAGCCTCTACTCTAGTAAAAATCTTGGGGCTTATGGCGAAGCAGGTATCTGTGTGACCAATGATGCTAAGCTTGCTAAGTCTCTGCGTATCTTACGAGACCATGGTTCACGCATACGCTACCAGCATGAAATATTTGGAGTAAATGCACATTTGGATGAGCTACAGGCTGCAGTACTGCGTGTGAAGCTCGCTTACCTCGATGGATGGAACGCAGCTCGCCAGAAGTGTGCACTTGCTTATACAGAGCAGCTTGAGGGTTTCGTGGATGCTGTTCCAGTTGTTCGACCTTGGGGAGAGCATGTCTACTATGTGTATGTGGTGCAGGTGCGGGAGCGTGGGCATTTCCGTAAGATATTGGAACAAGAGGGCGTCGCAACAGGCATCCACCATCCGATTCCCATTCACCTGCAACCAGCATGCACACACTATGACTATAGGCGGGGCATGCTGCCTGTAACGGAAGCAGTGTCAGAACATATCGTCTCATTGCCTATGTATCCAGAGCTTACTACAGAACAAATACAAGTGGATGTTAGTGCTGTGAAGAAAGCATTCGCGAGTGAAAATTCGGGTTTTCGAGTTGGAGTGTAGGTTAAGATTCATAATGAAACTCATTTCGAGGGGGATTATAACGAAAATGACTGATCTTAGGTTTGCTGTCATCGGTTTGGGATGGTGGGGACCAAAATTGTTTCGAAATCTGGAAGCTCTACCTCATACCCAGGTAGCGATAGTTGCAGATCTTGATGCTTATCGTCTGGCATCGTTGGCTGCTAGCCAGCCATGGATAAAGACGACAACGCAGGTTGAGGATGTCTTTCAGTCGGATGTAGATGGAGTAATCATTGCGACGCCGGTGAGGACACACTATCAACTGGCGAAAAAAACCTTGTTACATGGTAAACACGTGCTTCATGATGCATCAATCCTCTTGTATCTGCTAGGGAAAAAGCCGAACCAGATTGCAGTACAGGCTCATGCTCATCTCCAATCACATATTCATGATCTTGCCCACCTTGATCTTGGATTTGCGGATGGAATGACTGCACACATTCATATCAGTTGGTTATATCCCTCTAAAATTCGCCGCGTGACCGTGATTGGTGATAAGCGAATGGTGGTCTATGACGATACGAATCCTGCTGAAATGCTGAAAGTCTACAACAAAGGAGCCGACGTATATGCTGATCCGGAAGTCTCCTACCGGTTCGGTGCCACAACGAGCCCACACTTTGATTGGATCGAACCACTACGGCTGGAGTGTGAGGATTTTGTCAATGCGATTTGCACAGAAACGCAGCCTCGTGCGCATGGAGGAGTGGGCTTAGAGGTGGTGTGGGTGTTGGCGGCAGTTCAGAAGGTTCTAGACCTGCAGGAAAGAGGTGGAGAGAAAGAAGCTGCTATTTTATCCAACAAGGCATATCACGACTAAAAACAAAAGCGGCAAAAGGAAGGAGATTCATGTGAGAAAGGTGAAGTGGTTAACAAAACCTCAGCTATTAAGTATAAGTTACCTTTGGAACTTTGTTAGGTAAAAAGAGGCGGATAGTATGGAAAGTACAACCTCAAGAGAGTGGAGAGAAGAAAATCTAACATCATGTACAGCGGATAGTAGCACTGTTCATAGCAATTTCATAACGGAAATCACTCACAATCCTTCTCTATTCTATTGCACATCAAAACGTCTTCTTGATATTGTACTTGCTACCTTTGGTCTAGTAGTGTTACTACCGGTATTTTTAATTATTGCTATTGGTATTAAACTCGAAGACAGGGGTAACATATTCTATTTCAGAGAAATGATTGGGTTACGAGGTCGACGATTCATCATGTTAAAGTTTAGAACAATGATACCCAATGCAGATGTTTACCTTGAACAGCATCCTGAACTTAAGTTGGAATACCAGGAAAATATGAAGCTGCAGCACGATCCACGAATCACTCGATTAGGTAGATTTCTGCGGAAGGTCTATTTGGATGAATTACCTCAGTTATTTAATGTTCTGGTCGGACATATGTCACTTGTAGGGCCACGCGCTATTCACGAACGTGAACTGATCCTTTATGGTGAGTATGCAGAGAAAAGGCATTCAGTAAAACCAGGCATTACTGGTATTTGGCAAATTAGTCCAAATAGGTATAGATGTTACGAGGATCGCATCCCCTTCGACATACAATATATCGATAATCGTTCATTTTTTCTTGATCTTCATATCCTATGTAAGACGCTGAAGGTTTTCATCAATCCCACAGGAGTTTAACTAAGGAATGATTACTATGTACACTGATTTTCTTACTGGGTGCGTTTTCTATCAAAATGGAGAAGCGAGATGACATTTGAACAGTACTGGGCCATCTTAATAAAACGCTGGCAAATTATCCTCATTTGCTTTTTAGTCATGGGGCTGGGAACATTTGTTGGCAGCAAACTTATGAAACCACTCTACCAGTCATCTGCACTTGTCCAGGTCGTTATTCACTCCAGTAGTAATAACCAGTCGAGTTATAATGATTTGCAAGCAAGTGATCAGCTTGTGCAAACAGAGGCAACGCTAGCGACAAGTGATCCCGTTCTTCGCGAGGTTGCGTCTCATTACCGTGGTCTGACGGTGATCCAGCTTGCGCAGGAGGTTTCCTCTACCACCAAACTCAATACACAGTTGTTCGAGATAGACGTAGTTGATACTAGCCCGACCCGGGCAGCAAATCTCGCAAACGATGTTGCTGCGACACTGATCAAACAGCAATCGCAAGCGATACAGCAAGATAATGCTCAGGCGCAGCAACAGATACAGCAGAACCTTGATCAGACGAGCCAACAGATTGACGATACCACGACGAAAATTTCTGCACTGCATGCTAATGGAGGAAAACAGGGGCAGATAGCTCTCCTTCAGGCACAGTTGAGCGGATTGCAGCAGCACTACAGCCAGTGGCAGACCGCCTTAGCTCAACTTGAGCTGTCACAGGCACAAAATGCGAATCCCTTACGCGTGACTCAACCAGCGCAACCTCCTGACATTCCTGTGCGACCGCATATTCTGCTCTATACAGGTGTAGGTCTCCTCGTGGGCCTGTTACTGGGAATGTTGCTGGCGATGTTGTATGAGCGATTGGACACACGCGTCCGCACTCCGGAGGAAATCACCCAAGTAATGGCGTGGCCGGTTCTAGCTACGATCTGGCGTGCCAAATCTTCGAATACAGAAGAGCTGATCAATCCGGCAGGAAACAATGTCAATGTTGAACCCTTTCGCATCTTACGCACAAATATTGGATTCTCGAGCCTGGATAAGCCCCTGCACTCCCTGGTCGTTACCAGCGCCCTACCGCGTGATGGTAAGAGCGCAATCGCGGCCAACCTGGCTATTTTTATGGCCAGGGCCGGGAAGAGTACGCTGCTCATCGACGCAGATTTGCGACGTCCAACGCAGCATGCCCTCTTTGATCTATCCCCCGACAAATTGGGATTGAGTAATGCCGTACTGGCGTTCAATATGCTGGGCGTGTCCAGCACTCCTTCCTCTAACCAATTCGTCATGAATACTTCGGCTCTACAAAGTGGACCGACTGCAACAAATCTCTCGCTGGATCGATTTGTCCATTCTGTCGGCATTCCGAATTTGTGGGTAATGCCCTCCGGACCTCTCCCGCCGAATCCATCAGAATTGTTCGAATCGAAGGCGATGCAACGCTTTCTTGAGGTAGTAGCGAACTGCGGAATCGAAGTAGTTATCTTTGATACTCCTCCTCTGCTTGGTTTGTCTGATGCGAGTATCCTTGCCTCAAAGGTTGATAGTGCGCTCGTTGTGGTTGATACGGCGCGTGCTACAAAAGGGAAGCTCAGGCAGATGAAAGCAGTGCTGTCCCAGACTGGCGTCCATGTGCTTGGCTGTGTGGCCAATAAGCTCGGACACAAACGCAATAACAGTAGCTATTACTATTACAATTACAGTTACATGGATGATCAAAATAACGGAGAGAAATCCTCGAGAAATGGACACGTTCCATCTGTACCTGCCACCCCATTGCCAGTCGCGTCTCCATCCGAACAAAGGATGCGTTCAAACTAGTAGATTGCAATATTAGGAAAGGTTGAACATGAGGATAGTAGAGTTGGTGGCTATAGAAAATCGACAAACAGCAGCACTAAAGGTACAGCGCAAAAGGCGTTGGCCCAAAGAGCGCAATGTGCTCATTGTATTTCTGCTATTTCTATTCTTAGTCAGTTCATGCTCTGCTGTGTCTGGCTACCTGGTGTTCCACAAATACAACAACGATCTCTCACTTGCACGAATGGAGATGCAACACTTGCGTTCAGCAATGACATTGCTGGAGTCCTTGCAGGCGAAACCATTTGTCCCCCAGACTGTGGACCGGGCAAAACAGGAGTTTACAACCGCTTTAAGCGATGCACAAGCAGTTGAGGTGGAGCTAGCAAATTATTCAGGCATAGTAGGGCTTGCCCCTGCTTATGGCAAGCGCCTGTTGACTGCTATCCACCTGTCCACACTGGCTGTTGATGTATCGCAGGCGGGGATTGGCGGCTGCAAGATGCTGGAATTGGTGCTCTCTCGTATGGGCAGTTCCTTAAAAGCATCTGTATCTACTCCTGGACTGACGAATAATGATTTCACCACGCTCTCCAACGAATATAAAACGGTGAGGACTTCGTTAAACGCGGCCATGAATGAAGCTGTGCTTGTACAACCTGACGATGTGTCCTTTGATGTTCATCTGTCAAAACTGTTGCGGGAGTTTCAGGCGAACATTCCCACTATCCGTGCTGCACTGATCCAGGCAGACCAGATGATTCCGGCACTGCCCGCCCTGCTTGGTATCGGCACACCAGCGCATTTCCTACTTGAAATGATGGATTCGACTGAGTTGAGGCCTGGAGGCGGATTTATCGGCAACTACGGTATTGCTACCCTCTCAGGAGGTCGCCTAACAGCGGCTCATATCACGGATACCTATTTGCTGGATCGGTCATTTGAGTTGGCGGGACATTCGATTCCCTTTCCATCGACTTATCAGTGGTTTGCCCACTATCTCGCTCTGCAAAGTTGGAGCCTGCGCGACTCCAATCTGGACGCGGATTTTTCGATAGACGCACGCTATGGTGAATTGAACTACCAGCGCGAAGGTGGAAACGTCCCCTTACAGGGAGTAATTGCCATCACACCTTTCTTCATTGAGCGCGTACTGAACATTACCGGACCGATCAGTGTGCCGGAGTATCACGAGATGGCAACAGCACAGAATCTAGTCGATCTTATTCATTTTCACCAGATAGGAGGAACTGCGGCGGGGGGAGGAAGCGATCTTATTTCCTCGCCAGATGGTTATTCTTCGCAGCGTAAATACTTCACTGAACTGTTAGGTGAGCATCTTCTGGCACGTGTGCGACAGTTTTCATCCGCCGGTATTACGAAATTCTTACAACTAGCGGTCAGTTCGTTACGTACGAAGGATATTCAGATCTATTTGAATGCCAGCAGCGCGGAGAACGTGCTGCAACTTCTTCATCTCGATGGATCGATCCAGTCGCCACAGGGAGACCATCTCTTTATTGTGGATACCAATGTTGCTGCCAGTAAAGCCAACAGTTTTATCGTTAATACAGTGCACGACCAGGTGATCATCGATGAGCATGGAAATGCCGTTCATCGTACAACCATCACTTATGCCTGGACACTGGCAGGTCAAAAATATGGCAATCAACTTTATCATGATTACGTGCGTATCTACATGCCATCAGGCAGTACATTATCTAAGCAGGACGGATGGCAACCACTTGGTACAAGTACTGCTTTTGGCTCCCAGGTATGGGCAGGTTTTTTTACACTTGTCTACGGGCAGACTCGCACTATCAATCTGCAATGGACCAGCCATAGCGTGGCCAAAAGTGACGCCAAAGTTTGGAATTACCGGTATTTGCTGCAACGACAGGCCGGTATTCAGCGAACTTTAGAACTGCAGGTGATGTTGCCATCGTGTGCAATAGTGACCAAGAAGTGGGGAGGACTGGTATCTAACAATAAGCACGAAGAAACATTGACCCTATCCTTAACCCAAGATTTGAATGTAGGTGCTGATTACACATGTTAATGAGTTTCTGAGTGCAAGAGGGTAAAGAATTCTTACTTACTAATTATCCAATTTTTGCTCAAATTAGTGGCAATATGCTTGAATGGCCTGAGTGCTAGGAACAATTATTGAGTCATTATTGCCCAAGCTTTTGTAGAGCTAATCCTGCCAAAGCCCTAAAGGTTGCACTGGACTATGTTGTGAGCATTGTGCCCCTAATTTGGCCGAAATTTAGGTAATTAAGTATTACTCACTAGAGAATGAAACTGTTGAGCAAAGTTAGTAAGTTTATAGGCTTTAAACAAGAGGTGAAATAATGTCACATATTCTTTTTATTACATATTACTACCCTCCGGAGAAGGGTGCAGCAATGGTACGTATAAGTGAGACAGCGAAGCGGCTTGTGAAGCTAGGCCATCAAGTGACAGTACTGACAACTGTACCCAATTACCCAACAGGGATTGTTCCTCCGGAATATCGTGGCCGAATCATGCAAGAAGAGATGCGTGATGGAGTACGTGTGGTACGAGTTTGGAATTATATCAACTCGAATACCACCTTATTGCGCCGTATTTTGCCCCACATCTCTTTTAACCTACTGGCTCCGTTACTTGGAGGCAGAGCAGTTGGTCACCCCGATGTGATAATTACGTGTTCATTACCGCTCTTCAATGCTATTGCTGGCCGTCTATTATCATGGTGGAAGCGTTGTCCCAATATCTTTTGGGTCGCCGATCTTTGGCCCGAAACGCCAATACAATTGGGTATTTTGCACAATCGCCTGATGATTCGTCTTTCTCGTTGGTTGGAATGGTCAGCCTATGAGCACGCAAGTATAGTTTGGGTAGTCGCGGAAGGTGTTCGTAATGACCTCATTCAGCGCGGTTTCCCTCAAGAGCACATCTTTCTCGGTATAAATGGCGTCGATACGGCACTATTTCGTCCAATTCCACAAACACCTGTGCAAGCCCGTACGATGCTCGATTGGGATGATCGGTTCACCGTGCTGTATGCGGGTACTCATGGAGTGGTACATGGATTGACGACTATACTTGATGCAGCTTTTCAGATGCGTGATCGGACAGATATTCAATTCGTGTTTATTGGTGATGGCGCTCAAAAAACTGTTTTGATAGATCAGGCATACAAGCGTAATCTGAAGAATATCACCTTTCTAGATGCTCAACAATACGAACAAATGCCTTTGATTTACGCGGCAGCCGATATTTGCCTTGTTCCCGCACGCAGGGCTCAGGTACTTAAAGGTTTTTTACCGGCAAAGCTATTCGAAATCATGGCCTGCGGCCGTCCCATTTTGCTAGGTGTGGATGGCGAGGCACGCCAACTTGCAGAACAAGAGGCAGGTGCTGCACTCTTTGTTGAACCAGAGAATCCTACCGCACTTGTATCAGCAATCCTTTACTTAAAAGAACATCCTTACATTGCCGAGTCACTAGGGAAGCGTGGCCGTGCGTTTGCCGAGGCGAACTTTGATCGCGATCAGCTTGTTACAGCGGTTGAAGCACGCATCGGGAGCTTAGTGGGAAAACAGACAGTTATTTCTATAACAGAGACACCTTTCTCTACCTCAGAGGTACTTGCTGCTGCTGGCTCCAAAGTAGAGAAGAACCAATAATACTTAAGTGTTCCTTATATTCGTATCTGTGCAATATACATGATTGATATACACCTACATATTTTACCAGGTATTGATGATGGGCCGACAACTTTGCAGGAATCGCTTGCACTTGCAGATGTGCTGGTACGAGAAGGTATTCATGCAGCTGTCGCAACACCGCATTATAACGATGAATTTGTACCACTTCCTGCAGCAGAGATTCAAGAACGTGTATATGAGTTACAACTGGAGCTAGACCATCATGATATTCCTCTTCGTATCTTTCCAGGTCATGAGGCACTTATCCGGCCTGGATTGGTTGAAGATATCCAGGCTGGACGACTCGCTACACTCAATGGAAGTCGATATCTTCTGCTGGAACTTTGGAACGATACGTGGCTTCCTGAAACTGAGCAAGTGATTTTTGAACTACGAGCGTTCGGCATCACACCCATACTGGCCCATCCAGAGCGGTATCGTGTTTTCCAGAGGGGATTGGAGCGCCTCGCATCGTTGCTGAGGCAGGGCGTATTGGTACAGATCACGGCGAGCAGTTTGGCGGGGATGCAGGGCCGGACGGCGCAGCGCACCGCCGAAACACTGCTCAAGTGGGGATTGGTACATTGCATCGCATCGGACGCGCACGGCCTGCACCGGCGCCCACCCGCCATTGTTCAAGGGCTGCGCAAGGCTGTGCTGGTAATTGGACAGGTGAAGACAGAGCGACTCATCGAGGGCTACCCAATGATGATTATCAATAACGTGCCCTGTTGAGGGGGAAAAAATACGATTGACAGTATGGAAAACAGGTTGCGAACAGTATGAAAAACAAAGCACAGATGCCTATTGAGGGGCAATTAGAGTTGTATTAGGAAAGGGAAATGCCGATGAGTACGAGTGAGCGATCTAGTAGAGAAAAAATGCTTGCTCACGAGACAGATGTCTACGAGCAGTGGTTTGCCTTACGGAGTAAATACGGGCATATCTTTGACTCTCCCAATAGCGTACGGGCCGAGCATACTCTAAAAAAAATACTCCAGCAATCAGTACCTGGAAAGTGTGCTCTCGAAATAGGGTGTGGTTCAAGTCGGTATACCGTTCAACTCACGAACTTTGGAGCATCCTACGTTCTTGTGACAGATATTTCTGAGCGGCGGATTGCGCTAGCTAAACAGAGCGAGCTATCTGACCTGCGGGACTATACTGTTGCTGATCTTTCCGAGCCGTTTGAGGGATACTTTGATGTTATTGTAGGACGGGCGATTTTGCACCATCTCAATCATCAGGAAGTAATGCAACGCCTCTCCTCTGACAATCTGCGTGAGCACGGGTTGATGCTCTTTAATCAGCCACTCGCCAGTAATTGGCTTATGGGACTCTTCCGTAGGGTGAGTCGAAATGTCCACACGCTTGATGAACGGGCCTCTTACAGACGTGACCTGACATGGATGTGGAAGACGTTTCCAGAATTTACAATGATCCCCGTCAACTATCTCTCGCTTCCTTTAGGCGTCGTAACATCATTTTTGTTTGAGAATCTCAATAATCTGCTGTTGCGCTTTGCAGATCGAGTTGACTCGCTGCTGGCTCGTCATTTTCCATGGCTTCATCCCCAGTTCAGGTTAGCGATCTTTAATAATCCACAAGCCCTAAAGATGCAAGATTACTTGGAGCGACTCATTTGAGGGTAGAACAATATGATAAGGGTACTAACAGTATGAAAAACGCAGTACAGATACCCAGATGGTGGGAAGCTATAGTAGCTATAAGGAAGAATTGTTCTCTCCCATTGATTCTCGCGCTTCTAGCATTACCAGCTATGCTTTTCCTAGGAGTGGCCATCGGCGAATTTAACCCGGTATACGGTCTTGTCGTCGCTGGTGCTCTAGTACTAATGATCATTGTGCTGCTCAGGTGGGACGAACTCGCAGTGGTGCTCATCATCGCCGTTCACCTATGGATCGATTGGTATCTTGGACTGCACATTGTAGGCATTCTGATGGCACTGGTATTGCTCTTTGCCTGTTATGTCGCGCGCTCTGCCGATCACCCATGGGTTGAACTGCGTCCGCTCTGGCTTTGGATATTGTTTCTCGTCTTGACCATTTATCCAGCCATTAATGGTGGCCAATTCAGGGCCTACGACGCAGCAACCTTTTATCCAGGTATCGTCCTAGGCGCGTTTCTGATGTTCCGGCTGGGCAACGTGATCGCGAAAGATATTTCGGCTCTGCGGCGAGTCTTTCAACTGATGTCCGCTGTTGCTACTCTCGTCGCAATCCATACCATTATCGAGACGACCACCGGTGTTTTCTTGTTTGCATCGGCGCGTGAAGATATTCACTTAGTCACGTCAGCAAATCTTATAGTCTACAATACGAAGGCGTTGCGTGCTGCTTCGTTCTTCATAGACCCTAATTGGAATGGCTGCTTTTTAGCGACTATGTTTTTTCTCCCGCTGGGCCTGCTCATTGAGAGCAAATCGCTGCTGGGTAAGCTAGTATTTCTTGCAGAGATGACGTTGATATTAGTTGCCTTGTTGTTCACGTACAGCATTGGCTCATGTGTAGCCTTACTGAGTGGTGTCGTTGTCTTTGTGTTCTGGGTTGGATCTCAACGCTTTCGCTTGTTATGGATCGTCATGATTGCTCTGATCGCCCTACTCGTTCTGAAGCTGTTCCAATCACAACTTACTAATCTGCTATTCCATGCCTCCGGGCCGAATGAAGTCTCCATGCGCACTGGCGCGTGGGAGACAGGGATACGGGTCATAGAAGCGTACCCTCTGTTTGGCGTTGGCATAGGAACTCAGGCATATCTTATGCGTGCAAATCCCTACATCGTGCTAGCCCAGATTATCCCTCTAGAGCATCCACATAATTCCTATATACAGTGGGGAGCAACAGCAGGAATACCCGTCCTGGTCGTATTTCTTTTGCTCCTAAGCTATGCATTCTGGTACTCATGGCGCAATTGGCGAGCCATACATAACCGTTATCGCCCTCTCCTGGGTGGAGGAATAACCGCGCTCATTGCACTTAGCATCAACAGTATAAGCATAGATGGTTGGACAAATGCCATGCTAGCAACCGTCGGCTGGCTGATTTTTGGGCTGCTTACATCTCCTTTGTTGCGTAGATACGCTCATGACACCGGGCAACAGGAGAAACAGCCACTTAGAGCGGATGAGCGCATAGAGACGAAAGTATAGGGAATGTATATGGTAATGCAACGACACAGTATAAAGCACGATATCTTTTTGCGAGAGAACGAGCATATTAGGGGCGCTGAGGCGTACCCTGTTGATTTGTCTCTTTTCCTGGATATGTCTCAAGAGCATCCTGCTCCAAGAGATCGTTCCCCTGTTTCATCACCGGGGTATGATCCTATAGTGATAGCTCAATATGCACTGCTCTGGTGGAATAACTATTTGGCAAGCGGGAACGAGCAGTCGCGAGAGGCTTTTCTGAGGGCGGCATTGTGGCTGGTCGAACAAGCGCTGCACTTCGGAGATGATGCTATGGGATGGCCGCTCGTTTCTGCCCATACGCTTTACTTTACACGAGGTTCCTGGCTCTCTTCAATCGCGCAGGGGTGCGGTCTCTCGGCGCTGATGCGTGCCTATCAACTGACTGGCGACGATTGCTTTCTAGAAACTGCCCACTATGTCGCGCGCACCTTTGAGCGTGATATCTTAGATGGCGGTGTTTGTTCCCCGGTAGGAGCAAATGGCGTCTTCTTTGAGGAAGTGGCCGTTTACCCCGCAGCCCATACGCTACATGGGTGTGTCTTTGCGCTACTCGGCTTGTATGATTATGTAGCCATCACCGAGAACTCACAAATGCTGCAGTACATCCGGCGCGGTGAGACGACGCTACACAACGTCTTTGATGAGTTTGATCTTCATTTCTGGACGCGTGCCGATTTACACCAGCGCGGTCTGACAACACCCGCGCAACTGGCACAGCAAACATTGCTCCTCAGAGCACTTGCCGGTAGTACCAAGTGTTCACAGTGCGCAGTGAGAGCCTCTCGTTGGCATCAGTACCAATGTAGGCCGCTTTCGCATATACGGTACAAGTTTGCTCACCACGAGGCTCTGTTCAAACGAGCCTTGCTCAGACTTGTGCGAACAGTCATCATGTCAAAATTACCGGCGATTAATCCAATGTCTGCGCCGCGTCTGCGTGTCTGCGTGCCTGTGTCGCATCATCCAGCTCCAGGCGGAATGGGGACATTCTTGGATCGAATGGCTCGCATCATGGTGGACAGGTGGCAGCTGGATTATCTCACGCAGCGCGTCGGTCCGGATGCGGGAGAACGCGTGATGCATCAATTCGGCAGGACCTGGATGACCCCGTGGCATTTTCCTCAAGTCTGGCTCTATGTGCTAACGGGTGCTCGTAAGCTGCTCTCCCTGATGCATCAGGGAGCGAATTATGAACTCATTATTCCCCAGGACGGTGTGTTCTCGGCCGCCTTTGCGGCGCTTGTTGGCAAGCTGACCGGCGTGCGCGTAGTTTGCTTTGACCATTCAACCTTAACTTGGTTCAAGAGCCGGGACTATTCAGCTGAAAAATGGCGTTACCTGGAAGGAAAAACGTGGCCGTGGCTATTTCGTCAGCTTGTTCGGCTCTTACTTGCCTTCTACTGGCCATCTTTACATTTGCTGGCACGATTTGCCACGGCTCAGGCTGATCATTTTCTGATTCCAGGTGTACCTGGTGATGAGATAGATGTAATATGCCGTGAGTTACGTATACCATCCAGCCAAGTGACGCGCTTCAACCTGACCGTCGACATGCAACAACATGAGGCTCTCTCTGCTGAAGAAAGAGCGGCACGGCGCGCCAGCATGAACATTCCCATCGATGCTCTAGTCATTGCTATTGCTAGCCGACTTGATCCGGAGAAAGGGCTGGATATCTCAATGGAAAGTATCAGCCGGGTAGTATCCTCGTTGCCACCTGCATTGCGAGAGCGCGTGCGTGTGATGATTGCCGGAGATGGGAAACTGCGAGGGTGGTTAGAGGAGGAAATTCGCCAGAGAGAACTGAGCCATGTCTGCCGGATGATGGGTTATGTCTCAAACAAGGAGATACAATCCTTGCTGGAAGCCAGCGATATCTTATTATATACCAGCACGCGCGGTGCTTGCATGCCCTTGGCGGTACTGGAAGGCATGGCGGCAAGTTGCGCTGTTATTGCCTCAGACGAGCCGTTGGCGAATGTCTATGTGCTTGCCGAGGAAAGAGGGATAGTGGTTCCAGCAGGTGACCTGGATCAAACTGGCATAGCTCTTGAGCGCTTACTGAGAGACAACGACCTGCGAGATCAGATGGGCAAAGCCGCGAGAGACTATATTACTTTGCATCATAGCGCGGAAGCCTTTCGAAGGGTACTACTGCGTGCGTCGTATTGGTCCGAACTAGATCAACAGCTTGAGGCGCAGATTGAATCTTTGGAAGACATTGAGGTAATGGAACGTGGGCAATGTCATCATCAATAGATAAAACAAAACAGTTTCGCAATAAAAGTGAACTCGACATTGGAAAGACCCTCAAGCCGATACGTCTGTTGGGGGACAAAAAACTTGATCGCGATACAGGTTCGGACATGGCTGTCAGCGCACGGATCGATGAATTTCCGACATTGAAGTTGTTAGCTATTGATATCGATCAGCTCCCGACTCAGGTGGGATTGCAAGCCATTCTCAT
>Ga0207684_10002359_pt1 | contig 19119 bp, 17 predicted proteins | sample KBSK5501metaG_FD_184342 | JGI IMG/M metagenome (GOLD analysis project Ga0207684, IMG submission 184342) | Corn, switchgrass and miscanthus rhizosphere microbial communities from Kellogg Biological Station, Michigan, USA - KBS K5-50-1 metaG... | ecosystem: Host-associated > Plants > Roots >...
AGATTGAAGACGGTCGAAGACACTCGCACATCAGGCGGCACAGCGGCAAATGTCAGGGTGAGAGCGGCGGTGTCTATTCTACACGCCACAGTTTGACCGTCTGGTCGGTGCTTCCACTCGCAATTATTTCACCATCAGGTGACAAGACCACTGAAAGTACCGAGTTGCTGTTTGCTGCGTCACACAGATTTAGGATGTTGTCACTACCGGTAGCAAGTGTTTTGTCGTCGGGCAAAATACCACAGTATCTACTTTATTGGTGTGTCGGTGAGTGTTTGAGCAAAACTATACCTGGCATCAACATGCGAATTGCGGAGGAGTAGGAAAAAGGCAACGCCAATAGTGAGTAGCAAACGGCAGGACAAAGGCAGCAATGAGGAATTTCCTGCGACTTGAAGTCGACCTGGCCTTCGGCGTTACTGGTCATCCGTGATCTTCCCCCTGCCGTGAGCGTCGATCGGCCGTTCAGCTGTCGGTATCAGTTGCCGGACCAATGGTATGACCTGCACAATCCCGAGCTGACCGCGACGCCCATGACCGTGCGCTTCGGCACGTTGCGCGAAGATTTTCCGCCGCACCTCGAAGAACTGACCATTCAGCACGTCGCGCTGTACTTCGCAAGGACGAACGGCGCGTCCTTCAAGATCGAATTGGATCGCTTGCTGTACACCGCCGATGGCGCGAGCGGCAGCCTGGGCGGCGGTGCGCTTTCTATCGATGGCATTGTGAGCTCGCGCCGGAACGCGCCGAGCTGGATCCCGTTTGCGCGGAAAAGCTCCGTTCGGAGAATGGGAGCTCGCGCTACCAACCACAGAAGCGATGAAGAACCGTTTCAAGAACGAAGAGATTGAGGACATCCTCTTCGTGATTACCTACTCCGGTCGCACTCCGGATTGGCCTGCTTAGGCGAATGGTCACAGCAGAGAATAGCAAGGTTGGCCCGAATAAAGTTTCCGCGCGGAATCTCACTTCTCTTCGAGCTTCACAACCGTGCGATACGTGGACTTTGCGAAGTGCAGACTGAGATCCAATCACGAGTACAAGAGAATCTAAGCTTCTTTCACTGGAGCCCGAGGCGGGGTATCGACTGTGGAGCGGTGGATTCCTGGTGTGAGACTTGGTTAATAAAACGTGGACCCTCGAGCCAGTACTAAACCGCTCATTCCCGGCGCCCAACAAGAGCACCACGCATTTTCCGACTGTCTGTAACCAAGAAGAGGCGACACTTCCGAGTGTCGCCTCTCTATTGTTGATCCAAGCGGGCGTCGTCAACTGGGAAATGCAGTGTTCACAGCAAATCTTTTTAACGTAAAGCTTGACTCCCATCGATCAGGTCCTCCGCTGCTAATGCGGGGTCCCAGGCCGGGCAGCCTTGCTGAGTTGCTAACAATCTTTCCAGCACTGCCCCCAGTTGTTCGGAGTTGACTGGCTTAGAAACGTAGTCGTCCATACCTGCCGCCAGGCATTTCAAGCGATCACCTTCAAGCGCGTGTGCGGTCATGGCAACGATGGGAGTATGCTTCGCCTCCCCTTCACGAAGACGGATTTCCGCAGTCGCCTCATAGCCGTCCATCTCCGGCATCTGACAATCCATGAGCACAAGGTCGTAAGGGATTCTCCCCAAGGCTTCGAGCGCCTCTCGCCCGTTAGCCACCGCATCGGCGCGGTAACCCAGTTTCTTTAACTGGCGCACCGCCACCTTTTGGTTCACGATATTATCTTCGGCCACCAGGATGAGTTTGTGGATGATCTTCTCGACCTCTTCCAAAGTGTGTTTGGTGATGAGATTTGCGGTCATCTCGGAGGAGATCGGGGCCAGACTCTCGTCTAAAACTGCTGGTCGGTTCATTACACTCGTCAAACAATTAAACAACTGCAATTTACGAACGGGCTTGGCGAGATAGGCAGCGATACCGGCTTCCTGCGCTATCGCTCCGTCTCCGCGTTGCCCAAATGAAGTCAAGAGCAACAGGGGAACTGCCGCAATGTTTGAGTCAGACTTGATGGTGCGCGCCAGCTCAAAGCCGTCCATTCCCGGCATCATCAAATCCAGAATCGCCAAATCGTAAGCTGCGCCCTGGGCGGCGGCGGCGCGCAACAACGCCAGAGCGCTCACTCCTGAATCAGCCTCTTCGTGAATCATTCCCCAGGAATTTAGCTGGTGTGACAGAATCTTGCGGTTCGTGGCGTTATCATCAACGATCAGAGCGCGCAAGTTGTCGAGGCTTTCGCAATGGGTCGGGGACTGATGTGCGCCGGCAGGCTGTTTTTCAAATGTGACCGTGAACCAAAATGTAGAACCTTGTCCCGGAGCACTGTTGATACCAATCTTCCCACCCATCAGTTCGACCAGTTGTTTCGAGATCGACAAGCCCAGACCCGTGCCGCCATACTTGCGCGTCGTCGAGCCGTCGGCCTGGATGAATGGTTGGAATAGTTTCTTCTGGGCGGCATCATCAATGCCAATCCCTGTATCGCTCACCGCAAAGCGGATGGTAACGCTTGTTTCGTTTTCGCTCTCCTTCTCAGCGCGTACAATAACTTCACCCTCCTCGGTAAACTTCAACGCATTACCCACCAGATTGGTGAGCACCTGACGCAACCTACCCGGGTCGCCGCGTAATGCAGTGGGGACATCGGAGTTAATGAGCGAAGCAAGCTCAAGCTGCTTACCGCGCGCGCGCTCCGCCAGAACCTCCACCATCCCTTCTACTGCATTGCCGAGATCAAAGTCGACTGTTTCAAATTCCAGCTTGCCGGCCTCAATCTTCGAGAAATCAAGAATGTCATTGATAAGAGTTAGAAGGGCATCTCCGCTTTGACGAATCGTCTCGGCAAAGTCGCGCTGGTCTGCGCTGAGTTCCGTGTCGAGCAAGAGACCGGTCATGCCGATTACGCCGTTCATAGGCGTGCGAATCTCGTGGCTCATGTTGGCCAGAAATTCTGATTTAGAGCAGTTAGCTGCCTGGGCTGCTTCTTTTAGCGCAGCTTCGATTTTCAACTGGCGCCGGATGAACTCTGTCTGTCCTCGCACACGACGTCTCAATACAACTACCCAGGCAAGACCGGTGAGGAGGACAATAGCCATCGCAGCCACCAGCCCAAGAACAAGTTTGACAGTCCACCACGAAGGGCTGGTGAGCACGACGATATCTTTAGGCGTGCGGAGGAGAATTCGGAAGGATTCAATAGTAATGTGACTAGATTCGTTCAGCCGGGATTTGTCTGTTTGAATCAGGCAAACACCCGTTAACTGAACCACACTTCCGATTTGCAGAGTAGCGAGTTCGTCGCTGCCCTTGGTGTTTTCCAGAAAGGCCTTGAAGGTATATTTTCCGGCTTGCAATGTTAGTGCTTGTCCGGTCGAGCTCACCTTCCTATCCAGCAGGTAGGCCTCGATACTGACCAGTTGCGAGTGGTAGTTGCCACTTATTGCTTCTTCTGCCGTGATCAGTGCCGGGTCTGGTGGCGCCCCGCTGCTAAGTTTTTGCAAAGTGGCGCCACGCAAAACAGCCGTAAGTTCCCCTCGCTCGGGGAATCCAAAAACATCCACACGATCACCGGGCTCAAGCTGGGTTTGTTCTTCTGTCTGTACGCTGAGTCCGCTGCTGGCATCAGTGATAAAGATCGAGCCTCCGGGCCGCTGGAGTGTCACAATGCCCTGCACCCTGACACGGTGGTCTAGCGTGTTCGCCAGATTAAACTCCATCAAGGAGGCAATGGGCCGGACAGGCAGAGAGAGAGCACTGGTTGGAGGCGGCTCCTCGACAGAGATATAGTCCAGCCCAGGCACAAAAAGTTGAATGCCTAACAGTTGTCTCTTTTGATTGAAGACCGTACCACAGGCACCACGAATTCTTACCCTGGCGTCAATGAGGTGATTAGGAAGCGGCCGGTTTGCGTAACCGGGGATTTGGATTCTAAATTTGTGGGAGCCCGAAGCTATGTCAAGAAAAGCACGCTGCTTTTCAAGATCATAGCTGACCGACTGCACGATGCCAACGGCTTCAACCCAATTGCTATCTTGCTGACCGGAGAACAGATCATCGAGCGGCATATTCAGGGCGACCGGTAGCGCGGTCTTTCCCAGAATGCGGAAGTGGACCTTCTCCACCACCGGAGCGAAGTCGCCTGGACCACTCTGTCCGTCTATCTCTACCAACTGGCCCACCTCTAGCCGAACCTCCTTTTCAACGCTGCTGGTATTGATAAAGATACCTGCGGTCGAATCCTGGAAGAATCCATATTTAAAAAAGGCGTCGTGGTAAGTTACAACGGCGCGCAGGTGGACCGGATAATTGCGTTTAGCTTCACTGGTAGCAAGATGATGAACTTGTCCCACTTTGGTAAGGAGGGGAAGGCGTTCCGGCTCCTGGGAAGCATGCGACAGGTCATTGTCGGTATTCTCGAGCTGCTTAATAATCACATCCTCGAAAACCATCTTCGAATTTTTCAGCGAGGCAAACCCAACCACGTCCAGCCGGCTTCCCGGTCGGACGGAAAGCATTAGCAGCGTTTTGATCTGAAACTCACCGGTCTCATCGTGGATGAACAAATCACCGTTTGGTTGTTGCCTGACGACACCCTGCGCTCGCAGACGGTGGCCGGAAGGCGTCTGTTGAGCAAGCTGTATTAGCTTCTCGATAGATTGCACCGGAATGGAAAAAGGATCATCGGGGCTAGCCTCTTCAACCAGGATATTGTCTAACAGGGAAGCCAATACCTGCAGGCGGATGACTGCTCCCTTCGTGTTAAAGATGGTGTGCGAAACGCCCCGAACTCTTACCCTGGCATCGACTAACGAACTAACACCCTGTGAGCGATTGGCAACGCATACCTGGAACTTGCCGGTTTCACTCGCAATCTCAAGAAGGCCCTGCCCCTCACTGGCCAGAGTTGCGGATCGCACAAAGCCCTCCGCTTCAACCCAAAGGTAAGGGTCTTTTCCCGAAGCCAGATCTTTGATCGATACCTTTTGCGCGTCTGGCATTTTCATCATTGCCAGGCCTGTTAGGCTCGAGCTGTTAATGATGTTGGAGGCGTCTTCACGTCCGGTGAGTCCCTCTATTTCAACTTCCTGCCCAGGTTCGACTGAGATCGAGGTTTGGGACGCATCAACAAGTATTGCCGTCCCGCCGTCCTGAATTACCAATTTCTTCGAAACGAGATCGTAGTATGTGCAGATACCACGAAGGTGGACAGAATAAGCGCGTTCGGCCTCTTGAGGAGAGAGGTCGCGAACTTGCTTCACAGTGGTCAGAACCGGGAGATTCTCTTTCTGTGAATGGATTTGACAGCCCGGGGCAAACATTGCTACGCCAGCCAGCAGCAGCACCCATAACTGCGGGCCCAGCCAAAATGTTTTTGAGAGCTTCTCTTTGTAGGGGCAAGTATTCATGAATTTTTTCGCCTGAGATCTGCAACATCCGGCGCCTTTAAAGCTGCGGATGGCCTGAGATCGCGGTCGCAAGATCTGCGGTTGAGAGATTTGTGAGGCAGAAGGCTCGGGCAGAGAGGGACGAGCACCGGGCAGAACGCCATGCTCGTATACCGTTTTCTCGGCAACCTTAAGCGCTTGCACGCTTCATGAGACACATGGCACGCTCCATGCCAAGATTAGTAAAGCTTGACGAGCACCGATGAGTCAGAAGCCTGGCATGGCGTAAGTCGCGGTAGTCCAACAACCCGAACATGGAAAAGGCCAGGTCGTACATGGAGGGAAATCGGCTCGGATGGATTCTGCCGGCGACCGATCAAGACGCCTACTTAATCTGATTGAAGAGCTTCGTGGCACGCCCCGTGTCGATACGCTGGAGGATACGATATTGCTCGAGTGCGCTGTTGCGGTTCTTCATCGCCAGATATGACATCCCGAGGTTGTAATGAGCAGACGCGTAATCAGCCTTTTGTTTGATGGCGATTTGATACCGCTCAATCGCTTCTCCATAGCGGGCTAGCTGATGAAGCGCATAGCCCATCTCATTGTAGGCTTCAGGATAGGTGGGGCGCAGCTCGATCGCTTTGCGTAGTTCCTCGACTGCTTCGCTGTAACGTTCTTGATCGTTGTAACACCAGCCAAGATTGTATTGCGCACTGGCGTTGCCGGGCCGGAGTTCCAGCCCTCGTTTATAAGATTCCGCTGCTTCCGCGTACTGCTTCGTGTTGTAGTAATAGACATCGCCGAGGCCTAAATGCGCGAGCCCCATCGCCGGTTTCAGTCGAATTGCCTCCTGATACTCTGCGACCGCTTCCGGGTAACGTGCCAGGTTTCTTAAGGCGTAACCGAGTTCGTTATGCGCGTCGGCATAATCCGGGCGGTGGGTGAGCGCAAGCCTCAAGCTCTTAACCGCCTCGATATAGTTTTTCTGCTCGTTGTAGATCCATCCATGACGACCTGCCAATAACCGTAAGCGAAATTTAGGAGGACAGAAAAATGGGAATCTTTGACAAAATGTTTGGGGGTGGCGCCTCAGCGTCGCAGGAACAGCCAGACGCACAGAAACGCTTCAACGACCTCAAGACGAAATACCAGTCGGTACTCAACATTATCGAACAGCAAGACGTCCGCCTGGCGAACCTGCACGTACAGGACAACAAGCTGTACATAAAGGGTGCTGCGCCTTCTGAGGACGCAAAGAACAAAGTTTGGGAACAGATCAAGCTGGTGGACAGCAACTACGCAAACGACCTTACCGCTGATATCGATGCCGGCATGGCGGCGGCGGCAGCGGCGGAAGGCGGAACGTCGGGAGGGCAAACCTATACCGTCAAGGGCGGCGATAACCTGTCCAAAATCAGCAAACAGTTTTATGGCGATGCGAACGAGTACATGCGCATCTACTACGCTAACAAGGACAAGATCAAAGACCCGAACAAGATCCAGGTTGGTTGGGAGCTGACAATTCCCAAGTAAATCAGGTCCAACATGCGGTCGATTTTCGCGGCGCTCGCCATATCAGGGAGCGCCGCAGCTTTTTCCAGGCTATTCGTCCTTTCAAACAGGCCCAACGGTTGGCAGCTCAAGGCGCCGTTGCAGGTCGAGAGATCTAGTTTAAAAATCTCTGTGCGTCCTCTGTGTTCTCTGTGCCTCTGTGGTGAGTGGTTGCCGACTAAATTCCACCACGGAGACACAGAGAACACAGAGGTGGCACAGAGGAAAGCCGAGATTAGATCGCTACCGACTTTCTTCAGATCGCTCAAGCAATTGGTTTCTACCTAGTCGGCTTTCTGAGCGAGATCATCAAGAACAGCTCAGAATTCTTGTAAAGACAAATCAGCGGAATCATTTCAGTCATGCGTATCATGAAGATCCTCTGCGGCGACTGATTCCGACGCAAAATAAATTCGTGTAATGTCCGGAAATTCTTTTCGCACGCTCTTTTGTATTCGTGCCACTGTCGCCCTGACGCCAAATGCAGACAGTTCATCGCGAAACTTGAGTTCCAGCGTAAGCAACACTTCGTGCGGCCCGAAATACATCGTGAGCAGGCGACTGACATGTGCTACGCCGGGGTCGGCTTCAACGAACAGGCGCAGGCGTCGTAATGTCTCGGGTTCGACCCCCTCGCCAATTAACAACCCCTTAGTCTCGTAGGCAAGAAAGAAGGACATCGTGGCGAGCATCATTCCGATAACGATTGAAGCGACGCCGTCGAGGTAAGGTTTGTCTAGTAGATGTCCGAGGAAGAGGCCACAGAACGCGACTACCAAACCCAGCAAAGCGCCCGAATCTTCGAAGACCACAATGAAGGTTGAGGGGTCCTTGCTTCTGTGCATTGCTTCCAGCATGCCTCGTTTGCCCTTCACAATCCGAAACGCTTTCCAACCGAACAACCAGGTAGATCCTTCAAAACAGAAGGCGCAGCCGAGGACGATGTAATTCCAGAAGGGATCAGTCAGAGGTTTCGGGTGATTGAGATGCGAGAGGCCTTCGTACAGCGACAGCCCGCCGCCCAGAGCGAAGATCGTGATGGCCACGATCAACGACCAGAAGTAAAGTTCCTTCCCATGGCCAAAAGGGTGTGTGAAGTCGGGAGGTCGCCGGCTTTGGCGCAGACCGTACAAAAGCAACGCGCCGTTGCCTGTATCTACCAGCGAGTGGATACCTTCCGACAGCATCGCCGAACTGCCGGAGAACGCAGCGGCGACGAACTTGGTAACGGCCACGGCAACGTTGCCGATGATGGCCGCCACAATCGCTACTTTGGATTCTGCTGCTCCGCTCTTTGACACGCGGTGTGAGTCTACCTCAATTCTGCGATCGCTTAATATATGGTGGCGTTGCCATTCACGGGGTGAGATGAAGTCAGTACCACCACGCGGTAGCGGGTGGGTCATGGTTGCGAAGCTCTCAAATTAATTGAACGCGATCGGAACCCACCCGCTACCGGGTGGTACTGACCTCACGCCCACGGGTTCGTCCTGCATTCTTGACTGCTCGTTCCAGAAAGAGTATAAACTCCCAAGAGGTCAAGACGGGGCTGATGGCGCGACCAAAAGAGTTCGACCGAGATCAGGCACTCCATAAGGCGATGGAGGTCTTCTGGTCGCGTGGCTACGAGGCAGCCTCCATACGGGAGCTGGTCGAGCACATGGGAATCAATCGCCAGAGCCTCTATGACACCTTCGGAGACAAGCATGCGCTTTACCTGCAAGCGCTCGATCGCTACCAGGCAGTCGAGACGCGTAAGGTCTTTGAGTTGCTCGAGAATAGCAACTCGGTGAAAAAGGCGCTGCGCCAGTTGTTCTCGGGCGTGGCTGAAGGATCGCTCTGCCAGGGTCAGCAGCGTGGCTGTTTCATGGGTAACGCGATGTCGGAATTAGCCGGTCGCTGCAAGGCGACGGCTGCCCGGACCAGCAGCAATACCGCAGCCCTGGAGGGCGCTTTTTATCGCGCGTTGTTACGTGGGAAAAAGAATGGTGAACTAACAGAAGTTCGTGATCCGCGCGCCGTGGCGCGATTTCTTTGTAGTAGCCTGCAGGGGTTGATGCTGATGGCGAAGGCTACACGCGATCACAAAGCTCTGGAAGACGTAGTAAAGGTCACATTGTCGGTAGTTAAGTAAAATTTTTTAATGGATTTTGGAACATATGTTCCAGAACAAATGACAGGCAACCAAAAGGAAAGGAAAGGAAAACAACATGGGCAGATTGGAAGGTAAAGTAGCAGTCATCACGGGAGGTAACTCCGGCATTGGTTTGGCAACGGCGAAGGAGTTCAGGGACCAGGGAGCGCGGGTTGTCATTACGGGTCGTGACCAGCAGACACTCGATGACGCCAAGGCAGCCATCGGCGGTGACGTTCTGGCGATTCGCTCAGACACGTCAAGTTTGACGGCGATAGACAAACTATTTGGTGAGGTGAAGGACAAAGTCGGCAAGATCGATGTGCTCTTCGTAAACGCAGGGGTAGGCAAGTTTGCGCCGGTCGAAACCGTTACTGAAGAATTCTTCGACACAATCATGGACACAAATTTCAAGGGCGCGTACTTCACGATCCAGAAGGCGCTGCCGCTGCTGAACGACAATGCTTCGATCGTCCTGAACGCGTCCATCAGCGCCAATATCGGGATGGCCAACTCAAGCGTGTACGCGGCGAGCAAGGCGGCGCTCATTACCCTGGCGCGCACCCTTTCCGCTGAACTCGTTGGTCGCGGAATCCGCGTTAATGTTGTTAGTCCTGGCCCGGTGGCGACTCCGATCCTTGGTCGGACGGGAATGCCCACAGAAGTAGTCGAGGAGATGACTAAGGGTCTTCAGTCACAGGTGCCGATGAAGCGGTTTGGACGACCGGAAGAGATTGCGAAGACAGTTCTTTTCCTTGCCAGCGAGGATTCTTCATTCCTGCTGGGAACGGAAATAGTGGCTGATGGTGGCATGAGCCAGCTCTAAGCTGATTAAAACAACTCGAGAAAGGGTAGACGAAGATGAAAATAGGAATTGTTGGTTCGGGAAACATTGGCGCCAACGCAGCGCGGCTGTTTGTGCGCGCCGGGCATGAGGTTGCGCTCAGTAACTCGCGTGGCGGCGAAGGTCTGGAGACGCTGGTTACAGAACTCGGCGGAAATACAAAAGCGACAACGATTGAAGAAGCTGCGGACTTTGGCGATGTCGTCTTGGTCGCAATCCCGTTTGGCAAATTCAAAACGCTTCCCGCCGACGGCTTTAAGGGCAAGGTGGTCATCGACGCCGGAAATTACTACCCCGAGCGCGACGGCAAATTCGCCGAGCTTGATAGTGACGAAACCACTTCGAGTGAACTGTTGTCTTCTCACCTGAAGGAAGCGCGACTGGTGAAAGGGTTCAACACTATCTACTTCAAACATCTGGCGACGCAGGGCAATACCAGCCTGCCTCTTGAGGACCGGCGTGCGATTTTCATCGCCGGTGATGACTCCGGAGCCAAAGAGATTGCCGCCAACTTGATTGAAGAGATCGGATTTGCGGCAGTCGATACTGGCTTTCTACATGAAGGCGGTCGCAGCCAACAGCCGGGGACTGCCGTTTACAACAAAGACGTGACTGCCAAAGAGGCGGCTGCGCTCGTGTCTAATAACTAATCATTGATGGAGGACTCTTATGCCAACGCTCTTTGACCCGCTGCGGGTCGGAAATACGGAACTCAAAAATCGCATCATCATGGCGCCGATGACACGCAGTCGCGCTAACGACGAAGGAATCCAGCCGCCGTTCGCGGCTGAGTATTATGGGCAACGTGCTTCAGCAGGCCTGATTATCACCGAAGCTACCAACATCTCGCCGATGGCCAAGGGATATGTGCGCACGCCGGGAATCTACACTAACGCGCAAATCCAAAGCTGGCGGCCGATCGCTGATTCAGTTCACGCCCGCGGCGGTAAGATTTTTTTGCAGGTCTTCCACACCGGAAGGATCGCCTTGCCTGACTTTCTGCCTGACCACGCAGAGCCGGTAGCGCCAAGCGCAGTGCGTGCGAAAGGTCAGAACTATACCGACGAAGGAATGAAAGAATTTGGGACGCCGCGTGAGATAACGCGAGAAGAAATCGCTGAGACAGTGCGCGATTTTGGCAGGGCCGCCGGCAATGCAGTCGCGGCGGGTTTCGATGGCGTCGAATTGCACTCGGCGAGTGGCTACATCGTGCAGCAGTTTCTTTCCACTAACGTCAATTTTCGTTCAGATGAATATGGCGGGTCGATTGAAAACCGTGCCAGATTTCTCTTCGAGGTGTTGGACGCAATGATCGCGGCGGTTGGTTCAGACCGCGTCGGGGTGAAATTTTCTCCGAGTATAGCGTTCAACGACATTGAGGAGACTGACGCCGACGTGATGTATCCATACATCCTCGAGCAGTTGAACGAACGTAAGCTGGCCTACGTACATGTTAGCGGCTCAACGGGCGAGGACTGGCACGCGAAACTGCGCCCGGTCTATCAAGGGGTCTATTTCGCCGGCGCCGGATTCACTAAGGAATCGGGCGAAGCGCTTTTGGCAGAGGGCCACGCCGATGCGATCGTGTATGGCACCAAGCTCCTGGCCAATCCGGATCTGCCGGAAAGATTTCGGCGCAGCGCGCCGTTGAATCAGCCGGACCTGGCAACGTTCTATGCGCCGGGCGAGCAGGGGTATATTGATTACCCGACACTTGAGGAAACAGCTTCGGCGACAACTTGAGGTGATTTGAGAATCTCTGTGCCTCCTTTGTGTCCTCTGTGTCTCTGTGGTGAGTATTTGCCTAACCTTCATTCACCACAGAGACACAGAGCACACGGAGTTTTCACAGAGAAAATTCGGAACCTAAGAACAAGAGGTTTGTACCAATGAGACGAGAAATTGAATTACTAAACGACGAGCGCTTTGAGCCTGAGGCCGGATCGAGCAGACGTCCACTGGCGCAATCACACCCTGACGAAGACCTTCTGGATGCGTATTCGCGAGCAGTGATCACGGCGGCAGAAAAGGTAAGCCCGTCGGTCGTTTATATCGAGGTCGAGCAACCGGTCAGAAGCAGAAGAGGAAATTCTCCGCGGGCTCCGCGTGGAGTCCCACCTGAAGTAAAGGGCAGCGGTTCGGGATTCATCTTCACGCCTGACGGGTTCATTCTGACGAACAGCCACGTTGTCCACGGATCCCGGAGAATTGAGGTTACGGTTTCCGATGGGCGCAAGTATGAGGCTGATTTGATCGGAGACGATCCGGATACGGATCTGGCGGTGATCAGGATTAATGCGCCGAACCTGGTACCCGTGCATCTGGGTGAAGCGCAGAAGATAAGGGTCGGGCAGTTAGTCGTAGCCATCGGCAATCCGTATGGCTTCCAGTACAGCGTCACCGCCGGAGTCGTAAGCGCGCTGGGGCGTTCGCTCCGGGCGCAGTCGGGACGATTGATGGACGACGTGATTCAAACGGACGCCGCGCTCAATCCCGGTAACTCGGGTGGGCCGCTGGTTAACTCTCGCGGGGAAGTGGTTGGCGTCAACACGGCAATGATTTTGCCGGCCCAGGGGATTTGCTTTGCGACGTCGATTGACACTGCCAAGTTCGTCGCCAGTCGTCTGATTCGCGACGGCAAAGTCAGCCGCAGTTACATCGGACTGGCGGGCCAGAACGTGCCATTGCCGCGCCGTATCGTGCGCTACTACAACCTCGCGGTTGAAAGTGGAATTCTGATTGTTTCATTCGAAGACAAGAGCCCGGCAAGGAATGCTGGACTGAGGGAAGGGGACATCATCATCGCTTTTGACGATCATCCCACTGCCGGCATCGACGATCTTCACAAGCTACTAACGGAAGATCGCATCGGGAAGAAGGCGTCTGTGATGATTATTAGAAATACGGACCAACTAAGACTCGAAGTTGTACCTGAGGAATCGCGAACTGCGGCGAGCAAGTAGGACCTTTATCCGCAGATTACACAGAACAGAAGGCAGTAGGCAGAAAGCAGAAGGCAGCTCATCTTCTTACCGTTACTGCCGCCGTTTCTTAATCGGTGTAATCTGCGTAATCTGTGGAAGCCCTCTTTACTGCCCACTGCTCACCGCGTGCTAGGCGCACGACGCAAACGCCGTTACCGGCACTCGCCGGTCGCGCGCAGCTGCCGGAAAGTATTCAACCCCTGAAGTAATTTGGAAAACAGAATCCAGGCGCGTGAGTTTGAGCACCTTGCTTACCAGCCTGCTTACGTTCATGAGTTCGAAGCGGATTCCCTTTGATTCCAATTGCTCGCGCAGTGCCAACATCACTCCCAAACCGCCGGCATCGACAGTAGTTACGCGCGCCAAATCGAGTTTTACCGCAGTGACCTCGGACAGGGATTGCAATGCATTGCGGAGAATCTCCGTTTCACCCGTCACAATTTGCCCCTGGAGACAGAGGACCGCGACCGTCTCCAAATTTCTGGTTTGTACTTGCAACATAACCTATCTCCCTTAACTCAGTTAAACGCTAATGCCGTCGTTCCGTTTCATTCTTTTTGCCTTGTGCAAAGAATCTTTGCCTCTCCTATACATAAAGACGGCTGAGCCTGGTTTCTGTTAACAGAAAATAGTGGGCAGTGGGCAGTTGGCAGTGGGCAGTAAGACGCTGGATGGTAAGTCAGTGTCAAGCTTACTGCCCACTGCCCACCGCCCACTCCCTCCCCGTTCCCCTTTACCCTCGCATTGTCTAAACTTGGAAGAGAAAACATGAGAGTCAGCCCTTACAGAATTTCGTTAGCCGCGTCTGTTTGTATGCTTTTCTGTGCTTTGCCCTCCGCCGCGCAACAAAGCATTGCGTCGAGTATCGACCGTCTTATTAGCAGCGAGATGCGCAAACAGCAAATTCCCGGACTCTCGCTTGCAATTATTCGTAACGGCCGGGTCGACATCCTCAAGAGCTATGGTCTCGCCAACGTCGAGCATCAGGTTCGAGTAAAACCCGAAACTGTTTTTCAATCCGGGTCGATCGGTAAGCAGTTCACCGCGGCGGCAGTAATGATCCTGGTCCAAGAAGGAAAGATTTCGCTTGATGACAAGATCGCGAAGTTTTTTCCGGACGCGCCGGCGACCTGGAGCAACATCACCGTGCGGCATCTCCTTACGCACACATCAGGCATGGGTGACTACCCGCCCGAAATAGATCTGCGTCGCGATTACACTGAAGACGAATACTTCGAGTACTTCAAAAAAGCTCCACTCAGTTTCGCAACCGGCGCGAAATGGGATTACAGCAATATGGGCTATGCGACCCTGGGTTTCTTAATTCGCAAGGTCACCGGAAAATTTTACGGCGAGTTTTTGCAGGAAAGAATTTTTAGGCCGTTGGGTATGACTACTGCGCGCGTTATCTCCGAAGCCGATATCGTTCCAAACCGCGCCGCCGGCTACCGCCTCGTTCAGGGCACACTCAAGAATCAGGAATGGGTTTCGCCCGCGACGAATTCGACGGCTGACGGTTCGCTCTATCTTACGATTTTGGATCTCGCAAAGTGGGACGCCGCGCTTTACACGGATAAGCCGCTGAGGCAAACGAGTCTGGCGCAGATCTGGACTCCGGTAGAATTGAATGATGGAGAACGAAAAGGCTATGGCTTTGGCTGGCATACCGAAACCATCCATAAACACCGGGCAGTTTTTCATGGCGGAGCGTGGCAGGGTTTCAAGTCATTTATTCTGCGCTTTCCCGACGATAAATTGACGATCGTCTTTCTGGCTAACTCGTGGGACACCAGGGATTTCAAACTCGCCCGTCAGCTGGCGGCGATTTTTTATCCTCAATTCGCGCTTCCTCGGGTGCAGTCGCTTGACGATAAGACGATAGAAGAGCGGGAACCCAAGTCAACGGCATTTATCCGCCGCGTCTTAAATCAACTGTCGCACGGCACTGCCACTCCCGATGAATTCACTCCCGAACTCCAGGCGGAAATGTTTCCCGGCCGGGCCAAACAGATCGGCGACACACTAAGTTCACTAAGTCTGCCGGTCGCGGTAATTCACCTGAGCGAACTAGTCGAGCGCCGGGACGAAAATGGGCTGAGGATTTATCGCTACTTGCTGACCGACATCGGGAAGACTCTATCCAGCACCGTGAAACTGACAAAGGAAGACAAGATCGCCGGAATCGAGTTGAGGCAGCTTGAGTCGCAAAGCGACAGTTGAATATAGCCGAGCCTTCAAGGCTTTGTCCGCAGATTACGCAGATTACACCGATTAAGAAACAGGGGTAACAACAAAAAGATGAGCTGCCTTCTGTTCCGCAATCTGCGTAATCTGTGGATATTGGATCTACGCTCGACGCCCCACTGCTTCCCCATTCCTCTTTTCCCCGCTACCCTTTGCTTCGATGCGGCGACAGTACCTGAAGAAAGCGGGCCTCAGCGCGGCCTCGTTGTTAGTAACTCTGATTGCACTCGAAATCGCGCTGCGGCTCTTCGGCTATAACCCACCCACATACTGGCGCCGGGGGACAGATCTAACTTTTCGTCCTTCCGTTTATCCAGAACTCAAGTATGAACACACACCCGGAGCTTCCGTTAAGTCGTGGGGCACGGACATCAAGATCAACTCGCAGGGCTTCCGCGGCCCAGAGCCATCCAGCGATCCTGCAACGGAGCGAGTGATCGTTTTAGGCGACTCAATTGCCTTCGGCAACAACCTGGAACTTGAAGACAGTTTCCCATTCCAATTGCAGCAACGCCTGGTTTCCCAAAGGCGGAACATCGAGGTTTTAAACTTTGGCGTCGGCGGCTACGACACAGTTCAGGAGGTTGCGCTGCTGGAGATTCGTGGGCTGAAGTATCACCCAAAGCTGGTCGTTGTAGCCTATTGCTTAAACGATGTAGGCATTGCCAGCATGAGCCCGGAACACATCCAGCGAATGCAGCAACTGCAGAGTTCTCCCAACAGCTTTCTGTATGAATCGCGTCTGGTGCAGTTAATCTCCGAGAGCGTCGAAACGATCAGGACCAAAAACTGGGTAAAGCATATGAACGACCCGGCGGTCTTCCACCGTGAGTACGCAAATCAGATTGACCCGATAGGCGACGACGAGTATGAACTGCTCGATTTAATGAATCAGTCGCCAAAGTGGCCCAGCAGCACGTGGTATGGAGACCGTGATCGCGTGGGACGGCTGCGCTTCGGCTTTCGCCGTCTCGCGCGCCTTTCGAAAGAGAACGATTTTCGCGTAGTGATAATGATCATTCCACTACTACAGAACAAAGGTGGGGCTTATTCCCATCGCGTGGCGCATCGCATTGTTGAAATGGAAGCCCGCCGCGCCGGTTTTGATACCATTGACCTCACCGATGAATTTTTGCGCGCCGGGATGGGAAACCTGACACTCCTGGTGGGAGACATAATCCACCCAAACAAGACTGGGCATACGATCATGGCAGATTCGCTGTCTGCCTTCATCACCGACCACCTGACCCCTCCGAGAACAGTAAATCCGCAGATTCCGCAGATTACACCGATTAAGAAACAAGGGCAGTAACGTAAGAGATGACGGGATCAGATCTTTTGCACCACGATGTTCGCGTGTCGCGCTACCTGTCGCCAGCGGCCGTTCTGTCTCTCCCATATTCCCGTGAAGCGAAGGAGTGAGGTCTTTCCTGCATTTGGCATTTTGCCGGCCCAAATGACGGTCTCGCTTCCGGCCACAATCGCTATATTCCGATAAAGATGGACGTATTCTATGCGCCGTTCGTAGGAAGCGAAGGCAAGGGTGCCTGACTCGATCAACTTTAAGACTTCTTGCTTGTTAACGAATTTGTTGAGCGGGTTCGTCACAACCAGATCGTTTGACCAGATGTGCTCCAACTCTCTGATGTCATTACGCAGTAAGCCCTCAACTTCCTCGGCATTCACGCGTCTGATCTCTTCTTCAATACGGCGATCTTTATTTTGAGCTGAGATGAGCAGGGTGGACATCATTATCATGCCGAGCACGGCCATTGTTTTAATCATGTCGTTGATCCTTCCGCGAATTACGAGAGGTTTTGTGGGCGAAGGTGGCAACGCTCTTCGCCCTCAAAAAATGGTTTACTAGTTTGCGGTTATTCGAAGTAGGTTCCGACGGCGGTGGCACAGCCGTTAGCGATCACGTTTCCGTTAGTATCGAAGATTTCATTGGTGGCGTTACTGTTCATCTCCTCACCGTCATTTGAGACTTCGATAATTTGTGTGAGCCTCTGCCTTCCGGTCCAGGCTCCGGCTGGATTGAACAAGAAAGCTTCAGAAACGGCCCTATAAGTTTGGCCGCCCAGGTGTTCCCATACGCCATGCCCGGGAGTTCGCAGCGCGGGTGGAAAACCGGTCGTGGTTTCAGTTAACGTCCCTCCCTGTGCAAAAGTCAGGAAGGCGGGAAAGGTCCTTAGCGCTGCGCCGGATGCACAGTCGCGGATGGTGACCTGCATGCGCCAGGTTCCTTCGAGCTTTCCCCCGTGTGATTCGGCCAGCACCGGCGTCCACAAGCTTGTTACCGTCAAAACAAGCGCGACCATTAGAACTAAACCGGCGACCATGTTCATCGTTCTCGACTTCATGGTGATATCCTCTTTCACTGTCAAAATTTTTCGGCCTTTTCAGCCGTCGGTGGTGATACTCTTCCTAACGGCTACTGAAAATATTTAGGATGTCCTGAAAAAAGTTCTGAAAGTTCTGAATAAAGCCATGGGCGAGCCGCAATCGCGCATCTACGAGTTCGACGACTTCCGCCTCGATGCCGGCGAACGCGTATTGTTGCGGCGCGGCGAGCGCGTAGCACTTACTCCGCGCGTGCTCGACACCTTGCTTTATCTCGTGCGGCATCACGGAAGGGTTTTGGAGAAGAACGAATTGATGTCAGAGATTTGGCCGGACGCAGTGGTCGAGGAGAACAATCTCAATCAGAATATCTCGACACTGCGTCGCATGTTCGGCGAGAGTCGGGGCGAGAACCGCTACATCGTAACGGTACCGGGACGCGGTTATCGCTTCGCTGCTCAGGTAACAGAGAACGCAAGCACTTCGGACGCGCTTCACCTGCGATCGCAACAAACTATCGCTGTGCTTCCTTTCGCCAACATCAGTACCGATCCAGAGAACGCGTACTTCTGTGAGGGTCTGGCAGAGGAACTATTGAATGCATTGTCCAGAATCGAGGGAATTAAAGTGGCTGCGCGTATTTCGGCATTCGCCCTTGTAGGGAAGAACGCCAGCATAAATGAGATCGGTGTGGCCCTGGGTGTGAAGTCAATCCTTCAGGGAAGTGTGAGGAGATCGGGAAACCGTCTGCGCATCACGGCGCAACTGGTCAACGCCTCGGACGGATATCACTTGTGGTCGGAGCGTTACGACCGGGAGATGCGTGACATCTTCGACGTGCAGGACGAGATAACACTCGCGGTCGTGAATGCACTTAAAGTTCAGCTCCTCGGTGAAGAAAAGAATGCGGTGCTCAAGCGGCACACCGAGAATACTGAGGCTTACCACCTGTACTTGAAGGCACGCTATTTTTGGTTCAAGTCCGCGCCGCAGGAGTTTCGTAAGAGCCGTGACTACTTCCAGCGTGCCGTCGATGCTGACCCTTCTTACGCCCTTGGCTATTTCGGTTTAGCATCTTTCTACGGTTTCGCTTCGTCGTGGGGCTTGATGCCACCGCAGGAGGGGTGGGCGAGAATGGAAGCCGCTACGATGAAGGCCCTCGCGTTAGACGCTACCCTGGCCGAGGTCCATCATGGATTGGCGGCGCTAAAATGGGTGTACTACCGGGACTGGTCCGGAGCCGAACAGGCGTTCCGGAAAGCCATCGAGCTGAATCCGCAGATTGGTGCCATACACAGTCACCACTCTATTTTTCTTTCGGTGATCGGAAGACATGACGAGGCCATAGCTGCCGGTCAACGTGCGTTAGAGCTCGATCCGCTTTCGATCCGCATCCACCGGAATCAAGCCGGCAGGTTCTACCATGCGCGTCGCTACGACGAAGCGGTCAAGCAATTTTCCGAGGCGCTGGAACTAGATCCGAACGACGCCTCATTGCATGAAGAAATCGGCGACGTCTATGAGCAGTTGGGACTCCACCAGGAAGCTATTGCCGAGTGGACAAAGGCCATTACCCTCGACGGTGATGACGAGCTTGCGGGAATCATCGGCGAGGTGTATTCCGGATCGAGCTTTGTTG
>Ga0207684_10002360_pt1 | contig 19118 bp, 15 predicted proteins | sample KBSK5501metaG_FD_184342 | JGI IMG/M metagenome (GOLD analysis project Ga0207684, IMG submission 184342) | Corn, switchgrass and miscanthus rhizosphere microbial communities from Kellogg Biological Station, Michigan, USA - KBS K5-50-1 metaG... | ecosystem: Host-associated > Plants > Roots >...
AGGCCGCTCCCCCGCCGCCTGCCTCAGGTCAGCTGCTCGACCTGGGCACCGGGTACGGGCCACTGGCACTGGTGATGGCCGCCCGCTCGCCGGGTGCGGTGGTGTGGGCGGTCGATGTCAACGAGCGGGCGCTGGAGTTGTGTGCCCGCAACGCCGACCGCGCCGGGCTCACCAACGTTCGCTGCGTCACCCCGGACGCCCCGGGCCTGCCCGCGCAGTTCCAGCTCGTATGGTCGAATCCGCCGATCCGGATCGGCAAGCAGGCGCTTCATGACCTGCTCAGTACCTGGCTGGCGCGGCTGGTCCCCGGCGCCCCGGGCTATCTGGTCGTTCAGCGGCACCTCGGCGCCGATTCGCTGCACCGCTGGCTGGCGGAGGCGGGCTGGGTAACCACCCGGGTCGCGGCCCGGGGCGGCTACCGGGTACTGCAGGCCACCCGCCCGGATCCCGCCACCGGAATCGAGGCTCAATGATCGCGGTCACCCTGTGGAGGCTCGATGAATGAGGAGACGCCGGTGCCCGTGCAGCGGCCAGGGCCGCCCAGGCAACTGCGGCCCACCGACGTGAAGCGGCTGAACAGGTCCTGGCGCCGGGCGACCCACGCCCGGATTGCGCTTCTGCTCGACTCGGTGACGCAGCCTTTCAACGTGGGGGCCATGGTGCGCTCCGCGGCCGCGTTCGGGGTGGAGCGGATCTGGCTCTGCGGGAACTCGGCCCTGCCGGACCACCCGTCGGTGGGCAAGACCGCGCTTGGCACCGAGCGGCTGCTGGCCTGGGAGCGTGAGCCAGACCCGGTCGCCGCGGCCAAGGCCGCCTCGGCCGCCGGGCTGCGGGTCGTCGCGATCGAACTCGCCGACGCGGCGATCCCGCTGCACGATGCGCCGCTGGGCGGGGATGTCTGCCTGGCTCTGGGTAACGAGGACCACGGCTGCTCGCCCGCGCTGCTGGCCGCGGCCGACGCGGTCGGCTACATTCCCCAGATCGGCCGGGTCGGCTCGCTCAATGTGGCCGCTGCGGCGGCCATCGCTCTGGCTGAGGCGCGCCGCCGTGAGTGGTCACCAGGCTGACCTGCCGCGGGCATTGCTCTGGCTGAGGCACCGCCGTACCGTGGTGGTCACCAGGCTGACCTGCCGAAACTGACCTCCGGAAACCCAGTCCTAGCCAAGGATGTTGGCCGTTGGTCATCCTCCGTTCGCAGGCAGGTTCCGCTGGTAGGCGATAATTGCATGCATGCCTACTGGCTTTCTCGATCACCCACGGCCGATCGCCTTCGCGCACCGCGGCGGCGCCGCGCACGCGCCGGAGAACTCCTGGCGTGCCTTCGAGCACGCGGTAGGCCTCGGCTATGGGTATCTGGAGACCGACCTCCAGGCAACCGCTGACGGCGTCTTGATCGCCTTCCACGACCGGACGCTGGACCGGGTGACCGGGCGCCCGGGACGGATCGCCCGGATGTCCCATCGGGACCTGTCCGGGGCTCTCATCGGCGGGACCGAGCCAATCCCGCTGCTTGAGGATCTCCTGGCCGCGTGGCCGGATGTCCGGTTCAACATCGACCTGAAGGACTCTCCCGCCGTGCGGCCGCTCGCTGAGGTGCTGCGGCGGACCGCGGCCTGGGACAGGGTCTGCGTCACATCGTTTTCCGCGAGCAGGCTCCGGGCCGCGCGGCGCGTCTTCGAGCGGCAGGTCTGCATGACGGCGTCCCCGGTCGGCGCAGCCGTGGTGCGCTTCGGCGGCCCTCGTGACGTGCGCGAACCGCATCGAGTCGGATCACGCCGGGCCGGATCGCACCAGACCCGGCCAGACCGGGCACCCGCACCGACGCCGCCCGAACGGGGCCCCTATGCGGCGCTGGCGGAGCGGCTGGCACGCACGGGCGTGCGGTGCGCCCAGGTGCCGGCCACGGTAGCCACCGAGTCTTTTGTCAGCCGCGCGCATGCGCTTGGGCTCCATGTCCACGCGTGGACGATCAATGACGCCGCGACCATGACCGGCTTGCTCGACATCGGCGTCGACGGAATCATGACTGATGAGACCGTCTCACTGCGTGAGGTGCTGATCGGCCGCGGCCAGTGGCACCCCCGCCGCGGCTGAGTTCAGCAGCCATCGCCAGACCGTCGGCCGCCTCGGGACGGGCGCGCCGGGGGTTGGAATCGGGCCACAGCGGGAATCTTGTTCGCGTACTCGGCGTTATCGATTTCGGATGGCTAAGCGCCTGGGAGGCACTGACCAATGGCCGAACGCGCACTTCGTGGTACCCGGCTCGGGGCGACGAGCTACGAAAACGACCGCAACACCGATCTGGCACCTCGCCAGGAGATAGCTTTCGACTGCCCGAAGGGTCACCACTTTAGCGTGCCGTTCGCCGCTGAGGCGGAGGTTCCGGCGACATGGGAATGCAGGGTGTGCGGGGCGACGGCGTTCACCACGACCGGAGATCTGTCCGCCCCGAGGAAGGCCAAGCCACCCCGCAGCCACTGGGACATGCTCAGGGAACGCCGGTCGATCGCCGATCTTGAGGAAGTGCTCGCCGAGCGCCTGGCCGTGATCCGTGGCCAGCGCGGCGAAGACCCGGCGGCCAAGGTCAGCGCCAGGCAGCGGAAGAGCGCCTAAGGCCGGCCGAGCACCGCCGCGTTACGGCTGGGTCAGGGTGCCGGGCTCGCTGGGCGGCTAGCGGCCGTTGGGCGTGGCCGGGGGCTGGCGAAGAGCGTGCCACCGGCTGGCGATGCCCCACTGTGCGATCCGCCACAGCGCCTCTACAACGACGGTCCTGCTCATCTTGCTGGCGCCGCGGGCCCGCTCCACGAACGTGATCGGCACCTCTACCACTGTCATCCCGGCCCGGAGCGCACGCAGCGCAAGATCCACCTGGAAGCAGTAGCCCTGCGATTCCACTTCATCCAGCGCGATCCGCTGCAGCGTCGTGGCCCGGTACACCCGGTACCCCGCCGTGGCGTCGCGGAGCTGAATGCCGAGCATGAGGCGCGCGTAGGTATTGGCGCCCCTGGAGAGGATCTCCCGGGACCTGGGCCAGTTGATGACCCTGCCGCCAGGTACGTAGCGCGACCCGATCACGAGATCGGCATGGGCTAGCGCGCTGAGCAGGTCGGGCAGTTGCTCCGGCTGGTGGGAGCCGTCGGCGTCCATCTCGACCATGGCGCCGTATCCCTGGTCGAGAGCCCAGCGGAAGCCGGCGATGTAGGCAGCGCCGAGCCCGTTCTTCCCAGGCCGGTGCAGGATGTGGATGCGAGGGTCCCCGGCTGCGAGCTTGTCCGCGAGTTCCCCGGTGCCATCAGGGCTGTTGTCATCCACGATCAGCAGGTCAGCATCAGGCACCGAGCCACGGACCCGGCCGGCGATGGCCTCGAGGTTCTCCCGCTCGTTATACGTGGGGATGATCACCGCCACCTGGCCGACAGGCGCGCCGGATGGGCTCGTACCAGTCAACTCTTCGCCTGCCTTCCCGCTGCGTCGCACTGCGTAGGTGATCCGCTATCGGTGCGTGACTTCATGCAGGTTACCTTCGCCGGGAGACAACAGAGTCGGAGGAGCCCAGCCAGTATAGAAACTTGCCCCACAGCTCGCCTTTAATAGGACAAACCAGCTCGAATCGCAGAGGCGAGTGCACCGCAGCAGCGGCCTGCCCGAGCCGCCAGCAGTGGCCGGCCCGGGCAGGCGCGCCGGCCTGTCATGGGCGCTCTCCAGCGAAGGAAGTGGGCCTGGGCATCCCTTCGGACCGGAGTCCGTCCCGTCGGCAACGAGCTCGGTCTCCGTTGTCTACTGGGTGCCCAGGCCCCTCCCGGGTCCAACCCCCCGCCCAGCCGGGGCCGCGGCAGGCCTCCTCTGTACTGCACCTGGTACCAGGACGAGGAGATATCCTCACCCCCGGCACAGCCCCGTCGGCACAACACCGCCCCCGGCGGCTAGCCCGGTGCTGGACTGGGCAGCAACTTACCGTCGTTCAGCGTGATGTCAACCCTGGGCAACCGCAGGCCGCGATGCGGCGGGCAGGGGCGAGGGGCCCTAGTCCGGGCATCCCCCTGGCGATAGCATGAAGCGGTTTCCCAGCGTGTAAGGGCGCATCGTTCGGGAGGACGGTCATGACAGAAGATCAGCAGGTCTCGGAGTCGCAGATTGCCGTGCACTGGCGCGAGGAGGAGTACTACTACCCTCCCGAGTCATTTGTCCAGCAGGCCAACGCGGCGGACCCAGCTATCTTCGAGCGGTTCCGCGAGGAGAACTTCCCGGACTGCTTCAAGGAGTACGCGGACCTGATCACCTGGGACGAGACCTGGCACACCACGCTGGACACCAGCAACCCGCCGTTCTGGAAGTGGTTCGTCGGCGGCCGGCTGAACGCCTCGTACAACTGCGTGGACCGGCACGCCGAGGCCAGCCCGGACAAGACCGCGATCATCTTCGTGCCGGAGCTGGAGTCCGACGGCCACGTGGAGATCAGCTATGCGGAGCTGCTTCGTCAGGTGAACGAGTTCGCGGCGGTGCTGCGCGACTCGCTTGACCTGAAGGCAGGCGACCGGGTGACGCTGCACATGCCGATGGTGCCTGAGCTGGCGGTCACCATGCTGGCGTGCGCCCGGCTCGGGGTCATTCACTCGCAGGTGTTCGGCGGGTTCAGCGGCACCGCCTGCGGGCACAGGATCGCCGACTCCGGCAGCCGCTTCCTGATCACGATGGACGGATACTACCGCGGCGGCCAGCTGGCGGACCACAAGGTCAAGGCCCACGAGGCGCTCGCGGCAGCCCGCCAGGAGGGCCAGGAGGTCGAGAAGGTTCTTGTCTGGCGCCGACACCCCGGGCAGTACGCTTCGCAGACCCCGATGGCCGAGGGCCGGGACTTCTTCGTCGACGAGCTGCTCAGCGAGCACCGGGGGCAGGTCGTGGAGCCGGTGTCCATGCCGGCCGAGGCGCCGTTGTTCCTGATGTACACCAGCGGCACGACCGGCCGCCCGAAGGGCTGCGTGCACAGCACCGGCGGTTATCTCGCCTACGTGGCCGGGACGTCGAAGTACTACCAGGACATCCACCCCGGCGACGTGTACTGGTGCATGGCCGACATCGGCTGGATCACCGGCCACTCCTACATCGTCTACGGGCCGCTCGCGCTTGGCACCACGACGGTGATCTATGAGGGCGTCCCCAACTATCCCGACGGCGGGCGACCGTGGCGGATCGCGGAGAAGCTCGGGGTGAACATCTTCCACACCTCGCCCACGGCGATCCGGATGCTGCGCAAGGTCGGCCCGGAGGAGCCGAAGAACTACAGCTACCGTTTCAAGCACATGACCACAGTGGGCGAGCCGATCGAGCCCGAGGTCTGGCGCTGGTACCACTCCGAGGTCGGCAAGGGCGAGGCGGCCATCGTCGACACCTGGTGGCAAACCGAGAACGGCGGCTTCCTCGGCAGCACGCTGCCCGCCCTGCAGCCGATGAAGCCGGGCAGCTGCGGGCCCGGCGTCCTCGGCGTCTACCCGGTGATCTACGACGAGGACGGCAACGAGGTCCCGGCGGGAAGCGGCAAGGCGGGCAACATCTGCATCCGCAACCCGTGGCCGGGTATCTTCCAGACCATCTGGGGCCAGCCCGAGCGGTTCGTCGATACCTACTACGCGAAGTACAACAGGAACCCGGACAGCAAGGACTGGCGCGACTGGCCGTACTTCGCCGGTGACGGAGCTCTCCAGGCCGCCGACGGCTACTTCAGGATCCTGGGCCGGGTCGACGACGTGATCAACGTGGCCGGGCACCGGCTGGGCACCAAGGAGATCGAGTCCGCGGCCCTGACCGTTCCAGAGGTCGCCGAGGCGGCAGCGGTGCCGGTGATCGACGACATCCGGGGCCGCGCCGTGGAGATCTACGTCTCGCTCAAGCCCGGCTTCGAGCCGGGCAAGGAGATGGAGGACAAGGTGACCAGGGCGATCGAGACCGAGATCGGCAAGATCGCCCGGCCGAAGAACGTCTGGATCGTGCCCGACATGCCAAAGACCAGGTCGGGCAAGATCATGCGCCGGGTCATCGCGTCCATCTCCAACTTCGCCGACATCGGGGATGTCACCACCCTGGCCAACCCCGAGATCGTCGAGGACATCCGCCACCACGTGCAGAGCGCGAAGGTCGCCAGGGACGACGTGCCGCGAGCGCTGACCGAGGCCGAGTTCGAGGAGATCAAGAAGTTCGGCGCGGAGTAGCCTGTCCCGCCTGCATGACGGCAGTGGCCCCAGTGTGAACTGGGGCCACCGCCGTCGGCGTCCGCGGATCAGCTGGTCACCGACATGGACCCGGTGCCTGCGGACCCGGTGCCTGCGGGGCGCCCTCGCCGGCCATCTCGGCCAGGACGGCCTCGGTGTCGCGGCCATGACTGGGGACCGGGCCCAGCACGGCGCCGAAGCCGCTGTGCTGGACCGGCGGCGGCAGCACCTCCACCCGCTGATCTCCCGCGAGGATGGCCGTCCACTGGCCCGCGAGCTGGGGATGGCTCACCACCTGATCGACCCGCTTCACCGAGGCGTAGGCGATCTGGGCTTGCTCCAGCCGCCGCAGCAGCTCACCGGTCGCCAGCCGGGCCACGGCCCGGCGCAGCTGGCGTTCGAGGTCGTCGCGATGCTGGACCCGCTGCTGGTTCCCGGCGAACCGGCTGTCGCTGGCCATGTCGGGCAGGTCGAGGACGTCGCGGCATAGCCGCGCCCACTCGGCTTCGTTCTGCACCGCCAGCAGGATCTCGTCGCCGCCGGCCGTCACGTAATCCCCGTAGGGGACGATGGTCGCATGGCGCGCGCCGCTGCGCGGCGGCGGCCGGCCGGTCAGCTTGGTCAGCTGCAACGGGTGCGACATCCATTCGGCGAGCGCGCCGAACAGCGACACCGTGACGACGCCACCGCGACCGGTCCTCGCGCGCTGCAGCAGCGCGCTGAGGATGCCGCTGTAGGCGTACATGCCGCCGGCGATGTCGGCGATGCTGATGCCGGCCTTGGCCGGCGCTTCCGGGGAACCGGTCACGGCCAGGACCCCCGCCTCGGCCTGCACAAGCAGGTCATAGGCCTTGCGGTCGGCATAGGGGCCCGCGTCACCGTAACCGCTCAGCTGGCAGGCGACCAGCCGCGGGTGCCGTTCGGCGAGCGAGACCGCCTCCAGGCCGAGCCTGCGGATGGCCGCAGGCGCGAGGTTGCACACGAAGACGTCCGCGCGGCCGATCAGCGTGTCCAGCATCCGCCGCCCATGGTCCGCCTTGAGGTCCAGCACGACGGACTCCTTGGAGCGGTTGAGCCAGACGAACCAGCTGGACATGCCGTCGCCGGCCGCGCTGTCGTAGTCGCGGGCGAAGTCGCCTCGCCCGGGACGTTCGATCTTGATGACCCGAGCGCCGAGATCGGCGAGCTGCCGGGTGGCGAACGGGGCGGCCACAGCCTGCTCCAGCGCCACCACCAGCGTCCCGTCCAGCGGCCGGCCGCCGGCATCGGCCTGGCCGTCGGTGGGCGTCGTCACTCCTGCTCCCTGCCTGTCGACGACGGGGCTGTCGACGACGCGGGTATCGACGACGGCTGAGCGGTAGCCGCCGTCTTTGCGCCAGCCAGCCCGGCGAGGTCCGGCACGCCGCCACAGTCCAGCACCGTGCCGCCGTCTAGCAGCGCGGCGTCGTCCAGCAGATCCAGGGCCGTCAGGAGCCGGTGCGCGGCGGGCTCGCTGAGCAATTCGGCCGCCTTCGCGGTGATCTCCGGGCGGCCGGCGGGCCATCCGGGGCTGCCGCGGAACGCGGCGGTGCGCAGCTCAACAACCTCGCCATCAGTGAAGCTCAGCGTCACCTCGGCACCCCACCGGGCGGGATACGCGGCATCCAGCGCGGCGCTGGTGTGTATCTCGGTGCGGTCCATCCACTGCTGCAACTCGGGCGCCACCGAACGGGCGTCCTGGAAGTCCGCCAGCGAGGAGGTACCACGGGCGAGCGTGAGGGCCGCGCCGAAGGGCATGGAGAACTGGGCGTCGACCATGTTGGTGACGGTTCTCTTGCGTGCCAATGGCTCGCCGACCAGGCCAATCCCGGCACTGAGCACCCCGCAGTCGATCCGCTGGATGCCTGCGACGCGCCCGCCGTCAGTGCGGTATGCCGCCAGCAGGTCCATCACGCCGTGCATGTATCGGCAGCACGGATGAAACTTCACGCTGGTCTCATGCACGGCCCTCAGTCCGCGAGCGCGGCGGAGCACCTCCTCGGCGTGGGCCTCCGCGCGGGCGCCTCCGTAGATGTGCATCAGGCCGCTGCGGTCCTCGAAGGCATCCAGCGGTCCGGTGAAGCCAGCCGCGGCCAGCTCCGCAGCGAGAAGGCCGCCCGCTGCCGCCGACCCGGAATGGAGCCGCTTGGTCCAGGCGCCATCGCTGAGGTAGGCCATGCTGCCTGCGGACATGCTCAGGGCGATGCCGAAGGCCCGGCGGATGGTGCCGGCGTCCAGGGCCGCGAGGCGCCCGGCGGCGGCCGCGGCACCGAAAACGCCGCAGATCGCGGTCGGATGCACCCCCTGCCGGTAGAGCTCAGCGGGGCCGAGCAGCTCGCCGACGCTGGCCATGACCTGGTACCCAACGACCGCGCTGTCCAGCACCGCTGCCATCGCCGGCGGCCGAGCGGCGGCCGCCGCGAGCAGTGCGGTCCATATGACGGTGCCGGGATGCGAGCTGGATGGCTCGTGGGTGTCGTCGAGTTCGAGGCTGTGCGCGCTGATCCCGTTGAGCAGCGCCGCGTCCCGCACTGCCGCGCGCTGTCCGGTCCCCAGGACGGGGGCGGGGCCGGCCGACGCAGGCAGCAGCGCGTTCCTCGCCACCCGCGCAGAGTCGGCGGCCGCGCCGGCGGTTGCCACCGCAATGTAGTCCGTCAGCAGGAGCCTGGCTCGCTCACGCTCGGACACCCCCGGCCTGGCCGCCGCGGCCAGGCCGGCGAGCGCGGATGTCACCAGGGACTTCGTCACCGCCCCACCTCCATCCGGGCCGGTCGCTGGGCTTCCCGGCTGCGGCCGATTAGACCGGCCAAATCAGCCTGCTGCTCCAGTAAGCCCGCAGGCGCCATACCTGTCAAGCTTCCCCTGCTCGCTGGCCTTGGGCGAGGTGGCCGACGTCGGGCGTCCCCGGCCGCGGTCTTGACGGGGACCTCGAGCAGTCGCAATATGGCCGTCTAAACACACGACCGGGCATCACACGACCGGGCATCACACGACCGGGCATCACAACTGCGAGCAGGAGCCGTCCGGTGGAGGCCAGAGCCGTCCGCACTTCGTTGCGAGCCGTTCCTGACGGGCCGGGCCAGGTCAGCGCGTACCGTCAGGTGGCGGCCGACCTGCGCCAGGCGATCGCCGCTGGCCGGTACCCGGCCGGGCGGCGGCTGCCTACCGAGGCCGAGATGGTCACCGCCACCGGGCTGGGCCGCCAGACGGTGCGCCGGGCCTTCCAGGAACTCGTCACCGAGGGTGTCATCTACCGGGTGCGCGGCCGCGGCACGTTCGCCATCCCAGGCGACGGAAAGTACCTGCGGTCCTTCGGCAGCGTCGAGGACCTGATGGCGCTGTCGCTGGACACCGAGATGCAGGTCGTCGAGCCGCTACACGTGCTGGCCAGCCTGGAGATCGCCGACCAGCTGCACGTCGCCGACGACATGGTCATGGCGATGTCCTTCCTGCGGCTGCATGAGAGCGTGCCGTTCTGCTACACCCGCGTTTACGTTCCGATGGAGCTCGGCCGCCGCCTGCGGGAGCTTCCTGAGCTTGCTGCCCTCGCGGAGCCCGGCGCCCGCGCCCGGCTTACCGTGATCAGCCTGATCGATCGGGTTAGCGATCACCCGATCCACGGCGCGCTGCAGAACGCCACGGCGGTGGCGGCCACCGCCGACATCGCCCGCCGGCTGGGCTGCGCGGCCGGCCTGCCGGTGCTGCGCATCGACCGGCTGTACCGCGACCGTGAGCTGCACCCGCTGGAACTCGCGATCAACCACTTCAACCCCGACCGCTACTCCTACCGGCTTCAGCTGCGGGGACGGGTGGATCACTCCAGCCCGGGCCGGGAGACGCCGTGAGCGAGCCGGAGGGGCGCGGCGCCGCCTGGACTGAGGAGCAGAGCGTGAGCGAGCCGGAGGGGCGCGGCGTCGCCTGGACTGAGGAGCGAGGAACGAGCGACGAGGGAAGGCGGCGCCTCAAAGGCGCCCCGGAGGCGAGCGGGAAGCAGAGCACGAGCGACGAGGGAAGGCGGCGCCTTAAGCGCCCCGCAGGCGAGCGGGAGACACCGTGAGCGAGCCGGAGGGGCGCCTTCAGCGCCCCGCAGGCGAGCGGGAGACGCCGTGACCGGCGGCCTGGCGCGCGGACGACAGGCACCAGCCCGGGAGGCGCCCGCCAGCCAGATGCCGGCCTCCCAGCGCACCGCGGCCGCCATCATCGGCGCGCTGTCCGCGGCCGGGACGCGGCTGCTGTTCGGCATACCCGGCGGAGGGCCGAACCTGGACGTGGTCGGCGCCGCAGCAGCCAGCGGCCTGCGATTCGTCCTGGCCCACGGCGAGACCGCCGCCACGGTCATGGCAGCGACCTGCGCCGACCTCACCGGAGCACCCGGCGCCGTCGTCGTCACCCGCGGGCCTGGGCTCGCCAGCGCCGTCAACGGCATTGCCCACGCGGCGCTCGACCGGCTGCCGCTCGTTGTCATCGCCGACACCGTCCCGGCGGCGGAGTCCGGCCGGATCAGCCACCAGCGGCTGGACCAGATTGCGCTAGGCCGGTCCGTAGCGAAGGCCGCCGTCGCAGTCGGCGGCGGCCACCCGGAACAGGCCGCCAACCATGCCGTCGGGCTGGCCACCGCGCCGCCCCCTGGGCCGGTCGTCGTCAACGTCGATGCCGGCGTCCACGACATCCTCCCCCAGGATGACGACCTGGGCGCGCTGCCCCCCGGCGACGATCTCGCGCCGCTCATCGCGGCCCTGCGGACGGCCCGGCGGCCCGCTGTGCTGCTTGGCCCCGGGGCAGTCCGGCACACCGGCGCCGTGCGCGCTGCCCTCGTCGGCAGCGGCATCCCGGCGCTGCACAGCTACCGGGCACGGGGCATCGTGCCGGACTCAGCCGCCGAAGCGGCCGGGCTGTTCACCGGCGGGACCATGGAGTCACCCCTGCTTGCATCGGCCGACCTCATCGTCGGGCTCGGCGTCGACCCGGTGGAGCTGATCCCGGCGCCCTGGGACTACCCGGCTCCCGCCGTGCTGGTCACCGACATCCCGGCCGGGTCCGCCGGATACTTCTCCGGCGGGATCGAGCTGGTCACCTCGCTGCCCGCCGCGATCGCGGCGCTGGCCGCGCACGGGGTGGGGCACGGCTGGCCCGAGGCAGCGGGCGCGGCGGCGAAGACGGCTGCGGCAGGCCTCCTGCAGCGGGCAGCCACCGCCGCGCCGGGACGGCTCGCACCCCAGGATGTTGTCACCACGGTACGGGCGCACACTCCGCCGGGGACGATCGCCACCGTGGATGCCGGTGCCCATATGCTCGTGGCGATGCCGCTGTGGCCAGTTGACGAGCCACGCCGACTCCTCATTTCCAGCGGGCTGGCGACCATGGGCTTCGCCCTGCCCGCCGCCATCGCCGCGGCCCTGTGCGAGCCAGATGAGCCGGTCATCGCCTTCACCGGGGACGGCGGCCTGGGGATGGCGCTCATGGAGATCGAGACCGCCGTCCGGCACCGCCTGCGTATTGTCCTGGTGGTGTTCAACGACGCCACACTGAGCCTGATCAAGATCAAGCAGCTCCCGGCGGGTCAGGGCGGGGCCGACACGGTCGGCTACCGCCCGGTTTCGTTCGCCCCCATCGCCGCGGCGATGGGGGCAGCGGCCGCGTCGGTCACGGATGTCGCGGGGCTGGTGGCGGCGCTGGCCGGGGCCCTCGGCCGTGCGGGGCCCACGCTTATCGACGCGCGTGTCGATCCCGCGGGGTACCCCGCGGTCATGGACCTGACCCGGGGCGCCGCCGGCCGCCGCGGCGCACCAGAATGAACCGCCCGCCATCGCCCCGCGCACGCCGCGCCGCCTCCGGAGGGACAAGACCACATCATGGCCGCACCTGAGATCGCCGACCTCGACCCCGACGAGCGCGACATCGTCTCGGTCGTGCACGACTGGGTCGAGGCCAGCGTGCGCCCCGTTGTGCGCGATCTGGAACATAGCAATACGTATCCCGCCCAGCTGATCGAGGAGATGAAGCAACTCGGCGTCTACGGGCTGGCCATTCCCGAGGCCCATGGCGGCTCTGGTGTCTCCACGGCATGTTTCGCGCTGGTCACCGAGGAACTAGCGCGGGGCTGGATGAGCCTGGCCGGCGCGATGGGCGGGCACAGCGTCGTCGCGCGCCTCATCACCACGTTCGGCACCGACGCCCAGAAGGACAGCTGGCTGCCGCGGCTCGCCACCGGCCAGGCCCGGGCGGCGATGGCGCTCACCGAACCGGGCGGCGGCTCGGACCTGCAGGCCATCCAGACCAGGGCGATCGCGTACGGCGAGGGTTACCGGGTGGACGGCGTGAAGACCTGGATCACTAATGCGCGGACGGCGGATCTCACCGCTGTCCTGTGCAAGACGGACCCAGATGCCGTCCCCGCCAGCCACGGCATCAGCATTCTCCTGGCCGAGAAGGGACCGGGCTTCACGGTCTCCCGCGACCTGCCCAAGCTGGGCTACAAGGGGGTGGAGAGCTGTGAGATCGTCTTCGACGGCTACGAGTGCCCACGAGAGGCCCTGCTCGGGCTCGAGGAGGGCTGCGGCTTCCGGCAGATGATGGGCGGGCTTGAGCTCGGCCGCATCCAGGTCGCGGCGCGGGCCGTCGGCGTGGCCAGGGCCGCGCTGGAGGACTCGCTGCGTTATGCGCAGCAGCGGGAGACCTTCGGGCAGCCCATCTGGCGGCATCAGGCGGTCGGCCATCGTCTCGCCGACATGGCCACCCGGGTCGACGCGGCCCGCCTGCTGACGGTCCGGGCGGCGGCCGCGCTGGACGCCGGCCAGCGCAGCGACCTGGAGGCTGGAATGGCGAAATTGTTCGCCTCGGAGGCGTGCCTGCAGGTCACCGCCGACGCGATCAAGGTGCACGGCGGCTATGGCTTCTCGGCCGAGTTCGACGTCGAGCGCTATTACCGCGACGCCCCGCTGATGGTGGTCGGCGAGGGCACCAACGACATCCAGCGCAGCGTCATCGTCCGGCAACTGGTCGACCGGTACCCGGGCTGACCACGCACCATCTAACCGCCCCGCCGGGGCAGCACTCCAAGGGAGTAGACAGTGGCCATAACCGTAGCGAAGTTCAAGGACGTCTCCCAGGGCACCCAGCCGGGTCAGTTCACCATCGGTGAGCGGGAGGGGGTGGCGAGTCTCAGCGACCTCGACCCGGTCTACCGGCAGTTGCTCGACGACCCGGTCACCGCCATCGTCGCCGTCACCGGGTCGGACAGCCTGCCGAACCTGACCCCGGTGTGGTTCGACTACGCGGGCAATACTGTCCTGCTGAACCTGGCTACCCACCGCAAGAAGGTCGGCTGGCTCCGTAAGGCGCCACACGCGACGTTCCTGCTGATGAACCCCGAGAATCCGTATCACTGGGTCAGCCTCAAGACGGTGGTGGCACGCGAGATCTCCGAAGACGACCCGGTCGAAGGCCCGCTCGTCACCGAGCAGCTCGACCGGATCTGGGTGAAGTACACCAGCAACGATCCGCCCTACGGCCTGCGTGATCCGTCGATCGATGAGAGGCGGGTGCTGTTCGAACTCGACGTCGTGAAGGTCGCCACGTTCGGCCGTCCCTAGCAGCCGCAGGCCCATCATTCTGGAGGGAGAGCACCGCCAGTGCCCCGGATGCCCCGCGTCGTCGTCATGGGAGGGTCGCTCGGCGGCCTGACCGCGGCACTGGTGCTGCGGGACGCCGGCTGTGATGTCCGGGTGTTCGAGCGTTCCTCGTCCGCCCTGCGGGCCCGTGGCGCGGGCATCGCGGTCCTCGATGCCACCCTGCGCTACCTCACCGAACGCGGCGGCTACCGCGCCGAGGACGTCTGCTCGGCCACTGGCTGGATCCGCTTCATCCGCGCCGACGGGAGCGTCCAGCACGAGCAGCGGCACCGTTACCGGTTCTCCTCGTGGAACACGATCTACCGGTCCCTGCTCGGGCTGTTCGACCGCGACCGTTACGTCCTCGGCCGGGAGGTGGCGAGCTTCAGCTCGGCCGGGGATGTCGCCCGCGTGACGCTGGCCGACGGATCCGGTGCCGAGGCCGACCTGCTTGTCTGTGCGGACGGCATCGGCTCGATGGCCAGGGCGCGCCTGATGCCGCAGGTCGCGCCCTCCTACGCCGGGTACGTGGCGTGGCGCGGCACGCTGCCGGAGCGGGACCTGTCACCGTCGGCCCGCACAACGCTCGGCGACGCGCTCATCTATCAGGTGCTGGAGCACAGCCATATCCTCATCTACCCGATCCCCGGCCTGGACGGTTCCCTGTCCGAGGGCGACCGGCTGGTCAACATCGTCTGGTACGTCAACGTGGCCGCGGGCGATGAGCTGGACAACCTCATGACCGACCGGCGCGGGGTGCGGCGAATCATGTCGCTACCTCCGGGCGGGGCGACCGATGACGTCGTCCACCGCATGCGGCAGGCTGCTGCCATGTCGCTGGCCACGCCGATCGCCGAGGTCGTCACGGCCATCCCCGAGCCTTTCATCCAGGTGGTTTGTGACATCGACGTCCCTCGCATGGCGGCGGGCCGGGTCTGCCTCATCGGCGACGCGGCGTTCGCGGTCCGGCCGCATGCGGCGGCGGGCACGGCCAAGGCAGCCGACGATGGGTGGGCCCTCGCCGAAGAGCTCACGGCCGCGGACGGGGATGTGCCGGCCGCGCTCCGCGCGTGGGAGCAGCGCCAACTGGCTGTTGGCCGGTCGCTGCTCGCCCGGACCCGCGAGATCGGCGACAGCTCGCAGTTTTCCGGCACGTTCCGCCCGGGCGACCCCCGGCTCATCTTCGGTTTGCACGAACCCGGTCACTGACCAGCAGAAGTCATGTCCAAGGAGACGACATTGGCCACCACCACCCTCAGTGAAGGCACCTTCGACCCGGCCGACTACTCCCGCGAGCTGGCGGAGGCACCGCGCAATCTCGATGTCGGCACCCGCCTGTGGTTCGAGAACGACCGCATCCGGGTGTGGGAGGTCCGGCTGCAGCCTGGTGAGCGCGGCCCCTTCCACGCGCATACCCGCCGGTACTTCTGGACGGTCGTGGACGGCGGCATCGGCCGCCAGCGCTCGGCGGACGGCGCGGTGATCACCCGCGAGTACCACGTCGGCGATACCAACTACTCCGAGCACAGCCCGGCCGAGCCGATGATCCACGACTTCGAGAACGCCGGCGACAGCCCGATAAGGTTCGTCACCGTCGAACTCCTTGACTGAGCGCAACACCGATCGAAACTTCGACCGGTCGGGCAGCCATATGGGAGGGCAGCCCGGATGGGACTGTGATGGCGTGCGGTCGGTCGGCGGCTGCGGAGGATCGGCATGGTCTGGCCGTGGCCTGTGATCGTTGCTTGGGAGGCTCGTGTCATTCGAGTACCCGGCGGGAGATGGATGGTGGCTCGCGCCCCCCTTTTTTGCCTCGGATCTTGGGGTTAGCTCACGTTGATCGCGGTGTCGTCGATGACGAACGAGGTCTGCAGTTCGTAGTCTTCGCTGCCGGTGAACTTCAGCGTGATGGTCTGCCCGGCGTAGGCGCTCAGCGAGAAGCTGGGCTGGGTGTATCCGGTGTTGTGGTCGAGGTTGGAGTAGGTGTGCAGCGTGGACAGTACCGTGCCGGAGCTGTTGAGGACCTGAACCTTCAGCGTGTCGTACTTGGTGGTTGTGGTGGTTTCCGCTGTGTCGATGTGTAGCCAGAAACTGAGGTTGTAGGTCGAGCACCCGGTCGGCAGCGTGACCTTCTGCGACAGCGTGTCGGTGTGAGTGGTGCCGTAGCCGTCCAGCCAGGCATCCCACGAGCCGCTGTGCGGCGGTTCCTGGGTGTTGTCGTTGACCACGCCGGAACTCGCGGACCAGGGTGCCGCGGTGCCGGTCTCGAAACCGGGGTTGCCCAGCAACTGCGCCGGCGGACAGGTGCCTGACGTGGGCGTGGCGATCGCCTCGCTGCTCTTGTTGCCTTCACCGAGGGCGTTCACGGCGCTGACTTCGTAGAAGTATTTCTGGCCGTTGGTGAGGCCGGTATCCGTGCACGAGGTCACGACGCCGAGGCCGCTGCACCCGCCGGTTGTCACCAGCGTCTCGCCGCCGCTCGTCGTGCCGCGGTACACGCGGTAGGACGAGATTGCGACGCCGCCGTTGTTGGCGGGAGCCGTCCAGCTCAACGAGACCTGGCCGTTGCCGGGGCTTCCGGTCAGCCCGGTGGGCGGCCCCGGCGGTGTTCCGGCGATGGGCGTGGCGCTGATGGTGACGTTCGAGCTGGCCGTCTTAGCCGGCGACGAACTGTCGGTGACCGTGAGCGTCGCGGTATAGGTTCCGGCGTTGCTGTAGGTGTGAGTGGGGTTCTGGGCCGTGCTCGTCGCGGACCCGTCGCCGAAGTTCCAGCTATAGGAGTAGGGCGGGGTTCCGCCCGAGGCCGAGCCGGTGAACGACACATTGAGCGGGACCTGGCCGGAAGTTGGCAGCGCGCTCGCGGTGGCGGTGAGCGGGCTGCCGACCGCGCTGACCTTGACGGTGACGGTCGACGTGGCCGTGTTGGCCGGCGAGGCGCTGTCGGTGACCGTGAGCGTCGCGGTGTAGGTCCCGGCGGCGCTGTAGGTGTGGCTGGGGTTCTGGACCGTGCTCGTCGCGGATCCGTCGCCGAAGTTCCAGCTGTAGGAGTAGGGGGCGGTTCCGCCCGAGGCCGAGCCGGTGAACGACACGTTCAGCGGGGCGTTGCCCGACGTTGGCGTGCCGGCGGCCGTGGCCGTGAGCGGGACGGAGCCCTGGCTCCACAGCGCCTCGAAGGGATCGCCCAGGGCGGCCTGGTCCGCGGTAGTCATGGGGAACGTCGATAGGCCGAGGTTGTTGTTCGGGTCGATGATGCCCGGGTGGACGTTCTCCATGACGCGTTCCATCACGGCCAGCGTGTTGCTGGCCGAGTACGCGACGTGCGTGATGTAGCCCTGCTTCATGTACAGCGGCGAGGCCACCACGACGGTCGGCACGCGGAAGGTGTTGCTGACGTGGTCCGGGCCGTTGTTGCCGTTCTGGGTGTCGTCCTCCGTGATCACGATGACCGTGTTGTCCTTGTAGGACGAGTTGTTCATGATCGAGTCGACGATCTGCTTCGTCACGGCGTCGTTCGTCGGGATGTCCTGGAAACTGCCCGGATGGTCGTTGAACAGCTCCACATAGGAGTACGACGGCAGGCCGTGCCCGGACACGAAGCTCAGGAAGTCGTTCCCGATGGTCTGGTCAGGGATGTTGGTGCCGCTGCAGGCGTAGTCGTTGTAGTGCAATTCCTCCGGGATGCTCGTCCCCGGACGGTTGACCGGCAGCACCTCGATCTTGTTGGTGGCTGGGTTGCGCCAAAACCCGTTGCCGCTGCTGAGCATCCAGTAGAAGTCCCCGTTCATGAGGAACGTGTATGGGCTGCTGCCGGTCCCCGTGCCGGTCTGGGCCGTGCATGGGTTGGTGCCTTCCCCGGCCGGCCCCGTGTCACTGCCTAGGAAGCGGTCGAACTCCGTCCCAGTGGCGGTGGGGTAGGACTGCTGCTGCGAGCTGGAGGCCGACTGACCGGAGAACAACCACCAGTGGTTGGGGCCGCTCGGCGGCTGCGTGCCCGTGCTGTAGGAGTCCATCAGCGCGTACTGCTTGGCCAGCGCGTGGAGGCCGGGCACCTGAGTGATGTGGTTCGTGCTCTCCACCGTGCCGTTGCAGCCGGCGTGGATCGTGGTGGCGCAGTCACCGAGGTAGTCGTCGAAGGTGTGGTTCTCCCTCAGCAGGAGCACGAAGTGCGTGAACGGCGGGAAGTAGGGAGCCAGCGGGTTGCTCGCCTGCGTCGGTTCCCACACGGTCCGCAACTGCGTGCTACAGGTTCCCGCCTGGCACACCTGCTCCAGCCGGACCGCCTTCCGGTTGGTGATGTGGAAGTCGTGCAGCTGCGGGAACCGCCGGAACTCGACGCCCGGCTTGGCGAACTCGGCGCCATCGCAGTCATAGTTGTCGGGCCGGTACGTCTGGTGGCGCTTGCTCAGCGGAAGCTTCGCGGGGTTGGGCAGGTTGAGCTTGGGCTCGGAGTTCTTGAGCGTGCACGAGCCGACGCCCGTCGCGGGATTCTTAAGCTGGCCGACACCGCTGACCGCACCGTTGGCCGGGCTCAAGCAGAACCCGGCCAACGAGATAACGGCGACTACGGCGCCACCCGCTAACTTTGTCTTCCACCTGATCATCGACACTCCTGCCGCCAGAGTCCCGGTGCGTGATGCCTTGACGACCACCGCTCCCATATCGTCCCGGCTGGCCACGCCCACCACAAGCAAACACGACGGAACATCTTCGTTTCCACCCAGTGACGTACAAGGAATCTTCAGCAGAAAGGCCCGGCTCCTGCAAGCGTTTGCCATAACCCAGGAATGTGCAATGCCAGCCGGCTCTATCGCATTGTTGTGCGTCGCCGGGATCGCACTACTTTCGGCATGAGGGGGGCAAATTCCAGCTATGAAGATGGGAGCCCGATGGGTCGTGATGGCGCGCGGTCGGCCGGCGACTGCGGCGGATAGGCTGGTCTGGCCGTGGTCTGTGATCGTTGCTCGGGGAGGCCGGTGTCATTGGAGTACCCGGCGGGCGATGGATGGTGGCTTGCGCCCAGGGACGCCACGTTGTAGGCAGCCGACACGCTGAAGGCCGCCGCCGCGACCGTGAAGGTCAGCAGCGCGAGGACCAGGACCTGCTGCCGCCACTCGCGACGGAACAGCCGCCACGCCCACCGGGCCACCGCCCGCCGGGCCGGGACGCCGCCGGCAGCCGGGCCGCGCAGGACTGGCCGGTCACGCAGCGTCGTGCTCATCGCTGCGGGCCGGGCGTGAGCAGCGATTCCGGGCCCGGCGGCGTGCAGGAGCTGCTTCAGGCGCTG
>Ga0207684_10002361_pt1 | contig 19117 bp, 15 predicted proteins | sample KBSK5501metaG_FD_184342 | JGI IMG/M metagenome (GOLD analysis project Ga0207684, IMG submission 184342) | Corn, switchgrass and miscanthus rhizosphere microbial communities from Kellogg Biological Station, Michigan, USA - KBS K5-50-1 metaG... | ecosystem: Host-associated > Plants > Roots >...
GAACGACTTCGTCGCGGCGGCGCTGGGGATCTCTTATCTCCGTCCCCGCCAGCTGGTCACCCTGGCCCGCGGTCGGCCCGAGCCCGACGGTCCCATCGGAGTCATCGGGGCGGGGACCGGGCTCGGTCAGGCGGCGCTGGTTGCCGTCGGCGGTCGCTACCAGCCGCTCTCCTCGGAAGGGGGTCATGCGGATTTCGGGCCACGCGACGCGACCGAAGACCGGCTGGTCAGCTTCGTGCGCGGCCAGTTTGGCCGTGCCAGCCGGGACCGGCTGCTGTCGGGGCAGGGGCTGACGCTCATCTACGACTTCTTGAAGACCGACGGTTTCGCGAAGGAGAAGGACTCCGTGGCGCGCGCCTTCCAGGAGGAGGACCGGGCCGCCGTGGTCAGCCGGTTCGGACTCGAGAAGTCCGATCGGCTCTGCGAGGAATCCCTGCGGCTGTTCGCTTCGATCTACGGATCGGAGGCGGGCAACCTGGCCCTGCAGTATCGAGCTACCGGCGGAGTCTATGTGGGAGGAGGCATCGCGACACGGATTCTTCCCGCCCTGAAGGACCCCGGTTTTCTGGAGTCCTTTCGAGCGAAGCCTCCGATGGAAGATCTCCTCAGGAACATACCGATTCGAGTCGTCCGGGAGCCGAGGCTGGGTCTTTTCGGTGCGGCGGCGGCCGCCTATCGGATCTCGATCGAGACCACGCGCCCTTCGCGGAGCACGAGAACGCGTCCCAGGCGGCGGTAGGTCCACCGGACTTTCTCCACCCCATTCTCTTTGAACTGTTCGATCTCGTCGGGACGCCCGACCAAATCCCGAACTTCGTCCGCTTTCATTCCTTCCTTGAGCGTTCCGACGGGGACCGACTCGTCTCTACCCACAGCCGGAGCAGCCTCCGACTCGATCCTCTTATGCTCGGATTCCTTGACTGCGGCCTTCGACCCGAAGATCGGACGAGTCAGATCATCCACAATTCCTGAAACGGTCGGGCGCGTGCGATAGATCCAATACCCGATCCCGACGACCAGCGCGAGAAGCAGGAGCTTGCGAGCCTTCATTGTTCAACCAGTGTACCCCTCCGTCGCTTCCGCTTACTCGGGATCTCCGCCAGCTGGCGCAGCGCCAAAAGGCTAGACACCCCTTGTTTCGCAAACGCGGTAGCAGTCCGGGTCGACGTGTTAACGAATCTGCAGCTCGGAGGTGACGCGGTTGGCGCGGCCGACGAGATCCCCGATCTTCTGGAGGCACCACTCGCGCTGCTCGGGCCGGATCGTCCAGGAAACCTCCGTGGGAGAAAATACGGCATCCTCCAGCGAGGGCTCTTCTCCGTCGCGGCCGCGAGTCCGTTCCTCTCGAAGCATCGACCGCCGCGCGTGGCGAAGGGCTTCGAGATCCTCCAGGTCGTCGGTTTCGATCCCGAAACGCAGAGTCACTTCGGGCGCGAGCTCGAGCGCGTTCGAGCCGTGCGAGTAGCCGTCGCGCTGCGAACCGGGCGTCTCCAGAGGACGGATGCGCAGAGACATGCCCTCTACTTAGAGCGAAGCGCGTGCCGTGGCAGATTGCCAAGCACAACTTCTTGCCTTAAAGCGACTTGGCTCCAACCCGGTCTTCCGACAACAACCTCCAGGCCGAAAAGAGCGTCACCTTTCGTAACGGCATTTCAGCCGTTCATGCTCCGGGATCGCACCACGGCAAGCCCCGAGTTCTCTGTCACGCCGACGCGGAAACAGTCCGGGTCGCGGCGCGCGAAGTCTCACAGATTGGAGGAGGCGCGCGCCGCGGGAGCGAGAGCGCAGCGAGGGACCAGGCTCGCGGTCGAGGCCCTTTGGCCGAGCCGCGAGCCGGTGCGCCAAAGGCGCAGGTCCCGAGTAAGCGGAAGCGACGTGGGTCGAGCCCCTTTTGGCGAGCCGCGAGCCGGTGCGCCAAAGGCGCAGATCCCGAGTAAGGGGAAGCGACGTGGGTCGAGCCCCTTTGGCCGAGCCGAGCGCCGGTGCGCCGAAGGCGCAGGTTCTGAACGAAGCGGACGCGACGGTCTATGCCTGAAGCCCGCTGATCGCCTCGCGCGCGCGATTGGCGCGTTCCACGAGCTCACCGATTTTCTCGCGGCACCAAGCCGCCTGCGAGGCCAACACAAACCAGCGAATCTCAGTCGGAGTGAACGTGGGATGCTCCATCGAAGGCTCGTCCCATTCCAGACCGCGCGTGCGCTCCTCGCGAATCATCGCCCGGCGCGCGTAGCGCAGCGCCTCGACGTCTTCCGCGCTGCCGAGGTTCAACCGGAATCGGAGCGTGACGTGGCGCGACAGATCGATGCGCAGAGCCTGCGCCGAGAGGTCGGCTGAGGTCGAGACATCGGTCGTTTCCGTATATCGAATGGGACTCATTGGAACCTCCGATTATACCCTCGCCGGGTTTCGGCTGGAGCTGATCCATTTGCCTCAGAGGGATCGGCCTCCGGCTCCTATAATCCTTCTCTCATTCCGAACAGGCAAGGCTCAGCCGGCTTTTCGCGCCGGGAGGGTCAGGAGGCACGTAAATACATGAGCGATCAGATGGTTCCCATTACGGTGGCCTACGGCGACGGCATCGGCCCGGAGATCATGGCAGCGACCCTCGAGATCCTCAAAGGAGCCGGTGCGCGAATTGCGCCCGAGGTCATCGAGATCGGCGAAAAGGTCTACCTGCGGGGGATCTCGACGGGGATCGAGCCGTCCGCCTGGGAGTCGCTGCGGCGCACTCGGGTGTTCCTGAAGGCGCCGATCACCACGCCGCAGGGGGGCGGATACAAGAGCTTGAACGTCACCACGCGAAAGACGCTCGGTCTTTACGCGAACGTTCGTCCCTGCGTCTCCTACCCCCCGTTCGTCAAGACGAAGCATCCGAACATGGACGTGGTCATTGTTCGTGAAAACGAGGAGGACACCTACGCGGGTATCGAGTACCGGCAGACGGCGGATGTTTACCAGTGTCTGAAGCTGATCTCACGGCCGGGCAGCGAAAAGATCGTGCGCTACGCCTTCGAGTACGCGGTGCGCCACAAGCGCAAGAAGGTCACCTGCTTCACCAAAGACAACATCATGAAGATGACCGACGGCATCTTCCACAAGGTCTTCGACGAGATCGGAGCGCTCTTCCCGGGCATCGAGAAGGAGCACTGGATCGTCGACATCGGCGCGGCCAAGCTCGCGGACACTCCGACAGCGTTCGACGTGATCGTCATGCCGAACCTCTACGGGGACATCCTCTCCGACGTCGCCGCGCAGATTGCGGGCTCGGTCGGTCTGGCCGGCTCGGCCAACATCGGCGACCGGTGCGCGATGTTCGAGGCGATCCATGGCTCGGCTCCGCGCCGTGCCGGTCAGAATCTCGCCAATCCCTCGGGCCTGTTGCTGGGCGCGGTCCTGATGCTCGTGCACATCGGGCAGGAGGACGTCGCCGAGCGCGTCCACAACGCCTGGCTGAAGACGCTCGAGGATGGTGTCCATACCTACGACATCTTTACCGACGGCCTCTCCCGCGAAAAAGTCGGCACGAAGGAGTTTGCCCGGGCGGTCGTCGCGAGGATCGGCCAGCGGCCCGAGAAGCTCAAGGCGGCCAGCTATGTTGGCGCTCCGCGACCGGCCGCTTCCGCCGGAGCCGTTGGCGAGCGCTCCGCGCCGCGCAAGGAGACGATCGGTGTCGATGTCTTCTTCGACTGGAAAGGGGGCGCCCCGGCGGAGCTCGGTCGACGGCTCCAACCGATCGCCGGAGACGGGCTGAAGCTCGGCTCGATCAGTAACCGCGGCATCGAGGTCTGGCCAGGCGGATTCCCTGAGACCTTTTGCACCGACCACTGGCGCTGCCGATTTCTCGCCGACGGCGCGCCGACCGTCGCCCACGCGCAGATCGCGAGCCTGTTGTCCCGACTCGCGGCCGCGGGTCTGGACTTCATCAAGACGGAGAACCTCTGCAGCTTCGAAGGACAGAAGGCTTTTTCAGGAGCGGACTGATCCACGGATACCCGAGAGTCCAGAGGATCGGTTGCCGGCGAAAGTTTCCCTCGAGGCCGCCCCGGCGTCGGGCCGCGGCTTTCGGCCGCGGCGCTCGCTGCGCGAGCAGGCGGCCGAGAGAGTTAAAGCCGAGGGCACACAGGTTCGATTCGGGCCTTCGGTTTAGACTCTCTGGGCGCCGGTTGCGAAGCGACCGCCCGCGCCGAAAGCCTTCCACGCGAGGACCCTCGAAATCGCGTTGGTCTGCACCGGCCGTGAGGAAACTATCGCACGACTCTCCCTTGCAGCGATTTCGCGAGCGGCGGGCATGGATGATTTCCCTCCCGTAGCACAAGGCCCGCCGCGTGGTCCCGCGGGGAACGCCGTCGCTTAGAAGAGTAGGAACGACCTCTTGAGAATTGAGACTTAGATTAGAGCGACACAGCGACGCGACGGGCTTCCCGATTCCGGTCAAATGTCGGCTTGAGCGGGATCCGCAAGGGGATCTCCGGAGGAAGCCGCCCGGGTTTGTTTGGGCAGCTCGACGGTGAAAAGAGATCCTTCCCCCAGGGTGCTCGTCACGGTGATGGAGCCGCCGTGTCCCTCGACGATCTGACGGACGATCCAGAGACCCAGCCCCAGGCCTCCGTAATGGCGCACGGAAACGGCCCTTTCGAAGCGGTCGAAAATCCGCGCCTGGTGCTCCGGGGCGATGCCGATACCATGGTCGCGAACCGCCAGGCGGGACATCTCCGAGTCGCTCACAACCGCGACCTCCACCGGACGGCCCGTGCCGTATTTGGCCGCGTTGGAGAGCAGGTTCGCAAGGATCTGTTCGAGCCGCGTCCGATCCCATTGGCCGACGTGAGAGGTTCCTTCGAGTCGAAGGGTGGCCGCGCAGCCGGCGCGGTCGAGCTCCTCGGCGGCCCGCGTCAGCGCGTCCCTCGCGACCGCCGCCAGATCCACCGGCTCCCCCTCCAGATCCAACCGGCCGCCGGTGATCCGCGAGATGTCGAGGAGGCTGTCGACCAGTCGGGAAAGGCGGTTGACCTGGCGCTCGGCCGTGGCCACGCGCGAACGAAACTTTTCGAGATTCCCCTCCTGGACCGCGGCCTCCCCGGAGCGCGTTACGCTCTGGATCTGGAGCTGAAGCGTCGTGATCGGAGTTTTCAGCTCGTGCGAAGCGATCGAGAGAAACTCGTCCCGCAGGCGCACGGCCTCCGTCGCGTCGCGGTAGAGCCGCGCGTTGTCGATGGCGACCCCGGCCCGGCGGGCCAGCTCTTCCGCCAGCGCTAAATCGTCCGCAGCGTAACGCCGATCGGAATCCGTGGAGATAAAGGTGAGGAGGCCGACATTCTGGTTGCGGGCACGCATGGAAACGCACATCAGGGAAGTCATCCTCATCCGCTCGAGGGCTTCCCGATCGGACTCGGTCCGCGCGATCCGCGCAAGAAAGTCCGGCGTGACCTCCGGACGCAGATCGGCCTTGCCCGTGCGCAGGACCTTCGGCGGCCCCTCGAGCGCTTCGGGATCCAAGAGGTGTCGGTGCTCCAGCTCGTGGGCGAGCCCGGCGTGATCCTCCGAACGATGGCTCACCGCCAATCGCCGAAAAACCCCGTCCTCGAGGATATCGATGAAGCACCAGTCGGCGATCCGCGGCACGGCCAGAGCCGCGACGGAAGAAAGCGTCGTCTTGTAATCGAGCGAGGATCCGAGAAGCTCGCTCGCCTCCGCGAGGAATGTCGCCCTGCTCTCGGCGCTCTCGGCCCGGGTGCGGGCGCGACGTTCCCGTGCCAATAGCTTGCCCCGCTCCTCTTCCGAGCTCTTGCGCTCGGATATGTCCCGTATAAACGCCGTGAAGAACGTCCCGCGTCCCGTGCGGATCGGCCGCACGGTCAGCTCGACTGGAAACTCCGAGCCGTCTCGCCGGAGGGCCGGCATCTCGATCCGTTGGCCGAAGATCGGTCCCTTCCCCGTCGCCCGGAAGTGGGCGAGGCCGCCCCGGTGCGGCTCCCGGAAGCGCTCCGGGATGATCAACGGAGCCATTTCCTTGCCCACCACTTCTTGCGCGGAGTGGCCAAACAACTTTTCCGCGGCCGGATTGAACTCGAGGATCTTGCCTTCCTCGTCGATCGTGACGAGGGCGTCCAGGGACGAGGCGAGAACGGCCGCCTTGCGCTCTTCGCTTTCCGAGAGAGCCTGGCCGGTCGTCTCGGCCCTCTGCCGTTCGCGCCGTTCCGTCTCGAAGGACCGGGAGAGCCGGCGGGTGAGCACGACCGCAAGGACGGCGACGGCGAACGCCGCGACTCCCGCGACGATCAAAATCAGCCGAGTCGCCAGAGCATTCTGTTCCTGGGAGCGACGAGCGACTTCGCGCACGCTCGCGCGCTTGGCCGCCAGGAAGCGGTCGATCGAAGCCTCGAGAACCCCGCGGCGCGGGCCGATCTCTCGCAACGCGTAGGCCGCGACCTGGTCCTGACTCGCGCCGGAGCGCCGCTGGTCGACCGCGGCCTGGATCGCCTCGTGATGGGCCTGTTCTGCCGCGGCGACCTCGTCCAGAAGCGAACGCGGCTCATCGGAGGCTTTCTTGCGGAAATCTTCCAGGATCCGGAGGAGATCGCGATAGGCCGCCGTGACCTCGGCGGCGTCGCTCTCCTTGGCAGTGGCGAGATAGCCGCGAAACGCCTTCATCTTGCGCTCGAGGATCGTGCGAATCCTCCCAAACTCGATGATCTCGCTGGCTTCCGCGAACGCCTGGCGGTCGCTGGCGACGGACCCGCGCAGAGCCAGCATGGAGATCATTCCCAGCAGAAGGACGAGCAGCACGGAGAGGGCAAAGCCCAGACTGACCCATCGCCCGATTTTTCTTAGGGAAGGTTCCGCGGTCATGGTGCCTGCTTCCGGTTAAGAGATCGTCCGGTAGTTGAGGCAAGAGTGCCAATCGGAGAGCAAGCCGTCAAGCGCCGGGAGCTTCTCCGATGTCCTCGTTCCAGAGGTCTGGATGATTGCGGATGAATTCCCCGAGGAGGCGGACGCAATCGGCAGACTCTAGATCCACGACTCGCGCGCCCCCCTCCCGCAGCCAGTCGAGCGCTCCGGCGAAGTTGACCGACTCGCCGGCGACGACCGTACCGATGCGGAACTGGCGGGCCAGACCGCTGCAGTACCAGCACGGCGCCAGGGTCGAGACCAGGATTGTGTCGCTGTAGCTTCTTCGGCGCCCCGCGTTCCGGAACGCGTCGGTCTCGGCGTGGAGTGACGGATCCTGGTTCTGAACCCGACGGTTGTGTCCCCTCCCCAGAAGCCTCCCCTCCGAGTCGAACAGTGCAGCTCCGATCGGGATGCCGCCTTCGGAGAGACCGAGGTGGGCCTCCTCCAGCGCGATGGCAAGGAAAGACGCGTATTCCACGAAGCGTTCGCCGTTCTACGTTCGGCGTTGGACGTTGGTTAATGCGCTTTGACGTAGAACGTAGAAACTCGCACGTCGCACGTCTTACCTACTTCCCCACCCCGCTCGTCACCGGCGTCTCGAAGGCTTCCGCATATCCCTCGGCCTCGTGACCGCCATGGTAACCGGCGGCATCCGGCCTCCCGATCTGCGACTGCGCGACGACGCGGTCCCTGCGGATGCCGCGGAAGTCTTCCAGCGTCTTCCATCCGCGGTGAGCGTTCTTTTCCAGGAACTCCTCCATCCCGCGCTTCAAGTTGCGGATCACGTTCGGGCCGATCGCGCGATCGAGCATCGCGGCGGTGCAGACCTGGACGGTCCCGCAGCCGAGCAGGAAGTAGCAGAGAGCGTGAGAGAAATCCGCGATCCCCCCGATGCCTGAAAAGCTGTTTTCGGGGAGGGCCCTGGTCATTTGAGCCATTTTCGCAAGCGAGAGCGGCAGGATCGCAGGGCCCCCAAGGCCTCCCGTCGAGACGAAACCGTCCACGTGGGCCTCGAACTCCAGGGTCTCCGGATCGATCAAGGGGAGCGACGTGAAGGTGTTGGAGGAGGAGATCGCGTCCGCCCCCCCCGCAAAAGCGGCGCGCGCCTCGAGCACGATGTCGGTCGTCGAAGGCGTCAGCTTGGCCCAGATCGGAATGCGGGCGACTTCCTTGACCACTTTCGTGACGACCGAGATCAGCCCCTGATCCTTTCCGATGTTCGATCCCATGTCCTGGCGATCCATGTGGGGACAGGAAAGATTGAGCTCGAGAGCGTCGGCGCCCTCGTCCTGGCAGGCCTTCGCGAGGGTCTGCCAGTGCGCGAGCTCGGAGTCCGAGCCCGAGCCCGCCATGATCGACGCGACGAGGACCCGGTTGGGCCATTCCTTCTTGATACGACCCAAATGCGGAGCCCACCAGTCGAGCGTCTTGTCGGAGATCAATTCCCAGTTCCAGGAAGAATGGAGCGCGGTCCCCGGCCGCTTTTTCATCGAGATCGTCGGCGACTCCACGTCCGACCGGAGGAACTTCGTTTTGGGTCCGCGGACGTTGACGACCGGATGAAGGCCGATCGTCTTGGTCACGACGCCGCCCCACCCCGCCTCGAAGGCCCGGAGGATGTTGGATTCCGACTCGGTCGGCGGAGCCGAAGAGAGCAGAAACGGATTCTCGAAGCGAATGCCGGTGAAATGGACCGAAAGATCGGCGCTCATGGAGCCCCTCCCAAGAAAATGGAAAGCACAAAATTCTACGCCCCGATCCGAAGCGGCTTCGCGAGGGGAGAGCCCTTCGTCGTAACCTCTAGAATCGACGGGAGTTGTGGGGAGGAGGTCCGCGGACTAGTATTAGCGCTTTCCTCAGCGATGACTCAAAGGAGGTCTCCATGACCGAATCCGCGGTGGCGAACGATCGGCAGACGGAGGCCCGGCGCACCGGCTCCGCCGAGGTTCTGCGCAATTACGTCGGTGGTCGATGGATCGACTCGCGCGCTTCCGAGTTCTTCAACGTCTATAACCCAGCCACCGGCGAGGTGATCGCGAAGACGCCCCTCTCGACCCGTGAAGACCTCGACGCCGCCGTGGCCGCGGCGAAGAAGGCGTTCCCCGCCTGGCGCGACACGCCCGCGGTCGTGCGCGCGCGGTCGCTCTTCCGGTTTCGCCAGCTTCTCGATGAGCATTTCGAGGAGCTCGCTGCGATCGTCACGCGCGAGCACGGCAAGACGCTCGAGGAGTCGCGCGGCAGCGTTCGCCGGGGAATCGAGTGCGTCGAGGTGGCGTGCGGCACACCCTCCCTGATGATGGGCTACGGTCTGGAAAACATTGCCTCGAATATCGACTGCCAGATGTTCCGCCAGCCCATTGGCGTCTGTGCGGCGATCGCTCCCTTCAATTTCCCCGCGATGGTCCCGCTCTGGTTTCTCCCCTTCGCGATCGGGACGGGAAATACGTTCATCCTCAAGCCTTCCGAGCAGGTGCCGCTGTCGCAGCGGAGGATGGTTCAGCTCCTCGAACAGTGCGATCTGCCTCCTGGCGTCGTGAATCTCGTGCAGGGCGGTCGGGAAGTCGTCGAAGCGATTTGCGACCACCCCGAGATCCGCGCGGTCTCTTTCGTCGGCTCCACTCCCGTCGCGCGAGCCGTCTATCAGCGCGCGACGCACTCGGGAAAGCGCGTCCAGGCCCTCGGCGGGGCCAAGAACTACATCGTCGTCATGCCGGATGCCGATCTCGAGAAGGCGATGCCGGTCATCACCGAGTCTTTCTATGGATGCGCCGGCGAGAGGTGCTTGGCCGGAAGCGTCCTGGTTCCCGTCGGAGAGGCGCATTCGAAGACGCGGGATCGGATGGTCGAGTCGGCGCGGGCGCTCAAGGTCGGTGATGGCTCGGAGCCGGGCGTCTCCATGGGCCCGGTCATCAGCGGCCGCCACAGAGAGCGCGTGGTCGGTTACATCGAGAAGGGGGTCTCCGAGGGAGCGAAGCTTCTGCTCGACGGCCGCCAGGCCAAAGTTCCCGAGCGAGGTTTTTTTCTGGGACCGACGCTCTTCGACGACGTGAAGCCTTCGATGGCGATCGGCCACGAGGAGATCTTCGGTCCGGTCGCCTCGATCACGCCGGTCCGGACGCTCGAAGAGGCGATCCAGGTCATGCACGCGCACCCCAACGCGAACGCGACGTCGATCTTCACGCAGAGCGGCAAGGCGGCGCGCGAGTTCGCGCGCCTGGCCACCGCGTCGATGGTCGGTGTCAACATCGGCGTGGCGGCCCCGATGGCGTACTTCCCGTTCGGGGGAGCCAAGGACAGCTTCTTCGGCGATCTGAAGGTGCACGGGAGAGATGCGTTCGAGTTTTACACGGACAAGAAAGTAGTCATATCTCGGTGGTTCTAGAGAGAAGTGACGAGTGACAAGTGACAAGTGACAAGCAGGCTGCGGGTCTCGTCACTCATCACTCGTCACTTGTCACTTGAAGCTTGGAGGAACGATGCCACGCAAGGTCCTTGGCGGACTGATCCAGTGCCATGCGCCCCTGACCGACCCCTCCCTCCCGATCGACAAGGTGCGAGACGCGGCGATCGAGGCTCATCTCCCTTTTCTGGAAGAGGCCGGCAAGCGGGGAGTGCAGATCCTGGGGCTTCAGGAAGTCTTCAACGGCCCCTATTTCTGCCCATCGCAGGATCCGCACTGGTACGACCTGGCCGAGCCCGTGCCGGGGCCGACGACCGAGCGGATGGCGGAGTACGCGAAGAAATACAAGATGGCTATTGTGGTTCCGGTCTACGAGCGCGAGCAGGCGGGCGTCTACTACAACACGGCCGCGGTCTATGACGCCGACGGGACTTACCTCGGCAAGTACCGCAAGAACCACATCCCGCACACGTCCGGTTTCTGGGAAAAGTACTTCTTCAAGCCGGGGAACCTGGGCTACCCGGTCTTCCAGACGCGGTTCGCGAAGGTCGGCGTGTACATCTGTTACGACCGCCACTTTCCGGAGGGAGCGCGGCTTCTCGGCCTGAACGGCGCGGAGATCGTCTTCAACCCCTCGGCAACCGTGGCGGGGCTTTCCCAGTATCTCTGGAAGCTCGAGCAGCCCGCCCACGCCGTCGCGAACGGCTACTTCATGGCGTGCAGCAACCGCGTGGGAGTCGAAGCGCCTTGGAACCTCGGCAAGTTCTACGGGTCGTCGTACTTTGTGGATCCGCGTGGCAATTTCCTGGCCGTGGGGTCCGAGGACAAGGACGAGCTCGTCACGGCCGAGATGGACCTCGATCTGATCGAAGAGGTCCGGCGAGTGTGGCAGTTCTACCGCGACCGCCGTCCAGAGACCTACGAGCCAATGGCTGCGATTTAGTGGAGCGAAGCAGAAATTTGGTGAGGCGTTCGACCCCGTTGCTGTCATCCCGAGGAGCGCAGCGACGACTGATCTGCTCCCTCAAGCTCTGCAGGCCGGGGCAGATCCCTCGCTTCGCTCGGGACAACAGATGTTGGAGCGTCGGCCTCGATTCCTTTCCGAGCGTAGGCTAGCGTTTCGATGAAGACGCTGATACAGGGCGGCACCGTCGTCACCGCCACTGACACCTACCGCGGCGACATCCTGATTGAGGACGAGAAGATCTCCGCGGTCGGAACCGCGTTCGCGATTGCCGCCGACGTGACGATCGACGCCAAGGGCAAATACATCCTGCCTGGCGGCATCGACGTCCATACGCATCTGGACATGCCCTTCGGAGGCACGACCTCGGCCGATGACTTCGAGTCGGGCACGATCGCCGCGGCTCACGGCGGCACGACGTCCGTCGTCGACTTCGCGATCCAGTACAAGGGCCAGACGCTGCGGCAGGCCTGGGAAGCCTGGATGAAGAAGGCGCAGGGCAAGGCCGCGATCGACTACGGCTTCCACATGATCATCACGGACCTGCCGGACAGCGTCGAAGCGGAGATGGACACGCTCGTTCGCGAAGGGATCACCTCCTTCAAGCTCTTCATGGCCTATCGCGGCGTTTTGATGCTCGACGACGGGTCGATCTTCCGCGCGCTCTCCCGGACCGGTGAGAACGGCGGCACGATCTGCATGCACGCGGAAAACGGAGACGTCATCGACGTGCTCGTGCGCCGCGCGCTGGCGGAAGGCAGGACCGCGCCCAAGTATCACGCCTTGACCCGGCCTGCCCGCGCGGAGGCCGAGGCCACGTATCGCGCGATCTGTCTGGCCGAAATGGCAGGCGTCCCGCTCTACGTCGTCCACCTCTCGGCCGCCGAGGCGTTGGAGAAGATCACCGAGGCGCGCGATCGAGGTTTGGCGGCACATGCCGAGACGTGCCCGCAGTACCTCTTCCTCTCTTACGCGAACTACGAAGAGCCGGGCTTCGAGGGCGCCAAGTACGTCATGTCGCCTCCCCTGCGAGCCGCGGGCAACGAAGAGGCGCTCTGGCGGGGCCTGGCCGGCAACGACCTGCAGGCGATCTCGACGGACCACTGCCCATTCTGCATGAAGGAGCAGAAGGAGCTCGGGAAAAACGATTTCTCGAAGATCCCCAACGGAGCGCCCGGCATCGAGACGCGTCTGCATCTCGTCTACGACGGCGGCGTGCGCAAGGGGAGAATCAGTCTCAACCGCTTTGTGGAGCTGACCTCGACCTCGCCCGCGAAGATCTTCGGCCTCTTTCCGAAGAAGGGGACCATCGCTCCTGGTTCCGATGCAGACCTCGTGATCTTCGACCCGGAGAAGAAGCACACCCTCTCCGCCAAGACGCTTCACATGCGAGTCGACTACAACCCGTACGAAGGGCGAGAAATCACCGGAAAAGTGGAGGCGGTGCTGTCGCGCGGGAAAGTCATCGTCAAGAACGACAAATTCACCGGCAAAGCGGGATCGGGAGAGTTTCTAAAGAGGAAGCCGAGATCGAGATGAAAGAGTTCTCCTCTGTTCCGAGGAGCGCAGCGACGAGGAATCTGCTCCCACGCATCCTCGAACCAGGGCAGATTCCTCGCTTCGATCGGAATGCCAGGAGTTAGGCGGCCGCTTCCATGTTTGCACTGGAGAAGAACCCATGAGCACCACCAAGACCGACGCGCCGACTTCCGCGCTGACCAAGACGGTCCGCGAGAAGCACAAGAAGTACCTCTTTCCGGGGACCATCCAGTACTACGCCGAGCCGATCGTGCCGACGGAGGGAAAGGGACTTCGCTTGAAGGACGCCGACGGGAACGAGTACCTCGACTTCTTCGGCGGAATCCTGACCGTTTCTCTCGGCCACGCCAACGACCGCGTCAACGCCGCGATCGTGGCGCAGCTCAGCCGCTTCTCCCACGTCTCGACCCTCTACCCGACGCTGCCCGTCGTCGAGCTGGCGGAACGGCTGGCCCGAATCACCCCCGGCCGGCTCGAACAGTCCTACTTCACCGCGTCCGGCACGGAAGCCGACGAGACGGCGGTCATGATAGCGCAGCTGGCGACCGGCTCGAACGAGATCGTCGCCCTGCGGCACGGCTACTCAGGACGCTCGATGCTCGCTCAGTCCCTGACGGGGCATGCGTCCTGGCGGGCGCTTCCCACCCAGGTCGCCGGCATCAAGCACGCCGTCTCGCCCTACTGCTACCGATGCCCGCTGCATCTGGAATACCCCTCGTGCGGCGTCGCTTGCGCCAAGGACATCGAGGAGCTCATCCGCACGACGACGACCGGCCGGATCGCCGGTTTCCTCGCGGAGCCGATCCAGGGGGTCGGCGGCTTCATCACGCCTCCGCCCGAGTACTTCGAGATCGCCGTCGGGATCGTCAAGAAGTACGGCGGTCTCTTCATCTGCGACGAAGTTCAGACTGGCTTCGGGCGCACCGGGGGCAAGATGTGGGGGATCGAGCACTGGGGAGTCCAGCCCGACATCATGACGATGGCCAAGGGCGTGGCCAACGGGATGCCGCTCGGCGTGACGATCGCCACACCGGAGATCGCGGCCGCTCTCAAGGCCTTGACGATCTCGACGTTCGGCGGAAATCCCCTCTCCTGCGCCGCGGCCAACGCCACGATCCAGATCATCGAAGAAGAGAAACTCCCCGCCAACGCCGAGCGAATGGGCCGGATCTTCCGTGACGGGCTTCTGGAAATCCAGCGGCGGTTCCCCAAGAACGTCGGGGACGTGCGAGGCCTGGGGCTGATGCTGGGGGTCGAGCTCGTCGTGGACGAGACGGTTCGGGACCGCACGCCCGAGAAGGCGCTGACCAACCGCGTTTTCGAGGAGGCCAAGAAGCGAGGACTCCTGATCGGCAAGGGCGGTCTCGAGGGCAACGTCTTCCGCATCTCCCCCGCCTTGAACGTCACCGAACCCGATATTCGCGAGGCGCTGGAGATCTTGAACGAGTCCTTCGCCGCCGCCGGAGCTGCGTAGAGCCGCGACGCTACTGACCCCGGACCGGCGTCGCTTCGACGATGACGCCCGCGCTCGTGCAGGTCCAGTAGACGTTCCCGTTTTTCGCCACGGCCACGTCCGTCGGCTCCGGGTCGCCCTCATGGACGATGCGGGTGCGCAGCGTCTTTAGGTCTACCTCCCAGACCTTGTTGCGCCCGCCCGCGCTGCCCGGCACACCGGGCGTCGGCACTTCCGTGAAAAAGAGGGTTTTTCCGTTCTTGTCGAGCGCGATCCCCGAGGGATGATCCAGCCCTCTCAAGAGCATTCGCGTGACGCCGTTCTCCTGCTCCAGAATGACTCCCGCGCTCTTGCACGTCCAGTAGATCTCCCCCTTCTTGCTCACGACGATGTCGGTCGGCTCCGGCTCTCCTGCGTGCAGCACGCGCAGCGCGCCGCCATCGGCGACAACCACCCGGTTGCTTCCGCCGGCCACGCCCGGAGTGGGCACTTCGGTGAAGTACACCTTCTCGCGGCGGTCCACAGCAATGCCCGTGGGTCTGGCGAGTCCGGCCAGTAACATGCGCGTCGCCCCGGTCTCCTCGTCCCGCTCCAGGATCAAGCCGGCCGACTTGCAGGTCCAGTAGATGTTTCCGTCGCGGTCCAGAGCCATGTTGGTCGGCTCGGGCTCCCCCTGATGCAACACGGTCAGCGCGCCCGACTCCAGATCGAGCTTCGAGACAGAGTTGGCTCCTCCGGCTACGCCCGGCATCGGTACGCGCGTGAAATAGAGAGTGTCGCTATCCTCGACCGCGATTCCGACCGGCCGGCTCAACCCCGACGCCACCACCCGGAACTGATAGTCCTGTGCGCCCGCCGGGCGGCTTGCCAGAATCAGAGCAACGATCGCGCCGACTCGCGGTCCACACTTCACCCACACGTCTCGCATACGTTCTCCCTTCACAGGTCGTTTCGCGCGGATCACGAGGATCGCCCTTCGCGCTTGAGACGTCCGTCTGAAAGAAAGAAACATCTGGCAGGTTTCAAAGGTTCCGCGGCGCAATCGTTGCAGCTACACTCCGCGGCAAACATGACCGCGCCCGACGCGCAGGCGGAAGAGAAGAGACGTCGGTTCGAGGAGACCGCTCTTCCGTTTCTGCGCGCGATTCACGGCGTGGCCTGGCGCCTCACACATGACGCGGAAGAAGCGCGCGACCTCGTTCAGGAAACTTACCTGCGGGCCTACCGGACCTTCGAGGGGTTCCGCGCGGGAACCAACTGCAAGGCTTGGCTGTTGACGATTCTGTATTCCATCTTCGTCAACCGATATCGGAAGAAGCGGCGGCAGCCGCGGACGATATCGATCGAAGAGCTGGAGAGACAGTTCCCTTCGCAGGTGGAGTCAGCCGGACCGATGGACCGTCTATCCGACAGGCTCTGGAGCGATCGGGAAGTCGAGGAGGCGCTTGCGGCCCTGCCGGAGGATTTTCGCTCGGCGGTTCTGCTCGTCGACGTCGGGGAGCTGAGTTACGAGGAGGCGGCTGCCGCGCTGGCCTGCCCGGTGGGGACGGTGCGCTCCCGCCTGTTCCGCGCCCGCAAGGCGCTGTTCGTGTCTCTGCAGGACTATGCCCGCCGCGCTGGCTATCGAGCGCCTACGAGGACTCCATGAACGACGTGCGCAACCACCTCGACGTGGAGATCCAGGACCTGCTGGACGGCCGCCTGAATGCGGCCGAACTCCGTCGCGTCGAATTGCATCTGGCGGACTGCGAGAGATGCCGCGCCGTGCGCGACGCTCTCGGCCGCGTCCGCAGATCGGTCCGGGGTCTCCCGCCGGCTGCCGGACTGGACGTTCTCAAGCGCGAGATCGTGGAACGACTGGAAGGGGAGCCGCCTCGGATCCGGCGGTTGCGTCGGTTCGGGGTGGCGGCTCTTCTGGCGGCTGCCGCGATCCTTGCCGTGGTCCTGCTTCTCGCGTCGCGCCGGAAAGATCTCCCAGCCGCGGCGGCGAGCGACTTCGACCAATACACAAGTCGTGCGTTTTCGCTCGAGCTTGCGACGGGCCACCCCGAGTTGCTGGAAGGTTACTTTTCGCAGCGTGGCGTGAAATTCCCGACGCGTGTCTTCGATCTCTCTATGATGGGGTACCGTCTCATCGGCGGCCGCGTTCACCGATTGGCCGGGCGGACCAGTGCCCTCTTCGTCTACCGCGGCCCAAACGATCGCACCCTCCTCTGCGAGATGTTTGAAGGGCTGGCTTCCGAGCTCCCCGCCGGGGCCGAACGGCGAGTTCACAACGGAATCCCCTTTTTCCTCTACAGGCGCTCGGGCAGGACGGAAGTCTTCTGGCCGGAGGGACGGATCCTGTGTGTCCTCGTCTCCGACATGAACGCCGAGGAAGTCGTGCAACTGGCCTTCGCCAAGGCCGTGAAGCCGTGACCGGCCGCCGCAAAAGGTTTCCTCCCGCTCGGATTCTCTCGGGATCTCTCGCGTTTGCTTTTGGGCTCGCCCTCTTGCTTTTGACCGCTTCCATCGCCGCGGCCGGGGTGCTGGAGGAGACCGGCGCGAGAGATCTCCTCCTGCGGCTTCTGTCTCCCGAGGAGGGGGTCCGCGGCACGGCGCGCGCCGGCATCGTTCGGTCCGGTGATCGGACGATGCTGCCGGCTCTCGTCGACGCTCTTTTCTTTGCCTCCGCGGACGCGCGCCGCGACGTCGTGCTTTGCCTCGAGAAGTTGTCCGGGGTGCGGCTGGGAGCCAACTATCGGTACTGGTTCGAATGGATCGGAGGTCACGAGGACCTTCGCCCGCCCTTCTGGTACCGCAGGTTCAAGGCGTCGCTGTTTTCGCGGATCGACCCCGCGTTCGCGCGCTTCCTCGATCCGGATCTCCCGATGACCATCCGCCCCGAGGAGATCCTCTGGGGAGGTGTGAAGAAGGACGGGATCCCGGCGCTTCGGGATCCGCCGACGATTCCCGCGCCCGAGGCCGGCTACCTCGACCCATCCGAGACGGTTTTCGGGATCACGCTGCGGGGCGCATCGCGGGCCTACCCGCAGCGGATTCTCGACTGGCACGAGATGGCTAACGACCGCCTGGGAGGCGAGCCGTTAGCTCTCTCCTACTGCACGCTCTGCGGCGCCGCGATCGCGTATGCGACGTCGCGGGCCGACGGACCACCGTACATTTTCGGCTCTTCCGGGCTGCTCTACCGCTCGAACAAGCTGATGTACGACGAGGCGACGCTTTCCCTGTGGAGCAATCTCACAGGCGAGCCTGTCGCGGGTGCCCTCGTCGGGCGGGCGATCAAGCTACCGATCCTGCCATTGACCGTGACGACCTGGGGAGACTGGAGAGCGCGCCACCCCGATACGACTGTTCTTTCCTTGAAGACGGGGTTTTCACGCGATTACACGCCGGGAGCCGCCTACGGAAAGTACTTCGCGAGTCCGGAGACGATGTTCCCCGTTTGGAAGCGAGATCCGACGCTCGAGGGCAAGTCGCTTGTCTTCGCAGTCCGGCTGGCAGGCGCCGCGAAGGCCTATCCGCTCGACTTTCTCTTCCGCGAGCGAGTCGTCAACGACACCGTCGGGCCGGAGAACGTCGTGCTGATCGCCGACCCGGAGACCGGCGCCGCGCGAGCGTACCGGCGGCTCGGCCGTCGCTTCGCGGAGGGGCCGAAGGGTCTCCTCGTCGAGCCCTCTACGGGCGCCTTCTGGGAATACCGGGAAGAGGCTCTCGTGCCGCGCCCGGGCGAGGGGGAGGAAGCGCCTCTCGCGCGAGTGCCCGGACACCGGGCTTTCTGGTTCGGCTGGTACGCTTTCTTCCCCGAGACATCGGTCTATTCCGGTTGTGGCTCGGGAGGCGCGGGAGAACGATAGCGCATCGTTTTCTAGACCATTGCGCCAGGCGGCAGCGCCGACCAATGGTCGGAGATGGTTCTCACGCCTCCTCCAACCGGCCAGTGCGCGGGTCGAAGAATCGTGGGCCGTTCGGGTGGGCATCAAGCGGGACGCGCTTCCAGATGAAGTCGTCGCGCCGCGAGTTGACCTCGCACATGGAGACCGGCCCTTCCTCGGTCATGACCATGAAAGAGCAGTTGCGGATTCTCTCCGGGTCGAGCGCCGAGGCATCCATGAAATTGTGGATGAAGAACGTGATCTTCCCGACGGGCTCACGCCGCCAGAGAGCCTTCCTTGCCGCCCAGAGCTTGCTGACGAGAAACGCTCCACCGCGCAAGAGCCAGTACGGTTCCCGCAGAGCCGCTGCGATGACCCGACGGGCGGTCCGCGACACATCCCGCCGGTCAAAAGGGGCGTGCCGGAATTGCTCCAGAAAGCGCTCGAAGAGAGCGCGGTCGGTCAGTACGTCGATCGCCTGATCCCTGGTGGTCGCGAGCATGACGCCGCGATTGCACTTCGGGTGCCCGACCAGGGCCGTGTCCCAGGAGAGCCGGGGCAGCCCGACTCCCCGCCGGATCCGCTCCGCCACGGCGTCGGGCGTCAGCTCCGGCGCCCGATCGCGCCATTCCCCGCGACCGGTCACGGCCTGCGTCTGGAAGGAGGCCATTCCCACGACATCGGAATGGCGCAGGAAGAAGCGAGCGAGCATCGGAACTTCTTCCAGGTTTCCGGAGTGAACGCTTGTGTTGAAGATCACGGCGATCGGAAGCCCCCGCGCCCTTTCGATGTACTCCTCTCGGATGGCATTCAAGCTTTCCTCGCTCGGATATTTCTTCCGCCGTTGCGTCGTATCGACGTGGAAGGCGACGTCGAAGAGCCCCGCAGCAGCGAGCTCCTCGAGCAGGTCGCGTGTCGCTCGGATCCCGTTGGTCAGCAATGAGGGACGCAGATCTCGCTCGCCGATCCGTCGGACGATCTCGACGAGCTCTCGA
>Ga0207684_10002363_pt1 | contig 19101 bp, 12 predicted proteins | sample KBSK5501metaG_FD_184342 | JGI IMG/M metagenome (GOLD analysis project Ga0207684, IMG submission 184342) | Corn, switchgrass and miscanthus rhizosphere microbial communities from Kellogg Biological Station, Michigan, USA - KBS K5-50-1 metaG... | ecosystem: Host-associated > Plants > Roots >...
CATCGCGACGAGGCATCCCGATGTCGATGATCCAGGCCCTGGGAAACGTGAGCAAGGTCCGCGGCGCGCTGATCTTCGTCGAGGATCCGGAGGCCGAGCTCGCGTTCTATCGCGACGTCATCGGCCTGCGCCTGCTGTACCGGACGCGGACGTTCCTCCGCTTCGACGCCACGCAGGGAACGAGCCTGTCGCTGATCTCCGGCGGATTCGCGTCGGCCAAGCCGAAGGACTACCGAAGGGGCGGCGTCGTGCCGGAGCTGATCGTCGACAACCTGTCGCTCGCGATCGGCCGGCTCGACAAGGCGGGGGTCCGCCACGAGGACGTCGTGCGGACTGCCTACGGGTCGTTCTGCTTCCTGTGGGATCCCGAAGGCAACCCGCTCCAGTTCTACGAATCGGCGTTCACGAGGCCCGAAGCGGACCCGGAGCGGTTGCCAGCTTGACGTTCTCAGGCGGTCGGGCTTGCCTGGCGGTCGGCCTGCTTGGTGTGCTCGCGGCCTGCTCCGGTCCTGCCCCGTCCGAGCGCGCCGCCAATCCCTCGCCGAGCCAGGGAATCAGCTCGCCGGCCGCGATCGCCTCGACGGCGCCATCCAGCGACGCCCCGTCCGCCACGGCGACCTCCTCGTCGGGCAACCAGGTCGCGGCGGATCCCGGGCTCTTCGCCGTCATCGGCGGATCCCGCGACGGCCTGAATTTCGTCTACGACCCGGACACCACGACCCGGGTCGCCGGCGATCCCGACCTCGCCCGGAACGCCATCGGGCTCGCCATCGGGCTGTTCACGGTCACCGGCCAGCAACCCGCCCAGGATTTCGCGATCGTGAGCGTGGTTCAGCTCCGCGATTCAACCGTCGGCGACGACTGGTACCGCTCGTATCGCGATTCGTACGACGAGGCGGCCTGCGCCCAGGCAGGCGGCGTCGACCGCCACTCGGAGGCAATGATCGGGACGAACGACGTCTTCATCGGCGGCTGCGCAGGAGGGGCGTTCACGTACCACGTTCGCCTCCCGTCGCGCGGCGTCGTCGTGTCGATGACGGCCGCCGGGCCGGCACGGATCGGCGAACGGCTGGCCGGCGACGTCGGCCGGTGACCACCCTGCCGGCCCCGACCGTTACGATCGCTCGATGACGAGCGGACCGCGACCCGTCCGAGCGCCGCGCGGCAACGAGCTGACCTGCCGCGGCTGGCAGCAAGAAGCCGCCCTCCGGATGCTGATGAACAACCTCGATCCTGAGGTCGCCGAGAACCCCGACGCGCTCGTCGTCTACGGCGGGACCGGGCGAGCCGCCCGGAGTTGGGATGCGTTCGACGCCATTGTTCGGGAGCTCCGGGCCCTGGCCGACGACGAGACGCTCCTCGTCCAATCGGGCAAGCCGGTCGCGGTCTTCCGGACGCACGAGTGGGCGCCGCGCGTCCTGATCGCCAACTCGAACCTGGTCGGGAAATGGGCGACCTGGGACGTCTTTCGCGACCTCGAGGCGAAGGGCCTGATGATGTACGGCCAGATGACCGCGGGCTCCTGGATCTACATCGGGACCCAGGGGATCCTCCAGGGGACGTACGAGACGTTCGCCGAGCTCGCCCGCCAACATTTCGGCGGATCCCTCTCGGGGCGGGTGGTGCTGACAGCCGGTCTCGGCGGGATGGGCGGGGCCCAGCCGCTGGCGGTCACGATGAATGACGGTGTCTGCATCGCGATCGAGGTCGACGAGGCTCGGGCGCGCCGCCGGCTCGACATCGGCTACGTCGATCGACTCACGGAATCGCCCGACGAGGCCCTCGCCTGGGCGCGCGGAGCCGCGGCTGCCGGCCACCCCGAGTCGATCGCCCTGATCGGCAACGCGGCGGAGATCGAGCCCGGTTGGGCACGTGCGGGCGAACGGTTCGACGCCGTGACGGACCAGACGTCGGCCCACGACGCCCTCGTCGGCTACGTCCCCGTCGAGATTTCGCTCGACGACGCGGCGATCCTTCGCCGGACCCAGCCGGACGAATACGTCCGCCGATCGATGGCGGCGATGGCGGACCACGTCCGGGCGATGCTTGCCTTCAAGGACGCCGGCGCGGTCGTCTTCGACTACGGCAACAACCTCCGTGCTCAGGCTCAGGCGGCGGGCGTCGCCAACGCCTTCGACTACCCGGGCTTCGTGCCGGCCTTCGTGAGGCCGCTCTTCTGCGAGGGGCGTGGACCGTTCCGCTGGGTCGCGCTCAGCGGCGACCCGGCCGACATCGCCCGAACGGACGAGGCGATCCTCGAGCTCTTCCCGGCGGACACCGGCCTCCGCCGGTGGCTGACGATGGCGAGGGACAAGGTCCCGTTCCAGGGCCTCCCGGCTCGAATCTGCTGGCTCGGCTACGGGGAGCGGGCGAGGGCCGGGCTGGCGTTCAATCAGCTCGTCGCCCGAGGCGAGGTGTCCGCGCCGATCGTGATCGGGCGGGATCACCTCGACGCCGGCTCGGTGGCCTCACCGAACCGCGAGACCGAGGCGATGGCCGACGGCAGCGACGCGGTCGCCGACTGGCCGCTCCTGAATGCGCTCGTCAACACCGCGGCGGGTGCCACCTGGGTTTCGATCCATCACGGCGGCGGGGTCGGGATCGGCTACTCGCAGCACGCGGGGATGGTCGTCGTCGCCGATGGCTCGGAGCTCGCCGCGCGAAAGCTCGAGCGCGTCCTGACGACCGACCCCGGGACGGGCGTCGCTCGCCACGTCGACGCGGGCTACCAGCAGGCGATCGACGTGGCGCGCGAGCGAGGAGTTCGCGTCCCGATGCTCGACTGACGGATCAGCGCCTCATCCCGCGACGACCTCGTTGGGATCGTCCGTCGGGATCGTCCGGAGCGACCGCACCGGCGAGAGGAAGACCGGCAGGAAGGCCAGGATGCCGAGGATGGCGCCGACCCAGATCGTCATGGGGACGCCGATGACCTCCGACAGGCCGGCACCGATGAGCGAGCCGATCGGGATCGTGCCCCAGACCAGGAACCGCATCGTGGCGTTCATCCGGCCGAGGAAATGCTCCGGTGTGATCGCCTGGCGGAGGCTGACCTGGTTCACGTTGTAGACGACCGAGGTCATGCCTCCGACGAAGAACGCGATCGCCACGAACCAGAAGGCTACGGCCGGCGACGCCAGGGGGACGAGGAGGAAGGAGATGGCGCTCACCAGCAACGACCCAACGATCACCGGACCGACGCCGAGCGACGTCGCCGCCCGGCTGGCGATCAGGGCGCCGAGCAGGACCCCCGCACCACCGATTCCACCGATCGCCCCGACCGTCGCCGGCGAGAGTCCGAGGGTCCGATAGAGATAAACGGGCATGATCGCAAAGGCGATCTGCCCAAACAGATTGGACGTCGCGGTCGAGGCAGCGATGTTTGCCAGGAAGCGGTGGTGGCCGATGTAGCGGAGGCCGGCCATGATCTGACTGCGCATGCTGCCGCCGTCGTCGGCTGGAATGGCCGAATGCGCGGCGTCGGCCTCGGCGGCGATCGCCGCCCCGGCTGCCGGAGGCAGGCCCGCCTCGGCATCCCGTGCGGTCGCCTCCTCCGGCGTCGTATGGGCCGCACTCGCCTCGACCCCCGTCGTATCGGCCGCCGTCGTTTCCGCTCGACGGCCCGTCGCCCGAGCCCCGGTCGACGTCAGCCGGATCCAGAGGATGAGCGCGGCCGAGCCGACGTAGCTGGCCGCATCGAACAGGACCGCGACTGGTGCGCTCAGCAGGCCGACGAGGCCGCCGCCGGCCGGCTGGCCGAGGATCTGGGCGGACGACTGGCTGATCTGCAGCTTGGCGTTGCCTTCGACGAGCTCGTCCCGCTGGAGGATCGTCGGCAGAAGCGACTGGTCGGCGACGTCGAAGAACACGGTCATCGTCCCGTTCACGAAGCCAACGAGGTACAGCTGCCAGATCGTCAGGGCCCCGAGGGCGAACGCGATCGGGATCGAGGTGAGCATCAGCGCGCGGCCGAGGTCGCCGATCACCAGGATCCGACGTTTCGGAAACCGGTCGACCCAGACACCTGCTGGCAGGGTGAACAGGATGAACGGCAGGAACTCGATCGTGGTGAGCAGGCCGACCTCGCCGGCCGACGCCCTGAGGACGACCGCGGCGATGAACGGGATGGCGATCTGGCTGACCTGCGTCCCGAACAGCGAGACCGTCGCAGCGGTCCACAGCTTCAGGTAGTTCGGATGGCGGAACAGGCTGCGGCGGGGGGCGATCGACGCGGCCAAACGGATACCTCGGGCTGCGGACGGTCGCCCGCGAGGTCGAGGGCTCGGGATTCGCGACCGCGAGGCGTTAGTTTACGATCTAACAAGGGTTAGTCAACGCGCGCGCGTGCTCCGACGACCGGGACGGGCGACCGCCGGTCCAGCCATGCCCTGCCGGCCCGCGAACCGTGGCACGATGCACCCGATGCCCCACGTGCCCGCTGCGCTGATCGATCGCCTCGTCGAATCCGTCCCGAACATATCCGAGGGCCGCCGCCTCGACGTCGTCGAGCGGCTTGCCACCGCGATCACCTCGGTCCCGGCCGTCCACCTCCTCGATCGGACCAGCGACGCCAGCCACAACCGTTCGGTGTTCACTCTGGCCGGTCCGGCCGGTGCCGTGTCCGATGCCCTCGAGCAGCTCGTCGCGGTGGCCGTTCGCGAGATCGACATGGACCAGCACTGGGGTGAGCACCCGCGGATCGGAGCCGTGGACGTCATCCCCTTCGTGCCCCTGGCCGACACGACGATGGACGAGGCGACCGAGCTCGCCCGTCTGTTCGCCGCGCGGATCGCCGACCGGTTCGACCTGCCCGTCTATCTGTACGCGCAGGCGGCCCTCCGCGGGGACCGGGTCAAGCTGGCCGATGTCCGGCGTGGCCAGTATGAGGGCCTCAAGGTCGAGATCGGTCAGAACGGCCGCGAGCCGGACCTCGGCCCCGCCCGGATGCACCCCTCGGCGGGTGCGGTTGCCGTCGGGGCGCGGCCGTTCCTGATCGCGTACAACATCAACCTCGACAGCGAGGACATCGAGCTGGCCAAGCGGATCGCCCGCCGTGTCCGCGAGTCGGGCGGGGGGCTGCCGAAGGTCCAGGCCAACGGCTTTTTCATCGACGAGCTCCACAAGGCGCAGGTCTCGATGAACATCCTCGACTTCCGGGTCACACCTCTCTGGCGCGTCTGGGAGACGGTCCGGGCCGAGGCCGCCGAGGACGGGGTCGAGCTGTTCGAGTCGGAGCTCATCGGCCTCGCGCCGCTCGCCTCGTTCCTCGCCGTCGCTGATCACATCGACGCGCCGGCCACGGCGCCGACCGAGGAGCGCCTGGCTGCGGCGGCAGCCTTCCTCCGGCTGCGCGACTTCAGCCCGCTTCAGGCCCTCGAGCTCCGTCTCGCAGCAGCGCGTTCGACGACGGACCTCCGCCGCTCGTGAGCTTCCGCGTCATCCGTGGCGGGCGCGGCGAGCCGGCGCTGCCCGGATTGCTCGTCGTCGGGGCGTCGGAGATCGTGACGATGGCCGGCGGACCCCGGGCCGGCGCGGAGCAGGGCGTGGTCGATCGCCGCGAGGCAGCCCAGGCGGGCGGACCGGCGGCGGCGAATGCGCCAGGCGTGGCGATCTGGGATGGCCGGATTCTTGGCGTCGGCGGCCTGGCCGACCTCGAGCGGCTGATGGCGGCCGAGGGTTACTCGCTCGACCAGTTCGACCGGCTCGACGCGGCCGGCGGGACGATCACGCCCGGGCTGATCGACCCGCACACGCACCTCCTGTTCGCCGGAAGCCGTGAGGGCGAGCTCGAGCTGCGGCAGCAGGGCGCTGGCTATCTCGAGATCCTGGCGGCCGGCGGCGGGATCTTGTCCACGGTGGCGGCGACCCGCCGCGCGTCCCCGGACGAGCTGGCCGCCCACGGCCGGCGCTGGCTCGACGAGATGCTCAGCCATGGCGTCACCACGATCGAGGCGAAGTCCGGCTACGGCCTCGACCTGCCGACCGAGCTGCGCCTCCTCGAGGTCGCCCACCATCTCGGTGTCGAGGGCCCGATCGAGGTGGTCCCGACGTGGCTCGGAGCGCACGCGGTCCCGCCGGAGATGCGGAATCGCCCGGACGGGACGGAGGCCTACGTCCGGTCGCTGATCGAGGAGCAGCTGCCCGGCGTCGTCGCCCAGGGTCGCGCCGTGGCCGCCGACGTCTTCTGCGAGCAGGGCGTGTTCAGCGCGGAGCAATCGCGGCGGATCCTGACCGCGGCGGCGGGCTTCGGGCTGCGGCCCCGGCTCCACGCCGACGAGCTGGCAGCGAGCGGCGGCGCGGAGCTCGCGGCCGAGATCGGGGCAACCACGGCCGACCACCTCGCGTCGCCATCCGAGGCCGGGATCGCGGCGCTGGCGCAGGCCGCGGCCGACGGCCACCCGGTCGTCGCGACGCTGCTTCCGGCGACCACCTGGTTTCTGATGAAGGACCATCACGCACCGGCCCGAGCCTTCATCGAGCACGGCGTGCCCGTCGCGATCGGGACCGACTTCAACCCGGGGACCTCGCCGACGCCAAGCCTGCCCTTGGCGATGACCGCCGCATGTCTCAACCTGCGGATGACGCCGGACGAGGTGCTGGCCGCGGTCACGATCAACGCCGCGCTCGCCCTCGGGCTCGCCGACGACATCGGATCGCTCGAGGCCGGCAAACAGGCCGATCTCGTGGTGTGGGTCGTCCCGACATCGCGCCAGATCCCCTACTGGCCGGCGGCAGACCTCGTCCGGGCGGTCGTCAAGCGCGGGCGGATCGTCCTGGACCGGACGTAGGGCGCGCCCGCGCCCGTCCCGGCCCCTCAGATCCTCCCGCGCGACTCCAGCAGCACCGTGGTCGTCTCGGCCGGCAGCCCTGAGATCGTGACCGACAGCTTCGGCTGCGCGGCCGGCGCGCCGCCCATCTCGTGGAGGAATTTGGCGAGGGCCTCGCGCGTGTCGGGGGCGTCTTCCTCGAGCGGCATCGCGACGACGATCCTGGGGTCCAGCTGGGCCACGAGCTCGGCGATCCGCTGCGGCGACAGCGTGCCTCCGACCGGCACGCAGGCGATATCGACAGGCCCGATGTCGGCGAGCTTCTCCTCGGTCAGGAGGTGGCCGATCTCGCCGAGGTGGACGGTGTGCATGCCGTCGAGCTCGACGACGAAGGCGACCTGCTTGCCGCGCTCCGAGCCCTTGCTGTCATCGCGATACGTCCTCACTCCGGTCAGGAGGACATCCCGGACCTCGTACTCGCCGGGCCCGTCGAGGACGAACGCCTCGTCGAGCGAGGAAGGCAGCAGCGTCGAGCCGTCACGCGAGCGACGACCCTTCGCCTTGGGCAGCGGTCGATCGTCCGGGTGCGAGTAGGTGACGATCTCGCCGGTGATCCCTCGCCCGGTCGGCCCGACGATCGATTGATACGGGTCGGCCACGACGACCGCGTCCTTGCCGCGAAGACGGATGCAGGTCCGTCCGTACCAGGTCAATTCCATGGATCGATTCTTGCATACGCCGCTGCACTGCGACTGCGCGGTCGGCAAGCGGCCCGCCCGTATCGCCACACCATCCGGCCGCCACAAGGCCAGATTCTCGCCCGGGGATCGTTCGGCTCGGTCGCGGGGGCCCCCGGCCCGAATCCGGTGCGGCAGTTAGCCGGATCCAGCTAATCCGATGGGATTCTCCGCCGGAATTGCCGCCAGCTCACCGGGCCGCCGAGCCCAACGGTCCGCGCGCGGGAATTTGGCCACGTCGGTCCTCCGATCGGCCTGCGGCGGACCCCCGCAAACGCCGCCATCGTCGTTCCAGCGCGACGGTCGTTCGCCTCTCGGCCCTGCGTTCGTCGCTCCAGCGCGACAGCCGTGGCCCCTGACACAGACTGAGCGGGGGCGCCTGCCCAATCGGCGCCCCCGCTCGGAGGGAGGGAGGATGGAACCCTGAGGGTTCGGTCCGATGCGAACGCTAGACCGATCGAGTTCAACGACAACCGGGAAAGCCATTAAGAAAGCGACACGGAACCCCGTACTGGCGTCCCATCGTCGGGCGGCCTTGGCCCATGCAACAATCCGGCCGATGCACCGCCACCCTGGCTGCGCGAGAGCCGCCCGCCCCAGCGCTCGACCTCGCTCCCGCGGTCCGGGCGCGCTCCTCGCCCTGCTCGTGGTCCTCGTGGCGGCGTGCGGGACGTCCGCACCGACCGGATCGCCCGGTCCGAGCGGCGGCCCTTCGCCAAGCTCCGTCGCGACCCCGACCGGCGGTGTCGCGGCCACGCCGGTGGCCGATCCGGCGACGGTCTACGCAACGATCGAGGACCAGGTGATCGCGATCCGCGGTCTTCAGCCGAAGGCGAAGGTCGACCCGCAGATCCTCGATGACGCCGGGATCAAGAAGCTGATCAACGACTCCTTCGCGAAGGACAACCCGCCTGCGATCGTGGCCGCCAACGAGCGGCTGCTGAAGGCATTCGGGCTCCTGGCACCCGACGCATCGTTGACCGATCTGTACATCAATCTTCTCGGCAGCCAGGTCGCCGGCCTCTACAACCCGGACAAGAAGACCCTGTACGTCGTCTCCCGGTCCGGCCAGCTCGGCGGCGCGGAGAAGACGACCTTCGCCCACGAGTTCACCCATGCCCTGCAGGACCAGAACTTCGATCTCGGCACGCTCCACCTCGACGAGATCGGACAAGGCGACCGGTCGTTGGCGCGCCTGGCGCTCGTCGAGGGTGACGCCACGCTCTCGATGAGCTACTGGCAGATCCAGAACCTCAGCCAGGCCGAGCTCGGTCAGATCCTTGCGGCCGCGGGCAGCGATCCATCGACCAAGGTGCTGCTCGATATGCCGCCGATTCTCCGCGAGACGTTGCTCTTCCCGTACATCCAGGGCCTGAGCTTCGTCCAGGGCCTCCAGGGTGCCGGCGGCTGGAAGGGCGTTGATGTTGCCTTCGCGAAGCCGCCGGCCGCGACCGAACAGATTCTCCATCCCGAGAAGTACGCGAGTGGCGAAGCGCCGATTGCGGTGACCCTCCCCAAGGGCCTGGCGGCCGGCCTCGGCAGCGGGTGGAGGGTCGCCCTCGAGGATTCGTTCGGCGAGTTCCAGCTCGGCGTGTGGCTGCGCAGCAGCAAGGCGACCAATGCAGCGACCGCCAACGACGCAGCCGCCGGTTGGGGCGGCGACCGGATCGCCGTCGTCGATGGTCCGAACGGCTCCTGGGGCGTCGTCCTCCGGACCGCCTGGGACACAGCCGGCGACGCGACCGCGTTCGAAGCGGCGGCAACACCACTGGTGCAGAGCCTCCCGACGCCCGCGTCCCTGTTGCCGGGGACCGGCGGGTCGGAGCGGTGGATCGTCATCGGGTCCGACGAGGCCACCCTCAACCGGATCGCGGGCGTCCTCGGCCTCGCCGGGTAAGCCCGAGCGACTCGCTCGGCTACATCGATTCGGGAGCCGAGATCCCGAGCAGCCCGAGGGCGTTGGCGAGGGTGATCCGGGCCGCCGACACCAGGGCGAGGCGACCCGCGGACCGGACCGGCTCGTCAGCGTCGACGACCCGCGCGTCGCGATAGAACGCATGGAACTGCGTCGCGAGCTCGGTCGCGTAGGCCGTCACGCCGTGCGTCTCCTCGCTGCGGGCCGCGTCCTCGACGACCTCGGGGAACCGCACGATCGCTCGCGCCAGGGCCGCCTCGGGCTCGCCCACGAGGAGTCCTTCCACGCCTTCGGCCGGGGCGAGCCCGACGTCAACGGCCTTGCGCAGGATCGAGGCGATCCGGGCGTGGGCGTACTGAACGTAGTAGACCGGATTCTCGGCCGACTGCTTCTTCGCGAGCTCGATGTCGAAGTCGATCCCGGTCGTCGCCGCCCGTGACCCGAAGAACCACCGCGCGGCGTCGACGCCGACTTCGGCGAGGAGCTCGTCGAGCGTGATGAACTCGCCGGCCCGCTTGCTCATCGAGATCTCCTGGCCGTCGCGGATGAAGCGGACCCAGGAGTACAGCAGCATCTGGACCGCGTCCGGGTCGTAGCCCATCGCCCGGGCGGCGTTGCGGACCCGGGCCACCGTCCCGTGATGATCCGCCCCCCAGACGTAGATCAGGTGATCGAAGCCGCGGCTGAACTTCTCGGTCACGTAGCCGATGTCAGCGGCAAAGTAGGTTGGCCGGCCGTCCGATCGGTTGATCACCCGGTCCTTGTCATCACCGAAGGCCGTCGAGCGGAACCACAGGGCACCATCCTGCTCATAGAGGTGGCCGCCTGCCCGGAGCCGCGCGATCGCGCGCTCGACCCAGCCGCCCTCGTGGAGCGAGGCCTCGGTCGTCCAGACGTCGAAGTGGACGCCGAGCCGCTCGAGGCTTGCCTCGATCCCGCTTCGCACCGCGAGCGCGGCCCAGTGTCCGACCACCTCGTTCGTGTCGGCGCCCGGTGCGGTCGCCTCCGCCCAGAGCTCCGCCGGCAGATCGACTGCGAGCCGAGCGACATAGTCACCGTGATAGCCGTCGTCCGGGATCGGCTCGCCCCGCCGAATCGCGGCGACCGACGCACCCAGATTCGGGATCTGGCCGCCCCGGTCGTTGAAGTAGTACTCGCGGGTGACGGTCTGTCCGCCGGCCTCGAGGACGCGGCTGAGCAGGTCGCCGATGAATGCTCCGCGGGCGTTGCCGATCGTCAGGGGCCCGGTCGGGTTGGCCGACACGAATTCGACATTGACGACCCGTTGCCCAGCCGCCGGGACACGGCCCCAGCCCACCGGATCCTGCAGGACGGTGTCCACCGCTCTCGCCAATGCCCGGTCGGTGAGTCGAAGGTTGAGGAAACCCGGCGGCGCGACGTCGACCGAGGCGACCGGCGAATCGACGGCCAGGTTCGCGGCGTCGGCCGCGATCGCGTCGGCGAGGGCACGGGCGATGTCGAGCGGCGCCCGACGATACGGTCGGGCCAGCTTCATGGCGAGGTTGGCCGCAAAGTCTCCGAACTCCGGATTCGCCGGTCGCTCGATCTCGACCGCGGGCGGCCCGTCCGGGGCCGCGGGCAGTGCGCCGGTCTCGATCGCCAGCCGCCAACCTCGCGCGACGGCGTCGCGAACCTGGGTCCGAATCGGGGGCAACGTGGTCGGTTGGCTCGGGCTGGTCACGGGTCGGCGAGGCCTCGCGGTTGGGTGAGGTGCGCGCGCCGCGCGCGATCAGATGGGCGCCCATGGTAGCGCGCGAGTCGGATCGCCCCATCGGTCCTGGTACTTCGTTGCACGACCGCACCGGAATGCGGACGAGAGGCGTGTGTCAACTGGTGGACATCGGTGAGATTTGGGCTATTCACACGTATTCCGTCCTAGTACTTTTTCCGTCCGTTCAGCCATACAGTGGCCGTCACTTCCCTTCCGGGAGGGATCTTCAGGGGGACCGGAAGTACCGGCCCTAAGCCGGCTTTAACGGGGTCGAGGTCCCATTCGGCGACCTCACGGGGGGCCTCATCTATTCGCGAGTCGGGATTCATCGTGGTGTTCTCGGGGATCGAAAGGAACGTGTCATGAAGTCTCGGGGTCTATGGCGGGTCATGGGAGCGCGGACCAAGCGGAGCCTGGCTCTGTCGTGGTCGGCGCTCTTCGTGCTGTCCCTGCTGATGCAGTACTTCACCTTCGCCCTCGCGCCGGCGGCCCTGGCCGTCCACAACGAGGGCCTGTTCGAGCTCGATGGCAATACCGTCAACGACCCAGCCGTGCTGGGCGACGACTGGGACAGCCATCCGGGCGCCACGGGCAATCGGTCCCTGTTCATCACCGACCCGTTGTCGCAGCAGACCGATGACATTTTCACCGGCGGCTCGACGAAGGACGACCTGAACACGTCCGGCTGGCATTGGACCACGGGCAGCGTCCCGGACAAGGACAACATCGAGAACGCGTTCGCGGCGTCATACGACAAGAACGGGCACACCTTCGTCTACTTCGGCCTTGATCGCTACGCCAACAATGGCGACGCGTTCACCGGGTTCTGGTTCTTCAAGAGCGGGGTCGGCCCCGTGGCCGGCGGCGACTTCAGCGGTCCGCACTCTGTCGGCGACCTGCTCGTCCTGAGCAACTTCACCAATGGCGGCTCGACTGCGTCCATCCAGCTCCTCGAGTGGGTCGGGTCTGGCGGGAACGTCAACGGCACGCTCCAGCTGCTCGGCTCATCCACCCAGGAATGCACCGCCGCGCCGGCGCTCGATCTCGCCTGCGCCGTGACCAACCAGTCGGATATCACGCCGAGCTGGGCGTTCGACGACAAGTTCACCAACGGCACGAGCAACCCGATCCCGGTCGAGTCGTTCTTCGAGGGCGGCATCGACCTCGACCAGCTGTACGCGCCAGGCAAGGCGCCGTGCTTCGGCAGCTTCCTCGCCGAGACGCGTGCTTCGCAGCAGGTCGACGCCGTCCTCAAGGACTTCGCGGGCGGCTCCTTCAACACGTGCGTGCCGCCGACGATCACCACGGATGCCTCAGTCTCGACGTTCCACTTCGGGAACGCCGCGGTGACTGATACGGCGACCTTGTCGGGCACTGACGGGCCCGCCTCGGGCAGCGTCAAGTTCTTCGTCTGCGGCCCCACGGCCTCGGCGCAGGACTGCACCAGCGGTGGCACCCAGGTGGGCGGCTCCGTCGCGGTCACCACGAGCGCCAACGGCGGAACGGCCACCTCGACCGGCTTCACGCCGAGCGCGCCGGGAACATATTGCTTCCGCGCCGAGTACACGCCAGACCAGACGTCGCAGTACCTGGCCGGCAAGCACACCAACGACACGACCGAATGCTTCACGGCCGTCAAGAACGTGACCTCGATCGTGACCTCGGAAAACGAATCCGTGAGCGTCGGCCAGGCGATCGCCGACAGCGCGACGCTGTCCGGCGCCACGTCGAATGCAGGCGGCACCATCGTCTTCACGGCGTTTGGCCCGGGCGACGACGCCTGCGCGAAGACGGCCGCCTTCACGAGCGCCCCGTTCACCGTGAGCGGGAATGGACTGTATGGACCTGCCTCGTTCACCCCGTCGACCGTCGGCACCTACCACTGGGTCGCCACCTATAGCGGCGACACGTGGAATGCCGGCTCGGCCGGGTCGTGCGGCGACACCGGCGAGAACGACACCGTCAACAAGGTCACCCCGTCCATCGCCACACAGGCGTCACCCGACGTCATCGTCGGCGGGACCATCCATGACACGGCTACCGTGTCCGGCGGCCTCAACCCGACCGGCACGGTGACGTTCAACCTGTACGGGCCGAACGACGCGACGTGCGCCGGCGGCAGCATCTTCACCAGCGGCCCGATCGCCCTGAGCAACGGCTCGGCGACGTCGGGCGACTTCACGACCGTCCAGGTCGGAACGTACCGCTGGCGGGCGACCTACAACGGCGACGCCAACAACAACACCGTCACGGGTGCCTGCAACGCGGCCAACGAGAATGTCGTCGTCAACAAAACGAACCCGTCGATCGCGACTGAGCTGAGCGGTGGCGGCCACACCGGGACCACGATCTCGATCGACCTCGGCACCGCCGTCCATGACACGTCCACCCTGACCGGCGCCACGGCGACGGCCGGTGGAACGGTCCACTACCAGGTGTTCAGCAACTCCGCCTGCACGACGACGTTCGCCGATGCCGGCACGAAGTCCGTGGTCAACGGCGCACCCGGCGACTCGGACCCCGTGACGTTCAACCAGTCCGGCAACTACTACTGGCAGGCCGACTACAGCGGCGACGCCAACAACAATGCTGCCTCGAGCAACTGCAGCCTCGAGGTCGTCTCGGTCGCGCTGAACCCGACGACGCTCACGACGAACGCGTCGGCAAGCGTCCCGGTTGGCGGCGCCATCCACGACACGGCCACCCTCGCCGGTGGATTCAATCCGACCGGCACCATCACGTTCCGCCTGTTCGGTCCGGATGACGCGACGTGCGCCACCCAGATCGCGATCAGCGCGGCCAACGTCAATGGCAATGGCGACTACGACTCGGCATCGTTCACGACGGCGGCCGCCGGCACCTACCGGTGGATCGCCAACTACAGCGGCGACTCGAACAACGCGGCCTCGAGCGGGGCATGCAACGACGCCAACGAGTCTGTCGTCGTCACGAAGTTCGCCCCGACCGTCGTGACCGTGGCATCGGCATCGGTCGACGCGGGCGGCAAGATCCACGACACGGCGACCCTGGCCGGCGGCTTCCAGCCGACGGGCTCGATCACCTTCAACCTGTACGGCCCGAATGACGCCACTTGCTCCGGAGCGGTCGCCTTCACGAGCACCACCGCGGTCGATGGCAACGGGCAGTACGTCTCCGGTGACTTCACGACCGTCCACTCCGGGACGTATCGCTGGATCGCCAACTACAGCGGAGACGCGAACAACGACGCCACCGCCAACGCCTGCAACGGCGAGAACGAGAACGTGATCGTCACGAAGGTGCCCGTTCTGACGATCGAGAAGTCGGTCGTGGACGCCACCGCGGATCGCGGCACGGATCCCGACCTCGGCGTCCCGGCGGCGAAGATCGGTGACACCCTGACCTACACCCTGCATTACTCCGGCGAAGGCCTGCTCCAGAACGCCGTCATCACGGACGTCCTCCCTGTCGGGCTGGTGTTCGTCAACGGCAGCGCCCTGGGCAACGCCGACTTCAACGACGGGACCTTTGACGCGGCGACGAGGACGATCACCTGGCACGCGAAGGGCGACCTTCCGGACCCGACTGACGGCTCGCTGACGTATCACGTCACCGTCCCGGCCGCCGCTGCGGACCGGCCGCAGCCGCTCATCAACACCGCCACCATCGACTCGGACCAGACGGCCCCTGTCAGTGACACCGCCGCGGTCGCAGTCCTCCCTCCGGTGGAGGCGCTCACCCCGCCCCCGACCGACACCCTCACGCCGCAGACCGGCACGAGCAACCCGGGCTTCGCCCTGATGCTCATCCTCCTCGGCGTGGCCGGCCTCACGCTCGGAATCGGGTTTATCACCCCGGCTCCGGCGCGGGTCCGCCGACGGGATCGCCTCGGCTGACCCCGAGACGAGCACCGGTTCGTCGCCGGTCGACCGGGTGAGCGATCACCCGACCGACCGGCCCGAATCACCGTCGAAACCGACCATGGGTCCCCGAGACCCGGACGGGGCGTCCTTGCCTAGGGACGCCCCGTTCGTAACTCCCGAGCGGCCCGCGCCGCTCCACCTCGCCGACGGGCGCGTGGAGGCTGGTGTCGGATCGCACCGCGAACCGCGACAGCCGGGCTGTCCCGTTCGTGACATTGGGCGGAAAAGAGTAGTAATACGTCGTTTTCACTAGTACCTTTCTCCCCCCGGCTGGGGGTACTCTTCGCGGCCGACCATCGGACGCGACCGCCGGGATGCCGGTGAAATCCGGAAGCAGGGGAAAACACGTTTCGGGGATCACGCCCGATCGGGGGATCAGGGCACATCGGGTACCGGCCGCGGCCGGCCCATCAGGAGGTCACATCGATGCTGTCTCGGGGAGCCTTGGGGCTCGCGAGCTCGCGGACGCGACGGGGCATGGCTCTGACGTGGAGCGTGCTGTTCATCCTGTCGCTGCTCCTCCAGTACGCGACCTTTGCGCTGGCGCCGGCGGCCCTTGCCGTCCATGACGAAGGCAAGTTCGAGCTCGACGGCAACGCGGTCAGCGATGCCGCGCCGGGTGAGGACTGGGACCACGTCTTCGCGGGCACATCGGCCGCGATCACGACGCCGGTCTTCCTGACGGACAAGGTCAACTCGACGGCGGACGACATCTTCACCGGCGGCTCGTCGAAGGACATCAGCGACACGTCGGATTGGCTCTGGACGACGAGCAAGCCCCAGGCGAAGAACGACATCACCCACGCGTTCGCGGCGGCCTACACGGCCACCAACGCGGACACTGCCGGGGACACGCTCGTCTACTTCGGGCTGAACAAGTACGATGCCAGCGGCGACAACTTCGTCGGCTTCTGGTTCCTCAAGGGCCAGGTCGGGCCCACGGGCACGGGCATTCCGTCAGGCAGCCCGTTCAGCGGCAGCCATTCCGTCGGCGATATCCTCGTTCTCGCCGACTACACGAACGGCGGCGGGATCTCGACGTTCAGCGTGTACCAGTGGGTCGCCTCGGGCGGCGACGTCGCAACGCACCTTGACACGGTTGCGACCGGCGTGCCGTGCACCGCCGCTCCGGCGGCCGACGTCGCCTGCGCGACCACGAACACCGCCACAGAGACGTCGCCCTGGCCGTTCACCGACAAGTCGGGTGAGCACAACTTCCTCGCGGGCGAGCTCTTCGAGGGCGGCATCGACCTGACCAAGCTTCATCTCGACACCGGCTGCTTCACCTCGTTCATCGCCGAGACGCGGTCCTCGCAGTCCGTGACCGCAACCCTGTCCGATTTCGCAGGCGGCCAATTCTCGTTCTGCGTTCCGCCGACGATCGCCACCCAGGTCGAGCAGGATGGCCAGAGCCTCGGCTCGGTCGGCTCGATCAGCAAGGGTGAATCGGTTACCGACACGGCCACGCTGACCGGCTCGAAGGGCACGGTCACCGGCACCGTCGACTTCTTCCAGTGCTTCAACGCCAATGCGGCACCTGACTGCGCGAGCGGCGGGACCAAGGTTGGCGCCACGAAGACGCTGAGCAGTGGCCACGCCACCTCCGATCCGTTCACGCCCGGAGCCGTCGGCTTCTATTGCTTCCGCGTCGAGTACTCGCCGGCGGCGGGCTCCAAGTACCTCGCCGCGAACCACACCAACGCGACCACCGAGTGCTTCCAGGTCCTGGCTGCAACCGTCACCATCGGCAAGACGGCCGATGCCGGCAGCGTCAGCGCGGGCGACCCGATCGGGTTCACCCTGACCTGGGGCAACAGCGGCCCGGGCAAGGCGACGGGCGTCGTCGTGACCGACCCGCTGCCCGGCGATGCCGGTCTCGACTGGAGCATCGCCGGCTCGACCGGCACCGGCTCCACGTGCCAGATCGCCGGAGCCATCGGGTCCGAGATCCTGACCTGCAACGTCGGGACGATCCCCGGCAACACCGCGGTCAGCGGCACGGTCCATGTCGTGAGCGACACGACCTTGTCGAGCTGCGGATCCGTGGACAACACCGGCTCCATCAACTCGGCCAATGACGGATCGGCGACTGCGTCCGCCTCGGTCGTTGTTGGCTGCCCGATCCTGCACGCGGTCAAGCTCGTGGCCACGGGCGCCGGCGCCTTCGGACCCACGAGCGTTGCCACCCCCGGCGACGTCCTCAACTTCAAGATCACGGTCAGCAACACCGGGAATGGCACGGCGACGAACGTTCCGGTCTCGGACAACATCGCCGCGGTGCTCGCCCATGCCACGTACAACGGCGACTGCAGCAACAGCTGCAACTTCGCCGCCAGCACGCTGACGTGGACGATCCCGACGATCGCCGCGGGTGGTTCAGTCACGCTGACCTTCTCGGTCACGCTCGACGCCAGCTTCCCGACCGGCACGACCCATCTCCCGAACGTCGTCGTCGTCACCGGACCCGGCAGCAATTGCGCGGCCGGTAGCGGCGATGCGGACTGCGACACGGACACGACCGTCGCGACCTCTGTCCTGACGATCGCCAAGTCCTTCACCGGGAACACCAATGGCACCGACCCGGATCTGCACGTTCCGTCGGCGAAGGTCGGCGACACTCTCCATTACACCCTCGCCTACGCCGGCGCCGGCCCGCTCACCAACGCGGTGATCACCGACGTCATCCCGCAGGGCCTCGAGTACGTCGTCGGGTCGGCGGCCGGGGATGCGAACTTCACGTTCGACTCCTACGACGCAACCTCCCGCACCCTGACGTGGAAGGCAGCAACGCTGCCGGATCCGGCCAGCGGTACCGTGACCTATAACGTCAAGGTCCTGGCCACGGCTCCGAATTTCGCCCAGCCGCTCGTCAACGTCGCGACAATCGACTCCGATCAGACGGAACCTGACAGTGACACGGCGTCGGTTGCGGTTCTGGCTCCGCCGGAGGCGCTGACTCCGCCACCGACCGACACCTTCACGCCGCAGACGGGCACGAGCAACCCGGGCTTTGCCCTGATGCTCATCCTCCTCGGCGTGGCGGCGGTCACCCTCTCCATCGGGTTCGTCACGCCGGTGCCGGCGCGGATGACTCGCCGGGATCGCCGGGGGTGACGAGGGCGCGCTGATCCCAGCGCGCCGACCAAGGCTCCACTCGAACGGGGCGTCCTTTCCAGGGCGCCCCGTTCGTCATGTTCGCCAGGGTCGGCCTGGCGATCGGGCCTCGGTCGCCGGATGTACCCCTCGCTGCGGCGACACTGGTCCTGGGACCGTCCTGGGTCGTTCGTTGACGGCCTGCAACGGAGATCGTGGGTCGCGGTCTGGAGCGGTGGAGTCCGGTGGATTCGGACCCAGCGAAAGGTCCTAGACGAGTACTGGTGGGCTCCCGCAGGATGGCGAAGCCGTCCAGGCAACGGCTCCCGGGCTACCGGGATCGCGACCTCCACCTCATCCACCAGCTCGGGGACCTGAAATGACGACTTCTCGCACTGATCGTCGCGCACGGCGCGGCGCAATCGCTCGCACCGCCGGTTGGCTCGCCGCCGGCGCGATGCTCGCCACCGCCGCGTTCGCGCCGGCCTCGGTGGCAGCCGCGAATCCGACCGGGCAGGACGTCGCCTGCAACAACATCGTCCACGGCGGGCGATCGCCCGAGTTCGTCTGGACGACCGTCGATGCGGCCGGCGTCACGGCCAACTGGGCGACGGACCCGGCCCACTTCGACGCGGCGAACCACGCCACCGTTGTGGTCCGCGTCTGCGTCATCGACGCCGGCGGGACCGACCAGGGCGGGATCGACCAGAACACCGAGAACGACGGCGTGCAGCTGTTCCCGTGGTCGGTCCTCGGCTACGCGGCCAACCCGTGCCCGGATAGCTCACTGACATTCGGGTCGAGCGTCGACAGCTCAGCCGTCCAGACGAAGAAGTCCAACCTGATCGATTGCCCGACCGACAACGCCGGCGACCAGCCGACCGACAACGCCGGCGACCAGCCGACCGACAACGCCGGCGACCAGCCGACCGACAACGCCGGCGACCAGCCGACC
>Ga0207684_10002365_pt1 | contig 19093 bp, 13 predicted proteins | sample KBSK5501metaG_FD_184342 | JGI IMG/M metagenome (GOLD analysis project Ga0207684, IMG submission 184342) | Corn, switchgrass and miscanthus rhizosphere microbial communities from Kellogg Biological Station, Michigan, USA - KBS K5-50-1 metaG... | ecosystem: Host-associated > Plants > Roots >...
CGTACCGCGAGCCGATGACCATGTCGTGCGTCTTGAGGGCGCGCAGGAACTTCCCGATCTCCCGCGGGTGATGGGAGAAGTCGGCGTCCATCTCGAAGAGGTAGTCGTAGCGGCGCGGGTCGGTCAGGCCCTTCTTGAAGGCGGCGATGACGGCCGACCCGCGCCCGCCCTTCTCGTGGCGCTCCAGCAGGTCCACCTTGCCCGGGAAGGCGGCCATGGACTCGCGCACCGCGGCCGCGGTCCCGTCGGGGCTACCGTCGTCGGCCACCCACACGTGCATCTCGTCCCCCATCGCCATGGAGAGGAGCTCGCGGATCAAGGGGCCCACGTTCTCCCGCTCGTTGTAGGTGGGGACCACGACGAGGATCTTCTGCGGTGACGGGCCTACGGCGATGGGGCACCTCCCGGCGTGGAATGGGACATTCTAGCTTGAGGCGAAACGCGCCGCCCGCGACAGCTACTAGCCCAAACTGCGAGCGAAGGCGAATTCACTTCGCCGAAGCGAGCGGGGGGTCTGGGGGGTACGCCTCTAGTACCCCCCAGCTCAACTACGACCCGGTCCACCTTGATCCCGAGATCACGCGTGTCGTCGGCGCCGGGCAGGCTGTTGGCGGGGCGCCAGGTGCGGGGCCGCCCGGTCACCGGGTCCACCACGTCGAGGCGCAACCGGGGAGGTCCGCTCCCGCCGGCCGGCGGCAGGGGCAGCGCGTGCACCGACCAGTCGGAGCCGACGGTGAAGCGGCCGAGGGGGACGCGGGAGAGCGACACCCGGACCTCGGCCGGCGGCAGGCTCGCGGGCCGCTGGCCGGCGGAGGCGGTGATGGAGACCGTGCCGCCCTCCTTCGCCGACGGCAGGTAGACCTCGGCGCACGGTCCCGTCCACCGGTAGGTGCGGCCGTCCGAATCGCGCTCCTTCTGGAAGAAGCCGGAGACCTGGAAGTCGTCCGAGCCTCCGATGTCGACCTCGGGCAGCGCCGGCACCTGCAGCCGCTCGGGCTCCACGACGCGCGAGATCGTGAACTCCAGCCCCCGCGCTTCGGGTCCCCGCGGAGGCCGGTTGTAGGCGCGCTCCCACTCGTGGGTCCCGAACCGGTAGGGACTGCCCTCCACGTCCTGGAGGAAGACGCCGCACACCGGCTCGCGCCACGTGTGGACGAAGTAGATGTTGCGGTAGCGGCCCTGCCAGGACGCGATGAGGTGCTGCAGACGGTCGGGGTCGGGCCGGAAGCGGCCCAGCTCGAGGACGTTCACGCCGTGCACGGCCCACAGGGGGAGCGACAGCAGGTGGATGCTCTGCTTCTGCTCGAAGATCACCACGTCGTCGGGGCCGAAGCGGCGCGCGACGTCGGCCACGAAACGCACCGAGCCCTTCCAGTCGACGTAGCGGGCGAGCGGCGCCGTCTGGCGGAGATAGCTGGCGCCGAGGCCGACCGCCATCCCCGCCGCGGCCAGCCGACGCCAGCCGCCCGGCGCGGCCATCCGGCCCAGGCCGTACGCGGCGAAGCCGAGGAGGCAGGGAAGGATGACGGGCACGAACCGCCGCAGGGCGAAGAAGTAGTCGTTGTACACGCGCAGCTTGTAGAAGTAGAAGGCCGAGAAGGCGAGGGCGGTGAGGACGGGGAAGAGATACTCGCGCCGCCAGTCGCGGACCATGGCCAGGAGGCCCAGCACCCCGAGGGCGATTCCCAGAGGCGTCACGAACCAGCCGAGGCGCACGAGGCTCTGCGCGTCGTGGGCGGCCAGGTGCGTGAAGCCCAGCGCGCCGAGGAGCCCCCTGCCGAAGGTGACCGCCCGCGCCGGATCGTTCCAGTCCGCGCCCGCCCAGGCCGAGAGCGCCGGCCGGAGGAAGTAGGCGTAGAGGGCGAGCAGGACGAGGGCCAGCGTGATGCCCGCTCGCAGCGTCTCCTGGTGGGCTTCGGCGCGCCGCACGAGGCGGGGGCCGAAGCGGTAGAGCGCGAGGCCGAGGGCGGCGAGCGTGACGACCGCGACGAGCCACACCTCCACCGGCTGCCGCCAGTACGGCCGGGTCGCGATGCTCACCACGTACTTCCGCGCGAACAGGGCGGCGTGGAGGGTGGCGTGCAGGCCGAGCGCGCCGAAGGGCAACAACACCGCCGCGGCTGGCTGCGCATCGAGGTCGCCCCGCGCGCGCCGCACGAGCAGATACGCGGCCAGGGGAGCGGCGACGAGCACGCCGTCGATGCGGACGAGGAGCGACAGGCCGAGGGCGATGCCGGCGAGGACGCCGAACACGGCCGCGCGCGAGCGCTCCCAGCGCGCCACCGCGAGGAAGGCCGTGAAGACCAGAAACTGCGACAGGCCTTCCGACACCGGGTACCGCGCGAACCACACCTGGACCACGTTGGCGGCCAGGAGCAGCGCGGCGAGCAGCGCGGGCGCGGGGCCGAGGATGCGGCGGAAGGCGAAGAAGACGGCCAGCGTCCCCAGGATCCCGAAGATGGGCGGCGTCGCCAGCGCGCCCTTCACGCCCATCGCCTGGAAGAGGTAGGCGCCGAAGGCGGGGAAGAGGTGGAAGAACTCGGGGACGACCCGGCCCGTCTCGGGGCGCTCGAGAGGGAAGCCCATGAAGCGGCCCCAGTTGTAGTCGGCGGCGGCGGGCTCGCGGAAGAACAGCTCCACGTCCTCGCGCGGGATCGAGAGCACGCCGGGATCGGTGTAGGCGATGCCGCCCGTGCGCGCGATGACCGCCATTGCGGCGACGTAGGTCCCGGGATCCCGCCCGCCGAGCAGGTACTCGGTCGGCCGCGCCTGCAACACGAGCGCGAGCCCGAGGATCGCGGTCGCGGGCAGGACCTCGCGCCAGGAGCGCGGGCGCCGCACGGGAGCGCCCAGGCGGCGCCGCCCGAGAACGAGGGCCACCGCGCAGGCCGCGGCGAGGACCGCCGCCGCCCCCGCGAGCGAGAAGCGCCCCAGCTCGGCGAGGACGAGGGCCACCCACGCCGCGGCCATCACGCTCGCCGCCACCGCGAGGAACAGCGCTTCGTCGAACGGCGTTTCCTCCCGCTCGCGCGGCGGGAGGAGGGCCAGCAGGGTGAGGCCGGGAACCAGAAAGAGGACGAGCCCCGCGAGGACGGCGAGCCCGGGGGCGGCGGGGGTCACGTCAGCCGCGCGGCCAGCTCCCGCACCGCCGCCGCCACGGCGAGGGCCTGCGCATCGGTCATCTCGGGGTAGAGGGGCAGGGAGACGATCTCCCCGGCGGCCTTCTCCGCGACCGGGAAGTCGCCGCGGCGTCCCCCGAGCGCGGCGAAAGCACCCTGCAGGTGCAGGGGCACCGGGTAATGGATGAGGCTGGCGATGCCCCGCTCCCCGAGCCCGGCCATCAGCGCGTCGCGCCGGGGATGGCGGACGACGAAGAGGTGGTGGTTCGACCGCGCGTAGGGCTGCTCCACCGGGAGGACGAGCCCGCCGACGTTGGCGAGCTCTCGCCGGTAGATCGCCGCCAGCTCTCGCCGGCGGGCGTTCCCCCGATCGAGGTGCCGCAGACCGACGCGCAGGACGGCGGCCTGCATCTCGTCGAGGCGGCTGTTGATCCCCGGCTCCGCGTGGTGATAGCGGTCCGTCTGCCCGCCGTTGCGCGCGCGGCGCAATCGGACGGCGAGGGCGGGATCGTTCACGAGCACGGCGCCTCCGTCGCCCAGCGCCCCCAGGTTCTTGGTGGGGTAGAAGCTGAGCGCGCCGATCCCCGACAGCGCCCCCACCACCCGCCCCTTGTACCGCGCGCCGTGGGCCTGACAGGCGTCCTCGACGAGAGCAATGCCGCGCTCGCGGGCGATCTGCAGGAGCGGATCGAGATCGGCGGGGTGGCCGTAGAGATGAACCGGCAGCAGCGCCTTCGTGCGCGGCGTGACCGCGCGCGCGACCGCCTCGGGCGAGACGTTGAGGGTGGCCGGGTCGACGTCGGCGAAGACCGGCCGCGCCCCCGCGGCCAGGATGGCGAGGCCGGTGAACGCGGCGGTGAGGGGCGAGGTGACCACCTCGTCGCCGGCGCCGATGCCGACCACGGACAGGGCGAGCTGGATCGCCTCCGTGCCGCTGGCCACTCCCACGGCGTCCTTGGCCCCGCAGGCCGAGGCCAGCTCGCGCTCGAAGGCCTCGCCTTCGGGGCCGAGGATGAACCAGCCCGAGTCGAGGACGCGCCCCACGGCCGCCTCCAGCTCGCCGCGCACGGCCGACACGCGGGCCTTGAAGTCGACGAAGGGGACGCTCACAGGTAATGGTCCCGGTGCCGGCGGTAGTAGTCGATCGTGCGCTGCAGGCCCTCGCGCAACGGCACCCGCGGGGCCCAGCCGAGCGCCTTCCGGATCTTCGTCGTGTCGGCGTAGAAATCGCCGATGTCGATGCGCTTGCGCTCGGGGGGGAACGGGCGGAGGACGTAGGAGCCGGCCCCCGCGATCTCGACCATCGTCTTCGCCAGCTCGAGCAGCGACACCGGCTCGTCGCCTCCGAGGTTGAAGACCTGCCCGTCGGCCTCGTCCATCGCCCCCGCCCGCAGGAAGGCGTCCACCACGTCGTCGACGTAGTCGAAGTCGCGCTTCTGCGTCCCGTCGCCGAAGAGCTGGATCGTCTCCCCGAGGACGGCCTGGCGGATGAACCAGCCGATGAACCCCTGGCGGTTGTGGCGGATGAGCTGCCGGGGGCCGTAGGTGTTGGTGAGGCGCAGGGAGGAGGCGCGGATGCCGTACACGGAGTGGTAGACGAGGTGGTAGAGCTCGCCGGAGATCTTGTTGATGCCGTTGACGTCGGTCGGGTTGAGCAGGTGCGTCTCGTCGACGGGCAGCCGCATCGGCTTGCCGTAGACCTGCCGCGTGCCCGCGTAGACGATCTTCACCTCGGGGTTGTTCTGCCGCACCGCCTCCAGGATCCAGAGCTGGCTCCGGCAGTTGATCTCGAGGTCCGTGAAGGGGTCGGTCATGGAGTCGATGTGGCTGACCTGCCCGGCGAGGTTGAAGAGCACGTCCTGGTCGCGCACCAGGTAGCTCATGCCGTGGCCGCGCACGTCGGCGATGTTGATGCGGACCTTGTCCTCGTAGCCGGCCAGGTTGAAGAGGTTGCCTCCGTAGTCGGGCAGGAGGCTGTCGACCGCCAGCACCTTCGCCCCCAGGTCGGCGAGCGTCCGGCAGACGTTCGATCCGATGAAGCCGAGCGCGCCGGTGACCAGCACCCGCCGGTCCCGGTAGAAGTCCCGGTGGTCCATTCCCGCGGTCAGTCGCGCTCCTGGTGGTGCGCGGTCCGCGACGATGGGGCCGCGGGCGTGGCGGCGCTGGCCGGGGGAGCCAGATGCTCCTTGCGCACGACCAGCTCCACCCACAGCCGCATCAGGTCGATGAGCGTGCGGCCCACGCGCGGGAGGTTGAAGAACTGGCTCTTGCCGTAGGTGCGGTGGTAGTGGTGGACGGGCACCTCGGCGATGCGGAACCCGTGGTCCTGGACCTTCTTCATCAGCTCCACGCAGATCACGCCGGACGACCGGGTGAGCCGCACCTTGTCGAACACCTCCCGCCGCATCAGGCGGAAGTCGCAGTCCACGTCCCGCAGGCGCAGGCCGAAGAGCGTGCGCACGAAGGTGTGATACAGCCGGCCGATGACGACGCGGTGCAACGGATCGGAACGGCCGATCTTGTAGCCGTTCACGAAGTCCACCCCCGGGCCCAGGGCCTCGTAGAGCTTGAGCATCTCGCGAGGATCGTATTGGGCGTCGCCGTCCGTGTAGAAGACCAGCTCCTTGCTCGCGCTGGCGAAGCCCGTGCGCAGCGCGCCGCCGTAGCCGCGGTTGGCGTCGTGGTGGACGACCTTGAGCCACGGGAAGTGGGCGGCCATCTCGTCGAGGAGCGACCCCGTGTGGTCGGGGCTGCCGTCGTCGACCACGATGACCTCGTAGTCGTCCGTGATCTGGCGCGCGGTCATGTGGGCGACGAGGGCGAGGCTCGCGATGGTGCCCGCGTCGTTGTACGCGGGGAAGAAGATGGAGAGGCTCGGCCGCGATGGGGTCAACGGGTGACCGTAGCACGCCGTTCCGCGGAGGGTCAAACGGCGGCCGCGCCCCGCGCGCGCCACGCCAGATGGCCGAGCGCGGCCGCGCCGACCGCGGCCAGGGCGATCCCCGCCCAAAGGCCCTGCGGGCGGTAGGAGAAGACGACGCGGTGCCGCCCCTCGGGCAGCACCACCCCCATCTCGGCGTGGTTGAGCCTCAGCACGCGCGCGGGCGCGTCGTCGAGCCTCGCGCGCCAGCCGCCGTCCCAGCCGTCGGTGACGAGGAGCAACCCCGGCCCTTCGGCCCGCACGTCGATCCAATCCGCCCGCGAGCGGACGACCTCGGCGCGGGAGGCGCGGCTCCCGGGCGGCAGCGTCACGTGAGCGAGGTCGCTCTCGACACCGACCGCCTCGCGGTGAGGGTCGACGCCCGAGCGGGCGAGGGTGGCCAGGGTCGACAGGACCACCGGCTCGCTCGGCAACCGCCGCAGCCTTTCCACGACGAAAGCCCGTCCCGACGTCACCGGCAGCTCGAAGAGGCGCACTCCGGGCGTCGTGGCCGCTTCGCGGAACCGGCCGGTGTCGCTCACGAAGCCCGCGGTCACGGACGCGGCGGCGGCGCGCCCGGTGACGGCATCGAAGACGGCGACGCGGTCGAGCGTGAAGACGCCGCGCCCCGGCGCGCGCTCGAATCGGACCCCGTCCACCCAGTAGCGCCCCGGGAGGCGCAGCACCGCCTGGTAGCGGTGGCCCTGGAAGGAGCCGTCGGGCCCGGGCCAGCTCTCGGCCACCGGCGCGCGGTAGTGGGCGACCCGGGCCCTCACGTCGGGACGATCCCAGGCCCACTCGGCGGTGTCCAGGCCCGCCCGTATCGGTAGCGAGATCTCGCGGCCCGATGCCAGGCGCGCGTGGACGAAGGCCACCACCGTTTCCTGGACGACGTCTCGCGATTCGGACAGCGAGCTGACCAGGCGGACTTCCGTGGCCGGGCCGAGGGCGAGGGGCAGGAAGCGGGGCCGGCCCGGCTCGACCGGAACGTCGAGACGGTCACCGGCCGGGTTCTCCCTCGCCTGCAGCGCGGAGGCCGGCACCTGGACCCAGCGGACGCCGAGCATCTCCAGCCGCGACGCGTCGCTACGAAGGAAGCCCGGCGGCAGGGTGCCCCCCGGCCCCATGCCCCCGAGCGCCTCCCGGCGGCGGAGCGAAACCATGGGTTCGTAGCCGTTGACGGTGCGCCGGCCGGAGAGCGGGCCCAGGTTGTCCCATCCCAGGTCGCGCTCCTCCCCCGCCGGCCACTCGGTCGCGAGCGTCAGCATCGGCTCGGAGCGCCGCGCGCCGAGGACGCGGTCGATCGATTCCCGCGTGGAGCTGCCCCGGAGCAGCTCCGCTCGCGTCGGGGCGCTCTCCCACACGCGGCGGCCGTGGGGCTGAAGAAGGAAAGAGGCGGTCAGGGGCAGGAGCCAGATCCCGGCCCTCACCGGGTCGGGCGCGGAGGCGTTGGGAAAGTAGAGGATCAGGGCCAGCGCCAGCACGCCCAGGGCCCCCGCCAGCGTCTGGGGCAGCGGGCCGAGGGTGGCGGCCGCCGCGGAGAGAGCCAGCGCCGAGGCCACCGAGCCGAAGAGGAAGTATGCGCGGAGGCGGCGGCCCGCGGCCTCGCGGCGCGAGCGCCACTGCGCCGAGAGCGACAGGCCCGCGAGCACCGACAGCGTGATGTCGAAGACGAGCGCCAGGGCGCCGGGCGCGGAGAGAGGCCCGCGTCCCACCTGCAGGGCGAGGCAGATGGCGAGGGCGGCGCCGAGGACGCGGATGGGCGTCCGGCTCACCGCCAGCGGCAGGGCGGCGAGCGCGAGCGACGGCGCCGGAGTGTGGGAGGTGTAGCGCAGGACGAGGCCGGTCAGTCCGGGCACCGCTTTCTCGCCCGTGGGCGCGAGGCCGGTCACGGCGCGCCCGGCCTGCTCCGCCGCGAGGACCGTGGGCAGGAGCTGGGGCGCGGCGAGGAGAAGGCCCGCGCCGATCGCGACCAGGATCTCGCTCCAGGGCGCCCGCGAGGTACGCGTCCACCCGGCCACGAGCAGGCGGCCGGCGAGGAGCGCGGCCCCCGCCCGGTCCGCCTCGGGCGAGCCGGCGAGCAGCAGCAGGGCGAGGGAGGCGGCCAGCCCCGCCGCGCGGAGGGCTCCGCCGCGGGCGAGCTGAGCCTCGACGGCGATCAACAGGAGAAGGAGAAGGGGGGCGGCGAGCACGGTGGCGGTGTCGTCGAGATGCCCGACCAGATACGGCCCGAGCGCGAAGGACAGGCCGGCGAAGTAGGCGCCGACGCCTTCGCCGCCCAGGCGCCGGACGTACGCGAACGCCATCACCGCCGAGAGCGCCAGCGATCCCAGCACCAGGATCTGGAACGCGGGGAAGGGCGGGAGGAGAGCGAGCGGAAGCATCGGCGGAAACAGGACCCCGGGCCGGTAGGCGGCGAGCAGCGGCGTGCCCAGGAAGATCCCCGGGTTCCAGTCCGGGAGGTCGCCGCCGCGCCAGGATTCCCACGCCGCCGCCCGCAGCGGGAAATGGAGGGCGGCGCCGTCTCCCGGGCCGAGCAGCCGGCCTTCCGACCACGCGGGGGCATAGGCGATGACGGGAAGGAGGGCGAGAAGAACCGGGAGGAGCACGACGCTGAGGCGGCGCGCGCCGGCGCTCGTCGTCGTCGTCATCACCAAACGCGCTACTTCCGCTCCTGGCCGGCGGCGATCTGCTCCGAGATGAGGCCGAACAGGAACACCACCACCGCGAGCTGGATGAGCAGCGCCGATCCCATCGGGATCTTGCCGAAGCGCACGACGTTCCAGACGCCGTAGGCGAGGCCAACGAGGAACGAGGCCGCGCTCAGGGGGAAGAAGATCTTGAGCGGGCTGTAGAGGGTGACGATCTTCAAGATGATGAGCACGAAGCGGACGCCGTCGCGGGCGATCCGGATCCTGCTCCGCCCCGTTCCCGCCCGCGCCTTCACGCTCACGAACGTCACGTTGTGGCCGGCCTTCAGGAAGGCGAGGCACGAGGTGGCGGGGTAGGAGAAGCCGTTGGGCAGCAGCGGGAGCACGTCGAGCAGCCGGTCCCGGCGAGCGGCGCGGAAGCCGGAGGTGAGGTCGGCGATCGGCCGTCCCGTGAGCCACGAGGCCAGGCGGTTGAAGACCGCGTTGCCCAGCGCGCGCACCGGGGCCTGGTCGGCGGCGGCGCGGGCGCCGATCACCAGGTCGTACACGCCCACCGGCGCCGCGATCCGCGGCATGTCCGCCGGATCGTGCTGGCCGTCGCCGTCCATGAGGAGCACCACGTCTCCCCGCGCCTCGCGGACGCCGGTCTTCACCGCCGCGCCGTTGCCCTTGTTGTAAGGATGGCGCACGACGCGCGCCCCCGCCGCCTCCGCGCGCTCGGCCGTCCGGTCGCGGGAGGCGTCGTCCACCACCAGCACCTCGCGCCAGGAGCCGGCCTTGCGCACGTCCGCCACCACGGCGCCGATCGCGTCCTCTTCGTTGTAGGCCGGGATGACCACCGACACCGTGCCCGGCTCAGCCACGCCCGCGGTCCTCCAGCTCCATCTTGCGGATGCGGTACAGCAGGTCCTCGATGAGCTTGCGGTTGTTGGCGATGAGGTCCGCCACCACTCCCCATTGCAGGGTCTGGAAGCCGAGGATGAGGAGCAGGACCGAGAGGATCGCCGACTGCAGGTGCGCGGCCCGCGCGACCTCGCCCTGCGCCCAGAACCAGGCGTAGCGCAGCCCGAGCGCCACGCCCGCCGTCAGGAGGAGGGTGCCGGTGAGCACGAAGACCTTGAACGGCTCGTACATCGCATAGATGCGCAGGATCGTCGCGGCCGAGCGCTTGACGTAGTCCCAGGTGGAGGTGACGAGCCGCGATGGGCGGGTCTCCCGCGCCGCGATGGGCAGGTGGGCCACCGCCATCCGCTTCTTGCCCGCCTGGATGATCGACTCGAGCGTGTAGGTGAACTCGCTCACGATGTTGATGCGCAGGGCGGCCTCGCGGGTGAGGGCCCGGAAGCCGCTGGTCGCGTCGGCGACCCCGGTGCCCGACACCTTGCGCACCACCCACGAGCCCGCGCCCTGGAGCCGGCGCTTGGTCCACGAGAAGTGAGCGACCTCGTCCACGCCGCGGTCGCCCACGACCATGTCCGCCTGCCCGGCGAGGATGGGAGCCACGAGGCGCGGGATCTCGTGGCCGGGGTACTGGTGGTCGGCGTCGGTGTTCACGATGACGTCGGCCCCCAGGCGCAGGCTGGCGTCGAGGCCGGCCATGAAGCCGGCGGCCAGGCCCTTGCGCCGCGTGAAGCGGACGATGTGGTCGGCCCCGTTCGCGCGCGCCACCTCCGCCGTCCGGTCCGTGGAGCCGTCGTCGACGATCAGCACCTCCACGACGTCGATCCCGGGAATGGAGCGGGGGACCGCCTTGAGGGTCTCCGGCAACGTCGTCTCTTCGTTGAGGCAGGGGATCTGGACGATTAGTTTCATGCTCGCGGCGGCCGCCCGAACGGTAGCACAGGGGCTCGCGGCGCCGTTAGCGGGGCGGGCGCTCCACGGCGGCGCGCCAGGCGGAGTAGAAGCGGAACTGCCGGAGGTTGTCGAGGACGAGCGTCGCCTCGCCGCGAACCGCCGCGCGCGCGCCGAGGGCGTCGGCCGCCGCCAGCGGCCCCGCGGCGGCGGCCTCGGCCACTCCCAGCTCCGGGGGCAGACGCCGGAACGCGTCGTCCACGATCACGCCGTGCGTCAGCTCCTCCACCCAGCCCGAGAGCAGCAGCCGCGAGGAGGCGCCCGCCGCGCGGGATCCGAAATCGAAGGCCCCCGGATCCAGCTCGACCGGGCGCGCCACCCCCTTCCGGTGAAGGTGGAAGCGGTACCCGCCCTCCAGCGTCGCGGTGCGGGACCTCTTCACCTCCTGCGAGGTCTGGTACTCGCGGGCGATCGGTCCCTGGACCGCGAGCATGAGGTGAGAGGTCTCGATCCGCACCGACCCGTCCGTGGTCCGCAGCGACAGCTCCTGCCCCGTCCACTCTCCGCCCAGCGCCACCACCGGACGCGCGGACGCCCGGACCTCCGCCTCCGGAACGAGCGCCGACACGAGGCCCGCCTCGCCGAGGCGCGCCACCTGCTCCCGGGCCGCCGCCGGCTCCGCGATGCGGAGGAGCTGCCAGCCGCCCCGCCGCACCCGGTGGGCGGCGTCGGCGGCCGCGAGCCCGAGCGCGCGCGCGAGCGCCTCGGGGTCGGCGTCCCCGATCTGCACGAGCACGAGCAGGCGAGGGCTGGGCGGCATGCCCGCGGCTACACGTTGAAGCGGAAGTTGATCACGTCGCCGTCGCGGACCACGTAATCCTTGCCCTCCAGGCGCAGCGTCCCCCGCTCGCGGCAGGCGGCGAGCGATCCGGCCGCCATCAGGTCGTCGAAGGCGACCACCTCCGCCCGGATGAAGCCGCGCTCGATGTCGGAGTGGATCGCGCCCGCGGCCGGCTGCGCCTTCGTGCCATTGCGGATCGTCCAGGCCCGGCACTCGTCCTCCCCCGCGGTGAGGAACGAGATCAGGCCGAGCAGCGCGTAGGAGGCGCGGATGACGCGGTCGAGGCCGGGCTCCTCGAGGTGGAGGTCCTCGCGGAAGGCCCGCGCGTCGTCGCTCGAGAGCTGCGCCATCTCCGCCTCGATGGGCGCGGAAACGGGGACGAGCGCCATCCCGGGCGCGGCGGCGAAGGCGGCGAGGCCGCGGCGCTGGAGCTGGCCGGCCGCGTCGCGGATCTCGTCCTCGCCCAGGTTGACGACGAGGATGAGGGGCTTCTCGGACAGGAACGAGTAGCTGCGCAGCCGCTTGCGCTCCTCGTCGGAGAGGCCGGGGACGACCTCGCGCAGGGGACGCTCGGCCTCCAGCGCGGCCTTCAGCTTGAGGAACACCGCGCGCTCGGCGACGTCCTCGGCGCGATTGGCCTTCTTGATGTTGGCTTCCAGCCGCTCCAGGCGGCGTTCCGCCATCCCCAGGTCGGCGAGGATCAGCTCCAGCTCGAGCATCTTCGCGTCGCGCAGGGGATCGACCGACCCGTCGGCATGGGGCACGGTGTCCGATTCGAAGGCCCTCACGACGTGGACGAGGGCGTCCACCCCGCGCAGGGCCGGCAGGTCCACCAGGGCCGATCCCTCGCCCTTGGCCACCCCGGGCACGTCGACGTACTCCACCGTCGCCGGCGTCTTCTTCTTCGGCTGGTACATCCGCGCGAGCGCGTCGACCCGTGGGTCGGGCACCCGCGCGACACCGAGACGAGGCTCCGGCCGTCCCCCCGCGGGGGGGGCGGACGCGCCGGTGAGGAGCTGAAAGAGCGTGCTCTTGCCCGAGGACGAAACGCCGATGATGCCGACCTTCACCGAGGAATTATCGTTGATTTGCCGCGTCCCCGGAGGCGGGCGTAGACTGCGCAGCGGGCCCCGAAGATGCCCACTCCGCCCACTCCACTCCTCGTCGCCGGCCTCGACGCGCGCAGCCTGCTGCTCGAGGCGCCCGTGCTGCAGCGGGAGCAGGACCTCATCATTCAAGAGGAATGGGCCCGCGAGCTGCTGCCCCGGATCGCCCAGACGCGCGCGCGCCTCGTCGTGCTCGGCCCCCGCCTGCCGGACCTCGAGCTGACCGAGGCCGTGAGGCGCATCCGCTCGTCGCCGGTGACGCGGCGGGTCTCCGTCCTCGTCCTCATCCCCGCCGCCGATCCTCCCGGCGTGGAGGCGGCGGCCATCGAAGCGGGCGCCAACGCGGCCCTGCGCCGTCCCCTGGACCGCGGCGTGCTCGAGAGCTGGATCGCCAAGCTGCTGGCGGTACCGCGGCGGATCGAGACGCGGATCCCCGTCCAGGGTCAGGTGGTGGGGACTCCGCGTCCGGCGGCGCTGCACTTCTGCGGCCTCACCCGCAACGTGAGCCTCAACGGGATGCTGCTGGCCAGCCCGGTGAAGCTCGGGGCGTCGCCCGATCTCGACCTCGAGTTCAGCGTGAGCGGCATCGCCCACCGGCTGCGGGCGCTGGGGCGGGTCGTGCGGGAGGCGCCCGAGGTGGGCTGGCCGTACCTCGGGTACGGCGTCGAGTTCCTCTTCATGCCTCCCGAGAGCCAGGAGGTGGTGGGCGCGCTGGTGGGACGCCGGCTGCCGCTCTTCCCCTCGAAGCAGGAGCTCTCGCACGGCATCCACTCGACCGTGCGGCGTGAGGAGTGGGTGTACGAGATCCTGGAGCCGGTGCCGCGCGACACGGGCTGGCAGGCGGAGATCCGCCGCGCCACGCGCGCGGGATGGCGGCCCGGCGTCGCCGGTCCGTTCTTCGTCGTGGAGGCGGGCAGCCCCGAAGGCGCCCTGCGGGCGGCCCGGGACTTCCTCGTCCGCTACGGCTAGCCCTCGCGTCTCCGTGCTCCTGCCCGTGCGGGATGGGCAGGAGACGCTTCCGGCCTGCCTCGATTCGCTCGCCGCCCAGACCTTCGCCGATCACGAAGTCGTCGCCGTCGACGATGGCTCGTCCGACGCGACCCCCGCGATCCTGGCCGCCGCCGCGCGGGCCGATTCCCGCCTGCGGGTGGTGCGCACGCCGCCCCGCGGCCTCGTGGCCGCCCTCAACACCGGCCTCGCGCACGCGCGCGGGCCGCTGCTCGCCCGCATGGACGCCGACGACCTCTGTCATCCCGATCGGCTGGCGTTGCAGGTGAGGGGGCTGGAGGCCGATCCGCGCTGCGCGATCCTGGGCTGCCGGGTGGAGGCCGGTCCGGTGGCCGGGGGCATGCGCGACTACGTGGCGTGGCTCAACGGCCTGCTCACCCACGAGGACATCGTGCGGGATCTTCTCGTCGAGTCGCCCCTCGTCCACCCCAGCGTGATGATGCGCGCGGAAGTGCTCCGGGACCTCGGTGGCTACCGGGCCTTCGACGGCCCCGAGGACTACGACCTCTGGCTGCGGGCCCACGCGCGCGGCTGGCGGTTCGGCAAACGCCGGGAGGTGCTGCTCGACTGGCGCGACCGCCCGGGCCGGCTGACGCGCGCCGACCCGCGCTACGCGGCGGAGCGATTCCGCGATCTCAAGCTCGACGCGCTCGGGCGTGGTCCCCTCCGCACGCCGCGCGGGGTGGTGGTGTGGGGCGCGGGCCCGGTGGGGAAGGGCTGGGCGCGCGCGCTCCGCGGGCGGGGACACGACGTCCGCGCCTTCGTGGAGGTGGACCGCCGGAAGATCGGCCAGCGGATCCACGGGGCAAGGGTGGTGGACGTGGCCGGCGCGTCGGCCTTCCGCGACCATCTGCACCTGGCGGCGGTCGGCCGGCCGGGAGCCCGCGCCCGCATCCGTGCCGCGGCGCGCGAGCTGGGCCTGCGCGAGGGGGACGGCCTCATCGCCGTGGCCTGACCGGCCGGTGGGCCGGAGCCGGCTGGTATAATCGTGCTCCGCCGTGACCGGCCTTCTCACCCACCTCCTCGTCGGCGCCGCCGTTGCCGCTCCCGCTCCCGCTCCATCGCCCGTCGCCGCCCGCGCCGCGTCTCCGTCTCCGGCGGCGTCGCGCATCGACAAGATGGCCCTCATCCTCGCCCTCGAGGACGCCCGCAACCCGGGCGATGGCGAGCTGGAGCGCGATCTCGCCGATCGCGACCGGGGCGTGCGCCGCCGGGCGGCGCTGGCGGCGGGACGGATCGGGGACAGCTCCCTCGTCCCCGCGCTGCTGCCGCTGCTGGCCGACGGCGAGCCCGAGGTGCGGCAGATGGCCGCCTTCGGCCTCGGACTGATCGGCGACCCGCGGGCGAAGGAGGCCCTCGTGGCCGCGCTCAAGGATCCCGAGACCGCCGTGCGCGCGCGCGCGGCGGAGGCGGTAGGCCGGATCGGGGACGCGACGGCCGCCCCCGCGCTCGCCGCGGCCGTCGTCGAGGCCGTCCCGAAAGGGGCGGCGGTGCTCGCCATACGCGGCGACGATCCGGGCCGCGCAAACGACCCGTGGCTCGCGCTGCGCCTCGGTCTCTTTGCCCTCGTGCGCCTCAAGAACGTGCCGGCGGCGGAGAGCGCGCTGCTGGCGGACGGCAAGTCACGCTTCGACTGGTGGGCGGCCACCTGGACGGCCATGCGCCTCGAGGCGCCGCCGCTGCGGCCGGTGCTCGTCGCCGCCGCGTCGTCCTCCGACCCGCTGTCCCGCGCGCTGGCCGCCCGCGGCCTCGGGGCGCTCAAGGAGCCCGCCGGCCTGGACGTGATCGCCCCGCTGCTGCGCGACCGCGACGAGCAGGTGGTCGTGAACGCGCTGCGCGCCGTGGGAACGATCGGCGACGCCCGCGGGGTGGCGATGATCGCGCCCAGCCTCCGCTCCTCGAACCTCACGTTCGTGTGGGAGGCGCTCAAGGCCCTCGCCCAGCTCCCTCCCGACCGCACGCTGCGGGGGGCGGTCGTGAACCTCGTCGGCCACGAGCAGCCGTGGATCCGGGCCGCCGCCCTGCCCGTGCTCGCGCGGTTGGACCGCGAGGAGTTCGCCCTGGTCCTCTCCGGCCTCGACCCGGATCCGGTGTGGTGGGTACGCGGGGCGCTCGCGACCGCGCTGGGCGTGGCGGGCGACGACGTCAGCCTCGGGATCCTGTACGGCATGCTGCGCGATCCCGACGCCCGGGTGATTCCCGCCGTGCTCGAGGCGCTGCGCAAGGCCCGCGGCCCGGACTCGCTCGACACGCTGCGGCGCATGCTCGAGCACCCCGACTTCGCCGTGCGCGCCGCCGCCGCGGAGGGCATCGTGGAGCTGAAGGCCACGGGCCAGTCCGACGTGCTCGCCTCCGCCTACGAGCGCTCGCTCCGCGACGCCGACCTCGACGCGCGCCTCGCGCTCGTGGCCGCGCTCGCGGTCCAGAAGGATGCCCGCGCGCTCGACACCCTGCGCGCGGCCGCCGCGAGCGACCCCTCGCGCGTCGTGCGGGAGCGCGCCGGCGCCGCCCTGCGCGGCTCCGGGCGGGAGGGGCCGTGGGCGGGCCGGGAGCCGGTCCGGAGACCGCCCCTCGACTATCGCGAGGCGATGGCGGTCTACGATCCGCGGCCCGACGTGAAGCTCTACACGCCCCGCGCCATCCTCCACACCCGGTACGGCCGGATCGAGATCCACCTCGACGTCGTGGAGACGCCGCTCACGACCGCGAACTTCATCGACCTCGCCCGCCGCGGCTTCTACGACGGTCTCGGCTTCCACCGCGTCGTCCCCGGCTTCGTGATCCAGGGCGGCGACCCCCGGGGCGACGGCAACGGCGGGCCCGGCTATCCGATACGCTGCGAGGTGGGAGAGCGGCCCTACGGACGCGGCGCCGTGGGCATGGCGCTCTCGGGCAAGGACACGGGGGGCAGCCAGTTCTTCATCACCCAGTCGCCGCAGCCCCATCTCGACGGCGGCTACACGCTGTTCGGATGGGTGGCCGAGGGCATGGAGGTCGTGGACAGGATCCGGCCCGGCGACCTCATCGAGCGCGTCGAGATCTGGACGGGGCCGTGAGCCGGCCCGCGTTCCGCCTGCTCGCCCTCGACATCGACGGCACGCTCCTCCGCAGCGACAAGACCATCTCTCCGCGCACGCTCGCCGCGCTCGACGCGGCCCGCGCCGGCGGCGCGCACCTGGTGCTCGTCACCGGGCGGCGCTACCCGGCGGCGCGCCGCGTGGCGGAGATGATCGGGGGACGGCTCGACCTCGTGCTGCACAACGGGGCCCTGATCTTCGAGAACGGCGAGATCCTGCGCCGCCGCCTGCTCCCGCGCGACGTGGCGCGGAAGGCCGTGCGCCTGGGGCGGGAGCGGAAGGCCGATCCCGTGATCCACTGTGGCGCCGGCGGCGAAGGGCGGCTGCTCGTGGAAGGCATCGAGCCCTCGAACACGCTCCTCGTCTACTACCTGGACAAATCCCATCCCGACGTCGTCACGGTGCCCGACCTCGAGACGGCCCTCGAGGAGGACCCGCTGCAGGTGATGTTCGGCGGCGGCATTCCGGACATGACGGCGCTGTGGCCGCACCTGGCCGGGGGACTCGGAGGCGCGGCGAAGATCGAGCGCACGCTCTACCCCCACGTGGGCGTGGGGATCCTCGACGTGCTCGAGCCGTCGGTGGGCAAGGGCGAGGCCGTCCGCTTCCTGCAGGACCGCTGGGGCGTGGGCGCCGCGGAGACGCTCGCCGTCGGCGACAACTGGAACGACCACGAGATGCTGGCCGAGGCGGGCCTCGGGCTCGTCATGGGCAACGCCGACCCGGAGCTGTGCGCGCTGGGCCTGCCCCTGCTCCCGAGCAACGACGACGATGGGGTGGCCATCGCCATCGAGCGCCACGTGCTCGGCCGCGGCTAGAAGGACTGTCGGTCCACTCCAGCGTCCGGCGCGCGGAGCGGAACGTTTCCTTTGCCGCACGCGGACGGCTTCACGCCGGCCGCGTGCGCTCGATGACTTCCAGCGCGGAGCGGAGCGCGCCGCATTCCGATTACGGACAGATGGGGATGCGCGTGTCACGCCGCACGGACGTCACCGGCTGCCGCCGGGACTCCAGGAAGTGGACGGCCTGCTGCGGTATCGGCGTGACGCGAAACTGCGTCGCCAGGGACGGCACGTCCCAGTCCCTCGAGCAGCGAGTCCGCCCGCTGGGGTCCGTGTTGATCAGGTAGAGGTCGCGCGGGTCGGGCGGAGCCGAGCCCTCGAGGTTGCTCTCCGAGAACCCGGCAATGATGAACCCCGTGGGATGGTCGTCCAGCGACACGCCCCAGTCCCGCAGTCCCGCGTGGTCTCCGAAGAGGCGCCCGGTACCCATGGGCGCCAGAGAGGCCTGATCGACGATCAGCAGGAAGGCGTCGTCCGCAGGCGTTCCCGGCTGGCCGGCGTGGCCGGTCAGGGCCAGGCGGCCGGGAGCGGCGATGGCCAGGGGGTGCGTCACCTCGTTGACGTCCAGAGCCACCTCTTCGGCCAGCGGAGCACCGACCGGAACCCCGATCCGCCGCTGCGCCAGCAGCGCGGCCGGGCTCGGCCCGGTACGGACGGCCCAGATGTCCGAGGCGGTGGCCGGCGAGCGTGTCGAGCCCACCATGACGAGGTTGCCGGCGAGCGGCGCCGCCTGCAGCTCCACCACGGACTCGAAGCTCTCGACATCCGCTCCGCCGTAGATGGCCGCGCCTTGCGGAGCCGCCCCGATCAGGCCCGTATTCCCGTTCACCCGCACCGCATATCCCTGGACCGCGGTGCCGATGGCAAAGAGGCCGACGCCGACGACGTCGCCGGTGCCCGCCGCCCCCACCGTCGGGGACGCCTCGGTCAGCGCGCGGAAGAACTCGTGAGCCGAGCTGATGTTGTACCGCTGGTTCCAGATCATCGTCCCGTCCGACCGCGTGCGCATGAGCATCGAGTCGCGGGTGCTGTTCGCGGGATTGATGGCGAGGCCGGCGACCAGGATGTCCCCGGGCTGGGTCCCCAGCGCAGGGGTGCCCGTCTTGGCTTCCACCACGTCGAAGCCGACTTCGGACAGGGGGCCCGGACCGAAGTAGGTCTGGGCCCAGAGCGGCTCGCCCGCGCAATCGATCTTCAGCAGAAGCACGTCCAGGCCCGTCACCGGCCCGGCGCTCAGCCCCGTGATGACGTAGCCGGAGCCGTCCTTGGCCTCGGCCAGGGCCTGCCCGAGGTCCGCCCGTCCCGGGCCGATGTCATAGGTCCGTTCCCAGAGGGTGGCGCCCGTCGGGTCCGTGCGCACGACCAGCACGTCCGGAGTCGTCCCGGGCGCCACGGTGGTGCCCACCGCGATGAAGCCACCGCCGGCCGCATCGGGACAGGCCGACACCGGCGTCACCCTCCGCGCCCCCCGGTCGGAGGCGCCCAGCGGCCCGAAGACGTCTTCGAACGGCTGCGCCGACACGGTCGCGGCCGCCAGACACAGCAACATCACGGGAGCCGCGACTCCGCAAAGGCGCTGGAGCTTCTCGACACGCTCGCTCATGGCTCTGCTCCTCCGCCCGGCCCGGCCTCCCCCGGTCGCGGCACCGGACGTTTTTCTCTTGGAGGTCCTGGTGAATCTACGCTCGAAGGGCGGCCGAGTCCTCAGGGAAGGATCAGTTTTCTCTTGGAACTTCGT
>Ga0207684_10002366_pt1 | contig 19090 bp, 16 predicted proteins | sample KBSK5501metaG_FD_184342 | JGI IMG/M metagenome (GOLD analysis project Ga0207684, IMG submission 184342) | Corn, switchgrass and miscanthus rhizosphere microbial communities from Kellogg Biological Station, Michigan, USA - KBS K5-50-1 metaG... | ecosystem: Host-associated > Plants > Roots >...
CGATTCGCGCGCCACGCTTGGCCGGTCCGGAGTCGAACCGGGATCAAGCTTCATAACGCCGGTCAGATTCGCGATTGCCTCCACGCCCGAGAGCGCGAGAATCACGCCAACAAACTGAACCCAGAGCGCGCGCAAACTTTCATGGCGCGGCTCGAAAAAATGCGTGGTGAAGTGCGGCGCACTTACCGCGATCAGTGCCACGACCACAATCACAGTTGGCGCAGCCAGTGCGAGCGCCAAACTGCCCGAGTGCTTTGGTCCAAACCAATTGATAAACCCGAGGAAAAGCAGAACGCCAATAGTGGCGAACGCGATGTGATCTTTGAGAAACTTCAGCCAGAAGATGTCTTCCGCGTCAGCAATGACATAGGTCAGACCGGACCAGCCGCTCAGCGCTGCTGTCACCGTAAGATCCGCGATGAGCAAGAGCGCACCGACAACGGCGAGCAATCGGCCTTGCGAGCGCGCCGCTGAGTAGACCCCGCCTCCATCGGGAAAATAGCGGCAGATAACGATATAATTAATTCCAACCAATCCGGTGAGGACACATACCGCGAGGATGATCGGAAAAGACGAAAAACCCGCGGCGAGAAAAGCAAGACCGATGACATAGGCTTTGCTCGTGCCCCAGTCACCGTAAAGCAGCGCGGCGGCACGCTTCCAATCCAGGTTGCGCGGGCGGTGCACGCCCGCGGTCTCAGTAACAATTAAGTCGGCCATCTCACTTGGCGTTGACTCTTCATCGCGGGCTCAACCGGTGACAAGCCCTTTCTCAATTTGAGGTTTGCAAATGCGCTACCACTTCAATCTCAGCAGTCTGCGGAAACATATCGAGCGGCGTGACCGAATTGATCGTGAATTTGTTCTGCAATTCTTTTAAATCGCGCGCCAGCGTGGCGGGATTACAGGAAACGTAAATCAACGTTTGCGGGGCAAGATCGACAATCGCTTTGCGGATGTTGGCGGTGAGTCCAGTCGCGGGAGGATCGACGATTATTGTAGTCGCGCGTATTCCGACACGCAATCCCCCAAGGTCTGCCGCTGAGACAGCCGCCTTTACATCTTCGATATCGCCGGCGATGTAACTTTCCTTTGCCGTCGCATTTTGCTTCGCTGTTTCGATTGCAAAGCGATCCCAGTCGATTCCGATCACGCGCCCGAATTTGTCGAGCAGCGCTTTTGCGAAAAATCCGGCGCCGCAATAGGCGTCAATCAAGAGCTGCTGATTCGGCGCAACCAAAGTGTCGATCAAATCGAGCAGCGCATTTGCCACCGCGTTATTCGTTTGGGAAAAAATCCGCGGGCCCGATGAAACGCGCAATGTGTAATTCCCGTCGCGCACTCGTGGTTGAGCCCGCAACTCCGCCAACACACGATTAACTTCGTCGCGCGAAATCGGGCAACGCTCGATGTCGAGCAAGCTATGCGAGTCGCGCCGGAAAAACCCGATCACGCCGTCCTGCGCGTGCACGGTGATGCGATTGCGATATGCGTACTGTTTGGGTGATGGGATGATCGGCCGCATGGGAACACCCTTGAATTTTCCGATGCGTTGCAGAACATCCCGCACCTGCCGCCATTTGATCGCAAGCTGGTGTTCGTAGTCGATGTGTTGATAGGCGCAGCCGCCGCAACGGCCAAAGTATGGGCACTCTGGCGTAACGCGATGCGGCGAGCTTTCTTTAACATCGACAAGTTCTGCTTCGGCGAACTGGTTTTTGTCGCGCACGATCTCGGCGGAAACGGTTTCGCCATCGACCGTATACGGGACAAAGACGGCTTTGCCTTGTTCCCGTCCGACGCCTTTTCCGCCGAAAGCAATGTCTTCGATTTCTAGATCGACAATGCGCATATTATTAACACCCTGCTTTAGCTGGGTGCCCAACGCCAACCAAACCCTGCTAACCGCTTAAGCGGTTTTCCACATGTAAGGAAACCGCTAAAGCGGTTCCCGGGTCATAGAGCTTCGAGTCACCGCGCTGAAGCGAGGTGTTAAGGAGCAGCTTCGATTTTCACGCGTCTGCAATGGTGCGCTCGATCGCGGCTTCGAGTTTTTCGAGCTTAATCCGCATCAATAGTGGGCGGACGCGCACAGGAGCCGCTTAACTCATCCGAACAACACGCCAAGTTCCACGAGAGCGAACGCTAGTTGAAATCCTGGTGCGAGTCGCGCACGTAGGGGTATTTCGACTCGTTACCGACCTCAGGCGGAAATTCCGGATAGCCGGCGTGGATGTAAGGAATCTCCGGCGGCAGTATGGGGTAATAGCTTTCCCGCCAAATGGGAAACGGAAATGTCAAAATCTCAATAAGACCCGCCACATGGCGTGTGGCTGAGCGCCCCAGGCCGCGCCAAACGCCATAACCAGCTCCCGCGGAATTACCCTCTGTTTGGTTAACTTGGTTGACCGTCACAAAAAAATCAGTCGGAGCGAAGACAAAATTCGAAAGCCCGCGCCCGAGCTTGCGCGTTGGACCATAATCGTTCGAAGGCGGGTCTTGAATGTCCCCGAATAAGCTTCCGGCAAGTCCGAGGGTTAGCGCGCCAACAATCAGGTTTTTCATAAAGCGTCCTTTCTTATAGTTAAACAGATTTTGGATGATTAGTGCAACACTTTATTTTCGATCCCCGGCGACAGCATGATTTCGTGTTGCAATCATTGAACTCGCAATCGTGACGGCGAGAACAAACACAATAACCCCCAGCGAGATCCAGTTAGAAATCACGTAATATTTGGCCACAATCATTTTAGTCCCGATAAACCCGAGCACAAAGGCAAGTCCGGTGCTGAGGTAAACGAAACGTTCCATCCAGGGCGCCAGCAAAAAATAGAGCGATCGCAAACCAATGATCGCGCAGATGTTCGACGTATAGACAATAAATGCGTTCTGAGTAATGGCGAAGACCGCAGGAATCGAATCGACCGCAAAAATGACGTCAGTGACTTCGATCACGATCATCGCCAGGGCCAGCGGCGTAAGCATCCATCGGCCATTCACGCGCGTTTTGAAATGCTCGCCATAAAATTCGGGCGTAACCCGAAACAGACGGCGGCACACTCGCATCACCCAAGTCTCACCAAAATCACGCGGCATGTGTTTGCCGAGAAGCATTCGCAGCGCGGTGATCAACAGGAAAACGCCGAACAAGTAGAGAATAAAATGAAACCGTTGTACCAAAGCGATACCGCACAAGATCATGACTCCGCGCATGACCAGGGCGCCGACGATTCCCCACACCAGCGCTCGATGCTGTGCCATCGGTGGCACGCGAAAGTAAGCAAAAATCAATACAAAAACGAAGATGTTATCGACGCTCAGCGAATATTCGACGAGGTAAGCAGTGAGAAAATCGAGGCCGGCTTGCGCTCCTTTAATGGACCAAACGAGCCCATTAAATCCAAGTGATACCAGCACCCACAATACGCTCCGCTGGCCGGCCGCACGCATGCTCAATTCCCGCCCGCGGCGCTTGAAGCTGACGAGATCGACCGTTATCGCGATAAAGACGCCGATGTGAAAGGCGATCCAAAACCAAATGCTGGTAGTCACCGCGGGCAGACTTTCACGCCGCAAGCCGTGCGGCAATCGGAAAGTGCAGCTACCGCTGACGTTGCTAAACGCGCGCGGGCCGGTATAAGTCGTATGGGACTAATATGTCCTATAGATGGACGCCGAACTGCAAAAGCTTGTCGAATCAGCAAAGCTCACTTCCAAAGCCGCCGAAGAGCTCGAAAAATTGAAGCCGGGCACGTTCTGTTTGCACAAGAGTTGGGGATTCGGTCGCGTGGCCGACTGGAACCTGCTCCTCAATCAGATCGTGATCGATTTTGCCGGCAAGAAATCGCATGCCATGCAGGTCCAGTACGCGGCGGAAAACCTTACGCCGCTCGCGCCCGAACACTTCCTCGTGCGCAAGGCGAGCGATCTGTCATCGATCAAGAAACTTGCTGCGGAGGATCCAGTAGCCGTGGTTCGAAGTATGATCGAGAGCCTTGGTGGCGCGGCCACCGCCGCACAGATCGGTGAATGGCTGGTCGGCGATGTTTTGACCGAACCGGAATGGAAACGCTGGTGGGAATCGACGAAGAAGTTGCTCAAAGCGACCGGCGCTTTCTCCATTCCTGCGAAAAAGACCGAACCAATCCAACTGCGCGGCGAAGGCGTGTCGCACGCTGACGAGTTAATCGCCGCTTTCAACAAAGCTCGCCGGCCAAAAGAGCAGATCGCCGCAATCGAGCAGATCGTAAAATTCCACCAACAATTCAAAGAACCCGAAAAACAGCTGCAGCCGATCATCGCCACAATCGAAAACATGGCCGCCCGCAACCAGAAGATGCACCCCGAGCTCGCTTTCGAGCTTATCATCGAGCGAGACGATTTGCTCGAGCGCCTCCCGCAACTACACACAACGCACATCGGTTTGATTCTTTCGAAACTAATTCTCGAAGAAGAGAAGCGTTTGATGTCGATCTTGCCGAAATTGCCCGCGGCAAAAGAGAGGGAAATTTTGCAAGTGTTGCCTTCCGCGCTCGGTCAGCGCTGGACGGAGCGGGCCTTGCAATTGCTGCAAGGAACTCACGGTCGCATAATGGGGCAAATAGCGCGCATCTTGAGCGAGGGAGGGCAACAGGAGGAGCTTCGGTCGATGCTCAAGCGCAGCATTCGCGAGCATTCCGCCACCAGCGAAATTCTGGCCTGGCTGTGCACCGAACGAGAGCGCTGGAGCGAACTGATCACGCCGGAATTGCTCGGCGCGATTCTCGCGGCGCTCGAACGCGAGCAACACAACACTCCTGGACGCGCCAGCAAGTTGCACCGCGCATTTGCCGAAGATCGACAATTGATTGGCCAAATGTTTGCGAACGCCGACATTGGGATCGCACGCGACGCCATGCGGCGCCTGCAACTGAGCCCGCTATTTGACGAGCTCACGAAACGTTCGCTTCTGGCCAGGATCATTAAGATTCATCCAGAACTGGAAAGCATGGTCACTGGAGGACAACCGCAGGAAAAGGCCGCGTCGTTGATCGTTTCCTGGAGCAGCTTGGAAAAACGCAAAGCCGAATACGAAGAGCTCGTAAAGGTAAAGATTCCGGAGAACAGGAAGGAGATCGCCCTCGCAAGATCGTATGGCGACCTGAGCGAGAATTTTGAATTTAGGGCGGCCAAGCAAATGCAAAGCGTGCTGATGCGACGCAAAGCCGAGCTGGAACAAATGCTGCATAACGCGCGTGGAACTTCGTTTGAAAACGTCGATATCTCGCGTGTTTCCATCGGTACGGTCGTCAAGCTGCGTAACGCAGAGACGAACAACGAAGAGACCTACACTATTCTCGGCGCCTGGGACGGCGACCCTGACCGGCACTTGATTTCGTATCAAACCGCGATCGGTCAGGCGCTACTTGGGCACAGTGTTGGTGAAGCGATTTCTCTCAATACCGACCATGGCGCCGCTCAATTTGCAATTGTCTCGATCGAGCCGGCGCCGCCCGACAACACTTCTCCCACTCCAACTCTTCCCACGAAATCCGGCCTCGAAGCGGCAATCGCTCAATAGCAGCGACATTGCTACATCAGCAATTCGTAGGAGAGAACGCTCAGGCAATAGATCGCGGCAGTTTCCACTCGCAAGATAATCGGGCCAAGCGTAATGGGCCGACATCCGTGGCGGCGTGCGAGGGCAAGCTCTGCAGGCGTGAAATCGCCTTCCGGTCCGATAAGCATCAACACACTCCGGGGGCGCTCCTGGTGTTCGCTCCAATAATCCGCGAGGATTTTTTTTAAGTGCTGCGCATCGGGCTGAAGCGACCCGATCAGGCGAAGATCGGGTGTAGTGGCGGCTGTCCCCAGCCGCAGATCGTTCGCAGTGCGCGTGGGGACTCGCGCCTCTACACCAAAAAAATCGTTGAGCCTCTGGGGGGCATGCACTTGCGGCAGCCAGTTCTGGCCGCATTGCTTGGCGGCCTCGATTGCAATCTGCTGCCATTTCACCTGTTTCTGCGCGGCACTTTCGGAATCGACCCGAACAATGGTGCGATCGGAAATGATCGGCGTAATCTCGGCTGCACCGATCTCGACTGCTTTCTGGACGATCAACTCCATGTTTTTCCCTTTTGGAATCGCCTGCCCGAGAACGATCCGGCAGCGCAGCGGCGGAGTGTCCGCTTCGTGCAATTTGCGCAATCGAATTTCGTCACTGCTAAGATCGACAATCTCGGCTGTGATTTCGCGTCCGCGTCCATTGAACAGAACAGCCTTCTCGCCAACGTCCATACGCAAGACGTCGCGCAAGTGGTGAGCTTCCGATCCGCGTAAGGAGAGCGCGCTGGGATTCCAATTCTCCGGGGAAACGTAGAAGCGATGCATGGCGGAATATTTGACTACTCAGGAATACTCGGAGGCGATCGCCAAATTCATCGTGAGCGGATGCGCGAGCGATTCGGCGACCGGCGACTCCACGCCGCGTTCGCGAAGCGCCTCGATCACAATTTCTGTCGGAATATTTCCGACCAATGCATCCTGCGCGAATGGGCATCCACCCAATCCGCCAAGGGCCGAGTCAATTCGGCGGCAACCGGCATCATAAGCGGCCAGCACTTTCGCTGCGGCATCGTTGCGTCTGCTGTGCATGTGCAGACCAATTTCGCAATTAGCGGTTTTGCTGAGGACGGACTTCACCACGCGGCTGATAACCAAAGGAGCAGCGAGACCAACTGTATCCGCGAGTGAGATCGAACGGATCCCGAGGTCCGCGATTTTCGCCACCGTAGCATGGAGCTTTTCACTATCCCACGGATCGCCATAGGGATTTCCGAAAGCCATGGAGATATAAACGACCAGATCACGTCCCGAATCGTCCGCTGTTGTTTTAATCGACTGTAAAATTTTGCAGGACTGTTCGGGCGACTGGTTCTGGTTCTTGTGCAGAAACGTTTCCGAAACGGAATAGGGATAGCCCAGGGTCGTCACCGTTGGCATCGCAACCGCGCGCTCCGCGCCTTTCTCGTTGACCACGATTCCGATAATTTCGACATCGGGTGGCCGATCGATTTGCTCAAGCACGCTCTCGCTGTCGGCCATCTGTGGCACAGCTTTTGGAGAGACGAAGCTTACGGCATCAATGTGCTTGAACTTCGCTGCGATCAGCTCGCGAAGATATCGCGCCTTCAGGTCCGTTGGGATTTGTCTCTTCAGACCCTGCCAGGCGTCGCGGGGACACTCGATCAGTTTTACGGCATCGTTAACCATCGTTAAAAATATTCACAGTGAGAGATTTCTCGAGTCCGCTGCGTTGCCCTCGGAATGACAGAAGATTATTTGAAAAATTCTTTGGCGCGTTCGAAGAAACTTTTGCGCAATGGCGTGTTTTCGTCGCCGCACAGCGCGGCGAATTCTTCGAGCTTGCGACGCTGTTCGGCATTGAGACGCGAGGGCACCTCGACAATTATGCGTGCGAACAAATCGCCACGGTCGCGCCCGCTGATGTTCGCAATTCCTTTGCCCCGCAGCTTGAACATCTGCCCGCTTTGCGTGCCGGCCGGGACTTTTAGATGCGCTTTGCCTTCCAGTGTCGGTGCATCCACCTCGCCGCCCAACGCCGCGACCGAAAAAGCAATCGGCAGTTCACAGTAAAGATCGTCTCCTTCGCGATGAAAGATTTTGTGCTCCTTGATGTGAATGACGACGTAAAGATCGCCCGGCGGTCCGCCGCGAATACCTGCCTCGCCATTGCGCGAGGAACGCAACCGCGAACCCTCCCGAATTCCAACCGGGATTTTCAACTTAACACGGCTCAGTTTTTCCACGCGTCCCTCGCCATGACATTGCCGACAGGGTTTCTCGATAATTTCGCCGGCACCGCGACAGCGGGGACAGGTCTGCGAAACCTGAAAGAACGCGCGCGAACTGATCACCTGACCACGACCACCGCAAGTGGGACACGTCACGGTGCGCGAACCCGGCTCAGCGCCAATGCCATGACACTTATCGCAGATGTCGAGCTTTTCGATCTCAATTTCCTTCTCAACGCCGAAAGCCGCTTCCTCGAGCGTGATCTCCATGTCGTAACGCAAATCGGAACCACGCCGTCGATCTTCGGTGCGGGGGCCGGCGCCCCCGAAAAACGTTTCGAAGATTCCGCCGCCGAATCCTCCTCCGCCGAAAACTTCGCGGAAAATGTCGAATGGATCGTGAAAGCCGCCGCCAAAACCGGCGCCACCCTGGGCAAATGCGGCGTGACCAAAACGATCGTAGGCGACGCGTTTGTCCGAATCCATGAGCACATCGTATGCTTCGCCAAGTTCTTTGAATTTTTCCTCGGCGTGAGGGTCGTCTGGATTTTTGTCTGGATGAAACTTGACCGCGAGTTTGCGATAGGCGCGTTTGACGTCTTCTTCAGAAGCGTTTCGCCCCACTCCGAGAACTTCGTAGTAATCGCGTTTCTTCGTAGCCATTTTCTAAATCTTACTCTTACTCTTGCTCGTGCTCACGCCCCCGCTCGATAAAATCGACAGCAAGAGTAAGAGCGCGAGCAAAAGCTGGAAAACTTCGACCAATTACTTTCCCGGGCCGCTGGAAATGACCACGCGTGCGGGCCGCAGCAAGCGGTCTTTAAAGCGATAACCGCGGCGGGTCTGGCGGATGACCGTTCCCTCTGGAAACTCGCTCGACTCGTGCGCAATCGCTTCGTGCAGGTTCGGATCGAACTTCTTTCCTTCTGCTTCGATCGGCTGCAGCCCGTTTTCGCCGAGGAAATCGTTAAGTTGTTTTAGAACGAGCGTCATTCCGGAATAAATTGCAGACCGTTCGCCTTCCCCTTTCGCAGCTTCGAGACCAAGCTCAAAATTGTCGATAATGGTCACGAGCCGCTCGAGCAACGAGCTGTTCGCATACTTGATCGCCTCTTCTTTTTCCCGCGCAGCGCGCTTTTTGTAATTCTCGAAATCGGCCTGACTGCGCAGCGCGAGGTCGCGAAACCGGTCCAGATCAGCTTGCAGACCAGCCATCGGATCTTCTGGTTCGCTCCCTTCCGCCTGTCGCAGATCCGCCTGGGATGAAGATGTCGATCTTGCTGGCGTGGAGGGATCCGTTGGTTTGCTTTGTTCGGTAACAGGAGTCTTTTTCATGTTTTGCGGATGGCAATCAGAGTGATGTCGTCATTTTGAGGATGCGAACCTGTAAAATTGCGCACATCCCCGATCAGTTTCTTTACAATCGCCGGCGCCCCATTGGAAGCGCTGGCACGAACGGCTTGAATCGTGCGTTCAAGGCCGAATTCGTCTCCCTCGGCATTGAGCGCTTCCGTCACGCCGTCGGTGTAGAGAACGAGGCAATCATCACGCTCAAGCCGGATGGCGAAGTCTGCCGTAAGCCTATCGAACACGTTTCCGCTGTCAATTCCGACGACCATTCCCGGCGACTTTACCGGTGTCACAGTTTGCGACTCCTGTTTGTAAAGCAACGGCGCATCGTGGCCGGCGCGCGCGAGTGTGATGCCATTGCGTTCATGATCCAGAATGAGATAGGCCATGCTGATGAACATGTCTTCCTTGATGTCGGGATAAAGTTGGCGGTTCACTTTTCGTAAAACATCGGCCGGGGAGGGATTCCGCACCGCCTCAGCGCGCAAGACGCTCCGGCAAATCGCCATAATCAGCGATGCGGGAACACCTTTCCCCGAAACATCTGCGATTGCCACCCCGAGGCGTTCGTCATCGACATGAATGTAATCAAAATAATCGCCGCTCACCTGACGGGCAGGCACATTAATGCCGCTGATTTGAAATCCATTAATGGCTGGGGCCTCGGCTGGAAGTAAAATACGCTGAATGTCGCGTGCGATTTCGAGGTCGTGATCGAGTCGCTTCTTTTCATTGGCCATCGAATAGATGATGGCGTTGTAGAGCGCAAAGGCGGATTGCTCGGCGATTGATTTAAAAACGACGAAATCGCTCTGCGAAAAAGGCGAGCCCATGGGGCCGTTGGCGACAGCGAGAACACCCAGGTCTTGCTGTCCGTAACGAAGCGCTACGGCCATGACCGACGAACTGCCAAAAGCGCTGCCGCGCAATTTTGCCAACTCCGGCGCTTCTGAGAACTCATTCAAGCAAACGGACTGTCCTGTTTGCCAGGCGCGCCCAATCAGGCCCTCGCCCGGAGTAATGGAGTGCAGTCGCAAATAACTCTCGAGCGCGATGGGAGTAGCCGCCGCTTGCTGCAAAATATTTGACGGAACATCTACGAGGGGCGGACAGCCATTGGAGATAAAGGCTGGAGTAAGTTTACCGCCCGTTCGATCGGTCAAATAAAGCGCGCCGCCGTGCGCATCCAGAATACGTGTCGCCCCCTCGACGATGAGCCGGTGCAGTTCTTGCGGTCGAATGGTTTCGCTGAAAGCCTCTCCGAGCCCATGCAGGAAATCGAAAACGAGGGTCTCTTCGACCTGAATTTCCTCATGGGAGCGTTCCAGTACTCGAATCCTCCGCCTCTGGTAGTAGGCGGTAAAGATCCACCCGGCCACAGACGCCAGAAGCACTCCGGAAAGAAGAGTCGGCCACATGATGCAAGGGCCAGCTTACTTCGAAGGCGTCTCGTGATGAAGGTCTTGTTTTAGATAATCGAGAACGTCCTTAAAGCGAAAGAGATTTTCCGGCGCTGCTTCGCAAAGGGCCTCGTGCGCCTCCAGCATCGTTTGTGTTTGCTGCTGTTTTCTATCTTGGTGCAAGCCGTCCGAAGCGCGCTCGAGCGCCTCACATTCCGGCGCAGCAGCCGTGCCATCAGCATGAATATCGAATATTTGATCAAGCCCAAGCCCGGAAAGCAGTTCCCGGCTGCGATTCCCACAGTGAATAACATGAAGATGACCGCGGCCAAGTTCCTTCAAACGCAATGCTACACTGGCCATTGTTCCCATAAACGTCGAATCCATCATGGCGCAATCCGCCAAATCCATGACAAATTCGCGATAGCCGCGGTCCAACATTTCGCGTGCGAACTCTTTCAGGCTCCCGCTGTTCAGGAAACTGCCTTTTCCCTCTACTCTCACCCATACGGTCGGACCATTTACCCCTACTTGAATCGATGACTCCACGTTTGCTCAATAAAAGATACAAGGCCGACAGGCACGCTGTCAAACCCGGCCAGCCTCTGGAAAGCTTCAGAAATTGATTCGAAATGGCGAAGTCAAAGAGCCGTATCCTGCAAAGCCGTGCATTCTTACTCCCACATGTAGGAATGGTTCTCCGCTACTACCCGGCCATTTTCGATTAATAAGCACCGCCAGGCAATTACACGTCCGTCATCTAAATAATCGTCTCCGATTACTTTGAATTCCGTCTTACGAGTGCCGCGGACGTTTCGATAGGAAATCTCCTGCGCTTGAACGTGCTCGTGCAATTTCTCCTGGCGATATTCGAGGCGAACGGTTACATCGGCGGGTCGCTTAACGCGCCAAAAGAAATCGAAGTAATCGCCGAAACGCTGGCGTTGATCGACCCCCGTTACTGCGCCAAAGAGGCGGTATTGCCGCTCAAACGTGATAGGCGCGTCCTGAAGCGTCGCCGTTTTCTGGGTCGACGAAGTCGACTTCCCGCCAAGTGTGCTCGTCGTCTGTCGCTGGCTTTGGCTTTGTGTCGGCGCTTTCTCGCCCAGAAAGAAGAGCTTCGTTTTTCGAAACTCGAAATCTTTGTTCAGCGCGACCGGGAGCGGTGTTACTTTTTCCAGCACCTTCGGTTCTTCGACGGCCCGGGCCAACCCGCTCGCGATAATGATCAGCACGACCACTGCGGGGATCAGTCTCATGCCTTAATGAAACGGGCTCACATGTTGCATGTCAATATGCGTCGTATGAAACGCATGTGTCCGATAGTTTCGCTTGCTCTCCTTCGCGCCTAGATTTTCGCCGTGATCGATGTTCGTTATGAACGCGGGGTCTATCTGCCGCAGCAGGATTTTTGGCTCGACCCGTGGGACGCCAAGCGCTTCGCCTTCGTTTCACACGCGCACGGCGACCACATTGCGCCACATGAAGAGGTCATTGCTTCCGAGCGAACGGCCTTTTTGATGCAGAAGCGGCTTCCTGGAACACGGACAGAGCATATCCTCCCGTTTCGTGAACGACGAATTGTGCGCGGCCTCGATGTTATGTTATTACCCGCCGGCCACATCTTTGGTTCGGCGCAATGCTTCCTTTTCGCCGGCGAAGAGACACTGCTCTACACCGGCGATTTCAAACTGCGTCCGGGCAAATCTGCCGAGCGAGCTGAATGGCGCCATGCCGATACGCTCATTATGGAAACGACCTTTGGCTTGTCGCGCTATCGCTTTCCGCCAATCGAACAGGTTATCGGCCAGGTTGTCGCGTTCTGCCGCGAAGCAATTGAGAACGGCCACGTGCCCGTGCTGCTCGGCTACTCGTTAGGCAAAGCGCAGGAAATATTGTGCTCGCTTGAGGGAGCCGGTCTCACCCCCATGCTGCACGGCTCGGTTTATCAGATGACGCGCATTTACGAGCAGTTCGGCCAATCTTTTTGCAAATACGTTCGCTACAACGCGAACGACGTGGGCGGAAAGGTCCTCATCTGTCCACCGAGCGCAAATCGATCGCGCATGCTGGAAAAAATCGCGCGCAAACGGGTGGCAATGATCAGTGGCTGGGCGGTCGACCCGAATGCGGTGTATCGCTATCAAGTCGACGCCGCATTTCCTCTCTCAGATCATGCCGATTACAACGACCTGGTTCGCTATGTCGATCTTGTTCAGCCTAAACGCGTCTTTACCCTTCACGGATTCGCTGCCGAATTCGCGCGCGACTTGCGCGAGCGAGGTATCGAGGCCTGGGCCCTGAGCGCGGAAAATCAGATGGAGTTGAAATTGCACACTTTGCGACCGCAAAAAGTTTGCGCCGAGCGCACCGCAAACAACACGCGAGGCGCGTGTGCTTCCCAATCTGAATTTGCGGCATTCGCCGAAGTTGGAGAAAAGATCGCAGCGACTGCCGCCAAGTTGGAGAAGGTCGGTTTGCTTTCCGATTATCTGCGCACACTTGACCATGACCGGCTTTCGATAGCGGCGACTTACTTCACCGGAAGAGCTTTTGCCCAGAGCGACCTCCGCACATTGCAAGTCGGCGCATCAATCATCTATCGCGCAATCATGGTAGCGGCGAAACTGACCGATGCAGAATTTCACCGCATTGCCCATCGCCATGGAGACGCGGGGAAGACGGCTTTCGAAGCGTTGGATGCACGCACCGAGCCCGAATCGTTCACCCTCCAGCAGTCCCGCAATTTCTTCGATGCATTGCATAAAGCGCGTGGTCCGGTTGCCAAAACCGAATTGCTGCGATCACGCCTTGCCACGCTTACTGCGCGGGAGGATCAGTACCTCGTCAAGATTCTCAGTGGAGACCTGCGCATTGGATTACGAGAGGGACTTGTCGAAGAGGCAATCGCTCGCGCCTTCGAGGCGCCGCTGGACAAGGTAAAGGAAGCCAACATGCTCCTGGGCGATATCGGCGCCGCCGCAACCCTCGCTTCCCGAAAAGAATTGCACCTCGCGGAATTGTCGATCTTTCGCCCTATCAAGTGCATGCTTGCGACTCCCGAACCAACAGCAGAAGCGGTATGGAAGCGATTCGTTGAGGACAAGGATTCTGCCAACGTCGCTGTCGCTGCAGTTTATGTGGAAGACAAATTCGACGGTATTCGCGCGCAGCTTCATCGCAGCACACGGCGGGTGGAAATCTTTTCGCGCGACTTGCGGCGCATCACCGATCAATTTCCGGAACTGACGGAGCAAGCCAGAAACTTCGAGCAGGAGCTGATTGTTGATGGTGAAATCATTGCCTTCGAAAAAGGTCGCAGACTCAACTTCTTCGATTTGCAAAAGCGGCTCGGACGGAAACGCGATGGCCCGGGTTTATTTGAGGCCGCAGTGGCTGACGTGCCGGTCGTTTTTATTATCTTTGATCTTCTTTGGCTGAGAGGGTGCTCGTTATTAAAAACTCCGCTGCGGGAGCGGCGCGATTTGCTCGGTGACTTGCAATTACCGCCGCAATTTCAGACTGCGGAAGTAGTGCCCGCGCATTCCGCCGCCGAGATTGAACAAATCTTCCAACAAGCGCGCCGACGCTTAAACGAAGGTCTCATGATAAAGGATCCGCAGAGCTTTTATCTGCCGGGGACCCGCGGGATGTTTTGGTTTAAGCTCAAGAAAGAGTTGGCGACGCTGGACGTGGTGGTAGTCGCCGTCGAACTCGGGCACGGGAAACGCAATCATGTGCTAAGCGATTACACATTTGCGGTACGCAATGAAGCAACGGGTGAACTTTTGCCGATTGGCAAGGCCTACAGCGGATTGACCGATGCGGAGATTGCAGAATTAACCGAGCACTTTAGACAGAACACGATGGTGGATCATGGCCGATATCGCGAGGTGAAACCAGACGTCGTGCTCGAGGTCGCGTTCAATTCGATTCAGCCAAGCACGCGCCATGCAAGTGGGCTGGCGTTGCGTTTCCCACGAATCAAGGCGATCCGGCGCGACAAAGATGTCAATTCAATCGACACACTCGAATATGCCCGCGAGCTCGCCGCGCAACAGGCGAAAGAGTAGCGCGAGCTTCGTTGACTAGTAGGGCGCGACTTTATTTTAAACGACAATTACCGCGCTTGCGTCGGTGACGAAGTTGCCTGGGTCACAGTGACAGTTTCGCTTTGCTCACGCCGCGAGCGCTGGATATTAGCGTAAACAACCAGCAACCACATTGATCCGACGATTATCAGCATAAGGACAAGACGACCCTTGGGAACTCGGGAGGATCGCGATTGGGCGTCGGCCGGATGCAAGGAATTCACGCTCGAAATATCAATGTCGATCTTGCGCGCGCAAACGCAGTCAGTTCAAGTCCAATGCTGCAATCGCATCCATGACGCGCTGGCTTAGGCGCCCGTAAACATTCTTTGCCGGCGATTCAATGTCGGCCGCCGTAAAAAAAATCGGTTCTCCTATAACGATGGTGACCGGGACAAAATGCAGGCCGCCTCCCCCACGCGGTAAAGCGTCGTGAGCGCCGAAGATGCGCATCGGCACCACGGGAGCGAGAGTTTTTGCAATCACCAATCCCAATCCTGGCTCAGCAGGCTGCAACTTGCCGTCGAGCGTCCGCGCGCCTTCGGGAAAAACCAGCGCGGCGTTCCCGGCTTTGAGCACACGGATTAACGCTTTGAGGGCGCTGCGGTCGATCCCCTCCTGATTAACTGGAATCACGTTCAATTTGGGCAGGAGCCAGCCCAGCAACGGCACGTCCATGAGCGTTTTGCGCGCCAAAAAATAGATCGCGCGATTGCAAGTAACGCCGGCCAGCGGTGGGTCCAGGTAACTCTGGTGATTCATCGCTAGAATGACCGGACCGCTTTGAATCATGCGCTCCCGATGAATTACCCGAAAATGAAAGAACACTCGGGCGATCAGACGAGAAAGATGGTACCCGAGCCAGTAATAAAAGTTCATTTTAATGAGTGAACGATTCGCTAAATCCGCAGACCCATTCGTTTAAGTTGCGCGATGATCTCGCTAACGACTCCTTCGATGGTGAGATGCGAGGTGTCGATGACATGGGCATCCTTCGCCACAACAAGCGGCGAAACACGGCGTGAAGAATCCGCCTGGTCACGCATGGCAATTTCGTCGCGCTGGCCCTGCGCCGCGCGGCGGCGGGAACGCACGTCGGGCGAAGCATCGACATAAAATTTGTAGGGAGTCTCTGGAAAAACCACTGAGCCGATGTCGCGGCCTTCCATAACCAGGTCCTGGTGCTGTGCATAACCGCGCATTTTTTGCACCACAATTGCGCGGACTCTAGGGAGGCTACTCACCCGGGAAACATTTTCGTTCACTCGATCGTCGCGCAAATATTCCACTGGATCGACATCATCGATCAAGACGCGCGACTCGTTGTTTTGGAGGCGGCAACTGATCCGGGCAGATTCGACCGTTTGCGCGACGCGCTCGCTGTCTCCCGGATCTATCCCTTTTTGCAGGATATGCCAGGTAATGGCTCGATAAATCGCACCCGAATTGACGTAGGCGAAGCGGAGTCCCCGGGCAAGCTCGCGCGCTACGCTGCTTTTTCCCGAGGCGGCCGGGCCGTCAATGGCAACAACGCGATGAAAACGTTTCCCCATGTCGGAAGAAATTAGTGCGTCGGAATGACGCCGAGCAAGGTTCCAGCCACCTCCAGGCAAACGCCGGTCTACAGATCACACTTCCTCCACCGGAGTGGAAGTGAGGGAACCGATGACAGGGGTGCTCACCTGCATCCGTTTCGAATTGGTGAACTCTTCGAGAACGCTTTCAAACCCAGGATAGGATTTACGGATGCAATCGGCATCCTGAACAATGGTTTCGCCATCAGCGAACAGACCTGCTATGGCAAACGCCATGGCGATGCGATGATCGCCAAAACTCGGCACACGCGCTCCGTGCAGCAGAGCCGGTCCATGAATTTCAAGGCCGTCATTCATCTCGGTGACCTGGGCGCCCATGGTTCGCAAATTGTGTGCGGTCGCAGCGATGCGATCGGTTTCTTTCACACGCAATTCCTGCGCATGCCGAATAATTGTTTTGCCATTTGCCAGGGCGCCTGCCACCGCGAGTATTGGCAGCTCATCAATAAGCTGGGGTACTTCTCTGCCCTGAATCACCGTTCCCTTGAGCGGGGCGCCTGTGACCTCAACGATTCCACGCGGTTCGAGTTGATCGACTTCTTCAATGGCCTCGCGTACTTGCGCGCCCATCCGAAGCAGAACACCGAGGACTGCCGTTCGCGTATCATTTAAACCAACTTCGCGCACGAGCAGATGACCTCGCGGTCGTGCCGCAGCAGCGACCAGCCAAAAGGCTGCGGCAGAGATATCGCCCGGGATTGTAAAGTCGCGCGACTCGGGAACTTGATCGCCGAAGACGGTGAGGCTGCCGTCGCCATTCTTTGCCGTGCGGACGAGAAAATAATTAAGCATCACCTCCGTATGGTTTCGCGTCGGTGTGGGCTCATCGACAGTGGTTTTACCCTTGGCGAAAAGACCCGCCAGCAGCAAAGCACCTTTAACCTGCGCGCTCGCAATCGGCAGACGATAGCGAATTCCCCGCAAGGAGCCCCCATGGATGCGGAGCGGTGGCGTCTGTTCCGGACCTTCTGCAACAATGTTTGCGCCCATCCGGCGAAGCGGCGTGATTACGCGGTCCATCGGGCGGCGAGAGAGCCCGGCATCCGCGACAAGCCGGCTCTCAAATGTCTGCCCGGCAAGCAAGCCAGCCAGAAGCCGCATGGTCGTGCCAGAATTTCCGCAATCGATTTCCTTTTTCGGCGGCATAAGGACGCGCTTTTTCCCATGAACGATTAGCGTGTCCGGTTCAGGCTGTTCGATCCTGATACCCAAGGCGCGCATAGCGTTGACGGTACGCATGCAGTCTTCGCTCGGAAGAAAACCACCCAGAGTGCACACACCGTTGGACAAAGCCGCAATGATTACGGCCCGATGCGAAATACTTTTGTCACCGGGAACGGTAATTTCGAGATCAAGTCGAGGCGCCCGTTTGATCCGTAATTCCATAGACGAAGTTTTGAAATTTTTTGCGAAACGAACGCGCCATCCGCGCGCGCGCGAAGAGCATCATCGGATAGAAGGCGCGGTTGTCCAGCCTTGTTCCCCTGAGACAAATTTAAGATTCGTCAGGTCGATTTCGCCAGGGCGGACGAGTATTGCTAAAATTACGGAACGAGAAAGATTTTGTCCGTATAGGGATCCTTCACTTCCGTTCCTGGAGGAAAGCCTTCCACATCGACGTACTTGCCAGGCGAATACGGACTTTCCACGAGATGGGGTTTGCCAGGGACGGGAATTCCGTAGGGATAATCTCCCTTCGCGACCCTCGTCGGCGCCGCCGGGGGAGGAGGTGTAGCCGCAGTCTCCGCCTGTGGCGTACCGGTGGGCTGAACGGGTCCATTGGGATTGAATGGCTGTTGCGGCGGCGGATATTCCTCGGTCCGGCTTGGCGGGTAATTCGCCGCACGGCGGCCGGCCCGTTGCGGCGGCTCTTCACTGCATGAGGCAACGAAGAAAGCGGTGAGTAGGGCAAGCGACAGTGAAAATTTCATAAGTGGAAATGCTTTCACAAACTATTCCCAGTCCGACGGGTTGCCAATCACTAAATCGCTTTCCTCATTTAAATGGGCGGCACTTTGGCAAAGATCGGCGTAAATACAATGACAGAGGGCTCTTCATCCGAATCCAAAGAAAAGATGTCGAACAATTCCCGCGCAGATATTTTGGTCGTAGACGACGACACCATGAGTCGGAAAATCCTGGTGCAACTGCTCGTGTCTGCCGGGTACGATTGCCGCGAGTGCGAGGACGGGGCTCAGGCGCTACAAATAATTCATACCAAACAGCCTTCGCTTCTTCTGCTTGATTTCGATATGCCGGGTCTAAACGGGACTGAGGTGTTAAAACGCCTGCGCTCGGATACCGATCCGGCAATCGCGCAACTTCCGGCAATCATGTTGACCGGCCACGGAAGTGAAGCAAGCGAGGTGCGTGGTTTGCAAGCTGGCGCGGATGACTTTGTAACCAAGCCGATCAATGCCGCAGTGTTGCGGGCACGTATTGAGACTCAACTTCGCCTCCGCTCCATGCGACGCCAATTAGAGCGGCAAAACGACGAGCTCGAAGAATGGCGTCGCAATCTCGAGCGCGATCTGGCCGCAGCGCGCTTGACGCAACAATCATTGATTCCGCAAAGGCCGCCAAGGCTGCCGGGGTGGCAGGTTGCCGCGTATTATCGCCCCGTAATCCAAGTGGGTGGCGATATCTATGGTTGGCTCCGTATGAAAGACGGCCAGATTTTATTTTGGATTGCAGATGGCACCGGCCACGGCGCCGCTGCCGCGCTGCTTACCACTCTGGCGAAACTTCTCTTTCAACATGGCAGTGTGGAACACGATGGGCCAGCCCGAGTGATGGAAGCCGTGAACCATGATTTTCGCACCATTTTCGGCGCGCGCTCTTTCATGACGGCTATGTGCGTT
>Ga0207684_10002367_pt1 | contig 19084 bp, 13 predicted proteins | sample KBSK5501metaG_FD_184342 | JGI IMG/M metagenome (GOLD analysis project Ga0207684, IMG submission 184342) | Corn, switchgrass and miscanthus rhizosphere microbial communities from Kellogg Biological Station, Michigan, USA - KBS K5-50-1 metaG... | ecosystem: Host-associated > Plants > Roots >...
GGTGCGCTTGACGAAGTCGGCGGCCTGCTCGGGGTCGGTCAGCAGCTGGTCCATCGTCATCGTCGCGTCGGTGCCGTGGCCGTCTTCCTTGTCGCCCTTCATCGTCTCGAGCGAGCCGAGGCAGCCAAGCTCGCCTTCGACCGTGACGCCCAGCGCATGGGCCATGTCGACGACCTTGCGCGTCACATCGACGTTGTAGTCGTAGCTCGCGATCGACTTGCCGTCAGCCTGCAGCGAACCGTCCATCATCACCGAGCTGAAGCCCAGGCCGATCGCGCCCTTGCAGACATCGGGGCTCTGGCCGTGGTCCTGGTGCATCACGAGCGGGATGTTCGGCCACGATTCGACGGCCGCCTGGATCAGGTGCTTGATGAACGGCTCGCCGGCGTACTTGCGAGCACCGGCGCTGGCCTGCAGGATCACCGGCGCGCCGACCTCGTCGGCCGCGCTCATCACGGCCTGCACCTGCTCGAGGTTGTTGACGTTGAACGCGGGGATGCCGTAGCCGTTTTCGGCGGCGTGGTCCAGCAGTTGACGCATCGAGACAAGTGGCATGGCAGGGTCCTCGGTGAAGATGGAAAGAAGGAAAACCACGAACGGCGCGCCGATGAAACCGCGCCGTAACTGCTTGAATTTTAGCCAGCGCCCGCACCGGCACTGCGCTCAGCCGACGCGTTCGGCCTTGTAACCTTCTGCACGCATCGCGGCCAGGATCTCGGCGATGTGCGCGACCCCGCGGGTCTGCACGACGACCTCGATCTGCGCCCGCTCGACCGACAGCGACGTGAACGCGCGCTGGTGCTGCACCTCGTCGATGTTCGCGCCGAGCTTGCCGAGCAGCGTCGCGACATTGGCCAGCGCGCCCGGCACGTCGCGCACGTCGAAGCGCAGCCGCGCGAGCCGGCCCGACTTGACCATGCCGCGCTCGATGATCTCGGCCAGCACCAGCGGCTCGATGTTGCCGCCCGAGAGCACCAGCCCGACCTTGCGGCCGGCGAACCGCTCGCGGTGCTTCATCAGCGCCGCGAGTCCGACGCCGCCCGCGCCTTCGACGACGGTCTTCTCGATCTCGAGCAGCATCAGGATCGCCTGCTCGATGTCGTCTTCACCGACCAGCAGCACGTCGTCGACCCGCTCGCGGATCAGCGGCAGCGTCAGCGCGCCGAGCGACTTGACCGCGATGCCGTCGGCGATCGTCGCCTGTGCACAAGGGTGCTCGGCCGCATGCAGCGCGTTCCACGCGGCCGGGAAGCGTTCGGTCTGCACGCCGATGACCTCGATCTCGGGCCGCAGCGCGCGAGCCGCGGTCGCGATGCCGGAGATCAACCCGCCGCCGCCGATCGGGATGACGAGCGTGTCGATCGTCGGCGCTTGAGCGAGCATCTCGAGCGCGATCGTGCCCTGGCCGGCCATCACCGCGAGGTCGTCGTACGGATGCACGAGCACTAGGCCGCGCTCGCGCGCGAGCGCCAGGCCGTGGGCGCGCGCATCGTCGAACGTGTCGCCCTCGAGCACGACGTTCGCGCCGAAGCCGCGCGTGCGCTCGACCTTCACCGCCGGCGCGAAGCGCGGCATCACGATCGTCGCCGGGATGCCCATGCGCTGCGCGTGATACGCAACGCCTTGCGCATGGTTGCCGGCCGACACCGCGAGCACGCCGCTCGCGCGCTCGGCCGGCGTGAGCTGCGCCATCTTGTTCAGCGCGCCGCGCTCCTTGAACGACGCGGTGAACTGCAGGTTCTCGAACTTGAGAAACACCTCGCAACCGGTCATCGCCGACAGCGTGCGCGACGGCATGCATGGCGTGTCGATGACTTCGCCCTGAAGGCGCTGCGCGGCGGCGCGGATGTCGTCGGCACTCAGCAGGTCGGAGTCTGGGTTCATGCCCCATTGTGGCGTGGCGCCGGCGCGGCCAATCCGCAGCAATGCGTGGGGTTGCATCGTGACCCGATGTACAGGCGCATGGGCTTGGTTAGCCTGCCGCCTTTTCGCGCTCGCCACCTCGACCATCAGGAGTTCCACGATGACATTTCGACACACGCGCGCCATCGGCGGCCTGTTGTGGGCCGCCCCGTGCATTGCCTTCGCGCAAGCGCAAGCCACGATCAAGCCCGACGGCCAATTCCGCTACGCGCTCGGCGCCGGCGCGAGCTACTCGTCGGGCAACACCGACGCGAAGAGCCTCAACATCAGCGGCGACGGCGTTCGCGCAACGGACGACAGCAAGTGGCAGTTCGGCGGCAAGGCGCTGCGCAGCAGCTCCGAAGGCGCCAGGACCGCCGAGAACTATGCGCTGGGCACGCAATACAACCAGGACATCACGCCGCTGTGGTTCGAGTTCGGCAAGGCCGATCTGCTGCGCGACAAGCTGGCCAACGTGGCCTTGCGCGCGTCGCTGTTCGGCGGCGTCGGGCGCCATCTGGTGAAGACCGATGCGCTCACCTGGGATGTGTCGGCCGGCGTCGGCTACACGCAGGACCGGTACGTCGAGGCGGCCGACGTGGCCGGCGGAGTCCGCACCCGATACGGACGGCCCGAGGCGCTGCTGGCCGAGGAGTCGACCCACAAGTGGACGCCGACGACGACGTTCCACCAGAAGCTCGAGTTCTATCCCACGCTGCGTACCGGCGATGGCCATCGCGGCGTGTTCGACGCGGGGTTGTCGGTGGCGATGACGTCGACGCTCAGCCTCACCGCAGGCCTGAACTACCGCTACAACAGCGAGCCCGGCGCCGGGCTGAAGCGCAGCGACACGCTGTTCGTCACCGGCATCGCCCTGAAGATCGAATAGTCAGTCGAATCGTCAGCAACAGTCAGGTCGAATGAGTCGCGACGGCGCGAGAGGCCGCTGCTCGGTTCAGCCGACCCGGCACACCTTCAGCATGTTGGTGCCGCCGGGGTAGCCCATCGGTTCGCCGCAGGTGATCGCATAGGTGTCGCCCGGCTTCAGCACACCCAGCCCGACGAGCTGCGCCTCGGCATTCGCAAGCGCCTGGTCGCGGTCGGCGAAGTTCGGCATCAGCAGCGGCGTGACGTTGCGGTACAGCGCCATCCGGCGCTGCGTGCGGACCTGCGACGTCATGCCGAAGATCGGCACGTGGATCTTCTGCCGGCTCATCCACAGCGCGGTCGAGCCCGACTCGGTCAACGCGAGGATCGCCTTGCAGCCCAGGTGATGCGCGGTGAACAGCGCGCCCATCGCGATCGACTGGTCGATGCGCCCGAACTTCTTGTTCGCGAAGCTCGCATCGAGCGAGATCTCCTCGGCCGCCTCGGCCTCGACGCAGATCGTCGCCATGATGCGCACCGTGTCGACCGGGTACTTGCCGGCGGCCGTCTCGGCGCTGAGCATCACCGCATCGGTGCCGTCGAGCACCGCGTTCGCGACGTCGCTGACCTCGGCGCGCGTGGGCACCGGGTTGCTGATCATCGACTCCATCATCTGCGTCGCGGTGATCACCGTCTTGTCCATCTCGCGGGCCATCCGGATCATGCGTTTCTGCAGCGCCGGCACCGCCGCGTTGCCGACCTCGATGGCCAGGTCGCCGCGCGCGACCATGATGCTGTCGGACGCCTTCAGGATCTGTTCGAGCGCCGGGATCGCCTCGGTGCGCTCGATCTTCGCGATCAGCTGCGGCTTATGCCGCCACGGCTCGCCGGCGACGTTGGCGAGCTGGCGCGCCATCTCCATGTCGGTCGCGCTCTTCGGGAAGCTGATCGCGAGGTACTCGCACTGGAAGCTCATCGCGGTCTTGATGTCCTCCATGTCCTTCGCGGTCAGAGCCGGCGCGGTCAGGCCGCCGCCGGCCTTGTTGATGCCCTTGTTGTTCGACAGCACGCCGCCGTCGACCACGGTGGTGTGCACCTCCTCGCCCTGCACCGAATCGACGGTCAGCGTCAGCAGGCCGTCGTTGAGCAGCAGGCTGTCGCCGGGCTTCACGTCGCGCGGCAGCTCCTTGTAGTCGAGGCCGACGCGCTCGTTCGTGCCCAGTGCGTCGTAGCCCGCGTCGAGGATGAACTTCTGGCCGACCTCGAGCACCGTGCGGTCGCCCTCGAACTTGCCGACGCGGATCTTCGGGCCCTGCAGGTCGGCCATGATCGCGACCTCCTTGCCGACCTTCTGCGCCACCTCGCGCACCATCGCCGCGCGGTCGATGTGGTCCTGCGCCTTGCCGTGCGAGAAGTTCAGGCGCACGACGTCGACGCCGGCGCGGATCATGCGCTCGAGCACCTCGGGTGTGTTCGAGGCGGGGCCGAGGGTCGCGACGATCTTGGTCGCACGGGGCATGCTGGTCTCCATGGTGTTGGTTCTTCTTGAGTGATTATCGAAGGGCGCCGTCGTGCGGCACGCGGCGCCCCGGGAATGAGTCTTATGCCGTGGCGGAGTTCAGCCTTGCTGCTGCGCGCGGCGCTGCAGGATCTCGAACGCCGGCAGCGTCTTGCCCTCGAGCACCTCGAGGAATGCGCCGCCGCCGGTCGAGATGTAGCCCACGTCCTTCTCGATGCCGTATTTCGCGATCGCGGCCAGCGTGTCGCCGCCGCCGGCGATGCTGAACGCGCTCGACTCGGCCACCGCGCGCGCGATCGCCTCGGTGCCCTTGGCGAAGGCGTCGAACTCGAACACGCCGACCGGGCCGTTCCAGACGATCGTGCCGGCGGCCTTGAGCTGCGCGGCCAGGCGCGCCGCGGTCTGCGGGCCGATGTCGAGGATCAGGTCGTCGGCCGCGACGTCGGCCGCGGCCTTCACGGTCGCCGGCGCGTCGGCCTTGAACTCCTTCGCGACGACCACGTCGGTCGGGATCGGCACGTCGGCGCCGCGCGCGCGCATCGCCTCGATCACGGCTTTCGCGTCGGCCAGCAGCGCCGGCTCGGCGAGGCTCCCGCCGATCGGCAACCCCGCCGCGAGCATGAAGGTGTTCGCGATGCCGCCGCCGACGATCAACTGGTCGACGTTCTTCGCCAGGCTTTGCAGGATCGAGAGCTTCGTCGACACCTTGCTGCCCGCGACGATCGCGACCAGCGGCCGCTTCGGGTTCGCGAGCGCCTTCGTGATCGCATCGATCTCGGCCGCGAGCAGCGGGCCGGCGCAGGCCACCGGCGCGAACTGCGCGATGCCGTAGGTCGACGCCTCGGCGCGGTGCGCGGTGCCGAATGCGTCGTGCACGAAGACGTCGCACAGCGCCGCGAGCTTCTTCGCGAGCGTTTCGTCGTTCTTCTTCTCGCCCTTGTTCAGCCGGCAGTTCTCGAGCAGCACGAGCTGGCCCGGCGCGACGCTCACGCCGTCGACCCAGTTCGCGGCCAGCGGCACCTCGCGCCCGAGCAGCTCGCCCAAGCGCTTGGCCACCGGCGCGAGCGAATCCGCCGGCTTGAACTCGCCTTCGGTCGGGCGGCCGAGGTGCGAGGTCACCATCACCGCGGCGCCGGCCTTCAGCGCCATCTCGATGCACGGCACCGAGGCGCGGATGCGCGTGTCTTCGGTGATGCGGCCGGCGTCGTCCTGCGGCACGTTCAGGTCGGCGCGGATGAAGACGCGCTTGCCGGCGACTTTGCCTTGCGCGATCAGGTCGGAGAAGCGAAGAACGTTCATGGTGAGCAGCGGTTCGAAGTGGACAGGGAAGGCGCTACCAGCCGAGGCCGACGCGCAGCGTGACCATCACCGCGGTGCCGGTGACGATGGTGCCTAGGATGCCACGGCGCCAGAAGAAGTACGCCGTCGCCGCGGCGACGGCGTAGAGCCGCGCATCGCGGGCGGTCGTCAGCAGGTGGCCTTGCGTCATCAGCACCTCGGGCGCGATCACGGCCGCGAGCGCGGCCAGCGGCGCATAGCGCAGCCCTTGCTTGAGCCAGCCCGGCAGCGGCAGCTCGCGCTCGGGGTACAGAAAGAAGCCGCGCGTGGCGACCGTGATGATCGCCAGGCCGATGATCGCGATCGCCGCCTCCCAACCCGTCATGTCGCGTCCTCGACGATGGGCTTGGCCTCGCGCGGCGTCACGTGGTCGATCAGCAGCCCGGCGACGATCGCCGCGGCGATCGCGACGACGACATTGAGCTTCAGCGGCAGCGCAACGGTGGCGATCGCGGCACCGCTCGCGATCACGGCGGCCAGCCGGCTCGCGTGGTCGTTCAGCAGCGAATACAGCAGGCCGAGCAGCGCGAGGATGCCGGCAAAGCCGAAGCCCCACTCGGTCGGGATCGAGTCGCCGAGCGCGAGGCCGATCATCGTCGGCAGCTGCCACGACGGCCAGTTGACGGCAACGCCGCCCCAGAAGTACGGGATCTGCTCGGGCGCCGGCCGCGGCTCGGGGAAGCGCTTCATGAACACTACGTAGTTCAGGTCCGCCGTGAAGTAGCCGAGGGCCATGCGCTGCCAGCGCTTGAAATGCACGAAGTACGGCCGCCACGCCGCGCTGAAGATCACGAAGCGCAGGTTCACGCACAGCGCGATCGCCCAGACCATCCAGATCGGCGCGCCGGCCACGATCAGCGGCAGCGCGGCGAGCTGCGCGCTGCCGGCGAACACGAGCAGCGACATCAGCACCGCGAGCGGTATGGGGAGCCCGCTCTTGGCCATCGCAACCCCGGTGACGAGGCCCCACGCGGCGATGCCAAGCGACACGCCGACCATGTCGCGTGCGCCGTTGCCGAATTCGGGATGACGCCAGACCGGCTGCGGCGCGGGGATACTTCGGCTCATGGACGCGATTGTCCTACGAGCCGGAAGGCCCTCACCCCAGCCCTGGGGTGAGGGTCGGCGAGCGCTGCAACGCTACTTCTTGCGCACCGTCCCACTCCCGGCGATCGCGGTCTTCGGCACCGCATCGCCGCGATAGACCACATCGCCGCTGCCGGCAATCGAGACCGACAGCGTCTTGCGTGCATTCACGCTCGCGTCGCCGCTGCCCGAGATGCTGACGCTGACGTCGTCGGCCTCGAGCCCGGCGGTGTCGACATCGCCGCTGCCGGCGATCGCGACCGCGAGCTTCGCGGCGCGTCCGTTGAAGCGGATGTCGCCGCTGCCCGAGACCTTGACGCCGAGATCGTCGACCGCGAGCTTGTTCAGCCGGATGTCGCCGGAGCCGCTGATCGCCACCTTCAGGTTCGCGCTCTTCAGCTCGTCGCCGCTGACGTCGCCGGAGCCGCTGATCGCCAGGCCGTTCAGCTTGATCAGGTCGACCGTCACGACCGGCGTGGTCCGGGTCTGGTAGCTCGTGCCGCTCTTCGTGCGGATCTCGAGCGTCGGCACGCCGCTCGCGTCGACGACCCGCGTCTCGATCAGCGGCAGCACGTTGTCGTCGGCGCGCACCTCGGCGCCTTCGCGGCCGCCCTGGCGCAGCACGACCTTGACGGAGGTTTTCAGCGCGATCGCCTGGAAGCCGCTGACGGCGCGAGGCTCGCTCTGGATCTTGCCGGAGCCGGTGATATCGGCGGCGTGCGCGGCGCTGCCGATGGCCAGCATCAGCGCGGCCGCGCCAAAGGCGATGAAACGGGGCGGGAACGAGGCGAAGGAAGCGGCGGTCATCATCATCGGCGTCCGTGGTGGTCCAGGGTCGCCAATGTGCCAGCCCGGCCTGCACCGGTCACGCGCCGCGCGACGAACTGCGCCGCGACACGACGAACGGCAGAAGCGGCAGAAGCGGCGGAAGTCAGGAGTCCCGCGACTTGACCTCGCGCCCCGGCTGCGGGGTGAGCTGCGGCGCGACCGCCTCGATCTTGTTCTCGCGCATGTAGTCGTTCATGTCGCGCCAGCCGGCGAAGATCGCGGCGCGATCGGCCTTCTTGTTCAGCGCGTAGCAATCCTCGATTGCACGGCCGGCGTGCCGGCAGGCGCCGCCGATCGCGCGGCCGTCGGCTTCGCGCGCGGCGGCGATCTTCTCGGGTGTCTCGATGCCCAGCATGTCGCAGCCCGCGAGCAGCGCAACGGCGAGACTGACGGCGATGAGAAGGGCGCGGCGCATGGCGGGTTCGGGGTCGAGCACAGAGATGTTTCCGGCTTATCGGCCGCGACGAGGCGGAACTTGAGCGCTTGTGCGGAAGCCTTCGACAGGCTCAGGCCGAACGGATTGACGGGGACGGGCGCGGGCTACGGGCCGCTCCATTCGACGCGAACGCGCGCCGTCGTCGCCGGCAGCCGGATCGCGTCCGCGGCCCCGGGAACCGCGACGCCGTCGATCGCGACGCGCGCGTTCGCCGGCCACGGCCCGCGCAGCCACAGCCCGCCGGGCGGCATCTCGCGCAGACCGCTCACCTCGAACTCGACCCGCCCACCCGTTCGGGTCGAGCCAACCTCTCCCGTTCGGGTCGAGCCAACCTCCCCCGTTCGGGCTGAACCAACCTCCGCCGTTCGGGCTGAGGTATCGAAGCCCCTTGCGCGCCACGACACCATCCCATACGGCGTGCGCAACCCCGCGATCGCAACGCCCTCGCCGTCTCGCAGCCACGCCATCGGCACGCCGGCCGCAAGCACCAGCGAGCGCTCGCCCTCGTGCTCGTACGCGAACAGATCCAGCACCGAGCGGATGTGGTCCGAGGCGGCCCAGCCGTGCGGCATGTCGCCGAGAAAACGCGGCTCGCGCGCGTTGCGCAGCACCACCTCGGCCCACTGGCGCCAGCCGGCCGGACGGCGGTCGCGATAGAAGTAGCGCAGCGCGTCGAGCGCGCGCTCGCGCTGGCCGAGCCGCACCAGGCTGCCGACCACGCGCCACTCGTACGGCGTGTAGGCGCCATCGCCGTGGCGGACGCCGGCCGCGTCGTCGGCGCGGCGCTGTTCGAACTCGCGCCAGTAGCGCTCGAAGGTATTGCGCACCAGCGCATCGGGCAAGGTGCCGAGCAGCCCGCCGGGCGAGAGCGCGATGGTGCTCGAGGTCGGGTCGAAGTCGCCGCGGTCGGCCGCCCCGGCGAGCACGTCGAGCTTGTAGCGCTGCGCGGTCGCGGCGATCGAGGCGAGCAGGTCGTGCCGGAACTCGTCGCGCTGCGCGGCGATGCGCGCGGCCTCGTCGTTCAGGCCCAGGCCCTGCGCCAGCTCGACGGCGCTGCGGTAGCCGATCCAGGCCCAGTGGTCGTCCCAGTACGAATAGGCGGCCTTGTCGGAGTAGCCCTCGTGGCTGATCGACGGCGGCATCATGCCGAAGTAGCCGGCGTGCTCGGCGCCGCGGTTCGCATCGTTGCGCTGGCTCTGGCGGAGCTGTTCCATGTAGTCGATCGCGGCACGCACGTGCGGCCACATCGCGCGCGCCAGCGCCGCGTCGTGCGTGTAGCGCCACAGGTCGGCGGCGGCATAGGCGAGCTCGCCGTGGCTGTCGTTCTCGGGCACCGGGTCGGCGCCGCGCACGGTCGCGCAGCACGGCACCTTGCCGTTCGCGAACTGGAACGGCGCGTACCAGCGCAGGAAGTCGCGCGCGACATCGTCGCGGCCCAGGCGCAGCAGCGCCGACGAGGTCATCGCGCCATCGCGTATCCACGAGCGCGCGTACGCCCGCGCGCCGGGCTGCAGCGCCGGCCCGCTGCGGTTGACCAGGATGTGGCCGAGCGCGGTGCGCAAGGTGCGCGCGACCTCCTGGACTTCCGCACCGCCCGTGAGCGTGACGCCGCCGAGGCGCTGGCGCCAGGCCTGCGCGACCCGTGCCTCGTGTTGCGCGAACGCGGCCGCCGATGGCGCGACGGGTGACCCGCGCACCGGCAGCGCGACGCCGATCACGCGCTCCTCGCCCGGCTTCAGCGTCAGCCGGTACGACAGCGCGGCGCTCGCATAGCCGGCCGGATCGGCGATACGCTGGGGCCGCGCGGCTGCGTCGAGCCCACCGCGCTCGCCGGCCCACGCGGTCACCTGCCCGGCGGCGAGCGGCTCGAGCCGGACCGCCTCGGGCCGGGTCAGCGGCCTCACGCGCGGCAGGCCGTTGACCCGCAGCGCCTGCCCGTCCCAGTCGAGCTCGCGGACCGCGCTGGCGCCACCGGGATGGGCGAGGAACTGCGTCGGCGGGTTCGCCTGGAAGGGCCGCCACGCGAGCGCAAGCGTCACGCTGCGGGTGCGCGTGCCGACGTTGCGCACGCGGTAGCTCGCGAGCGCCTGCGCGGCGTCGGGCGTGCCGTCGCCGAACACCTCGACGGCCAGCGCGAAGTCGCCGGCGCGCCAGTGCACGCGCGGCATCGGCAGCGCACCGTCGACCAGCGTGTGCTCGATCTGCGCGTCGTGCCAGCCGAGCACCTTGCCCGCCTTGTCATCTCTCTCGTGGGTGATCAGCAGCGGCTCCAGTGCGCCGACGCCGGGCACCGGCTCGAGCACCCCGTCTTCCGACAGCAGCGACGCGATGCGCGCGCCTTCGACACCGAGCACGGTCCAGTACGACTGTTCACCGACGTACGCACGCGGATAGGCGCCACGCGGCGCACGCGCTGCCAGCAGCGTGAAGAACGCGTTCGGGCTCAGCGCGTTGCGCAGCTCGATGCCGCGCAGCGCGATCGGTGCAGCGGATGCCGCGGCCGCCCCGCGCTCGAAGCGCAACCGCAGATAACGCGCCTCCGACTCGCCGAGCCAGTGCGCCTGCAGCTCGCCGCGCGCGCGTTCGACGCGTTGCACGGGGCGCCACGCGACACCGTCGTCGGATGCCTCGATCGTGTAGCGCGCCGCTGCCGCGCCGGGGCGCCAGTGCAGCAGCAGCGCGCTGAATTCGTGCAGCGTGCCGTAGTCGACCGTCAGCGTCGGCTCGGCGTCGCGGCGCTCGGGTTCCCAGTCCGCGACCGCGGCGCCGGGCGCACCGGCCCTGACCTCGCTGTCGTAGGACGCGACCAGCCCACCGAACGGCGCATGCCAGGGCAGCGACGAGCTCGCGCGCGCCACCGGCGTCGGCGCCACCTGCGGCGGCGCCGGCAGCTCGCGCAGGCTCAGGCGATCCACGCACAGGCTGCCCTTGTTCGCGCCGGGATCTCCCGCACCCTCGGCGGGGCCGCCGCCGGTCGCGATCACGAACTCGACCCATTCGGTGCGGCGCAGCACCTTGTCGGTGGCCGGCCCCCACGCGAACTCGACCTGGCGCTGGCGCACGTGCAGGCGCTGCCACTGCTGCGGCGGCTGGTAATCGCGGCGCTGCGCCCACCAGACGTTGTCGCCGCTCGCGTCGCTGAACTTGAGCTGCAACGCGTTCTGCGGCATCGTGCCGCGCACGTCGAAGCCGATGTCGAAGCGGGCCGGGAAGGCGATCGGCAGCCGGCGGCGCAGCGCGACATAACCGGTCACGCGACCGAAGTCGAAGTCCAGGCACAGCGCACGGTCGCCGGCATTGCCGCCCGCACCGGGCACCCCACGCAGCGAAGCCTTCACGTCGTCGGTCGCGACGACGCTCCAGGCCGACGCGTCGTCGAAGTCGTCGAGCACCCGCTCCTGGATCCGATCCTGCGCCATGGCACCGCTCCCGCCGCCGCACATCATCACCACCCACGCGCCCGCCACGACGAGACGCCGCCACGCCGACCACGACACCGACACCGACTCAAACACCGGCAACGACACGTTCATCCCTTGACGCTGCCGGCCATCAGCCCGGCCATGTAGTGGCGCTGCAGCGCGAGGAAGATCACCAGCACCGGCAGGATCGTGACGACCGAGCCGGCCATCATCAGCTCGTTGTCCTGCACGTGCTCGCGCGACAGGCCGGCCAGTGCGACCGGCAGCGTGTGCAGCGGATCGTCGGTCAGCACGATCAGCGGCCACATGAAGTCGTTCCACGTGCCGAGGAACGCGAAGATCGCGAGCGTCGCGAGCACCGGCCGCAGCAGCGGCACGACCACCAGCACGAAGATGCGCCACTCGCTCGCGCCGTCCATTCGCGCGGCCTCGAGCAGGTCGTCGGGGATGCCGCGCGCGAACTGGCGCACGAGGAAGATGCCGAACACGCTGGCCATCGTCGGCACCAGCGCGCCGCCGTAGCTGTTGACGAGGCCCAGCGGCTTGAGCATCAGGAACAGCGGCAGCATCGCGACCTGCCCCGGGATCACGAGCGCGCCCAGCAGCGTCTTGAAGATCGCATCGCGGCCGCTGAACTGCAGCTTCGCGAACGCATAGCCGGCCATCACGTTGAAGGTGACCGAGATCAGCGTCGCGAGCACCGCGATCAAGAGGCTGTTGAAGAAGTAGCGGCCCATGCCGATGCTGCCGAAGAGAGTGCGGTAGTTCTCGAGCGTCGGCGACGCCGGGAAGATCGGCGTCGGCAGGGTGCTCGCGGCGCCCGGCTGCATGAACGACACGGAGACCATCCAGGCGAGCGGGAACAGCGCGACGAACGCGAGGCCCGCGAGCAACCCGTTGACGACCCAGATCGCCACACGCTGGTTCATGCCGTCGCCCCCCCGCGCCCGCGATCGAAGCGCGTCAGCACCCAGGTCGCCGCGAAGATCACGACGAACAGCAGGAACGCGACCGCCGACGCGTTGCCGAGGTTCCACCAGCGAAAGCCCTCCTCGTACATGAAGTACAGCGCGCTGACCGTGCTGCGCAGCGGCCCGCCCTGCGTCATCACGTAAGGCTCGGCGAACAGCTGGAAATAGCCGGAGACGGTCATGATGCCGACCATCACGAGCGTCGGCGTCAGCATCGGCAACGTGATGTGACGTAGCCGCGCGAGCGTGCCGGCGCCGTCGACGCGCGCCGCTTCGTACAGGTCGCGCGGAATCGCCTGCAGCGCGGCGAGCAGGATGATCATGTTGTAGCCGAAGTTCTTCCACGCCGCGAAGAGGATGATCGCGGGCATCGACCAGTGCGGGTTGCCGAGCCAGTCGATCACGCCGATGCCGGTGGCGTCCAGCAGCTGGTTGATGAGGCCGTAGCGTGTGTGCAGCAGATAGCGCCAGATCACCGCGACCGCGACCACGGTGGTCACGACCGGCGCGAACAGCGCGGTGCGGAAGAACGGCTGGAAGCGCGCGAGCTTCGAATCGAGCAGCAGCGCCGCGGCCAGCGAGAGCCCGATCGACACCGGCACACCCACCAGCACGAAGTAGAACGTGTTGCCCAGCGCCTGCCAGAACAGCGGCGTGCGCAGCAGCCGCGCGTAGTTGTCGAGCGCGACGAAGCGCAGCGTCGACACATCGGCCAGCGCGTACAGGTCGAAGTCGGTCACGCTGAGCGCCAGGCCGGCTGCGACCGGCAGCGCGAAGAACACCGCGATCACTAGCAGCGCGGGGCCGGCGAAGATCCAGCCGACTTGCCGGCGGCTCAACATGCGCCGGCTCCCCTTGCCGCCATCGTCGCCATGGCGTTCATGCGCGTCCTTTCGCGAGCAGCCAACGGCGCTTCTCGAGCACCGCATCGACCCACGCGTCGAGCTGCGCGGTCGCCTCGGCCGCGCCTTGCGTGTGGCGCACGACGCGCTCGGCGGTCGCCTGCATCTCCTGGAAGATGCGCTCCCACTCGGGGATCTTGGGCGCCGGGTGCACACGCTCGAGCTGATCGGCGAATGCTCGCGAGTACGTGTCGTTCGCGAGCCGCGGATCGGCCCATGCGCTGCGGCGCGGCGGCAGGTTGCCGGTCAGCGCGTGGAAGCGCTGCTGCGTCGCGGTCTCGCTGAGGAACTCGATCAGCTTCCAGCCCGCCTCCTTGCGCGGCGAGCGCGTGAACAGCACGAGGCTGGTGCCGCCGGCCGTCGAGACACCGGGACCGTTCGGTCCGGGCAGCGGCGCGGTCGCCCAGTCGTTCTGACGTTCGCGCGGCAGGCGCCGGCGGAACTCGCCGATGTTCCATGGTCCCGAGATGTAGAACGTGAACAGCCCGCGTGCGAACTCGTCCCACACGTTCGAGACCTGCGTGTTCGTCATCGCCGGGGCGAGCCCGCTGTCGAACAGCTGGGCGTAGAAGTCGATCGCGCGGCGGAACGGCGGCTTCGAGAACGCACCGCGGGTCGCGCCGTCGGCGAGCACGTCGCCTTGCTGGAACGCGAGCGCGAGCAGCGGCTCGGGCTCGTTGAGGGGGAGCAGCGCGCCGTAACGCGGGCCGGCGCCGCCGCGCTTGACGATCGCGGCCATCGCCTCGCGCCATTCGGCCCAGCTCTGCGGCGCGCGCGCGTAGCCGGCGGCGCGCAGCAGGTCGCTGCGGTAGAAGAGCAGCCGCGTGTCGACGTACCACGGCAGGCCGCACAGGCGCATCGCGGCCGCGCCGCCACCGGCCCTGCCGGCGCTCGCGCGGGCCGGCATCAGATTCGTCTCGAGGATGCCGGCGAAGTAGTCGTCGCGGCGCAGCGCGCTCGACGTCGCGACGCGCTCGTCCAGCGGCTCCAGCGCATCGAGCGCGTTGAACTCCGGAATCCAGGTGTTGCCGAGCGTGCAGACGTCGGGCAGCGCGTCGCCGGCATACGCGGTCAAGAGCTTCTCGTGGGCCGCGGTCCACGGCAGCTGCTGCAGCCGCACCTCGATGGCGGGATGACGCTGGCGGAACGGCGCGAGCAGTTCGGTGACGACTTCGGCCTCGCGGCCCATCGCCCAGAAATCCAGCGGGCCCTGCGGGTCGGCGCTGCGCCGGCAGGCGCCGAGCGCGATCGTCGCGGCCACCACGCCGGCGCCGCGCAAGAGCGCATGGCGCCGCCGCATCATCATCGTGTCAGGCCGCCGCCGTGAGCCAGCCGCCGCTGAAGCCGGCGCGCTGCAGCCCACGGCGCAGCGGCACGCAGGCGCGCATGTCCTCCCAGACCAGCTCGTTGCGGTAGTTGGCGATCATCGCCACGATCGGGCCCTGGTCGATGCCGAGGTAGTCGTTCGCGATCCAGCCGAACGACGGGTCGACGCGGCCATCGGCGAGCTTGACGTTGGTGGCGGTGAAGCTGCGGTTGAACGAGTCGAGGAAGCCGTACTTCGCATAGATGAAGTCGCCGTAGCGGACGTGCATTTCCTGCACCGCCGGGATCACGATCTCGGGGGCGAACGGCAGCGACGCCGCCGCCGCGGTCGGCGCGATCGTGCCGTCGTCGACCGTGTGGTTGCGCCCGACGCCGCGCGCCGAGTAGTCGAGGAACGAGCGGGCGCGGCCGTTGCGGTCGGGCAGCCGGACCGTACCCGGCCCGTCGCAGGCCGTGAAGCCCCAGACGTTCGCGCCGTACTCGTGCCAGCCGTTCGGGTTGGCGATCGCGAACGCGCGTTGTGCATAGACGGCACGGCGCGTGTTCTCGAAGTAGTCGATGCCGCGCTCGCGCATCGACGCGTCCTGGAGGCCGCGAAAGTCGATCCAGGTGTGCGAGTACTGGTGCCCGAACAGCGGCGCGAAGCTCAGGTGCTCATAGCCCATGAAACGGCCCCATGCGCCGCGGTAGCTCTCGCTCCATGCGCTCCAGGCGCTCTCGGCGACCGGGTGCGTGGGCGAGCCGAGCGCGAGCAGCACCACGAGCATCGCCTCGTTGTAGCCGTTCCAGTCGTGCGCGATGAAGCTGCGCTCGGGGCTCCAGCCCATGCTGATCAGCGAGCCGCGCACCTGGGCCCAGGGCCAGTCGATGCGCCAGTAGATCTTGTCGACCGCGTCGCGGATCTCGACCTCGTCGGGGTCGGGCGAGTTGAAGTAGGTCTGCGCGTGCAGCATGCCGGCGATGAGCAGCGCCGTATCGACCGTCGACAGCTCGCTGCGGCCGGCGCGCGTGCCGGTCTTCATGTCGAGGAAGTGATAGAAGAACCCGTGGTGGCCCGTCATGCCGCGCGTCTGCACGCCTTGCGGCGCGTCGCGGAAGAAGCGCACGGTCGTCAGCGTGCGCTCGCGCGCCTGCGCCCGAGTGATGAAGCCGCGGTCCACGCCGATCACGTACGAGGTCAGCGCGAAGCCGATTGCCGCGATGCTCGCCGGCGCAGGCGTCGGGTAGCGGTCCGGCACCATGCCGTTGAAGCGGTTGCCGGTCGACCAGAAGAAGTCGAAGGTGCGGCGCTCGATGTCGTCGAACAGCGGCGGCAGCGACGGGCGCGACGACTCCAGCGGCGGCGGCATGATGGGCGCAGCCGCTGCCGAAGCCGCGTCGGCCAGCGACGTGTCGTAGACAGGATTGCTGCCGCAGCCGGTCATGTTGGCGATGATCGCGGCACCGCCCCAACCGAGGATGCCGCGTCTGGTGGGATTCGACATGGGTGGCGGATTCTTGTCCGAGCCGGCGCGCTGCGGGAACAAGACCCGAAAGACCCGATGGCGCGCGCAGCATCCGGTTGCATCGGATGCAAGTTGGCTACAGTGCTCAGAACAAGTAGCGCAGCGAGAGCTTGAACGTGCGCATGGGCCCGGACATGGCCGTCGGCTTGCCGAAATTGGCGTTGTCGCCGCCGGCCTCATTCGCCGTGCCGGGGCCGCCTGTCCCCGTGTCGTACTTGCCGAAGTTCTCCGTGTTGAACAGGTTCAGGACGTCGGCGCGCAACGTGAGCTTGCCCGATGGCAGGTCGATGTCCTTCGCGATACCGACATCGACCTGGCGGAACGTGCTGGCTTCGCCCTTCCTCGTCACGCAACCGAGCTTCCCGTCCGCCGTGTCGAAGCCTTGCGTGCAATCGACGATGCGATACCGCAACCCGGAGCCCAGCGTTATCTTGCCGGCGATCTGCAGGCCCCAGGGCAGCAGGCCGTCGACCACGCCGGTGCCGACGAAGCGATGGCGCTCGACCAGGACCGACGGGTGGTAGACGTCCTGACCGGGCTTGCCGTACGTAAAGTTGAAGTTGTCGTCGTCCCAGGTCTGGTGGGTGGTCTTGCCGTCCGTGTATGTGTACGTTCCGGCCACGCCCCATCCGGACGACTTCGTGTAGGGCTTTTCCAGCTTCAAGTAGACCGCGGTGGTCTTGGTCTGCGTGATGAAGTCGCCGAGGATCAGGTTACCGAACCCGGGCGGCCCGCCCCACAGCGGGTCGATCTGCGACTGCGTGCCCCAGCCGCCATTCGGGTCGCGGTTGCCTTCGAACCAGTTGAACTGGTTGTGCCCGCGCGCGTACATCATGCCGACCTCGCCGTTCCAGATGCCCAGCCCCTGGCGCAACCCGAGGCTGAACTGGTCCGTGTACGGCATCTTGTGATCGTTCTTGATCATCCAGACTTCCCCGGCGGGCATCTGGTTGTTGCGCAGCTCGTCGATCGCGTGGTTGGCGATCGTGCGGTCGTATGCCCGACCCAATCCGCCAAAGACGACGGTATTCCGGTCGCCGGTGATGTCATAGGAGAAGCCGATGCGCGGCTGGAGCGCGCCCTTGTAGGCGCGGCGGCTCGAGCCGGTGCTGATGTAGTCGTTGATGTTGACGCCGCCCTTGGCCAGCGACTGGGCGTAGGTCTGTCCTGGTGCGGCGCCGGTGCGCGTGTCGAGCTGGTTGAACGCGGCCACGCGGTCCGCCGGGGTCACGTAGTCGTCGTTCAGCATGTTGGTCTCGTAGTCCCAGCGCACGCCGAGGTTCAGCTCCAACTGCTTCGTGACCGCCCAGTCGTCCTGGATGTAGATGCCGAACTGCTTGTCCTTGTACTGCAGCGAGATCGGCGTCTGCGCGCGCAGGATGTGGCAGGACGCTGTGTCGGTGGTCGTGTCGCTGGAAGCCGGCGTGGCGCTGGTGCAGTTGCCGGTGGCCGCGTCGTAATACGGCACGCCGGTCTGCGTGTTGATCACGGTCTCGACGACATCGACCGAACGCGGCGTGCCGGAGAGGTCGAAGCGAATGTCCTTCAGCTTCGCGCCGGTCTTGATCGTGTGCCCGGCCCATCCGGTGTAGGTGAAGTCGTCCTGGAACAGGAAGCCGCGCTGACGCCGGTCCTGTGCGTCCGGCGAGCCGCCCGTGAAGATCAGGTCCGTGCTGCCGTTGAGCACACCACTCGGACCGACCTTGTACTTCACGTACGGGCCGCTCGCGAACGCATGCGGATTCCAGCGTGCATCCTCGTACCCGACGTTGGCCTCGTTCAGGAACGACGCGCCGGTCCACTCGTGTTTCAGGTTGAGCCGGTTCTCCTTGCTGGCGCGGTCCTTGACGTTGTCGGCCGAGCTGAAATTCACGTCTTCCGGGTAGCCTGGGTCGTGCTCGTCGCGCAACCGCGCCGTGAGCTCGAGACGATGGTCCTGATTGATTTGCAGGTCGACCTTGCCGAAGAACAGCTTCTCCTTGAACTTGTTGTGGAACGAGCCCTGCTGGCCGAGCAGGCTCGGGAAGATTCCTGCACTGGTGTTGACGCCGACAAGCTTGGTCGAGTTGATCGACACCAGGCGCGGGTTGTCCAGGTCCTTCTCGTCGTAGGCGACGAAGAAGTGCGCGACGTCTTGCTTGATCGGGCCGCCAAGAGCAAAGCCGTACTGGTACTGGGAACCGCTGACCCGATCGATCCCTTTGTCCTCCTTGGCTGTCTTTTCGAACGGCGTCATCGCCGTCCAGTTCGTGCCGGTGCGGTCGAAGTAGATCTCGCCGTGCAGCTCGTTCGTGCCCGATTTCGTGATCGCCGTGATCGCCGTGCTGCTGACCTGGTCGAATTCGGCCTTGTAGTTCGAGCTCAGCACCTTGTACTCGGCGATCGCCGATTGCGGGAAGTTGTTGCCCTTGGTTGAATCGCTGCCCGACAGGCCACCGCGCAGGATGTAGTTCTTCTGGCTCAGGCCATCGATGAAGACATTGATGTTGTCGCGGTTCTGCGCGCCCCCGCGCAGCATCACGAAGCCCGTCGTCTGGTCGGTATCGACCCGCACGCCCGGCGCGAGGTCGGCGAACGCGAGGAAATTGCGGCTGTTCTGCGGCAACGATTCGATCTGCTTCTGCGTGATGTTCGTGCCGACTTCGGATGTCTTGCGATCGGTCGCACCGGCCGCGCCGGTCACCGTGACCGTCTGCAGCTCGACCGCGCCGGCCTTCGCCAGCGGCAAGTCCAGGTCGACCACCTGACCGACCAGCACCGTCAGCGTCTCGGTGCGCGTCGCGAAACCCGGTGCGGTGATCTCGATCTTGTAGCTGCCAGGCGCGAGGCCGACCAGTGTGTAGCCGCCGTCGGCGCGGCTGGTCGTGCGCGTGACCTGGCCGGTCGCAACATTGGTGGCGGTGACGGTCGCGCCGCCCTGCGCCTTGGCATCGGCGGTGACCGCGCCGCGCACGGTCGCGCTGCTGCGCTGCGCAGCGGCCG
>Ga0207684_10002370_pt1 | contig 19070 bp, 19 predicted proteins | sample KBSK5501metaG_FD_184342 | JGI IMG/M metagenome (GOLD analysis project Ga0207684, IMG submission 184342) | Corn, switchgrass and miscanthus rhizosphere microbial communities from Kellogg Biological Station, Michigan, USA - KBS K5-50-1 metaG... | ecosystem: Host-associated > Plants > Roots >...
CGCTCCAGGTCGCCAAGCAACCGGGTCGCCGCACCTGTGCGGGCCTGCGCGTCCTCGTACGCCGCCATCTCAACGGCCAGCATTCCGTCTGGCATGGCACGCGCTGCCTGGGGCGCTACGACCGCGCTGGGCACCCTCTGCGCGCCGCGTGAGCCTCCCGCCGTTAACCGAGCGGCCATTTCACGGTGTCAAACAGTTGCGGTCAGATCACGTATCAGCAACAATCGCGGAATTGTCCGCCCATCTCGACGCCGCCACCGCACGGCTGCTCGATCTGATCCGCGAGTTCGACGCCCGCGGAGGCTGGGGTAACGGCTTCACCTCCTGCGCCGCGTGGCTCACGTGGCGCGTCGGACTCGATCCGGGCGCCGCGCGTGAGCGTGTCCGTGTCGCCCGGACCCTCGGTACGCTACCGCGGCTGGCGCAGGCGCTCGCGTGTGGTGAGCTGTCGTACTCGAAGGTCCGGGCGCTGACCCGCGTCGCCACGCCCGAGACCGAAGAGCGACTGCTTGCGGTCGGTCGGGCGGGCACCGCCGAGCACGTCGAGCGCATCGTCCGTGGCTGGCGCCGGGTGGATCGGATCGCGGAAGCGAAGGAGGCGACGAAGCGCCACCGCAGTCGTGCTCTTCACGTGTATCAAGACGAAGACGGCATGGTGGTCATCCACGGCCGGCTGGAGCCGGAGGCCGGCGCCGTGCTGATGAAGGCGCTCGAGGCAGGACAGGACGCGCTCTATCAGCGCCGACGTGCGGACGACGTTTCCGCGGAAACGCGGCAGGACGTGTCTCACTTTAGGGGTGCGCCCCATTCCGCCGACGATCCGCCCAGCTGGGGCCAGCAGCAGGCCGACGCCCTGGCTCTGGTCGCTGAAACGGCGCTCCACCACAGGATCGATCCAGGAACACCAGGAGAGCGCTATCAAGTCGTGGTCCACGTTGATGCGCCCGTGCTCGTAGATCCGGACGCACCCGGCCAGTCAGTGCTTGAAGACGGCACCCACGTTTCCGCGGAAACGTCTCAGCGTCTGGCGTGCGATGCGAGCCGGGTGGTCATGCGGCACGACGCGGATGGACGGGTGACGGAGGTCGGTGCCCGAACGAGGACGATCCCGCCGGCACTCCGGCGCGCGCTTCAGCATCGCGACCAAGGTTGTCGCTTTCCCGGCTGTGATCGGCCATTCGGCCAGGGCCATCACATCCGCCACTGGGCGCACGGAGGCCCGACGAAATTGTCGAATCTCACGATGCTCTGTCGCCGCCATCACCGCGCCGTCCACGAAGAGGGCTACCAGGTAGAGCGGCGGCCGGACGGTGAACTGTGTTTCCGGCGGCCGGACGGCGGATTGCTGCTGCAGACTCCGCTGCCGGCTGCGGTGCCCAAGGCACCAGTTGAAGAGCTCCGAACGAATCATGACGCGAACGGGCTCCACATCGACGCGCGCACATCAATGCCCGGCTGGCAGGGAGAGCGCCTGGACGTGGGATGGGCGATCAGCGTCTTGCATCCGCGCGCCATCGCCAGCCGCTGAGCGGAGGCTGCTGGGCGCGAACCGCTGAGCGCCCACCATCACCCTCGCAGCCGCCGCCGCAACGCGCCGGCCGCGCCGACGAGACCCGCCGGGTAGGCGCGCGCGACCAGGATCACCAGCAGCGCGAACAGGACCATGCGTGTCTCGCCCCACGGGCGAAGGGCCTCGGACAGGATCTCGACGAAGATCGCGCCAATCACTGGGCCCCAGAAGGTGCGCAGGCCCCCGATGATCACCATGATGACGATGATGGCGATCTCGTTGAACTTCATCGGCGTGGGCGAGAGCAGGCCGACGTAGTGGCCCTGGAAGCCGCCGGCGACCGCGGCGAAGACCGCAGACACGGCGAACACGACGCGCTTCCACTTGAACGTGTCCACACCCATCACGGCGGCCGCTTCCTCGTCGTCGCGAATGGCACGCAGATAGACGCCCACGCGCGAATGGACGAGCTGCCATGCGATCAGGATCGCGGCGAGGGCGAGGCCGAGGAAGAGGAAATAGTGCGGCGTCGGGCGCGCGGTGCCGAAGAGGAACGGCGTGATCAGTCCCAGATCGCCGCGGGTGATCTGGTATTCGACGGCGACCAGGAGCCGCACGGACTCCGCGAAGGCCCACGTGGCCAGCGCCAGATAGATGGCGCGCATGCGGAGACAGAGCGTGCCTAGCCCCCAGCCGAGCAGCGCCGCCACCGCCACACCCGCGGCGACCCCGACCACGATCGGCGCCCCGGTGTGCGCCACGAGCAGTGCCGAGGTATAGGCGCCGACGCCGGCGAACGTGTGATGCGCGAGCGAGAACTGTCCCGTGTAGCCGGCGAGGAGGTTCCAGCCGATCGCGAGCACGACGTAGTAGAAGCTGGTGACGAGAACGTGCAGGTGGTATTCCGACACCGCCCACGGCAGCCACGCGAGCGCCGCGTAGACGGCCAGCGCCAGGCCGACGCGTTGCGCGAGCGAGGGGAATCGCTCAGACGCCGAGGAGGGCATCGCGCACGAGATCGCGGACCTGCTCGGCGAAGACGGCCCGCGGCCCGTGATGGCGCACGCGTCCCATCTCGATCATGTAAAGGTAGTCGGCGACAGCGATCGCCTTGGCGATGTTTTGATCCACGAGCAGGATGGTCGCGCCCGCTGCGCGCGCCTGCAGGAGCCGCTCGTACACCTGCTCGGTGATCTTCGGCGACAATCCGGCTGATGGCTCGTCCACGAGCAGGAGCCCCGGGTCGGTGACGAGCTCCTTGGCCAGGGACAGCATCTTCGCCTCGCCGCCGGAGAGCGTGGTGGCGCGCGAGCGACGCTTGTCGCGCAGTCGCGGAAAGGCCGACCACGCGCGCTCGAGCATGGCGGCCATGCGCGCACGATCGCGTCGGAACACCCAGGCGCCGAGATCCAGATTCTCCTGCACCGTGAGCTGCGGAAACACGCTGGCGCCCTGCGCGACGTAGCTCACCCCGTGTCGCTTCACGGCGTGGGGCGGCAGCGTCTGGATCTCGCGACCGTCGAGCACGATGCGCCCGCGGCGCGGATGCAGGAACCCGAAGATCGTCTTGAGCAGGGTCGACTTGCCCGCCCCGTTCGCGCCGATGATGCCGGTGATGCTGCCGCGCTCGACCGCCAGCGACACGCCGTTGAGAACGTCGATGCCCTCGAGGTATCCCGCGACGACGTCGTGCACGTCGAGGAAGGCCATTCAGCCTCCGAGGTACGCTTCCAACACGACCGGCTGGTTGGCGACTGTCTCGAACGAGCCTTCGGCGATGAGCCGGCCTTCGTGCATCACCGAGACCCGCGCGGCCAGCCGTCGCAGCGTCGCCATCTCGTGGGACACGATCAGGAACGTCACGCCCTCCTCGCGGTTCGCCGTGAGAATCGTCTGCATGATCGTGTCCTTGATCGTCGGATGCACGCCGGCGAACGGCTCGTCCATCAGGAACAGCCGAACGGATTGCAGCATGAGTCCGCGCGCGATCTGCAGCAGCATGCTCTGCCCCCCCGACAGCTCCTTGGCGAGGGCATGACGGTGACCGTCGAGCAGGACCAGGTCGAGCAGACGGCGCGCGCGCTCGTGGATGTGCGCGGGCGCTCGCCGCGCTCCCGCGCGATCCAGCTCCGCGAGCGCGGGCACCAGCACGTTCTCGAGCACCGTCATGTTGGCGAAGAGCTTGCTGATCTGGAACGTGCGGGCCACACCGCGGGCGGCGACCTCGTGCGGGCGCAGGCGCTCGATGCGCTCGCCGGCGAGACGAATCTCGCCGCGGTCCGGTCGGTAGAGGGCCGAGATCAGGTTGATCGTCGTCGTCTTGCCGGAGCCGTTGGGACCGATGAGGCCGCGCACTTCGCCCGCCTCGACGCTCAGATCAAGGCCGGCCACCGCGATCACACCGCCGAAGCGCTTGGCGAGGCCTCGGATCTCGAGGAGCGCGGTCATGCGAAGCGGGATTCTCTCACACCGACGTGACGCGCCGAAACACCAGTCGCGACGGCGCGCCGCGGAACGGCCAGCCCGGAACCCACGCCGAGAACCGTCCGGCCGTGCCGCCGGCGACGACGATGTGCAGCCGCGCGGGCTCGCTGAACTTGGGCACGCGCGTGCCGTCGGCGCTCACGCGGCATTCCTCCCAGACGAACTGCCGGACGTCAGCCTTCGACCATCCATCGGCGGCGATGGTCGCCGCGTGCTCGGGGCCGATCACCAGCAGCGTGTCGCCGAGCGGCGCCAGGTCCGGACTGGCGATCACCGTGCCCGCCCGCGCGACCGTCGAGAGGATGTCGTGCGCTGTGCGGCCGGCGGCGTTCACAACCACCTGCGGCGCCTCCGCTGCCATCACCGCCACCGTGCTGTCGCCGGCGGCGAAGCCGTGCTCGACCGAGAGCGGCTCCCAGGGGCTCGCCTCCTCGTGCTCGCCGATGCAGTAGGAGTAGCGGCCCGGCTGACCGAACGTCGACATGCTGATCACGCCCGGACGCGCGCCGCCCACGTTGACCCAGACCAGCCGCACGGCGCGGCCGATCGTGGCGTTGGCGCGAAAGCCGGCGCCGAAGACGGAGGCCGCGCAGTTCACCTCGAGCGCGCGCCGCAGCGGACCGTTGACGATCACGAGCGGCGTGACGGCGTCCGTCGTCCCCGAGACACCCACGAGCGCGAACTCGGGGTCGCAGATCGCCTCGACGGCCGCGAGGACGACCGGCAAGTACTCCGGACGGCAGCCGGCCATCACGGCGTTCACGGCCACGCGCTCGACGGTGGCGCGGCCGTTGCCGGGCGCGACGAGACCGATCAACTCGTCGCCGCGCCGTCCGCTGGCCGCCACCGCGGCCCGCACGCGCTCCGCCGTCGGCGGCACAGCGGGCAGGCCGTCGGTCACGCCGCGCGCGAACAGGTCTTCGACCGGGTCGGCGGTGTCGGCGCTCACGGTGCGGATTCTAGCGCGTGCGCTGGACGACGGCCGCCGGCTGAGGGATGCTGTCGCGCATGCACGACGAGGCGCGACTGACCGAGGCCGGGGCGGCGGCGCTCGCCGCCGAGGCGCTGCGCCACGTCGCGAACGGCCAGATCATCGGCCTGGGCACGGGCCAGGCGGCGTCGGCGTTCGTGCGCGCTCTCGGCCAGCGCGTCGCGGGTGGACTCGACGTGCGCGGCCTGGCCACGTCGGAGGCGACGGCGGCGCTCGCGCGGGGGCTCGGCATCAAGCTCGTCACGCCGGACGACGTCGAGGTGATCGATCTCGACGTCGACGGCGCCGACGAGGTCGATCCACGCGGCGACCTCATCAAGGGCTATGGCGGCGCGCTCCTCCGCGAAAAGGTCGTGGCGCACCTCGCGCGCCGCTTCGTCGTCCTCGTCGGCGGCGAAAAGCTCGTGCCCGTCCTGGGGAGTCGCGGCCGCCTGCCCGTGGAGGTCGTTCCCTTCGCGGCGACGCCGTGCCGACGCCGGCTCGAGGCGCTCGGCTATCCCGCCGAGCGGCGCATGGCCGCCGGCACCCCGGTCGTGACCGACAACGGCAACCGCCTGCTCGACTGCCGCGTGGGTCCGATCGCCGATCCCGCCGCGCTCGACGCCACGCTGCGCGCCATCCCGGGCGTGGTGGGCACGGGACTCTTCGTCGGGATGAAGCCGACCGTGCTCGTGTGGGACGGCGCGCGCTGCCGCACGCTGAGGCCGGAGAGCCCCGATTGACGAGCGAGACGCCGCTGACCAGCCGCCCCGAGTGGACGGCGCTCGCGGCGCACCACCGATCGATGCGGACCGTCCATCTGCGCGAGCTGTTCGCCAAAGACCCGGATCGCGGCGAGCGGTTCGCGGAGGACGGGGCCGGCCTGTATCTGGACTACTCCAAGCAGCGCGTCATGGACGAGACGCTGAGGCTGCTGCTGGATCTCGTGCGTGCGTGCGGCGTACGCGAGCGCATGGAGGCGATGTTCGCCGGCCAGCCGATCAACAGCACCGAGCGTCGCGCCGTGCTGCACGTGGCGCTGCGGGCGCCGCGCAGCGCGCGCATCGTCGTGGACGGTGAGGACGTCGTCCCCCGCGTGCACGCCGTGCTCGACCGCATGGCCGCCTTCGCCGGCCGCGTGCGCGCCGGCACGTGGACGGGGTTCACGGACCGGCCGATCCGCAACGTCGTCAACATCGGCATCGGCGGCTCGGATCTCGGGCCGGCCATGGCCACGGCCGCGCTGCGCTGGTACGCCGACCCGCGGCTCACGCTGCGCTTCGTGTCCAACGTGGACGGCGCGGACTTCGTGGCATCGACCCGCGACCTCGATCCCGCCGAGACGCTGTTCGTCGTGGCGTCCAAGACCTTCACGACGCTCGAGACCCTGACCAACGCCCGCACGGCGCGCGCGTGGTGTGTCGACGCGCTCGGCGACGAGCGCGCGGTCGCCAAGCACTTCGTCGCGGTCTCAACGGCGGAGGCCGAAGTCAAGAAGTTCGGCATCGACCCGGCGAACATGTTCGAGTTCTGGGACTGGGTCGGCGGTCGCTACTCGGTCTGGTCGGCCATCGGCCTCTCGGTGATGATCGCGATCGGCCCCGAGCGCTTCCGCGAGCTGCTCGACGGCGCGCACGCGATGGACACGCACTTCCAAGACGCGCCGTTCGACGAGAACCTGCCGGTCCTCATGGCCGTCCTCGGCATCTGGTACGACGATTTCTTCGGCGCGGAGACGCAGGCGATCCTGCCCTACAGCCACGATCTGCGTTTCTTCCCCGCGTATCTGCAGCAGCTCGACATGGAATCCAACGGCAAGCACGTGCGGCTCGACGGCCGCCCGGTCGACTATCAGACGGGCCCGATCGTGTGGGGCCAGCCGGGCACGAACGGCCAGCACGCGTTCTTCCAGCTCATCCACCAGGGCACGAAGCTGATTCCGTGCGATTTCATCGGATTCCTGCAGCCGCTCGACGAGGTCGGTGAGCATCACGCGCTGCTGCTGGCGAATCTCTTCGCGCAGACGGAAGCGCTGGCCTTCGGCAAGACGGCCGAGGAAGTGGCGGCCGAAGGCGTGCCGCCGTTGTCGGTTCCCCATCGCACGTTCGAGGGCAATCGGCCCACCAACACGATCCTCGCCGAGCGCCTGACGCCCGCGACGCTGGGCGCCCTCGTCGCGCTCTACGAGCACAAGGTGTTCGTGCAGGGTGTGATCTGGGGCATCAACTCGTTCGACCAGTGGGGCGTGGAGCTCGGCAAGGCGCTGGCCACCCGCATCGCGCCGGAGCTGACCGCGCGCCATGAGCCCCGCCTCACGCACGATTCGTCGACGAACGCGCTCATCCGCCGCGCGCGAACCGCCAGCGCTTGAAGGTGTAGACACCGCCGGGCTCCAGCCGTCCTTCCGCCATCAGCGTGGCGCGCTCGGCTGCGAAGTCGAAGGTCGTGAGCACGCCCTCGTGCGCGGAGCGGTTGACGACGACGTCCGTGGTCGTGACGAACATCTCGTCCAGCAGCCGGGCCGTGCGCAGGGCCGCGAACAGCGTCTGGCCACCCTCGCACGCGAGGTAGCGCACGCCGTGCTCGGCGCGCAGGCGCCCGTGCGCCCGCTCGAGTCCTTCCGGCTCCAGGAGCGCCTCGGCGATCACCGCCACATCGCGGATTCCGCGGCGCGCGAGCTCTCCGCGGCCGGCCGGGGTGGTGACGACGATCGGCGACAACCCCGGCGTCGTCAGCATCGGATGCTGCGGCGGCAGGCGACCATACAGGGAATAGATGATGTTGCGTGGATGATGCGACAGTCCGCGCGCCACCCGAAAGGCATAGAGCTCGGGCACGCGCTCGTCGCCCGGTTCTTGGGGACTGAGGATCAGCGTCGGCTGCTCGCGCATCGTCTGCGCGCCGACGCCGGCGTCGCCGATCGTCCGCAGATAGCGCATGAACCGGCGATCCGCGATGCGATCCAGGCGCGTGTCGCCCCCGAGGATTTCACGAACGGGCTCGTCGTGGGCGTCGCGACGGCGCCACGCGACGACGCCGTTGGCGGAGGTCACGACGACGCCGAAGACCCAGGGTCGATCGGGCGGCGGCGCCGGAAACGCGAGCGGCGCCCAGCGCTCGGGATCGGGCGTGCCGACCTCGGTGCCCGCGCGGCGATAGCGCGTCCATTGAATGCAGGCGCGATCGCCCACCGCGCTCAGTCTCGCTCCGCGACGAGCAGCCGATACCCGAGGTCGACGGCGTCGCGCCCTCGCACGTGACCATGACGTCGCTCCCACGTGCCGTCGGCGAGATCCGCGCGCAGCCGCGCGAGGCCGGCCTGCACGTCGCCGACCTTCGAGAACGTCGAGATCGCGCCGCGCACGCCGGCGTCCAGGTAGGCCTCCGGCCGCCGCCAGTACGCGCCGAGGAAGCCGTCGACGCAGTCATGCGGAATCGGCAGCGGTCGCACCTGGACGGGGCCCAGGACGCGGCGAACGTCGTCGAGCGTCGGAAAGATCGGCCGGTCGATCGCGGGAATCTCGGGAAAGTACTCGTCGACCAGCCAGAACGGATAGCGCGCCTCGGGATCCCACGTGACGATCACCACGCGCTCGCGGGCGACGCGCGCCAGCTCGGCCAGGCCGCGCGCGCGATCGGGCCAGTGGTGCACGGTCAGTACGGCGAGCGCGGCCGCGAATGCGGCCTCGTGAAACGGCAGATCCGTCGCGGACGCCTGCACCGCCGGCGCCGCGCCCGGCCGGCGCTGGCGGAGCATCGCCGCCGATGGCTCGACGGCCACCACCGGCCGGTCGGTGGGCTCGTACGAGCCCGCACCGGCGCCGACGTTCACCACGCTCGCCGCCGGGCCGAGCGCGGCCGTGATGGCGGCGGCCAGCCGGGGATCGGGACGGCGATGCGTGTCATAGCCGCGGCCGATCGTGTCATAGAGCTCGCGCCCGCTCACGAGCGGCGCTCGTGGGTCGGCATGACGCGAATCATACCGTCGAAATTCGCGTGACTCGGCTACACTGGGCCCTCGGAGGAACGAGATGAAGATAGCGCTGCTGGGCATCGCCTTGCTCTTCCTGATCGTGCAGCCCTGTTCGGCCGAGTGGTTCGCCGACGTCTACGTCGGCTCGAGCTTCACCGACAAGGACGACATCAGGGCCGTGAGCCAGGGAGCCGGCCACGCGACCTATCACGACGTGGAGTTCGACAAGGGCCTCGCCTACGGCCTGCGCTTCGGTCGCTACTTCGACGCCGTGCCGTTCCTCGGCCTGGGCGTGGACTATTTCTCCTTCGAGCCGAACATCGGTCCCCAATCGGTGCGCGTTGACGGCTGCCCGATCGACCAGGGCGGCTGCGGCACGAACCGGGTCGGCTTCGGGTCCTTCGATCTGACCGTCAGGTCGGTCTCGCTCGACGTCTTCCTGCGCCTGCCACTCTTCAAGTCGGAGAGCGCGCCCGGCGGGCGCGTGCAGCCGTACATCCTCGGGGGAGCGCCGATCTTCATCAGCACGCTGACGCCGCGGAACACACGACTGTTTCGCAACGCGGACGGCGATACCGACATCTCGTTCGGGTACAAGGCCGGCGCAGGCCTCGCGGTCTACGTCTACAAGAACCTCATGGTCTTCGGCGAGTACCGCTTCACCCACACCGATCCCGATTTCAGGATCCGCGACTCGTCGGCGGCGAGGACGACGCTGCACACCGATCTCGACAGCCACACCGCTCTCGTCGGCATCTCCGCGCGCTGGTAGCCGCTAGCCGGACGGCTCGCCGGCGTTCACGGCGAGCACCTGGCCCGAGATGTTCTTGGCGAGATCGCTCGCGAGGAACAGCGCGGCCTCGGCGATGTCGTCCGCCGTGGTCATCCGCCTCAGCGGAGACCGCTCGAGCATGCTCCGGCGCATCGCCTCCTCGCTGATCCCGCGCACCTGCGCCTGTCCGGCGATGACGCGATCGATGCGGTCGCCCTCGACGGCGCCCGGCGCCACGACGTTCACCCGGATGCCCTGCGGGCCCAGCTCGAGCGCCAGCCCATACGCCATGCCGACCTGACCGGCCTTCGCCGAGCAGTAGCCGATGCGGAACGGCAGGCCGCGGCGGCCGGCGCCCGAGGAGATGTTGACGATCGAGCCGCCGCCGGCCTTGATCATCTCCGGCACGGCGAAGCGCGTGCACACATACGAGCTGGTGAGGCACGAATGGATCGTGTACATCCAGTCGTCCATCGTGTAGTCCTGCACCGGCTTCGTCGGACCGCCGTCGCCCGCGTTGTTGACGAGCGTCGTGATGCGGCCGAACGCCTTCACGCCCGCCTCGATCATGCGCTTGACGTCGTCTTCCTTCGCGGCGTCGCACGTGACGGCGATCGCGCGTCCGCCGGCCTTGGTGACGAGGTCGGCCGTCTCGCGCACGAGATCCGCCGACCGCGCGGCGCAGATCACGCCGGCCTTCTCTTGCGCGAACCGCAGGCTGAGCGCGCGCCCGATGCCCTTCGATGCTCCGGTGATGATTGCGACCTTGCCCTCGAGCAGTGCCATGACGATCTCCTGAACGAATGGTGTGCGGGGAGTGTACCGCATTACCTCGAGCGTAATTGAGACGCCTCCCTCGTCACGTCACGATGCCCTCAGCATCGAACCTCGAGAGGAGGATGACATGCGCGTCATGACCTCGCTGCTCGTCGCGGCGATCCTCGTGCTCGGCGGCGTCGGCGCCGCCGTGCACGGCGCACGGCTCGCCACGCGCGCCGTGCGCGACAGCGACGACGTGGCCTCGTCGCTGTGGCTCATTCGCGGTATCCGAGGGCTCGTGGTGGCCGTCGCGGCGTGGGCGCTCGCCGGCGGCCTGCTCTTCGCGCAGACGTGGCTGCTCGTCTTCGGCGGTGTCTTCCTGGCCGAAGAGCTCTACGAGACCGGCGTCGTCATCGCGATCCTCCGGTGGTCGGCGGCGCCCCTTTCACGCCGTCCACACGCTGAACGCCGGTGGCGCGCGGCCCGCCGGGGCCCGGCGCCGGCTCGAAGCGAACGCGCTCGCCCAGGCGCAGCGGCACACCCGACGCGGGCTGGCCCTGGATCATGTAGAGCTGCCCGTCGTCTCCGAGGACGACGCCCCACGCCGTCGGCGCATCATAGAAGCGCAGCCGACCTGTCATCACCGGCTCACGATAGTGGCGATCGCCGCGCGTGGGAATGTCCAGAGTTCGAGACGTCAGGATGCGTTGCGGGGCGGCGGGCTGAGCCGCTCCCGGAATCGCACGAGCAGCGCGCCGATCACTTCCTGGGCCTGCGCGAGCATGGCGGTGGCGTCGGCCTTCAGCGAGGCGTCGGCCGCCACCAGCGCTTCGACCCGACGCTCCATGCTCGCGATCGCCTCGCGCAGTCGCGCATTCTCCGCGGTCAGGCGATCGTTCTCCTCACGCAGCGCCCGGGACTCGCGGTCGCCGGCCATGACGCGCTGCTGCAGCCCCGCGTACGACTCCACGCGCTTCTGCACGACCAGCGTCGGATAGACGCTGAGGTCGTCCCAGTGCCGCGTCGGCCGCCGCCGATCGGCGCGCCGCCGTTCGGCCGCCCGAGCGACGGCGGACGTTCGGCGCTCACCGCGTCGGCGGTCGCCGATGACTTCGATGCGGACATCGTCCCGCAGGCGCTCGCGAACGCGCTCGAGGATGTCGGGCCGATTGCGAGCGACGATGAACAGGTAATGGGCCGGCACCTCGGTGTCGACCGCCTGCATCAGACCTCCCGAAGCGCTCGATGGATCAGCTGCACGCACACCGAGCCTTCGCCGACTGCCGAGGCCACGCGCTTGATGCTGCCGGAGCGCACGTCACCGACGGCAAACACACCGGGACTGCTGGTCTCCAGCAGCTCGGGCCGGCGAGCGAGGGGCCATTCGGCCGCCTCGAGCTCGTCCGGGTGCAGATCCATGCCCGTCTTGACGAAGTTCTTCTCGTCGAGCACCACGCAACCCTTCAACCAGGCGGTGTTGGGATCAGCGCCGGTCATCAAGAAGACGTGCCGGATCGCGCGCGTCTCGGCGGCCCCGTTGTCGAGCTGACGCCAGCGAACCCGATCGAGACCGTGGGTTCCCTCGAGGGCGACGATCTCCGTGCGTGTGCGGAGCGTGACGTTCGCGCTGTCTTCGATTCGCTGGATGAGATACCGAGACATGCTTTCCGCGAGCCCCGGGCCCCGCACGAGCACGTTCACGCTGCTACAGCCATGCGAGAGGAACACGGCGGCCTGGCCCGCGGAGTTGCCGCCGCCGACGATCGCGATCTCCTCTTCGCGGCACAGCTGCGCCTCGACGTGCGTCGCGCTGTACATGACGCCCGCGCCCTCGAAACGCGAAAGCTCGGGCAGCGCCGGCTTGCGATAGCGCGCACCGCTGGCGATGACGACGGTCCGCGTCTGGACGCTTTCGCCGCTCGCGAGATGCACGCGGTAGGGCTTCGACCCGCAGTCGAGCGCCACCGCGCCGCGGGCGATGGCCACCTCGGCCCCGAATTTCTCGGCCTGCATGAGCGCGCGTCCGGCCAGCTCCTGGCCGGAGATGCCGGTAGGGAATCCGAGGTAGTTCTCGATCCGAGAGCTGGAGCCCGCCTGGCCGCCGGGCGCCGTCGTCTCGAGCACCAGCACGTCGAGCCCCTCCGATGCCGCGTAGACGGCGGCGGCCAGCCCCGCCGGACCCGCCCCGACCACGACCACGTCCCTCGTCGCCCGGGCATCGAAGTCAGGGCTCAAGCCCAAGGCGGAGGCGAGCGTCTCGATCGACGGATTCCTCAGCAAGCGCCCGCCCTCGCACAGGACCACCGGCACGTCGTCCACGGCGACGTGGAATCGATCGAGCAGCGTCTGCACGTCCGGGTCGCTCTCCACCTCCTGGTAGGTGAACGGCTGTCCGTTTCGACTCAAGAACTCTCTCAGACGCAGCGTCGGGCCCGAATGCCGCGAGCCGATGAGGACCAGGCCGCCGACGCCGCGGGCGATGAGCGCGACCCGGCGAAGGATGAACGCGCGCATGAGGATTTCGCTGAGCTCGAAGTCCCGCTGCACGAGCACCCGAAGATGCTCGCGATCGACGACGACGACCGATCCGTCGGCGACGGCCCGGCCGCGCGCGAGCCCTCGGCGCGCCGACAGCATGTTGATCTCGCCCGTGAATTCGCCGGGGCCGTGAACGACGATCTGCTCTTCGTGGCCGTCGACGGGGCGGACGATCGCGACGGCGCCTTCGATGACAACGAAGAAGCTAATGTTCTGCTCCCCGAGCTCGAACAGCACCTCGCCCGCCCGCACGCTGCGCCGTTCGCCGACTGCGGAGATGCGATCGACCTGCGTCGGCGTCAGCCGAGGGAACATCTGGTGCCGCCGATCGACATAGGGGTCTGACATGCTTGCGCCCGACGCGACCACGATACACCCGGATTCAGCCCGCCAGACGAAGCGTCGCCCGCGCGATGACGATCTCCTCGTTGGTCGGGATCACGTACACGCCGACGCGGCTGTCGGCCGCCGAAATCGTCGGGCCGTGAGCGCGGTTGGACGGGTCGTCGAGACGCACGCCGAGCCAAGCCAAGCGTGCGCAGACGTCGGCGCGCACGGCCGCCGCGTGCTCGCCGATGCCGGCCGTGAAGACGAGACCGTCGAGTCCCCCCAGCACTGAGGCCAGCGCGCCGACCTCGCGAGCAATCCGGAACGTGAAGTACTCGAGGGCGAAGCGTGCGCGCGGCTCGCGGCTCGCGAGCAGGTCGCGCACGTCGCTGCTCACCCCCGAGAGGCCCAGGAGACCGGAACGCGTCTGCAGGAGTGTGCTGACCTCCTCGGGGCTCATGTGGCGCTCGGTGATCAGATAGAGCACGACGGCCGGGTCGAGATCGCCCACGCGCGTGCCCATCGGCAAGCCATCGAGGGCGCTGAACGACATCGTCGTCTCGACGCTGCGCCGCCCTCGCATCGCGCAGAGGCTGGCGCCGTTGCCGAGATGGGCGACGATCACTCGTCCCTCCGCGATGCTCGGCGCGACGCTCGGCAGCGTTCCGGCGATGTATTCGTACGACAGCCCATGAAAGCCGTAACGCCGCACGCCGCTCTCGAACAGCGCTCGCGGCAGCGCGAATGCTTCGACGAGCTCGGGACGTCCATGATGAAACGCCGTGTCGAAGCAGGCGATCTGGCGCACGGAGGGCCAGTGATCGCGCACCCCGCGAATCGCCGCCAGCGCCTGCGGCTGGTGCAGCGGCGCCAGCGGCGTGAGCGCCTCGAGCGCGGCCAGCACCGCGTCGTCGACGGCGACCGGGCCCGCGTAGCGCGTCCCGCCGTGCACGACCCGGTGGCCGACCGCGGTCGGCGGCGCGCCGCGCAGATGCTCCTCGAGCCAGCGCGCCACGACGCCGAAGGCGCCGGCGTGATCCGCCGCCGCGGCCGCTCGCGGCGCGGCGTCACCGATCACGAGCCGCGGATGGACGCCGATGCCATCGACGAGCCCGTGCACGGCCAGGCGTGGCGTATCGGTTGCGGCGGCGTCGAAGAGTGAGAACTTGAGCGTGGAGGATCCGGCGTTCAGCACGAGGAGCGGGCGTTCGGGCGCGGGCGTCACCATCAGGGGGCAGAATAAGTCATGGCAACACGGCAACCCTTATCAGCGCGAGAGCTCGCCGGTACCTGAACCGGGTGATCCGTGCCCGGGATCTCAGCATCATCTATATAGCGGGGCCCGGTCATGGTGGCCCGGGCGTCGTCGCCAATGCCTACCTCGAAGGCACGTACAGCGAAATCTATCCGGCCGTCTCCCAGGACGAGGCGGGGATGAAGCGCCTGTTCAACGACCTCGACCGATTCCACCTCGTCGGCGACGTGATCGATCGCGTCCCCGGCCTGGGCACGCGCATGGCCTACGTGAAGCAGATGCTGCGTGATCAGCTGATCGAGCACAAGGAATACATCACGAAGTATGGCGACGACATGCCGGCCATCCGCGACTGGACGTGGGAATGACCCGCTGACCGGCGCGCCCGCGGCTCAGATGGCGCGCGCGACCCGGGTGCCGTCGAGGATCGCCTGGTGGACTCCGCGCGGCGCCACGCAGTCGCCGGCCGCGTACAGGGCGGGCACCTGGCCCTGGAGCGCCCGATAGAGCGCGTCGGTCGACCGGCTGCCGGTCGCCAGCACCACCGTGTCGACCGATTCGATGCGGCGCTCGGCGCCCGAAAAGACGTTGCGCACGATCACCGTCGAGCCCTCCACCGCCGTGAGCTCGGTGCACGGCGTGAGGACCGCGCCCTTCGTGTAGAGCCGCGTGTAGAGCGGCGCAATCGACGTGACGCCGATGTCCTGGCCGACGTAGAAGAGCGGGGAGATCACCTCCACGCGCTTGCCAGCATCGAGCAGCAGCTCGGCCGTCGAGAGCGCCTGCTCGGTGTGGACGTCGTCGATCACGATCACGCGAGCGCCGACGTTCGCCTCGCCGCTCAGCACGTCGCGGTCCGTCACGACGTGCTTACCGTCGCTGCCGGGCACCCGAGGGATGTAGGGATGCGAGCCGGTGGCGACGACGACCGCGTCCGGCCGCTCGGCGAGCACGAGACGCGTCGTCGCCTCCACGCCCATGCGCACGTCGACGCCGAGCTTGTCCACCTGACGCGCAAGGAAGCGCACGATGCCCGCGTACTCCGCGCGCGCCGGCGCGCGCGCGGCGAGCAGGATCTGTCCGCCGAGCTCGGTCGCTTTCTCCAGCAGCACGACGCGGCACCCGCGCAGCGCCGCCACCCGCGCCGCCTCGAGGCCGGCCACGCCGCCGCCGATCACCACGACGCGCGCGGCCGACGCGACCGGGCGTACATCGCCGAGCTCGCGCTCGCGTCCGATGGCCGGGTTCTGCACGCACGTGACGGCCTTGCCCTGATAGATGCGATCGATGCAGCCCTCGTTCGCTCCCACGCAGCGACGAATGTCGTCCAGGCGGCCGTCGCGCGCCTTGCGCGGCAGTTCGGGATCCGCGATCAGCGCGCGCGTCATGCCGACGACGTCGATCTCACCCGCGGCGACGATGCGGTCGGCGTGCAGCGGATCGACGATGCGACTGGCGTGAAAGATCGGCAGCCCGGGCGCGGCGCGCTTGATCGCGGCGGCCAGCGGCACGAACACGGCCTGGGCGAAGCTCATGTTCGGGACGACGGCGGCCTGGAGGCTGTAGGTGTGGGCGCCGCCGCCGATGACCGAGATGAAGTCGACCAGACCGGAGCCGGCGAGCCGGCGCGCGATCGTCGCCATGTCCTCCGCGCCGAGACCGCCCGGGCTGTGCTCGTCCCCGGAGATGCGGGCGCCGACCACGAAGTCGCGGCCGGCCCGCCGCCGGATCTCCGTCAACACCTCGAAGCCGAAACGCAGGCGGTTGTCCAGGCTGCCGCCGTACTCGTCGCTGCGCTCGTTGAAGACCGGCGACCAGAACTGATCGATGAGATGGTTGTGCGCCATCGAGATCTCGACGCCGTCCAGGCCTCCCTCACGACAGCGCCGCGCCGCCTCGCCGAACGCGCGCACGAGCTCGGCGATTTGCGCGGCGTCGAGCTCGTGGGGCACCTCGCGGTGGACGCGCTCGGGAATCTGCGAGGGCGCCAGCAGCGGGCCCGGCACGTCGGGGTCCGACTGCGCGCGCCGTCCCAGGTGCGTGAGCTGCGTGAAGACCAGACAGTCGTGCGCGTGCACGGCGTCGGCGAGCGCGCGGTAGCCCGGGATGATGGAATCGTCGTGGTTGGCGATCTGCTTCCAGGCGGCGGCCGGCGACGAGGGGTGAACGCTCGAGGAGCCGCCGACGATCGTCAGCGCGCAGCCGCCCCGCGCCTTGGCCTCGTGGTAGCGTCGCAGCCGTTCGCTCGGCCGGCCGCCTTCGGCCATCGCTTCGGCGTGAGCGGAGGAATAGATCCGGTTCTTCAGCGTGAGGGCGCCGACCGCGATCGGCGAGAACAGCGACGCGAGCCCGTGGGCCATGATCGAGTGCAAACCGTATCACGGTCTCCCCGCGAGGGCGTTGCATCGGGGCGCGCCGCTCGCTAGCATCGCTTCGATGACGACAGCCCGTTCGGCAGACGTGGTGATCATCGGCGGCGGAGTGACCGGGCTCAGCACCGCGTTTCACCTGACCCGGCGCGGCGTCCGCGACGTGATCGTCGTCGACAAGGGCACGATCGCGTCCGGCGGCACGGGAAAGAGCTCGGCGTGCGTCCGCCAGCATTACTCGACCGCGGAGACGTGCCGCATGATCCGGTACTCGCTGGAGTTCTTCCAGCACTTCGAAGAGCGTGCCGACGGCGGATCGTGCGGCTTTCGCCACACCGGGTACCTGCTGGGCGTCGACGACACGATGCGCAAGCCGATGGAGGCGTCGGTCGCGCTTCAGCGCTCCGTCGGCATCGACACGCGGCTCGTGTCCCCGGCGGAGATGCGCGAGCTCGAGCCTCGTCTGCGCGCCGACGACCTCGTGGCCGGCTGCTACGAACCGGCCTCGGGCTATTGCAACCCGGTTGAAACCGCCCAGGGCTTCGCGCGCGCCGCCCGCGCGGCCGGCGCTCGAGTCCTGGAAGACAGCGCCGTGCTCGGGCTGCTCCTCGACGGCGACCGCGTCCGCGGTGTCCGGACCAAAACCGGCGACATCCTGGCGCCGGTCGTCATCAACGCCGCCGGCCTGTGGAGCGCGCCCGTGGCGGCGATGGCCGGCCTCGAGCTTCCGATCCACGTCTGCCGTCACAAGATCAGTATCGTCAGCTGGCCCGAGGCCGACCGGCGGCCGCATCCGATGGTCTACGACTTCGTCACCAACATCTACACGCGGCCCGAGCTGGGCGAGCACATCCTCGTGGGTGGCCTCGACGCCGACGAGTCTCGCGATGCCGTCGATCCGGACGCGTACAAGGAAGGCGTGAGTCTCGATGAATCGACGGACGCGCTGGCCCGCGTGAGTCATCGCTTCCCCGTGCTCGCCGACGGTCACATCGCGCGCGGCTACGCCGGCTGCTTCGACGTGACGCCCGACTGGCACCCGATCCTGGACCGCGTCGGCCCCGAGGGCTATCACGTGGCCGCCGGCTTCTCAGGCCACGGCTTCAAGCTCTCGCCGGCCGTGGGTCACATGGTTGCGGCGCTCGTGGTCGACGGGCCGAGCGGTCATCCGGATTTGCCCACGTTTCGCCTGTCGCGATTCGCCGAGGGCAAGCCGATCCGAGGCACCTACGGCGATTGGCTCATGTGCTAGCGGCGCCGTTCAGTAACGCGAGCGCGGCCTGCACGACCTCGGCGGGCTCGACGAGCGTCAGGCAATGGCCGTGGCCCTCGGGACAGACGCTCTTGTAGCAGTGCTTGCACGGCACGTCGCGGAACAACACCCGATGCGGCACCGCCCATGGCGTGTGCTGTGGGTTCGTCAGCGCGTAGAGATCGGACGCGCGCTCGCAGACGCCCTCGGCGGCCTGCCGTGGGTGCTCCGACGTCGGCGCGTGGTTCCGCGGAACGTCGAGACTTTGCTCCGGGTGCTGGACGACGACCGCGCGCCGGCAAAGCGCCCGCGAGACACGCATGCTCTAGTCCGCGATCAAGCGCCGTAGTGGCTTGTGCACCCACCGATCGCGTACGAGGACGGCGGCAGAACACCTCCGTCATTCCTTCCTCCTCCGATTGAACGTAGTCCGCTTCCGCGGACCGGCAATCGGAGTTTTCCCGATGCGGAGCGTGGGGTGCCCGCGAAACAGGCAGCGGGGCCGATGTAACCATTGGTATCGATGAGGGCTCTAAACCAGATATTGGGCGGTCGCCGGCCGCCGAAACGCCGGATCCCGGGGAGCCTCATGCCAGAGTCCAAAGGCGTCGCCAGCTTCGATCGCGTCGACACCGCGGTCGTCTTCATTGACCCCCAGAACGACGTGCTGAGCGAGAAGGGCGTCGCGTGGCCACTGGTCGGTGAGAGCGTGCGAGAGAACAAGACCGTCGAGAACATGGAGCGGATTTTCCAGGCGGCGAAGCGGAATGGCTTCGAGGTCTTCATCTCGCCCCATTACTTCTACCCCACGGACCGCGGGTGGAAGTTCAACGACCCCCTGGAGTCGAGCGAGCTTGCCGA
>Ga0207684_10002372_pt1 | contig 19063 bp, 18 predicted proteins | sample KBSK5501metaG_FD_184342 | JGI IMG/M metagenome (GOLD analysis project Ga0207684, IMG submission 184342) | Corn, switchgrass and miscanthus rhizosphere microbial communities from Kellogg Biological Station, Michigan, USA - KBS K5-50-1 metaG... | ecosystem: Host-associated > Plants > Roots >...
CGCGCGGTCCTGCTTCTGGTCGGCCCACCCCGCTGGGATGTCCCCGGGGCTCGGCGCCACCTCGAGGCGACGCTCCGGCGGTGTCCGGTACACCCAGCTACGGCGCCCGTCGTGCTCGTAGATCACCCAGTTGCGGACCGTCGGACCTTCGATCGGGTGCAGCCCGCCGGTGTCGAGCCCGGCGTCGCGGAGGCGGTCGAGCGCCGCGACCGGGAAGTCGGCGCCGACCCGCGCCACCACTCCCACCGACAGGCCCCAGATCAGCGCGCCGGTCGCCGCGTAGATTGTGTTGCCGCCGGGCGATGCCATGGTGGTCTCGCCGTTTGGCTGGACGACGTCGTCGATGGTTAGGTTCCCGACCACGATGACGTCGTGCGCCGCGCGCCTCTGCCGACCCGCCACGGGGGTCATCACACGCTCGTTCTGGGTCATCTCGCGCGGCCCTCGCTTTTGGCTCCCGGCGACGGGAAATGCACGATCCGGTCGTCGAAGCGGTGGCTCTCGAAGCTGAAGCGGAACCGCTCCACGCGGTAGAGGACCTTTGAGAACTCGACGGCCTCGTCCGCACGGTCGTAGGTGACCGAGTCCATCCGCAGGACCATGGCTCCGGTCCCCACCTCCAGGGGCGCAGCCTCTTCGTCAGTGGCGTGAACCGCCTCGATGACGCTCTCCGCGCGGACAAGCTCGATGCCGTAGACGGTGTCAAGCGTCCGGTAGAGGGAGCCGCCATCCAGCTCACGCTCTTCGAGGCCGGGGAAGCGCGCCGGGTCCAAGTAGGCCGACAGCAGCGCCACCGGGCTCGCCTCCAAGCGGGCGAGGCGCTGAATCAGCAGGAGCTTGCGGGACCGCCCCGCTAGGGCGGCCGCCTCCGGCCGCCACGGCACGAGGCCTTTGTAGAGCATCACGAGCTCCAGACGGTCGCCGTGGTCGGCGTGGCTCCCGGTGAAGCTGGACAGGGTGGAGATCTTCTCCTCGAACTTGGGCTGGCGGACGAAGGTCCCTCGCCCCCGACCCCGGTCGAGGTAGCCCTCGGCGGCGAGATGCAGGAGGGCCTGGCGGACGGGCGCGAGGCTGACGCCCCACTGCTCCGCCAGCGCACCCTCCGGCGGCAGCCGACTACCAGGAGCGAGGCGTCCAGCGACGATCTCCTGGCGCACCAGGTCGTGGATCTGGCGGTGCAGCGGCAGAAACGAGCCGCGGTGCACCGCGAGGGCAGTCAGCCAGCCGTCGCCGCTGCCTTGCGACCCGATGTCCTGGTCCCCAGGCACCGAAGCGGTCACCTGCTGCATCTCCCCATGTTGCTCCCGGGGTGGACGGTTAGGACAGCAATAATGTCAGATCATTATGAGTTTGTAACCGGGGTGGTCGCCGACGGGCAGCCGGTTGTGCCGTGGTGCGAAGATCTCCCTGGCGGAGAGATGGAACGGCACGAGCTGGCGGCTGCAGCGCACCATCCTTCCCAACGGCGCCGCGAGCAGCACCTTCACCGGCGTGTCCTGCGCGTCGGCGGCCGGCTGTACCGCGGTGGGCGCCGCCATCGTCAAGGCCACAAGACGGGGCGTAAACCTGGCCGAGGCCTGGAACGGCACGGCCTGGCGGGTCCAGGCCATCCCGACTCCCCAGGGCTCGACCGGCAGTTCGCTGTTCGCGGTCTCCTGCACCTGGCCGCGCGCCTGCACCGCGGTCGGCGATTACGACACCGCCGCCGGGGGCGTGGTTGCCGAGGCCGAACGGTGGAACGGCACGGCCTGGCGCATCCAGACCATGCCCCGGCCGGCCAAGGTCACCCAGTTGTTCGGCGTGTCGTGCCCGGCCGTGCGGGCGTGCACCGCCGTCGGGTTCCAGAACACCGGGACCGGGGACGCTCAGCCCTTGGCCGAGGCGTGGAACGGCACGACCTGGCACGTTCAGGCGATACCACTGCCGCACAACGCCCCCGGCGGGGTGTTGAGCGCGGTGTCGTGCACCTGGCCCAGCGCGTGCACAGCGAGCGGGACCGACTTCAGCACCACCGCCCCGACGCTGGCCGAACGATGGAACGGCACGAACTGGCGGGTCCAGCCCACCCCCAACCCGCCGAACTTCACCACGAGCAGGCAGGAGGTCACCCTGAACGGCGCCTCGTGCGCCTCGGCCACCGCCTGCGCCGCCACCGGCCAGTACGCCCCCGGCGGCAACGCGGCCTACTTCCTCGAGGCCTGGAACGGCAGTAGCTGGCGGCTGGTCACCGCGCCCCTCCCGGCCGGCTTCGCCCAGGGCGCTCTCAACGGCATATCCTGCGTCCCGGCCCGATGCACCGCCGTCGGCGCCTGGTCCGGCGGGCCGGTCCCCATCGCCACCCTGGCCCTGGCCAACTGATCGCCGCGACCCGCAGCAACCGGCCCGGCCTTGTCCGGCGCCTGGCGGCTCCGCGTACCATCCGCGCCACCCGCAAGCTGCCGCCGGGCGCGGATCGCCGCGAGACCGCGCCGGCCAATCGCTGGAAATGTCCCGGGTTACGGCGCCACCAGTGACCAGAACACGTCTACATCGAAGGCGCCGGTCGCCGGGTCGGGATCGCCGTAGATCTCCCAGCGAGGGCCGGCCAGCCGGTACCCGTTCGCCTTGCTCCACTCACACACCGCCTGATGGGTGTCGCCTATCTCGGCGATCGGGCCGGTGTGGGCCGCGGTAGCGGCGAGCCCGCCCGGAAGCGCTGACGCGACAACATGCCCGACGGGATCGAATGAGCCGCTCACCTGAACGCCGACTTCCACGTTGGGCACGTCGTCCTTGTAGAGCATGATGTTGTGCCCCTGCTTGTAGAGTCCCTCCGGGGCGCCGCCCCGAAGAAAGCCCCACACCTCATCCAGCATCGGCTTCCACATCGCGGGGAACTCCGCCCACGTCGCCGCCGCCACGACCACCGCCGTCGCTGTCGGTTCGACGGCCTGCACGGTTACCTCCACAGGCATGGCGGGGAGCATACACGCCAGCTCGATCGCTCTGGATAGCCGCGTTCGAAAGGGTTGTTTGCGTTGGCGTCGCGGTGGCTCTTCGGGCATTGTTGCCGGGTGAGCACCCCATCGCCGCCCGTGCCGCCCGTTCCGGACAGCGAGGATCTCCGGGGGCTGGCGCGTGGCTTGCGCCGCCTGGTTGAGCTCGCGGCGCAGACGCTGGGCGCGGAGGCGGGCCCGTCCGGGCTGGCGTTGCGGGTGACCGGGCATCTGGGCTGTGAGCTGGCGGAGGTGGTGCTGGTTTCGGCGAGGTTCCCGGTCTGGGAGCAGGTGAATGTCCAGCGTGGTGTCGATGCGTACCTGTCGGCGCACGCCGCGGGCGCGCCGTGGTTCGGCCCGGCGGGGGGCGGTCACCGCCCGCACGAGGACATGCTGTCGCTGCTGAGCATGCCTGCGCACGCGGTCATGGGGTGGGCGGGGCCGCGCCTGCCGGCCCGCGGGATGGTCCGCGGCGGCGCGGGCGGGGGCGGCGATGCGGTCGGCGCTGCCAGTTACGGCACCGCCGCGGCCGGGCCCGGACAGAACACCGAGGTGGTCTCGCTCGGCTTGGTGGCCGCGGCGGCACCGGCCGGCGCCCCGGTCGTGATCGGCATCCGCGACGAGAGCCGGTTCGGGCCGCCGTTGTGCACGCTGGAGGTGCTCGCGGCGGGCCGGGAGGCGGCCACCACGACGCGGGATGAGGTCGAGCGGCTGATGCGGGCGCATGATGTGTTCCGCGGCCAGGTGCTCAGCTTCACCGAGAGCGAGCACCACGGCAACGAACTGGTCACCTTCCTCCCCCGGCCCGCGGTCACCGCCCGCGATGTCGTGCTGCCCGACGGGGTGCTCGAGCACATCGAGCGGCACCTCATCGGGATCGCCGGCTGGTCCGCCGACCTGCTCGGCGCCGGCCAGCACCTCAAGCGGGGCCTGCTGCTGCACGGCCCGCCGGGGACGGGCAAGACCCATACCGTCCGGTACCTGACCAGCCGCCTGGAACACCTCACCGTGATCCTGCTCACCGGCCGGTCCATCCGGTTCATCGACCAGGCCGCGGCCCTGGCCCGGCGCCTGCAGCCCTCGATGGTCGTGCTCGAAGACGTCGATCTGGTCGCGGCCGACCGGGACTACACCCCGGGCGGGAATCCGCTGCTGTTCTCGCTGCTGGACGCGATGGACGGCGTCGGCGCCGACGCGGACGTCACGTTCGTGCTGACCACCAACCGGGCCGACCTCCTGGAAACCGCGCTCGCGGACCGGCCGGGCCGGGTGGACCTGGCGGTCGAGCTCCCCCGCCCGGACGCGCACTGCCGGGAGCGGCTGCTGCGCGTGTACGCCCGGGACCTGACCGTGGACGCCGACCCCGGCCCGGTGGTGGCGGGCACCGAGGGAGTCACCGCCTCCTTCATCAAAGAGCTGATCCGGCGGACCGTGCTGGCATCGCTGCGCGCCGGCGAGCGCCCGCCGGTGCTGCGCGGCCCGCACTTCGCCGAGGTGCTGGCCGAGATGAACGCCGAGCACCAGGCGCTCACCCGCTCCCTCCTCGGCGCCGGCGCCGAGCGACCCGCCAGGGCACCGGCCCGCCGTCCCGGCCCAGCACGCGGCCGCCACTGACCCCAGACACGAGCGCCGGCCACCGGCGCAAGGCCGCCCGGCCGGCCACCGCAAGGCAGCCACCTGACGGCCTGGTTCCCCTCCGCTCCGGATTCCCACGTAGCCCTCCAGCAAGTCAGGCGGCGTGAGGCGCGATTTCCACGATCAGGTCCGCATCGAGGGCGACGCTGATCCGCTCCAGCAGCGGGATCGTGGGCACAACCCCGCCCGCTTCCAGCCGGGACAGGGCGGGCTGCGTCATGCCCGCCCCGGCGGCCAGTTCGACCTGAGACAGGCCCAGAGCAAGCCGGCGCTCGCGGACAGCCTGACCGATGAGGAAAGCACGGCGAGCCTCCGCATACCCCTCGCGGTACTCCTCGCTCTCCCTCCGCGCCCGGGCCAGTTCCTCGTAGGAGGAGTGTTCTGCGGTCATGTCAGTTCACCTCCCGGTCGAACACCTCGTGCGCCCCGCCATGCTCGGCCTCGCAGACGTTCTGAGCGTGCCGGGCACGGGCAACTTCCGCGGTCTCGGCGCCGGGGGTCTTGTGGAACACCGTCAGTAGAATCACCCGCCGCCCAGGCGCCAGCCAGTACGTGACCCGCGTCTGCTGGCGTAACAGGTGGAACCGTAACTCCCGCACCTTCCCGCCCAGATGGCGGGCATAGGGCTCACCGAGGTCTTCCGCGCGCTCAGGGAGCAAGCCAACGAGGAAGTCCACCCGGCCGAAGTCCTGGTCGCTCAGCCCGGCCAGCCATGATCGGACTTCGGGCTCCAGTTCCACCTCGTACAGGTCACAATGCATCTGATGCTATATGCATTCAATGCTATAACCAAGCTGTGTCACGGCCAGGCGGGCCTGGCTGGCCTGAGCAGCCGGCTCTGATCAGGTCCTCGCGGGACCGGCACCTGGTCATAAACCGCGCACCCGACCCGACAGAGTGACAGTAGGCCAATTGCTTCCTAAGATGTACTGTATTATCTTAGGAACATGTCCGCAGAAGTGATCTACACTGCAAGCGACCTCGATCGCAAGCGCCGGGAAGTGACCGATGCGGCCCGCCGCGGTGTGGCACGGATCCGCGACACCGACGGGATGGGCCTGGTGCTGCTGTCGGCCAGGCACTACGAAGTGCTCGACGCCGTGAGCCGCTGGCATGATCGCCTCGACGTCGCCGAGAGAGCACTGGCCAAGCCATCCAGTGGCCGCGTTCCGCGCGATTTTGGCGATCTGACATGGCTCCGTCACTTCGACGATGACGACCTCGCGACATTCATCAGCGAGGTGCGGGCCGCCGTCTCCGTGGCTTATCACGACGATGACCTCACCGAACTAGATCAGCTTGTGCGCGACTGGCGGACCACCGCCGACGAACTCGCCGACCCGGCCCGCAGGCATGTGCTCCTCGGCGGCTTCGCCGAAGAAGACTTCGTTGAAGCGGAGCGGCCAGGGGACGCTACATGACCGGCAGCGCATACCAGCCGTTCACGCCGGCACGTCGCCCAGGCGGCCGACCGGCCGCCAAGCCGCGCTACCGAGTCTTGGTGCACCGCAAGTTCGCTGAGATGTGGTCGTCGTTACCTGACCGGGTGGGACTTGCCGCAGCCCAGCAGTTCTATGACCATGTCGCCGGTACGCCTGGTCAGCCCGCAGCGGTAAACCGCACCGGTGTACTGCGAGGCAAAGCCGGCTAGCAGGCTCTTGCCCTGAATCTTGGTATGCCCGAACCCGGCGCCCTGCTTCTTGTGCCCGTAAACGCGCTTTTGCTGCGAGTCAATGTCCACAAAGGCCAGCACATCCTTGCCGGGCAGCACCGGGGACCGGCGGGCCAGTTCGCCCAGCAGCAGCCGGCTCACCTTCCCCAGTTGCAGCTCGTTCCCCCAGGTGAACGAGCGCAGGAACGACCCCAGCGTGGACGGCGCCCGGACCCCGCCAAACAGCACCGGCATCGCGCCGTGCCGCAGCAGGTCCAGGTCATCGATGCTGTCCGCACCGCCGATCATCCCCGCCACCAGGCACGGCACCTTCACCTGTGGGTTCACCCCGCACGGCCGGCCGATTCGCACCTGCTCATCCACCAGGCCGGCCAGGCCCGCGCGCTGAGCCAGGGCCATCACCGGCACCAGGCCCGCCCGCGACACCAGGTTCGGTCATCAAAGGTCGCGTGGATCTTCGCCAGATCATGCAACAATCGCACTTGACAGGTGCTCCTTCGAACCAGGTGATGGAAGCTTCAGCAACTCCCATCGTCCCTGGTCAGGGGGCGCCTTTCGCGTCGACGCGCCGCACCCGGCCACTATTTACGCGGTGGATCGAGGCTCAGCATCCCGAGCCGTCGGCGCCCGGGTGCCTGGCCGACTCGGCGAACAGCCCAGACAACTCCCCGGCGGGAGCCCGGATCTGCCGGGAGACCGAAACGGGCGTGCAGCTTTCCCGGTCATCATTGCTTCCGTCCTTGATAGCTCCGGCCAGCGCCGGGGCAGCCCGGTAACCGTGCAGGCGGACCGTCATGCTAAAACTCACCGCTACCGGGCAACGCTGCCGCGCGCCCGGCCGTCATAGGGATATGCGGTTGGTCAGGAACGGCCCACCGGTGACGGCCATGGCCCTGGCCGTGGCCGTCACCGCGATGATGGCCGGGTGCACGGGCGGAACGCCAGCCTCCAGGCCGACGTCCGCGCACCCGGCCGCCGCGGACGCGACCATGGGAGATGGGACAGCCCGCTCGTTTCCCCCGGTGTTCGCGGCGTCGTTCCCGCTCAGGCCCACGGCCACGGGTGGCAATCCCGGCGAGCGAATCGCCCTGCTGTCCTCCCGGACCGGTGATCTGCTGCGCTGGCTGACCCCGCTACAGAAGGGAGTGTTTGACGCGGTTGTGAGCGTCCGCGACGGCTGGGTGTACTTCCTCCGGGGCGGCACGAGCGCCTCGATCTGGCGGGTGCCCATCACCGGGGGCGTCGCCCACCGGGTCCGGGCGGGGTACATCCCCTCCGCTGTCAGCCTGGACGGCCAGGTCGTCGCCTCCGTGACCAGTGTGGATCACGGAGACGTCATAGAACTCGTGGCGCGGAACCTGGTCACCGGGCAGCGGAACGCGATCATCATGGCCACCAACCCGGACAACAACGCCAACAACTGGCCACCAAGCATTTTCAGTCTCACCTGGGCTCCCGATGACACGCACCTGGCCGTGCAGTTCGGGCTGACAGCGGCGATCAACAGCGTCCTGGTGTTCGACGCGTTCACCGCCACCACTATCGGCGACGGCCGCACCGCGCCGGCGCCGTGCACTGTCACCAATAGCTCCTCATGCGATGAGTTCGACCCGGCCTACCTCGCCAGCGGCGCGCTCACCTATTTCATCCAGCGGATATCCAGCAGCGGCACCGCCAGCGCCAGCCTGGTCGCGTGGCAGGCGGGCCGTCGCACCACCCTGCTCTCCCTCCCCGGCGGAGCATCGCAGATCTACAACATGACCGTGCAGGGACAGGCGATCTGGGTCGACGGCCCGCCCCAGCCGAAGGGTCCCTGGACGATTTGGCGCTGGTCTGGCGGCGCTCCCGTGAAGATCACCACCCTCCCACCGCTGGGCAAGTCGCCGTACTACGGGGTGGGGGGGATCGCCTGGTGAGGGTGCCGCTGTCCGGCGCCGTTCTCATGACGGATCCCTTACGGCAGCCGCGCGGGCCGACCGCGGGTGCCGCAGCAAGAGCGGAACCGGATCAGCCAGGCGGCGCTCGCGGCGAATGACCCGGATGGGAGATGCGCGAGAGTCCCGTCGCTCCAGTCGGCGAAGATCTGCTCGACGGCGGCATACGATGCGCGTCTTCGCCAGGCCCTGCAACAACCGCACTTGACATGTGTCCTCTCGAACCGGCCAACGGAAGGCTTCATTCACTCCCATCGTCCCTGGTCAGGGGGCACCTTTCGCGTCGAAGCGGCCGAATTAAACCCCTATTGCATCGGTGGATCGAGGCTAAGTCTTCGCGAAGAATGCAGCGCCGTAGACCGCTCCCGCCGCCGTCCAGACCGTGCCAGATAAATACCATGAATTGCTGCTGGCGTCGCCGCAGATCAGATCATCGTTTAACCCCCAGGGAGCCCTGCTGCATCCAGATCGAAAGATGAGCCCGAGGCTACTGTATTGATTGTCGGCTGTGCGGTCGGCTACCTTTTAGTCCCTTCTTTGACTGGTGATAACCCACACTATTTTGGCAAATCTATGTGATTACAAAAAATAGGTGCGGCTCAAGCATGGCTATCGAGCACACCCGCACACTACTCTCAGCATGGTCGGGCGTTGCCTGGGGCTCGAGCCACGTGGATCTGGCGCTGGGCTGTCCGGACCGTCGTGACCGTGCGGTCGGGCCGGCCCGCCGGCCGCCGGGTGCCCGGGGGTTACCGTCGGGGCAGCAGCACGCTCAGGCAGGTGACGCAGCCTTCGAGTTTTTCGAACTCGCTGATGTCCACCACGACCGGGGTGAAGCCCAGGTCGGCCAGGAGCGCCGCGGTGCGGGGAGCGGACGCGGCGATCAGCACCCGGTCCCCGCCCAGCGGGACGACATGGCAGCCGGCTTCTTCGTCCACCGGGCGGACCGCCGGGAACAGCCCGGCCGGCACCAGCTGGGGCAGCAGCAGGAACGTGCCGTCGGGCAGCGCGGTCACCGCGGACTTCAGGTGCAGCACGTTGCCCAGCGGGACGGCGATCACCGTGCGGCCCAGCGGAGCCAGCAGGGCGCGCAGCTGGCGGATGCCCGCGCCGTTGGTCCGCCCGCCGCGCCCCACGTACACGGCCCGGCCGGCCTGCAGCACATCGCCGCCGTCCAGCGTCCCCGGCTCGTGGATCTGGGCGGTGCGCAGGCCCAGCGACCGCACCATCCCGGCGACGCCGGCCACCTCGGCCCGGCGGGCCGGCGCGCCCGGGCGGGCCAGCACCGCCAGGTCCGCACAGACCACCACCGCATCTTCGACGAAGACCGAGTCCGGGCACTGGTCCGCCACCGGCACCTGCCGGATCATCCAGCCACCGGCCGCCAGCGCACCGGCGTACGCCGCGTGCTGGGCCCGGGCCAGGGCCACATCCACCGGGGCCCGCCTGAGGTGGGTGACGATGCCCTCGGCCAGCCTGCTGCTCGGTGCGCGGACCAACGCCGTGCCGTTCACCGGCCGCTCCCTCACCCGGCCAACCGCCGCGCACGGCGGCCAGCCACGCCGCCTCCAGCGCACGTGCCGGGCCTCATCCGATCACCCGGCACCGCCGGCCGCTCTCGCCCGCAGCGTCCCACCGCCCGGCGATAACCAGCAACACACCGCCCGCCCCCGAGCGCGATACCCGCGACCATCGTTCCACGGCCGCCCTAGCCTGAGCCCCCCAATCCCAACGCACTCGCAGCGGCAGAAGGCCCAAGCCTGCCCCCGCCGGAAGCGGGCGCCACAAGGCCAGCCCGCCCTAACCATGATCACCACAACCGAAGTCTCCACGGTTTGAGGGGAACCTCGTGTGTGTTGCCAACGAGCTGGTAAGGACCGTTATCTATGGGACTGGGCCGCTCCTGCCCTGAATCATGGCGCGTGCTGGCGGCCCGAGTAGCGTGACAGTCAGCCCGTCCAGCCAATCGGGAGGCACAGATGTCCCAGGCACTCGCGGGACGCGATGGCCGCGTGCTCGGCCGGAGCCTCCTCACCCTCGCTAACGTGATCACCGCGGTGGCGCCCCTCGCCGCGGACTGGAATGACTCACACATTTTCAACGAGCACTGGCCGGCGCATGCCCGTTTCCACGGCGTGACCGCGCTGGCGATGTCGACCACGTTGTCGGCTGCCAACATCCGGTCGCTATGGTCAGGCGGCAGGCAGGACGCTAGGGCCCGGTTCTTCGCGGCAGCGGTTCCGGTGGCTTATTGGACCCCTTTCTTCCTGGCCCCTCTGGTTCCCGGCACTGCGGTCGATGACCCGCCGCACCCGGTGCAGCGGGTGGCGGGCGTGCCGATCAGTCTGCTGGGTGCGGCGGCCACTACCGCCACGGCGGCCGCTGGCTGGTTCATCGACCGCCATTTCGCCCGCCTCCAGGCCGGATGACCCCGGACGAACCTATCGGCGGCATGAGTGAGTATTAAGGTCGCGCATGGCGCGCTCCGTATTCGCCCTCGCTTACCTGCACACCTTCGGGGGCGTCCGCTGTGAGGACCGCTGCGGGATTCTGATCGCGTGTTGCCATCGCCTTGCTCCTTCATGGCCTCGGGCCCGCCCGTCGGCCTGTTCGTGGCCTCGGGCCCGGCCGTCGGCCTGCTCCCTATGTCGGTAGCGAGTTCATCCGCTGACCTTCCATGTTGATCTTCCGCAAAGCGGATAAAAATATTCACTGTGCAGATAAGCTAATCGCGTCACCCGTGTTCGTTAACCCCTGATCGGCCAGCTCACCGTCACGCTGTGGGCCGGGGGCCACCGGGCCCGCAACGGAGGACGGGCACGCCTACGATCGGTCTCGTGATCCTGTCAACGCACGTCCTGGATACCGGCCGCGGCGTCCCCGCGGGCGCTATGCCGGTAGAGCTGCTCTTCCTGGACTCTGGGGGTTGGCGCCGGCTGGGTAGCGGCACGACCGACACCGACGGCCGGCTCCGCGACTTCGGCGAGGCCGCCGCGGGCCTGGCCGCAGGCCGGTACCGGCTGGTGTTCGACACCGCGACGTACTTCGCGGCGACAGGCCAGCGCGGGTTCTACCCGGAGGCGTCGGTGACCTTCGATTGTGACGACGCCACGGCGCACTACCACGTGCCGTTGCTGCTTTCCGGGTTTGCCTACTCCACCTACCGAGGGAGCTGAGCTCATGGGTGTCACGCTGGCGCACAATCAGTACGGCAAGGCAGAGACCAGGGTGGTGCGCATCTATCGCGACAGCGATCCGCACGAACTGGTGGACTACAACGTGAGCGTCGCCCTGAGCGGCGACTTCGCCGCCGTGCACCTGTCCGGCGATAACGCCAATTGCCTGACCACCGACGCGACGAAGAACACCGTGAACGCCTTCGCCAAGGAATACGGTGAGGCGGCTCGTCAGCCGGAGTCGTTCGGGCTGGTTCTCGCGCGGCACTTCGTGGAGGACGTACCGGCGGTGCAGCAGGCGCGGGTCAAGCTGGAGATGTATCCGTGGGTCCGGCTGTCGAGCGGCGGATCGCCGCATCCGCACGCCTTCCGGCGCGATGGCGGGTACGTCCGCACGGCGACGGTCACCTACTCCGGCGGGCGCGCCTGGGTCGTGTCCGGGGTCAGGGAACTCGTGCTGCTCAAGACCACGGACTCGGAGTTCCATGGCTTCTATCAGGATCGCTACACCACGCTGGCGCCCACCCGCGACCGGGTGATGGCGACGTCGGTGACCGCCCAGTGGTGGCACGACGGCCAGGAGGTCGCGTGGGCGGACTCGTTCGGCGCCGCGCTCGCCACGATGACCGATGCCTTCGCGGGGCACCACAGCCTCGGCCTCCAGCAGACCATGTTCGAGATGGGCGCCCGGATGATCGCGAGCCAGCCAGGCATCAACGAGGTGCGGTTCTCCCTGCCGAACAAGCATCACTTCGTGCTCGATCTCAGCCCGTTCGGGCTGGACAACCCCAATGAGGTATTCCACGCCGACGACCGGCCGTACGGCCTCATCGAGGGAACGGTGCGGCGCGACAACGCGCCGGAGCCCGGCCGGGCGTTCGACCCGGGCCTTGGCTGGTAGCCGGGCCCAACGCAGGCGCGAGGCGATCACCTTGACGCGCAGGCTGGGCGGGGTGCTCTCCCGCTCAGGCGGAGCGCTTGGAGGTGCCCACCAGGTCAAGCTCCTCGGCGAGCGCGTTCGCCGTGTCGGTCAGCAGCGGGACGGCGCTCTGGATGAGCTCGTCGGTCATCCGGGTCAGCGGCCCGGAGATCGAGGTCGCGGCGCGGGTCGAGTTGCCCGGAAGCGCGACCGCGACGCAGCGCACGCCAAGTTCCTGCTCACCTTCGTCGATGGCGTAGCCGCGCTCGCGGATCAGCGCCAGTTCCCGGGTGAACTGGGCCCGGTCGGTGATCGTGTGCTCGGTCAGCGCGGGCATGCCGGATCGCCGGAGTATTTCCTCCACCTTCTCGGCAGGCATCTGCGCCAGCAGCGCCTTGCCGACCGCGGTGCAGTGGGCCTGCGCGCGGCGGCCGACCTCGGTGAACATCCGCATGGAGTGGCTGCCGGGGGCCTGGGCCACGTACATGACCTGATCGCCGTCAAGGATCGCGAGATTGGTGCTCTCGCCCACCGCATCCACCACCTGCTGGAGGTACGGGGTGGCCCATCGGGTCAGCAATCCGCTGGAAATGTCGCCGAGGCGTACCAGCCGCGGCCCGAGCGCATATTCACGCGAGGGTTCCTGGCGCACGTAGCCGAGATCGACGAGCGTGCGAACCAGCCGGTGGATCGTGGGCAGCGGGAGCCCGGACTGCGACGCGAGCTGCGAGAGCCCGATGACCCCACCGGCGTCCGCCATGGTCTCCAGCAACTCAAAGACGCGCTCGATCGACTGCACGCCGCCCGGGCCCCGGGCCGTGCGAAGGTCGTTCCCGGCACCCGATGTCATGAGACCTCCTCCAGCCGAGGTTCCGGCGCTGAGATTCCGGCCTCCGGAAGCGTTCCGGCTCCACGCGGGCGCGGAGCCCGCCGGCGCCTCGGCTAGCTTTCCATCTGATAGAACTCTATATCTGCATTGTAGAATCATCCTAGCCGACGGGCGGTGCGGCTTCGCCGGCTCTCGGGAGGTGGGCAAGTGACCGAACGGGCCGGCCGGCTCGGCGAGGACGATTACGCGCGGCTCGACCAGCAGCTCCAGCAGACCGACAGCCACCTCGCGGCGTGCTACCCGGGCGACGCGGGCGTGCGCCAGCCGGTTCACACCGTGTACGTCCCGGCCGACCGCTACCACTCCGGCCTGGCCGCCGACTGGGGGGCGCAGGCGCTGGCCGCGCTCGCCGAGCACGGCCCGTCGGCGGCAGCGCTCGACGGGCTCGGCCTGCCGGCCGGCCTCATGGCCCAGATCTATGACAGGGTGCGCAGCAAGCTGGAGCGTGAGCCCATCGAGGATCTGCGGATCGACTTCGAGGACGGTTACGGCCACCGCAGCGATGGCGTGGAGGACGCGGACGCCGTGAGCGCCGCGAGCAAGCTTGCCGCGGCGGGCCGCGCGACGCCGTTCAGCGGCGTCCGGTTCAAGGGCCTTGAGGCGGCCACCCGCAGGCGCGGGATACGGACGCTCGACCTCGTCCTCGGCACCCTGGCCGAGCGCAGCGGCCTGCCCGCCGGGTTCGTGGTGACCCTGCCCAAGGTCAGCTCGGCCGGGCAGGCCGAGGCGATGGCGGACCTGTGCGAGCGGCTGGAGCAGGTCCACGCGTTCGAGCCGGGACGGCTGCGCTTCGAACTGCAGATCGAGACACCGCAGGCCGTGCTCGGCGCGGACGGCACGGCCACCGTCGCGCGGATGATCCACGCGTCGCGGGGGCGCTGCTCGGCGCTGCACTACGGCACCTACGATTACAGCGCGGCGGTGGGCGTGGCCGCGGCCTACCAGTCCATGGAGCATCCTGCGGCGGATTACGCCAAGGCCGTGATGCAGGCGGCGGCCGCGGGCACCGGCGTCCAGCTATCCGACGGGTCGACCAACATCTTGCCCGTCGGCGACCGCCAGCAGGTCCTGGCCGCGTGGCGGCTGCACCTGCGGCTGGTCCGCAGGTCCCTGGAACGCGGCTACTACCAGGGCTGGGACATGCACCCGGCCCAGCTGGTGTCCCGTTATGCGGCGACCTACGGATTTTTCCGCGACGGCATGGCCGCCTCCGCGGCGCGGCTGCGGGCCTACGTGGAGGGGGCCGAAAGCCACGTGCTCGACGAGCCCGCCACGGCGCAGGCACTGGCCGGGTTCCTGGTTCGCGGCCTGGACTGCGGCGCGCTCGACGAGGCGGAGACGCGCGCGCTCACCGGCCTGGACCGCGCAGATCTCGACCGTTACTACCTCCGCCGCGCGGCCTGACCGGCCCACCAGGACCGGTTGACGGCGGACCGGCCAAACTCGTAACGTATTCGTATAGCGAGAGAGATTTTCCGTCTATCGAAAGAAAACTGGAGTGGATCATGACCCACTCGCTGCCGTACCTGGCCAACTGCTCCATGCTGTTCACCGAGCTGCCCCTGCTGCAGCGGCCCGCGGCCGCGCGGTCCGCGGGCTTCAGCGCGGTGGAGTTCTGGTGGCCCTTCGACGGTCCGGTACCGGGCGACGCGGCGGTCGACGCCTTCGCCGGCGCGGTCGGCGACGCCGGTGTCCGCCTGGTGGGCCTCAACTTCTACGCCGGAGACCTCGCCGGGCCCGACTGCGGCGTCCTGTCGATTCCGGCGCGCTCGCAGCAGTTCCGCGACAACATCGATGTGGCCGTGGGAATCGGCGAGCGCCTCCGCGTCAGCGGGTTCAACGCCCTCTACGGCGTCCGCGTCGATGGGGTAGCGGCCGAGCGGCAGGACGAGCTCGCCATCACGAACATCGCGGCCGCGGCGCGCGCCGCCGCCCGCATCGGCGCGACCGTCTTCATCGAGCCGGTGAGCGGCCCCAAGCCCTACCCGCTGCGCTACGCCGCCGACGCGGCCGCGGTGGTGGACCGGGCCCGCGCCGCGGGCGCGGGCAACGTAGGGATCCTGTTCGACCTCTATCATCTCGCCGCGAACGGCGACGACATCGACCGCGCCATCCCGGCCTACGCTGCCAAGATCGCGCACGTTCAGATCGCCGACGCCCCGGGCCGCGGCGAGCCGGGCACGGGCAAGCTCGACCTCGACGGGTATCTTGCCCGGCTTGAGCAGGCGGGCTACGCCGGCTGGGTAGGCCTGGAATACAAGCCGACCGTGCCCACCATGGACAGCCTCGCCTGGCTCCCGCGAGACCGCCGGGCCGGCGTGGCCGACGGCCGCGGCGACGGCCGGCTAGAAGGGAGTGCGTCATGACCACGGTCGCCTTCATCGGGCTGGGCATCATGGGCGGCCCGATGGCCCGCAACCTCGTCAAGGCCGGTTACGACGTCACCGGCTACAACCGCTCGAAGGCCAAGGTCGATGCCCTCGTGGCCGCCGGCGGCCGGGGCGCCTCCAGCGTGGCCGAGACGGTGGCCGGGGCGGACGTGGTTGCCACGATGCTGCCCGACTCGCCCGACGTCGCCGCCGTGCTCGGCGGCGAGGATGGGGTGTTCGCGCACGCCACGCCGGGCGCCCTGGTGATCGACTTCTCCTCCATCCGCCCGGACGTATCGGCCGGGCTGGCCGCGGACGGGAAGGCCCGCGGCTTCCGGGTCCTGGACGCCCCCGTCTCCGGCGGCGAGCAGGGCGCGATCGAGGGCGTGCTGTCGATCATGGTGGGGGGCGAGGCAGCGGACTTCACCGCGGCCCGGCCGCTGCTCGAGGTGGTCGGCAAGACGGTCGTGCACGTCGGGGGTCCCGGCGCCGGCCAGACCGTCAAGGCAGCCAACCAGCTCATGGTGGCCGGGACCATCGAGCTTGTCGCCGAGGCGATCGTGTTCCTCGAGGCCCACGGCGTCGACACCGAGGCGGCCGTCAAGGTGCTCGCCGGCGGCCTGGCCGGCAACGCGATCCTCGACCGCAAGGCGGCCGGCATGCTGGCACGCAATTTCGCGCCCGGTTTCCGCATCGCGCTGCACCACAAAGACATGGGCATCGTTACGGCCGCCGCCCGCGAGGCAGGCGTGGCGGTCCCGCTGGGCGCGCTCGTCGCCCAGCTCATCGGGTCGCTCAACGCCCAAGGTGACGGCGGGCTGGATCACACCGCCCTCCTCAAGCTGGTCGAGCAACTGTCCGGCCGGGCACCGTCGTAGCCGGCGCCCGCGCCCAGCCTGAAGCCACGCCAGACAACCACAAGGAGCGCACGACATGCCCCGCATGACCGCCGCCGCCGCCGCCGTCACGATCCTCGATCGCGAGGGAATCACGCATGCGTTCGGCCTGCCCGGCGCGGCGATCAACCCCTTCTACGCCGCGCTGCGCAGCCACGGCGGGATCTCCCACGTGCTCGCCCGGCACGTTGAGGCCGCCTCGCATATGGCCGAGGGCTACACCCGGGTCCGGGCGGGCAATATCGGCGTCTGCGTCGGCACCTCGGGGCCGGCCGGCACCGACATGATCACCGGCCTGTACTCCGCCTCCGCCGATTCGATCCCGATCCTGTGCATCACCGGGCAGGCCCCGGTGGCCAGGCTGCACAAGGAGGACTTTCAGGCGGTGGACATCGCGTCCGTCGCCGCACCCGTGACGAAGATGGCCACGACGGTGCTCGAGCCCGCGCAGGTGCCTGGCGTCTTCGCGCAGGCTTTCCATCTGATGCGGTCCGGGCGGCCGGGGCCGGTGCTCATCGACCTGCCGTTCGACGTGCAGCTGGCCGAAATCGACTTCGACCCCGGCACGTACGAGCCGCTGCCCGTCTACAAGCCGGCGGCGACCAGAGCGCAGATCGACAAGGCACTGACCATGCTCGAGCGCGCCGACCGCCCGCTCATCGTGGCGGGCGGGGGCATCATCAACGCGGATGCCGCCGGCCTGCTGGTCGCCTTCGCCGAACTCGTCAACGTCCCCGTCATCCCGACCCTGATGGGGTGGGGCTGCCTGCCGGACAACCACCCGCTGATGGCGGGCATGGCGGGCCTGCAGACGGCGCACCGCTACGGCAACGCGACGCTGCTGGAGTCCGACTTCGTGCTCGGCATCGGCAACCGATGGGCCAACCGGCACACCGGCGGCATGGAGACCTACCGCAGGGGCCGGACGTTCGTCCACGTCGACATCGAGCCCACCCAGATCGGCAGGGTGTTCCCCCCCGACTACGGCATCGTCTCCGACGCGAAGGCGGCGCTCGAGAGGTTCGTCCAGGCCGCGGAGGAACGCCGCCGGGCGGGGCGGCTGCCGGACCGGGACATCTGGATCAAGGAATGCCAGGAACGCAAGCGCACGATGTTGCGCCGCACCCACTTCGACGACGTGCCGATCAAGCCGCAGCGGGTCTATGAGGAGATGAACCGCGCGTTCGGCCCGGAGACCCGCTACGTGAGCACGATCGGGCTGTCCCAGATCGCGGCCGCGCAGTTCCTGCACACCTACCGCCCCCGTCACTGGATCAACGCCGGCCAGGCCGGGCCGCTCGGCTGGACGGTGCCCGCCGCGATCGGCGTCTGCGCCGGCGACCCGGACGCCACCGTGGTGGCGCTGTCGGGTGACTACGACTTCCAGTTCATGATCGAAGAGCTCGCGGTCGGCGCGCAGTTCCGCCTGCCGTACATCCACGTGGTGGTGAACAACGCCTACCTCGGCCTGATCCGGCAGTCGCAGCGCGGCTTCGACATGGACTACTGCGTACAGCTGTCCTTCGATAACGTCAACGCACCCGAGCTCGGTGGCTACGGCGTGGACCATGTCAAAGTGGCCGAGGGACTCGGATGCAAGGCGCTCCGGGTCTTCGAGCCCGCCGGCCTGCGGCCCGCCTTCGAGCGGGCGAAGGAGCTGATGGCCGAGTTCCGGGTGCCGGTCGTCGTCGAGGTGATCCTGGAGCGGGTGACCAACATCTCGATGGGCACCGAGCTTGACAACATTGTGGAGTTCGAGGACCTCGCGGCGCGGAAGGAGGACGCGCCGACCGCGATCGCGCTGCTCGACTGAGGCCGGAGGGTGAGCCCATGCACGTTCTGGTGGCGCCCGACAAGTTCAAAGGCTCCCTGACCGCCGCCGAGGTGGCCGGCCACATCGTCACGGGACTGCGGCGGGTGGCCGGCGAGGACGTGACCACCGCCTGCGTCCCGGTCGCCGACGGCGGGGACGGCACCCTTGACGCGGCGCTCGCGGCGGGATTCGAGCGGGTGCCGCTGCGCGCCAGCGGGCCGACAGGCGAGCCGGTCGGCGCGGCCTACGCCCGCCGCGGGGAGGAGGCGGTCGTCGAGCTGGCCTCGGTCTGCGGCCTGGCCATGCTCCCCGGCGGGCGCCGCGAGGCCCTGCGGGCGTCGAGCTTCGGGGTGGGGGAGGTCATCGGCGCGGCGATGGACGCCGGGTGCGCGCGGATCGTCCTGGCGGTCGGCGGCAGCGCCAGCACCGACGGTGGCGCAGGCATGCTGCAGGCCCTGGGCGCGCAGGTCCGTGACGGGGCCGGCGCGCCCCTCGCCCGGGGCGGCGGTGCCCTGCGCGAGGCACGCTCCCTCGACCTGTCCGGCCTGCACCCCGCCGTCGGGCGCACCGAGTTCATCCTGGCCTCGGACGTGGACAACCCGCTTTACGGACCGCAGGGCGCGGCGGCCGTCTACGGCCCGCAGAAGGGCGCCAGCCCCGCCGACGTTGCGGTGCTCGACGAGGGCCTGCGGCAATGGGCCGCGGTGGTGGCGGCGGCGGGGGGCGCGAGGGGCGCGGGGGGCGCGAGGGGCGCGGGGGGCGCGGGGGGCGCGGGGGGCGCGGGG
>Ga0207684_10002376_pt1 | contig 19045 bp, 23 predicted proteins | sample KBSK5501metaG_FD_184342 | JGI IMG/M metagenome (GOLD analysis project Ga0207684, IMG submission 184342) | Corn, switchgrass and miscanthus rhizosphere microbial communities from Kellogg Biological Station, Michigan, USA - KBS K5-50-1 metaG... | ecosystem: Host-associated > Plants > Roots >...
CGGCTCGATGGGTCAACGTGCTTTCGGCCAATCGCCAAGACGGAGGGTAAATGAAATGCGAAAAGGTCTCGCGTTCCTGGCCGCGATCGGATTGACCGTAGCCCTAACGAGCGCGGCCCTGGCGAGCAGCGTCCACCTGAAGGGCGGCCCGAGCGCCGAGCCAGCGTTCACCGATAATGGCCTCACGCTGAAGGCAGCTGGCGAGCTTGCCGGGCTTGGGTTCGGAGACGTGCTGGTTAAGATCTCCGCCGTGGCGGACCCAACGGCGACCTGCACAAACAACGGTGGTACTCAGGCCCCAGGACAGAACCCGGCCCCGGTTACGGTGACCGGAAGCGAGTCCATTCTGGCCAGCGAGCTCAAGAATGGCAACACTCCATTCAGTGTCACAACGAATGCGCCCGCAACGCCAATTACCGGTGCGCCGGATTGCCCGAACCCGAACTGGAGTGAGGACATCACCGATATGGCATTCACGAGCGCCACAATCACGGTCGAGCAACCCACCGGGACTCTCGTCCTGACCGTGGCGTGCACTTTCAGCTCCGCCACGACCAACGGGACCGTACCGGCAGGAAACGTCAGCTGCACGAGCAGCTAAGGCCGGCTGAGACGAGGGGGGCGCCTCGCGGCGCCCCTTCCCTCTATCAAGGACGGTAGCCGAGAACTTGTTTCAGTACGCCAGGGTTCGCCATGGTTCGCCATGGTTCGCCCTGTATTAACGGTCGTCGACTGTGTTCCAAGCTACGGCTAAATGTCGCGGAAGCCATCAACCGTTCGGTTGATCTTTGGGCTGCGAGTGCCAAAGACACCTCCGGTCGGCAGACCTGAACGGGGTAGGTCTACCGGCTCCCGCTAGGTGGCGCCCGCCACCCGCTGTGGGCTCAAAGCGCGCGCCAGAGCTCTCATTCCTAGGCCGTGGTCTTCTCCTCGAGGGTCGGCCGCGTCGGGAACAACCTACCTAGGGCTGCTGATCGTGTGCCCGGTCGAGGCCGCACCTTGGCGACTTGAAATCGGCTGCTGAAGAGCGTATGACTGGAGGCGGCGCTAGCAGGCCAGGAAGGGTCGACGCACGGGGGGAGGAGTTGCAGACCTATGGTGAAATTTGAGGCTGCCGTTGAGATCAACCGACCGATCGACGAGGTCTTCGCGTATCTGGACGATCCCACGAAGACGCCGGAGTGGAACTCCATCGTCGAGGAGTCACGACCGTCCGAGACCCCGGTCCGCCGGGGGACGAAGATTTCGAGCAGAGCGAGGTTCCTCGGCCGCAAGATCGAGTCGACCTTCGAGGTCGTCGAGCATGTTCCCAATAAGACGTTTGTCCAGAAGGCGGATAAACCATTCCCTTTTACCCTCACGATCCTGTTCGAAGCCGCCGGGAAAGGCACACGAGTGAAACAGGTTTTTGAGGGGGAGCCGGGTGGCTTCTTCAAGCTCGGTGAGCCGATTCTTGCCCGGATCGCAAAGAAGCAATCCCAGGCACAGCTCGACACGGTGAAAGAGCTCCTCGAAGCTCGGACCCCCGCCGAAGTCAGTTAGGAGCGATAGACGCCCGGGCTGCTAGCGCCCGGCGGGGACCGCTTGGTCATCACCAGAGCGGCCGGAAGAGCCCGGCGAGCAACCCCTTCGTGAAGTAGATGAGGAGGACCGTCGAGGGAGGGCCGAGCTTGCTTGCCCTCCTCAAGGCCGGCATCCGACCTGTCTCCTTCCCTGGAGCTCTCACAATGTCGTCCAGGCCCACTGAGTCGACGCAGAAGATTTGGCCACCCTGGGCCACCATCGCAACAGCGGTGTCGTCCGGTTGGAGATTAGTTGCCCGCGAACAACGGCTATTAGCCGGAAACGCCCCGTCGACCCACAAATTGCCCAATGTTGGCGATGCGGAGACTTCGGCCAGTCGAGCGATCATCCAGATAAAGGTCGGGACGAAAGCCTAGGAGGACGACATCGCGGCATTTCCTGTCCCGAGGCTACGGCATTTCCAGAAACAGGGTTCAGTTAAAGAAGCGTTGAAGAGGAGTGGCGGTCGAGTTCAAGTCGAAGTGAAGTGGACGGGCACGCAAGCCCCAAAATGAGGCGGTTTTGGGAGTCCGCACTGGAAATGCCGTAACGGGCGCACCCCGTTCGCGAGTTCGAATCTCGCCCGCTCCGCCACCATGTTTGTACCTGCTGGAGCCATGACCCCCACGTCTTGGGCTTGCGTGGGCACCATTGTGGCGGTTGTAATCGAACAGACCGCTTGGAGGTCGGGATCCACAGCGTGGGTATCTCCGGGCATATAACTACGAAACAGATGCGAACGACTATGCGGTTCATCTGGGGCCTGGTCGGAATTGGCGCAGTCCTAAAGCCACGAAATCACCCTGGCCTCGGCTGAAAGATCAGCCACTTGGTGGACGTTCGGAGACACCGGACAGATGAATCTCATCGTATGCGGAGAGGTGTGCTGTCGACGTCGGGAGTTGCCGCGGTCGGCTTCGGCACGACTTTCGGAGCCGTGCGAGCACTCACATACGCAATCCATGCGGGGATCGGCCCTTTCCATACGTGTCGGTGGGCGGCACCCACATACACCATATGGTGTGGGGGATTCTTCTTCTACTCGCAGTCGGCTATGTCCGATTCCTCCGAGATTGCCTGGGCGCAAGTTCCACACCAGCCTGGCTCGCGCGGTTCATGGCCGCCGCCTACGCCGCGGGTGCAGTTCTGACCCTGGACGAGTTCGCCCTCTGGCTGAACATGCGAGATGTCTACTGGCGGTTGGAAGGATGGGAAAGCATCAGCGCGGTCCTAATCTTCGCGGCGCTTCTCTCGGTCGGAATGTGGGGTCGACGCTTAGCATGGGCGCCTGCGTGGACGTTCGTGCAGCGCCAAGGAGACGCTCTCCGGCTGCCGCAAGCAGCCGACCATGTTGCCGCCGGTACTGGGAGGACACTAACCGCTCAGCTCGCGATCCAGGTCTTGTCCGATAGCGGAAAGCGCGACCGGAACGCTGCGCTCGCCAATTCAAAGGTTCTCTGAAACGCGCACCGGATTGCTTGCTAATTCCGCAGGGGTTGCTCTTGGCGTCGGACCACCCCGCGCCTGATCGCCTCAGCCGCCAGTTCTGACCGGGAGTCCATAGCGAGCTTCCCGAAGATGTGGAGCAGGTCCGCCTTTACCGTGGCGCGCGAAACAAATAGCCTCTTCGCGATCTCGGGATTGGAGAGGTGCTCACCGACGCCGAGTTGGAGTGCTCGTGATCGGAGGCGTGCTGGTGCTTGCCGGCACCCTGGTGTTGGTCCTGCCGGGACCGGGCCTCCTCGTCATCTTCATCGGGCTAGCGCTCCTCGCTCCTGAGTTCCCCTGGGCTCGCCGTGCGCTTGATCGCCTCAAGACGTTCGGTCGGAGAGGCACCCGAATGGTCCGGTGCGCCGCCGGACAGAGAGAAGCGAGCGACGAGGACCAAGCAACGAGCTCTCGGTGACGGGCAAGCTTTGGGGAGTGGCTTGGGTTCTTCGTTTTCATCGTGGGGTTGCTGGCTGCCCTGGGGGTGCGGGAGACCGGATCATCTGCCGGATCCACCAGCGCCAGCCGGTCTGCGACGTGATTCAACACTAACACGGCCGCCGCCATCGAGGAGATCGTGCTCCAGAGCGAACAGGGTCGCGCCCGCCCGCGTGTTGACGCCGATCTTGCCGTAGATGTTGATGATGTGTGTCTTCACCGTTGCCTCGGAGACATGGAGCTCGAGGGCGATCTGCTTGTTCGGCAAGCCGACGGCGAGGACGCGCAAGACGTCGACCTCGCGCTCTGTGAGTTTCGCCGGCCACGCCGTGGCCGAGCGGCCGACAAGCCCGGGCTGGCCAGCCGCCGCCAGGACCGCGTCGACAGCGGAGGCGTCCAGCCGCCGAGCAGTGATTTCGTTTCGCAGCTGTCGCGTCGCCTCGTCGGGTGTGAGCGCCGGCCGCCATGGGCGCTCCTCGCTCATCGCCTCGTAGACCTCGGTCACCACGAGGATTCGCGCAGCGAGCGACAGTGAGCCCCCCTGGAGGCCGCGATGATACCCAGAGCCGTCGAGCCGCTCGTGATGCATCGCAGCCAGGTCGGCAACCGGCCGAAGCGGCGAGGCGAGGCCGAGGATGCGCTGCGTGTGGTAAGCGTGCATTCTCACCCGCTCCCAGTCGACCGGACTCAGCGGTCCGCGCCTCGTCCACACCCGGTTGGGCACGCCTAGCATGCCGAGGTCGTGGACGTCTCCGGCGCGGCGGAGGGTTGCCGTCTCTTCGAGGCCAAGCCCAGCAGCCTTCCCCGCGGCCTCCGCGAGGCGTGCCACGCAGCGAGAGTGCCCGCGGGTGAACGGGGACGCCAGGTCGACGAAGTCGGCAAGAGCGCGGCTGACCTCGTCGAGGTGCGACGCCGCGACGCCAAGGTGCGGGTCTGGCTCTGCCGCCAGGGCCATGTCCCAGACCGAGTCCGCGGCCAGGGTGCGGCTGATGTCGTGGCTGTTCTCCAGCCACAACTTCGCCAGTTCGGGGTCGAGCTCGGCGCCGCTACGCCGGCGGACGACGGCATCGGCGGCCTCGATTCCGCCAACCTGGGCATGCACCTGAGCCACGTGGACGAGGTGCACCAGTCGGGCCGCAGCCGATAACCCCGTCCCGTTCGGGAGCGACGTGAAGACCTTCCCGTCCCAACGCCCATACGCATGCGATAGCGAGTCGGTGACGGCCGGGCTCGCGCCCAGGCGTTGCGACAGGATAGAAGCCACTTCCGCAGTGCTCGCCAGAGCCCCCGGTAGGTCGCGCTCTGCGGTGGCAAAGCCGGATATGCCCTGTGGCCACCCCGTGGCTCCCCAACGCGGCGCGATCTTGGTCGCGGCGACGCGCATCATCGCGGGGCGGTCGGCGTAGTCGGCCTCCGACATCCACCGCCGCACATTGATGTCATCGCCGCCGCCGAGACGGCTCTGTGCGGCGACGGCCCCGGTGCAGCCGATGTGATACAGCAGAGCGAGGTAGTAGACGTGGGAGATGTCGGCCGCGGACCATCCAGCGAGGGTGGCGAGCTCGACTGCCAGCAGGGCGTCGCGCAGGGCGCTCTCAGCGGGGACGTCGTGCGCCAAATCGGTGGCGAGCGATATCGAGGCGAGCAGCTCGGCCAGCCGGATCCGGTGTGGCGCCTGCAGCTTGTCGTCCGGATGGAAGTCACCTCCGTGCTCTGGCAATCCGCCTCCGTAGGCTCAGCCCGCGAGCGGGCCCGTAACGTCGCAGATGACCGGGCTGTCGTCCGCCAGAAAGCCGGAGCATACGAGGTCGATCGAAGAGATCCCGTCAGGCCCCTCGTCGACGAAGGCGACCTGCTCGATCACCTCGCGCGCCACTCCGTCGCGGCTCAGCCTGAATCGCCAGTTGAGTCGGTGGCGCCGTCCAACGGGTTCCGAACCCGCCTCGAGGACCTCGAACTCGGTGGCGCCCGCGAACCACCCCTTGATGCGGTTTGTTATCTCCTCCCGTCCAGACCGCACCTCAGGGCCGCGTGGCAGCAGGAAGCGCGCCTGAGACGTGGGTGAGAGGGCCTCCGCAAACCGCGCGAAATCGCGCGCAGTCAGCGCGGCGAGGAATATGTCGCGCGCGTTGGCTATGGCGGTCCGCGTAATCATGAGCCCCTCTGGACCTCGACGATGTCATCCGCGACCAGCCCGTGCGCCTCGCGGTGGACCGTGGCGGCGGCCTCGGGGTTGGGAGCTTCGACCAAGCAGAACACCTTACCAGAGCCCTCGTTGAACCAGTACTGCAGATACTTGACCGCGTGCCGGCTCTGCACCTCGAGGTCGCGTTTGTGTGCCCCGGCGACGGCGTCGGCGGTGAGCCCGTCGACCTTGTTGTGGACGTCCATATATAACGGCATGCTCGCTACTCCTTTTTGGGACCGCCTTGGCGGTCAGTTGTGGTAACGGTCGTCGACCGTGTGCCCACCGTACGAGTAAATAGCGCGGCACGCATCAACCGTTCGGTTGATCTTGCTGCTTCGAATGGCAAAGACGGGTCCGCTCGGCAGTCGTGCGCCCGCTAGGTAGGGCCAGGCACCCTTACTGGCGGGCGGACATCTCGCCTGCGAGCGGCTTGCCCGAGTAGCTGGTGTAGTAGAGATCGATCCACTCGGGCTCGCCCTCCATGTACTGGAGCATCTCCCGGTAGTCCTTATCCGTCTCGGGCGCCTGGGCGTTTTCGACGTAGCTGTCCTTATCCGTGAAATGGATGATGGCTACCACTCGGTCGGGGTCCTTGTCCTCCCACGCCATCTCAATGGAGTGAAGCCCGCGTGGCGCGTGGACGTGCACACGGGCCTCCATGAGCTTCTGAAAAGCATCCCGCTGACCCTTCTTCAAGCGCACTCGCATGATGCTGCCGTACATATTTGTTCCCTCCTGCCTGATGCTGGGGTCTGCGTCGAAACGCGTTAGGGGATAGATCGGATTGCGCAGCTTACCGCCTTTTCGAATTGGGCCAGGTTGTGGGCTGATACGTCTGGTAGCCGCCGTGCTTCGGCTCCTGCCGTGGCACCGCGCGAGCTTGTCAACTCCTGCTCCGGGCGTCTCATCAAGCGCTGGCGGCCAGGCAATCAGGCGGCGCGCTCGAGGCGGACGGCCACATGCGTCATCTCGTCGACGAGCCACTCGCCCGACGAGCCGCGGCCAGGCGCAGCGGCCGCCGACCTGACCTTGGCGCGGACGAGGGTCCAGTCTTCGATCCACTCGGCGATCCGGCGCCCGCGGACCACCTTGCCGGTGCCCGGCGGGCATTGCACGCGCGTCCGAACCGTGATCCGGTCCGCGGCCGCGTCGCTCCGAACGGCGATGATCCATTCGGGACTCACCGTCACGGTCTTGGCGAAGGGCCGCCAGCTATCCGGAAGGGGTCGAGCCAGCTGAGCCGCCTGGAGATCCCAGCAGGCATCTGTCATCAGGCCTCTGCACTTCGCGAGATCTCGCTTCGCCCAGCCCGCGAGCACCAGGCCTCCGATTCGTTGGACCTCGGCAAGGAAGGATGGGGTCGAGAATGCCGGATCGATGGCGCGGATCGCATCGACGCCCACATCGACCGGGTAGGCGATCGGCAATTCCACGCTGCGGGCGGCTGGCCGACCCCGCCGAAGCCAGTCAGCGAGGACGTTCAGGGCCGGGCTCACCACCGGCGCGATGACGTCCATGAAGCGCCAGAGTGCGAATCCGAGGCCGAGGCTAACCATGATGAGCGGCACTATGAGTGGGTGCTCCGCCAGAAAGGTGAGCATCCTCGGCAGCAGATCGGTCGAGTCGCCAGGGACCATTTACCCTCCTATGACGAGGGACGCGGCTTGCTATTGCGGGCTTGCGACCTCGGAGTATGGGTTGAACGGCGGCAGAATTCGATCGAGTTCGGCAAGGCGCTTGCCGTGATCGCCGATCTCAGATTTCTTTGTTGCACCTGTCCAGATGATCGCGTGGCTGGACGAAGTCTTCATTAGTCCTTAACCGCCGCCCCTCGGGCCGATTCCGGACGCTCGCTCCAGTCATCCGGAAAGATGGCCACGGCCGAATGCTTGAGTTCGCCGACCCGGCGACCTTGGCAAAGGGGCTGAGACATGACCCCTAGGGGAGGCCATGCTCGACAGCGTGGCGGGTTGCCCCAGTGCGCGACGCGACGCCGAGCTTGCTGTAGATCGAGCGTAGGTGGGCGTCGATGGTGCGCCGGCTGACGACGAGACGTCCGGCGACTTCACCATTTGTCAATCCCGTGGCGATCAACTTTAGGACGGTGAGCTCTCGGGACGTCAGCTGATCACGATGGACGATTGGCCCAGACCCCCGTTGAAGGAGCTCTGGCATTCCTCACAAATCCTGCGTCAGCCGTCCGGTTGGCTCAATGACGGCCTCCGCCGAACGTAGCCCATCCAGTCCCACTCGATCTCGCCATGAACCGCCTCCCCGTGCTCGATGACCTGCTTCACCCTGCTTCTGGCTGTGTCCAGGCTGTCAGCCGTGACAACGAAGCTGACTCGGACCACGAATCTTGGCACGCTTCTAGCGTCGCTGAGCCCCCCGGCTCTGTCCAATGCTTAGTTTCTTTCAGCTGATAGCGCCCACCTATGACGACGCGATCAACTGGCCTGTCTCCGGGGAGTTTCCCTGTGCGCCTGGCGGAACTCTCGCGCCACGCACAGGAATTGACGCAGGCTGGGCGATGGGTTCGAACGAGGCCATACGGCTGCGACCTGAAAATGTGGTGAGGCGCCGTATATACGACGGGCGGCGGGATTGACCGACCGATCCACGAGCAGGAGTTGTTCGCGGGCTATCGCTTCAAGAGGAATCTCGGAGCGCGCCGCCAGGCGATGGTTGGCGGCAAGCAACAAACCGGACTTCTCGTCGATCATCCCTTCGACCTGAAGGTCGCCGAGGTCTTCTGCCGGTGGCATCATCACAAAGGCAACATCGAGCCGGCCATGGCGGAGGTCACCGAGGAGTGCACGGCTGTATCCTTCGGAGAGTTGCAGCTTTACCTCCGGATGCCGGCTTCGAAAAACCGAAAAGATGTCCGGGATGATTGTCCGATTGGCAAACTCCGGATAACCGACGCGCAATATCGCTGAGTCGGCTAGCGCGATTCGGTGGGCTTTCATGACGATCGCTTGTGATTCCGCCAGCATGTGCTGGGCATCGTCCAGGATCTCCATACCCGCCTGTGTCAACGACACGCGTCGCCGGTCGCGGTGAAAGAGGCGGACGCCTAGCGTTGTTTCGAGCAGCGCGATCTGACGGCTTAGCGAGGGCTGCGTGATGAACAGTCGCTCCGCAGCCCTGCGGAAATTGAGCTCTTGGGCGAGCGTCACGAAATAACGGATCTGACGGAGCTCGATGTTGTGTCGATGTCGGAAATCTTCAGCCACGGTTGCCATGATTTTGATTCCCGAGCCCAGAAACTACGAAACAAGCACATCGCGGCACCCGTAGGGCGGCAAGAAGTCTGTCCCGCTCAGCGTGACCTTACTATCGGCGATGTAGCGGCTGTTGCAAGCGGTGGTGTCGCGTTGACTCTGGGTGGTTTCCGCGGCAGACAAACCGGCGCGCGGGTACGAATTGGATCGAACTTTTGCCGCCCTAGAGCCTGTCGCTTTTCCGGGTCAGCGGGCGGATCGCCTGCCCGCGCGTTGTCGTGCGAACCAGAACGGCGCATTGAGCACAGTCAGAAAGACGATGGCGAGCAGCAGGCCGCTGGCGATATACCAGGGCCAGGGCCCCAAGAAGTTGAGCAAGCTTCCGGCACTGGGCTTCTGTCGCAGGAACATGTAGTTCCCCCCGGTCAGGACGTCGGCGAGGCCGGCGATCGCCATGAAGACGATTGTCGCCAGGAAGACGCGAACCGGCGCCCCCGGGCGCGGCCAGATCCGTCGGCCGACGACGAGAAAGACGGCGGCCACCAGGACGCCTCCGTGGCCGATGTAAAACCGGAAGTAGGCGGGATCAGGGAAATGCTGCTGAATGTCTGGGGTCACAAGGGCCTGGACGATCGCCCCCAGGCCCCAAAAGTAGGTGAGCTCCACCAGGAATGGCTTCGGCCACCAGAGCGCTGCGGCGCTCACGAGTTCGGCCGCGCGCGAGAGATGGAGCGGCAGATCGTCACGAGGTGCGTAGACGCCATGGATCGCCTGCCCGATCCAGTAGCTTGGCTCGGCGGCTGCCACGAGCACGGCCAGCACGCGGGAGACCACCGTGATCCAACGTCCCGGGTACGTCCGGGCGGCCACGGTCAGGACGACGGTAACGCCGACGACAACCGCGACTGCACCGACATGCTCGGCACTCAGGAAGCCCAACGACGCGCAGCCTACCGCAGTTACCTGGGTGTTGATTCCTCGCCCCTGTTGATCCGCACCCGGACGGTCAGTGCGGTCTGAAGCTCCTGGCTCAGCTCAGCCATCGCCTCCTGCATGGCCAGTCCACAGCGGACAGCTCGCTCAGCGTCGTCGTCGTGAATCCGTGGGACGTCGAACACGACCATGACCGCGTCTCCGATGATCTTTCGACCGTGCCGCCGTGCGTTTCGGCGACCTCTTTCATGCGTTCGTAATACCGCGTCATCTGCTGCCGCAGGACTTCCGGATCGGTTTGGGAGCTCTGCGTGAGTCTCCGTCGATGCGCGGTGCCCGGTAGAGTGGCAGGCGTGAGGAAGGTGGGCGTGGGTCAGGTTGGCAACCTCGAGTACGTGGTCGGACCCGAGCACGCAGCCGACCGGTTCGAAAATACTGGCGTAACCGTCCTCGCGACCCCCGTCCTCTGCCACTGGTTCGAGTCCGCGGCGGTTCTCGCGATTGCGCCACAGCTCGAGCCGGGCGAGGCCAGCGTTGGGACGCGGCTCACGATCGAGCATCTCAAGGCCACCCCGGTTGGCATGCGTGTTCGCGTTGAATCCCGGGTCGTCGCCGTGGAGGGTCACCGGGTGACGTTCGACGCCCAGGCGGTCGACGAAGTCGAGCTGGTCGCGCGCGGCAGCCATGAGCGCTTCGTTGTCGACCTGGCGCGATTCCTGACCGGCGTGGAGGCGAAAACGTCGAATGTCCGCTGACGAACTGGTCATCAATCGCGTTCACTCCGCCAGCACCTCGACCCCTGGGCGCGCCATCAACAAGGTGCGCGCTCACCAGCTTGTGATCGACGAGCCGACGCATCTTGGCGGGCCCGGTGAGCAAATCACACCAGCCGAAGCGTTCCTGGCGGGTGTTTCCGCCTGCGGCGTGCTGCTGGTGCAGGGCCGTGCCCGCGACGCGGGAGTCCGCCTCGAGCAGGTCGAGGTCAACATCGAAGCGGTTCGGCATCGCAGCGACACCTCGGTCTTTCAGCGGATCGACATGCTCTTCCGGCTGGCCGGTCCCAGCGAGACCGAGGCAAACGATCTCGTGGAGCACTACAAGAACCATTGACCGCTCTATAAAGCGGTCGCGGTCGCGACCAGCGTGCAGGTAAAGATCGAGGTAGCTCCCTAGCGTTCGGCCCCAACGGGCTGAGCTTGGCCACCTGCATTCGATGGGGGTCGCATCGAAGGGTTACGCCGGAAGCGGGCTTGGAATACTCATGAGCCGCCGAAGGGAGAAGCGGCCGTTGCCGAGACGCCCTGCGCCGCCTCCTCAGGCAGGGCGGGTCGTCTATCGGTCGTCATCCTCGCGGTTCGACGCGGGACGCCTGGTCACGGCAGCACGCGAGACGGTCCAGTTCAAGCTTCCCCTTTTGACTTTGGTGGGCCCGTGGTTCGTCGAGCGAGCGCGTCGTCTGGGCGGGGCCCCTCAGCGACCCGCGTTCCGTGTGCTTGCGGTCGCCGTCTGGGCGATCACCACGGTCAGGCTCATCAGTGTGCATTCGGGCGGCCAGCTTCACGTCAGCTTTGTCTCGGCGTGGGCCATCCCGGCGGCCGGCTTCGTCCTCGGCGTCATTTGTTGGGGGCTGCCCTGGTTGCGGGTTCCGACCGATCACGTTTTGGCGGCGATCGTGGTTGGGATCGCGTTGCCGCTTCTGTATTTGAGCTTTGTCGGCAACCTGCAGGGCGGTGATCTGCTGCCGGTCTACATCGTGGCCGCTGTTTTCACCGCGGCCCTTTTGCCGCTCCGGATCGCCATGGCGGTCGCCGTACTTGGTGCGGTCGCCGCCTCCGTCCCGCTCCTTTTGGGTTGGACAGTTCTGTATGACCGCGCGCTGCTTGTCCTGGTGTCCGTCGTCGGGCTGCTGACCTACACCCAGGCACGCATGCTAGGCAACATCGGCCGCAAGCAACGTGAGGCTGAGGGTCGAAGCCGGCAAATCGAGGAGAGTTTCATGGCGACCCTGAGCGCGCTCGCGGCATCGGGTTTTGGCAGTGACCGGCCCATGGAACCCCATTCCCGGGGCACCGCCTCGCTGGTCGTGGCGGTCGCACACCAGCTGGACCTCAAGGGCGAGCCCTTGCGGCAGCTCGAGCTCGCCGCGCTTTTGCACGACGTTGGCAAGGCCGGCCTTCCCAGTGAGCTGTTGAACAAGCCGGGACCACTGACCAGCGAGGAACTCGCGATGGTCCATGAGCACCCCGTCGTCGCCGAGCGCATTCTGTCCAGGGTGCCCGCCTTACAGTCAATCTCTCCCATCATCAGGGCGCAATACGAACGATGGAACGGCAGTGGCTACCCCGACGGACTGGCCGGCGAGAAGATTCCTCTGGGTGGGCGGATCATCCATGCCTGTGCCGCCTTCCATGCCATGGCCTCGAACCGGCCCTACCGCCCCGCCATTCGGCTCGACCAGGTCATCAACGAGCTGCGCCGCCAGGCCGGCTCGCAGTTCGACCCGCAGGTCGTCGAAGCGTTGATCGCCGTGGTCGAGCAAGGCGAGGTGGATCTCGCCCACATCCGCATCGAGACTGAGGCCCCTCCGTCGACTCCGTCGCGCCAGTGGCAGAAGCAGCTCGAGACCATCGACCAGGTTGGGGTGCGCCTCGGCCGGGAGAGCAGTGTCCAGCAGATTTGCCGGATCACCGCCGAGGTCGCCGCCAGCCTCCTGCCCCATGATCAGGCGCGCGTGTACTTGGTGGCCGACGACGACCGGCGCCTAGTGCCGAGTTACGTGAGTCCCCCTGATCGGCAGGAGTCGTCGCGCACGGCGCTCGAACACCGGATCCTGTTGCCCGGGGAGGGGATCGCCGGGCAGGTGTTCCAGAACCGGCACGGCATTCTGCTGGGCGATGCCGATCCGGGGCTGGCCGGCTTCGAAGCGCCGGCGATGAGCGTATCGGCGGTGGCCGTGCCGGTCATGGTGCACGACGACATCGTCGGTGTGATCGAGGTCGTCAAGCTCGGCTCGAACCAGTACGCTCGAAGCCATCTTCGCGTGCTCAAGATTCTGGCCAACCAGATGGCACTATCAGTCGCCAACGCCCGCTTGATCGACCGAATGGCGGCCTGATGCCCCCACCCTGCCCTCCCCCGCAAGCGGGGGAGGGGAAAAAGGAAGCCCCCACCCCGCCCTCCCCCGCAAGCGGGGGAGGGGAAAAAGGAAGCCCCCACCGTGCCCTCCCCCTGAGAGGGGGAGGGTTTTGGTGGGAGCCATGTGGGTTGAATCAGTCGTCGAGCGGGAGCGGCTTCGTGTGTTCGATCTGGACCGCCATGAGGTCGTTCGGGTCGAGGCCGAGCAGTCGGAGGATCGTCGGGGCGACCTGCGTGGTCTCGGCCCAGCTGTTGACGACGTCGCCGCCCTCAACCGGTCCGCCCGCGACGAGGATCGGTACATTCCGGTCCTGGGCATTGTTCCCGCCGTGTTCGGCGATCTTTCCCTTCTTTCCGGTGAAGACGGTGCCGTACTGCGAGATGCCGATCAGGTCGGGAACCCGGGCGTCGTTGACGCTCACCCCGATGAGGTCAGCGGCGTCCTGGCCGGCGTAGATCGTGGCCAGCCCGGCGCTCGTGTACGGCTTCGGATTGCCGTTGATGTCGGTCGATTTCGCCCGGCCGTCGCTTCCCGTGCCGTTGCCCGCGTAGCCGAGCAGAAAGTTCTTGGCAAAGCTCGCACCGGACCGGTCGTTGAGCCAGATCAGCATGCCATCGTCATTGATCGAGAAGGCGACCAGGTCGGCCGTGTGGCCGGCCGACACCCAGGCCGCGTTCAGGTCACCTACAACCTTGCTATCGGCGATCCGCGTCAGCGCCGCGGGCGTCTGAGGCGATTGCCCGTGCTTGGCGGTGAGGATGATCACGGTGCTCTTCTCGAGCTGCCGGTCCTTGATGGCCTCGACCATCGCGCCGACCTTAGCGCTGATGTAGTCGAGTGCCCGCTGGAGTAATGGCCCCGGCGTCATACCGTCGGCCAGGTAGCCCCCGGTCAGGCCATTCGATGTCGGTAGCTTCTCCGCCGTCGACACCGTCTGGAAGTTCATGCCGAAGATGGCCGGCGTCCCCGTGCGGGTGGTGCCGTTGTGGTCATATCCGTTGATCCAGTTGATGACCGCCTGGACCTTGTAGCTGTCGTACTGCATGGTGAGCGCGTTGTCGGTGGTCCAGTCATTGGTCGTCGACGTCGTCAGCGGCGCGTTGCTGTTGATCTCCGGCGTGAAGAAATCCTGGACACCTGTACCGGAGTTTCCGTTGAAGACCTCGTAGCTCGCGTGCTTGTCCGACCAGGCCGTGCGCAGGCCGGCGGCGTGCGCCACCTCCATGATGGTGTTGACCTTGACGTAGCTGTGCGGATAGACGGGATTGCAGCTCGCGTCCCGCGGGAGCTGCATCGGATCGATCAGTGCGGTCGCATTCCCGGTGAGCTGCAGGATGCTGCCGGGCAACCCGCTGAGCCCCTGGCCGGCGTCGAGCCGACTGAGATCGAGATCGGCTTGCTCGAAGTAGGTGACCTCGGCTCCGGTCGCCAACCCAGAGCAATCGTGTAGGGCGGTTCCCGCCGTCGCGGCGGCGGGAAAGAGCGCGCGGTTGTAGCTGTCGTCGTAGTAGATGCCGGTGCTCTTGGGGTTGCCTCCGGTCATGGGCGCCGTCATCCCCGGGAAGGAATCCGAGGGAAACGGCGTGTGCGCGTTGGAGAACTCGATCCCCCGTGCAACCAGCTTGGCGAGGGCCGAGCTTGGATGGGTATCGGCGTACCAGGCGAGGTCGCTCTGGTGGAGCCCGTCGATCGAGATCAGCAAGACGTGTTTCGCGTTCGACCCGTGGGCGCTCGCGGCGAGTGGTCCGGCGGCGGCAAGGCTGCTGAGCACCAGGCCTCCGGCACAGGCGTAAATCAGGGCACGCGTGGACAATCGAGGCATGCATCCTCCTTGGTAAGCCGATCTGGGCCGGCCACCTCCTCGCGATGTCGGCGACGAGATCACCCTACGGGCTGGACGTTATGAAAAGGACAGTTGCCGGTTAACAACAGAGGTTTAAGCGGCCGATAGATAGAGGTATAAGGTCGCTGATGGCTCCCCGTCGATCTCTCGAAAAACTCTCACGGCGGGCCGGCGTCGAACTCGGGCTCAAGGGGGCTCGCCAGGTCGCCGGTAAAAGCGCCCATGTCCGCCGGCCGTTTCCGCCTGGGCAGCAAGGCCGCGCCGGTCAAGCGGGTCGCCGCCGCAAGCGCGATTCGGAGTACCTGACGCAACTCAGGGAGAAGCAAAAGATCCAGTGGTTCTACGGCGTGGCCGCCGGTCAGCTTCAGCGCTATTTCGACGCCAGCCGCCGCCGCCCGGAGGCGACCGGTGAGGAGCTCCTGCGCCTGCTCGAGGAGCGCCTCGACAACGTCGTCTACCGCCTTGGCTACAGCGGTACGCGGGCGCAGGCTCGTCAATTCGTCACGCACGGTCACGTCCTGGTCAACGGCCGGCGCACCGACCGACCCGCCTACGAGGTCCGGCCGGGTGACACGATCTCGATCAAGCCGGGAAGCTCGATCGAGCCGTTGGTGCGCGACGCAATCAGCCTCGGTTTCCGTGTCCCCGATTGGTTGGCGTCCGATCAGCAGGCGCTCACCGGGAAGGTGTCGCATCGCCCGCAGCGCGCCGAAATCGATGTCCCGGCCGACGAGAATCGCGCTGTCGAGTACTTCGCGAAGTTCTAAAACGACGCGCGCGCTTTTTCACACCGGAGCGCGCTAATTCTCAGCCCGGGCGCTCGGCAGGCCTGGCATAGCCGATCCGCACCAACAGAGTCGACGCCGCGATGGTCAGGACGACAGCGGCCAAGATCGCGGCGTACAGGTTGCTGGGAATGACGTTGCGTGTCACGCCGATGGTGGCCAGCACGAAGCTAAACTCGCCGATCTGACCGAGGCCAATGGCTATCTGTCGCGGCCGTCCCGGGAACCGTCCGAAGCGAGCCAACAGGTAGACCGGTGCGACTTTGACGAGCACCAAAAGGCTCAGCAGCACGAGCAGCCATCCAAACCCGCTCCGCAGTGCCCCGGGATCGATCAGGGCTCCGATCGCGACGAAGAACAGCACCGCGAAAACGTCGCGAAAAGGCAGCAGCCGTTGGCGCGCCTCGCTGGCTTCCCGGCTCTCACCGATGGCGAGGCCCGACACGAAGGCGGCCAGTGCGAGGGGAATGCCGAAGAAGCGCGCGCCAAGTCCAGCCAGGGCCAGGGCGCTCGCCACGGAAACAATAAGAAAGAGGTCGTGTTCCTGGTGGAGCTGCCGGAGGAGCCGCGGCAGCAGGCCGGTCGCAACCACCACCACGATGACGTAGACCAACGCCAGCTCGACCGCGGTGATTCCCGAGCTCGCCTGGAGACCGAGGCCGATCAAGGCAACGATCGCGAGCGTGACGCCGGTGACATCCTGCAGCACACTCCAGCCGAGGAGCAGGTGGTCTGTCGCCGCGTCGGTTGTGCGGCGACGGCTGCGGGTGATGTTGACCACGACCACGCTGGACGACAGCGCGAGGCACAGGCCGAGGAGGACGGCGCCTGCCAGCGGGAGTCTCAGAAAAAGGCCGACAGCCGTCGAGAGGAGGGCCGTGAGGATCGTCTGCAGCGGCGCCGCCCAGAACAAGTGACCACGCTCGCGCTGCAGCTCGGCGAGATCCAGCTCGATGCCAACTTCGAAGAGGAGCAGTACCACCCCGACGTCGGCGAAGATCTGGAGTTGATGGCGGTCGGCGACATAGCCCGGAGTAAACGGTGAGACGACGAGCCCGACCGCGAGATAGCCAAGGACCGCCGGCAGCCCGGCGCGCCGAGCCAGCCAACCGGCGATGGCGGCGACCAGGAGAACGAAACCAATTTCGAAAATGGCGGGCGCAGTCGACTCCACTCAACGCCTCGCGGCGCTGCGTTGAATCAGACGCGCGCTGATTATCGGCCCGGCCGCGCGGGCTGCCGGCTCGGCCCGACGTGCACGTCGAGCCAACTGGTGAGAGGCTTACTCGCCTTGATCGCGTCCCGCACGCGCTGTTTCGCTTCAACCGTCTGCAGCCAGGCACCGGGCTTCCAGTTCCGGCCTGCCATCAGTCCCTTAAGCCGCAATAGTTCGGCGCGTGCGTGATCGGCGGGGTAGCCGGCCGGCACGCGCTTGAAGCTCGGCTCGGTGACCTGGTATCCGTCCTTTCGAAGGGCGGTAACGATCCGAGCCAGCTTTTCGCCCTCCTTGCCAGCGACTGCATCTCGATAGCGGGTCAGCTGATCGGCGGCCATTTCATGGGAGCCGATCGCCATGTACAGCCCGTCGTCCGAAACCTGGAGGTAGAGGCCGCCCGCCCGGGTGCTGGACAGATAGGCGCCGAGGTGTTCTTTATACGGGCGTTTGTCGGGCGAGAAGCGCAGGTCGCGGTTGAGGCGAAAGACCTTGACCTCGACGTCCGACCCCAGGTCCCGCTCCAGCTCGGAAAGGAGGGCTTCCATCGGTTGCCGGACCTGCTCCTCGTAGACCGATCGGTGCGCCTCGAAGTAGGCTTTGCTGTTGTCACGCTTCAGGCCGTGAAAGAACTCTAACGCCGGCTTGGGCCAGCCCTGGAAACGAACCCGAACCGCGGTGTTCGCCTGATCCTTCATCGCTTCCCTCCTCGCTTAGATCGCCGCAGGGTTTAGCTGGATCGTAACGTTTCACTGCCATGACCTTTCTTCGTATTGCCCTGAGCGTCTTCGCGATCCTCAACGTCGTCTTTTGGGCGCTGCTCGCGTGGACCTGGGCTGTCAAGCCCGCGTGGGCTGCGCAGCTACCGCTAGGACTTGGCAGCACGCACTACCAGAGCACGGTCCCGGTGTGGGGGCGGCTTGCGGCCGCGATTGCTGGGTTCTGGGCAGTGGCGGCGGTGCTCTACCTGACGGTCTACTCGGGCGACCGGTTGGCCTTCGTTGCGCTCTTTACGATGGCCGCGATCTTCCTCATCCTTGCAATCGGCGCAGCCGCTCGCGTGTACACGGTGCTGCAAATGCCTAAGGATTCGATGATGGGGATGCCCCGGCACCAGCAAGCGCGCTAGACCGCCGCGTCGCCAGCACCGATCCGACGAGAATCAGGCCGAAGCCCATGATGGCTCCTACGGTCAACGGCTCGCGTAACAACGTGACGCCCAGCAGCAGCGCGACCGCCGGATTGAAGTAGGTGATCACGGTCGCCCGCACCGGGCCGACCTCACCGATGAGCGCGAAAAAGAGCAGGAAGGCGATCGCCGTGCAGACGATCGCGAGGATCCCCACCGCCAGCAGGACGCGTCCGGACGGGAGTGTCCGCGGCAGTTGCGGCACCCCCAGGGGCGCGTACGCGATCGCCGTCAGGGCGAGCGACGCCGCCACGACCCCAACCGCCGGCAGTAGCGGCAGCCGGCGAGCAATGATAATCGGCCCGGTTGCGTAGCCAATCGCCACAAGTCCGACCTCGCCGACCGCGGCGAGGTCCCTGAACGACACGTTGAGGCCGACCAGAACCGCGACCCCGACAAGGCCAACCAGGAGTCCGGCCGCGCGCCCGGGATCCATCCGGTCATCGCCGCGCGTCAGGCGCTGAAGGATGGCGCCGATCAACGGCACGGCCGCGATCAGGAGGCCGGTGAGCGAACTCGATAGCCGCCGCTCCGCGTCGGAGAGCAGGAACCACGGCAGCGACACCTCCACCACGGTGTAGGCGATCACCCATCGCCAGTAGGGGAGAAGCGGCGTGAGCCAGCCGCGGGCGGCGGCGATCGGCAGCAGCAGGGCGGCCCCGCCGGCCGTTCGGAGCAGGACCAAGCTCGCGGGCGTTAGCCCGCCGACCGCGATCTTGATCAACAGGTAGGGGATGCCCCAGATGACGGCCATCGCCGCAAAGAGGGCCCAGCCGCGACGTGTCACGTCAGGGGCACGGGAGTTTTCCGTGCGTCACGCGGTCGGCGCGATATCCAGCTCGACGTCCTCGGGGAGGATGTCTTCGCCCGTATATGCCGAGGCCTGCAGACGAAACAAGCGCGCATAGCGCCCGTTGAGCCGCATCAGCTGCTCGTGGGTTCCCTGTTCGACCAGGCGGCCGTGCTCGAGGAAGAGGATCCGATCGGCGCGCCGGACCGTCGAGAAGCGGTGCGAGATGTAGACCGCGGTGCGGCCTCGTGTCAG